>Ga0163154_10000925_pt1 | contig 45669 bp, 35 predicted proteins | sample OliLakLV19MP9P1_FD_148649 | JGI IMG/M metagenome (GOLD analysis project Ga0163154, IMG submission 148649) | Freshwater microbial mat bacterial communities from Lake Vanda, McMurdo Dry Valleys, Antarctica - Oligotrophic Lake LV.19.MP9.P1 | ecosystem: Environmental > Aquatic > Freshwater > Lake >... | reverse complement strand
TCTCACACCTCCCCCCGCGCCCCCCATGCCCGTCACCGAACCCGTCCTCACCAAGCGCATCCCCACGTTTCCGTGGGCCGACCCGAAGAGTCGTCGCACCGTCTCGTACGAGGAGTACGTGCGCACCGGCGGCTACAAGGCGCTGGAGAAGGCCCTCACCATGCCGCCGGCCCAGGTGGTCGAGCTGGTGAAGGAGAGCCAGCTTCGCGGGCGCGGCGGCGCCGGGTTTCCCTGTGGGCTCAAGTGGACCTTTCTTCCGCCGCCGGATGGAGGCACGCGCTATCTCGCAGTGAACTGCGATGAAGCCGAGCCGGGCACGTTCAAGGATCGGCTGCTCGTCGACTTCGATCCGCACCTCACGCTCGAAGGCATCGCAATCGCGTGTCATGCCTGCCAGCTCGACATCGCGTACTTCTTCATCCGCGGCGAGTATCCGCATCAGGCGAAGGTGATGCAGGCGGCCATCGACGAGGCCTATGCCAACGGCATCTTCGGTCCCAAGGGACTGCTGCGCGGTGCATCCTCGTTCGCGGTGAACGTCTACCTGCACCGCGGTGCGGGGGCATACATCTGCGGTGAAGAGACGGGGCTCCTCGAAGCCATCGAAGGCAAGCGCGGATGGCCGCGGATCAAGCCGCCGTTTCCTGCCGTCAAGGGCCTCTTCGGACGCCCGACGATTGTCAACAACGTCGAGACCCTCGCGGCCCTCTGCCCAATCGTCGAGCGCGGCGCCGCGTGGTGGAGCTCGATGGGCTGCCAGAGCCGCGTCGGCGGCGCCCCGAGCTTCGGCCCGAAACTGATGGGGGTCTCCGGGCACGTCACTCGTCCCGGCGTGTACGAAGTCGATCTGGGCATTCCGCTCTCGACCCTGGTGAACGATTTCTGCCTGGGCATGCGCGGCGGGAAGAAGTTCAAGGGGGCGATCGCCGGTGGCGTCAGCATGGGAATCCTCGGCCCGGATCAGTTCGATGCCCCAATGGATTTCGACATCGGCCGCACCCACGACGTGATGGGTCTGGGCACCGCCTGTCCGACCATCTTCGACGACGAAACCGACATGGTCGCGGTGTGCCGCAACATCGCTCGCTTCTTCAAGAACGAGAGCTGTGGACAGTGCACGCCGTGCCGCGAGGGATCGGGCTGGCTGTACAAGCTGCTCTGTCGCGTCGAGCGCGGCGAGGCCACCAGCAAGGATCTCGACATGGCCCTCGAGATCGCCGGCAGCATGGGCACGATGCCCGGCACCACGATCTGCGGGCTCGCCGACGGCAACAACTGGGCGGTGCGCACGATCATCAACAAGTACCGCGGCGAATTCGAGAGTCGGCTCAAGCGACGCTTCGTGCCGGTGACCATCGGGGCGCTGAACGAGGCCTCGGCGACACTCGCGACACGCTGATGCGGGCCGCTGATGTGGGCCGCTGACGCGACACGCTGATGCGGGCCGCTGACGCGACACGCTGACGCGGGCCGCTGATGTGGGCCGCTGACGCGACACGCTGACGCGGGCCGGTGACGCGGGCAGGTGACGCGGTCCGTTGAGGCAGTCCGATGACGCGGTCAGGGCACCCGCCGGGAGTGGCCGCGATCGAGCTCGCCACGGCTGCGAGAATCTCTTCGACATAATTCACGCAGTTCGCCAGAGCAGGCGGCTCACGCCACCATAATGCGGCCCGTCTCAGCCGACGGACTGCATCGCGTGATGCGCGTCGTCTGGGCAGATGATCTGTCTATCGACGCGACCGTGCGGCCTGCCGTGCGATCGACGAGTTGTCCGGGAGAACATTCGATCAAATGGCGGAACGCCGCGCACTCAGCGGCACGAGCTGTCTCTTCGCGCTTCGACTGATTCCGTGAGTTGGCGTACGTGCCGCACGGAGTCGGCCCGAAGGTCCGAATGACGTCCAACGCGTAGTTTCCAACGCCACCCTGGGTCTCCTCGGGCAGGCGGCTCCGCGTCGTCGATTGCAGGTTGACTTGAAACGGGGGTTGTCATGAATCGGAAGTTCTTCGGCAGTTGGGGCATGCGTTTCGGTGAGGCAGGCGACTCAGGTCGCCCCAAGGCACGATCGAGTGCAGGGTCGAGTGCACGATCGAGTGCACGATCGAGTGCAGGGGGGGATGAGGGCGACGTCGGGCGGCGTACGCCAGGGCGCCGACCCGGGTGGAAGCGGAGTGCCTGCGCCCTCGGCGGATTTCTCGCCGCCTGTGCCGCCCTTGGCCCGTTGATTGAGGGCCCGGCGTACGCCCACCGACTGTTCGCCGCCCGGGCCCATGCGCTCGATGCGGCGATGTTCAGTCATCTCAACGATCTCGAGCCATTGCCGCGGGCCGGTGACGACCCGCTCGGCACCACGGGCGATCCGGCACCCGCAGCGTCGAGTTGCACGCCGACGGCGCCGTCGCCGGAGGCTCTCAAGGTCTACGACCTGATGACCGGAATGGACCTGGAGTCGGAACTGCTTGAACTCATCGCCGAGGGCGAGCTGGAGGGCGTCGATCTCAACGCGCTGACGCCTCCGACTGCAACTGGCGAGCTGTGCGCCGATGCGACCAAGCTGCTCAAGACTCCCGCAGCGGTGACCATCGGGGCCACGACCGGTGTCCCCGCAGCCCAACTTGCGGCCTTCGATCCGAATCAGCCGCCGGTTGGCATCACCTCGATCGAGTACTTCGCCTGCAGCCCGCCCGCACCGCTTGATCTCGGCGGCGTGACCGCGGATGGCCTGTGCACGGCCGCCGCGGTCGTTGGCATCAACGGCACCAAGGGCACGGCCTACGCAATCGCCGCGTGGATGCAGATGATCGATTCGACCGGGGCTCCTTTCGAGCTGTTGATGCCGGTTGTCGACGTCACCGCGTGGCAGGCAATTGCCCAGGAAGAGTCGCCGCCCCTGCTCGGCGACTTCTCGCTCTTCGAGCCCGAGATCCCTGCGCAGAGCGTGTGGGAATCGCTCCGCGAAAATGCCCGCCTTCAGAACGGTCCTGCCGCTCCCCCGCCGGGAGGGCTGCCGCCGCCGGGCCCCGGTTGCCTCATCATGAAGTGGGAGTGCCCCAATGGCGGTTGGGCGTGGGCCTACGCCGACCCGGACTGCTGCATCGCCTCGGGCGGAGGTCCGGCATGCGTCTTTGGAGCAACGGGCCGGATCGACAACGCCAAGCAGATGAGGTGGAACGCCGAGCTTGCGATCAAACTCAAGATCGCGATGATTCTTGCGGGACTCCTGGTCGCGGTTGCCCTGTGCCTTGCGAAAGCGGTCACGAAGGCGTTCACCAAGAAGCTCAAGAACGCTCTGGACGGAGGCTACGTCGACACGGGCTTCATTCGCGAGATGCTGCAAGGCTACAACGCCGACCCAATGGCCTTCACCGCCCTGATGTTGGCCATCCTGATCGAGGTTGTCATGAGGGGCCTTGGGGGGCCGGTGGCCATGCTTATCACCGGCGCCTGCGTGGCGGCCGCGGTGACCAGCACGGGGGCCTTCCTCCTTCAGCAACTTCTCGAACTGGACAGGGTTCGCCTCCTCTACCAGCGCGACATCCAGTTGATCATGGCCGCGGAATGCAATGTCGTCGCCCCAGCGGCTCCGCTGCCGCCATTGCCCTTGGCCGGATGCGAAGTTCTGTCGCCGTGAGTTGGGCTCGCACACGTCACGCCGAGATCTCTTGGTCACCACATCGGATGAAGTAGGCTCAACCACTGGGACACTTTTGGCAGCCTGTGGCGGAGGGCCTCCGCCACAGGCTGCTCGCCGAATCGATCTCTAGGACGATCTCCGCTTTCACCATTTCTCATGTATCGGCGCACTCCCGCATGACGCCTTCCTCCCTTCGATCGTCGCCGAACGGGCATCCCAGTGCGCCGCCCGGTGCGCCAGAGGATCCACGCGACCGTGGGCCGTCCCTTGCGTCGATCTGCCTTTGCATCTCTGGGCTGATCCTCGGTGCGCAGCTTCTGGACCTCGTCGGGCAGTCCCTCGGATACGACACCAGCACCACCTCGTTCCTTCTCTTGCACATCGGTCCCTGGACGATGCTGCCACTCATTTCGCTGTTCGCACTTTGGAGGTTTGTCCGGCTGTGCAGGCGTGCTCGGCGTTGCACGGACGAATCCGGCGGCGAGACCGTCCAGTCAGCCGAGCCTGCCGATTCATCCCCTCCACCGCCCCCACCTCGTTCGCGAGGACTCGTGACTCTGGGGTTCGGAGTCACCGCGTTCGGCAGCCTCGCGGCCGCCCTCTACTCCGTCGTGCATCTCGTCGGATGGGCGCCCGAGCCAGACGTGTGGGGTCGCGCCGATCAGTCCATCGCGCCGACTCTGGCGACGATGCTCCTCACCGGAATTGCCTCCACGTTCGTCCTGCTCGGCTTCATCGTCGTCCACGGCGGCCGTGCCGGGGGGCTTCAACATCAGCTGGGGGTCGAGGCCGTTCGCTCGAGCGATCCGATCATCCTCGACGCGATGCTCGCCCACCGATTCCTGCGATCCGCGCGACTCACGCGTCGGCTCGCGATCGCCTGTCTGGGAGTGAGCTGGTGCACGATCCTCGTTTCATTGCGGCTGACGGCGCTCGACCAGGAGATTTCGGCTGGGTGGCGACTTCTGGAGTCGCCTTTCACCGTGGCGCGCATCGGCACGCTCATCGGAACGCCGGCCTTGCTGCTTCTTGCCGTCGCCCAAGGCGCGATGTGGACCCTCCTCTGGAACTGGCGACGTGCCCACGAGGGCCGACTCTGGCGCCTTCGCGATCTCGAGGCGGCCAATCGCCCCAGGTTCCTCTGAGCGCCTCCGTGATCTCCGCCGGTCTCGCGGAACTCGTGAGGCCAGATTCCGCATACAGTCGCCGTCCGCTCGAGTCCCGTGTGGGCGGGATCACCGGTCGGACGTTGAGTCGATTCCTTTCAAACCTGTGGGGGTTTCCCTGCAGCGAACGATGACGTCGTCCTGGCAACTGTTCAAGCAGAGCTGGGATGTCCTCCGTGCCGACACGCATCTCATTCTCTTCCCGATTCTGAGCACGATTTCGTGCATGCTGGTGCTGATCAGCTTCGCCATTCCCGCGGTGCTGGCGATTCCCTGGGCCGAGACCAACTGGTCGGAGGTGAACGGCGGCGAGATCCGGCTGACCCCGCTCTGGTATCTCGGTCTCTTTGCCTTCTACCTCGTCAACTTCTTCGTCATCACGTTCTTCAACTCGGCGCTCGTCGCCTGCGCCTCCAACCGCTTCCAGGGCAAGGACAGTTCGGCCCGCGCCGGTCTGGCAATCGCAGTCTCGCGACTGCCGCAGATTCTGGCGTGGAGCATCCTCTCAGCCACCGTCGGGGTGATCCTGAGGACGATCGCCGAGCGCACCGGGTTCATCGGATCGATCATCATCCGACTGGTCGGCATGGCGTGGAGCATCGCCACGTACTTCGTCGTCCCGATCCTCGTCATCGAGGGCACCGGACCGATCGACTCCGTGAAGCGGTCGATTCAGATCCTCCGGAAGAACTGGGGCGAATCGCTCACTCTCCACCTCGGCATGGGTCTGATCGGCTTTCTCATGGCTCTCGGGTGCTTCCTGCCGCTGGCGGCGGGTATCGGACTGAGCGTCGCCCTTCAATCGCCCATTCCCGGCATTGTCGGCGGAGCGGTTACAGTCCTCGCCCTGCTGGTGCTCTCGCTGGTCACTTCGACGCTCAAGGTCATCATTCAGACTGCGCTGTACCGATTCGCCGAGACCGGCGCGGCACCGGCGGGATTCGAGACCGCACTCCTCCAGTCCGCCATCCGCCCGAAGATGTAGTTCGCAGCGGATCCGAGGCGGCCCCTCCACTTCAGGCTCCACCTCCTACTCCGCCCCAACATGCCCACGCCACGCACCATCGCCCTCGCCCCAGGGGACGGTATCGGTCACGAAATCATGGACGCCGTGCTCGAGATCTTCCGCGCCGCGGGAGTGCTCGAGTCGATCGAATTCACGCCGGTCGAGATGGGTCGATCGGTCTTCGATCAGAACAACAGTCGCGGCATGACCGACGCGTGCATCCGCACCGTGGAAGAGTGCGGGCTCATCTTCAAAGGGCCGATGGAGACACCCAAGGGCGGCGGAGGCAAGTCGATCAACGTCACCGCCCGAAAGGTCTGGAACGCCTTCGCGAATCTGCGCCACTTCCGCTCGCTGCCGGGAGTGGAGACTCCCTACAGCCGCGCCAACATCGACGTCAATTTCTACATCGTCCGCGAGAATCTCGAGGACACTTACGGCGGCATCGAGCACCGTCTCAGCAACGACGTCATCCAGTGCAAGCGTCTCACGTCGGCGCCCGGTTCGGATCAGGTCAGCCGTTTCGCGTTCCAGACCGCCCGCCGCCTCGGCCTCTCCCGCGTCCATTGCGGGCACAAGGCCAACATCATGAAGATGACCGACGGGCTGTTCCTCGACCGATTTCGGGCAATCGCCAACGACTTCCCCGACGTCGAACATGGCGACGTCATCGTCGACGCCCTCTGCATGAACCTGGTGATGCGTCCGCAGGTCTACCAGATGGTGGTCCTGCCGAATCTCCAGGGAGACATCGTCAGCGATCTCGCCGCCGGCCTCGTCGGCGGGCTCGGCTTCGCTCCGAGCGCCAACATCGGCAAGCACATCTCGATCTTCGAGGCCGTGCACGGGACCGCACCCGACATCGCCGGACGAGGCATCGCCAATCCCACGGCGCTCCTCCTCTCGGGCCTGATGATGCTCCGTCACATCGGCATGCATCGCCATGCCGCCACCATCGAGAACGCTCTGCTTCGGGCCCTCGAGGACGGCGTTCGGACCGGCGACTTCGGCACTCCCGCAACCCCTGCGCTGGGCACTCAGGACTACGCCCGGGCCATCGCCGATCGACTCGGCAGCGCGCCCACCAAGGTCGCCACCGTCCCGGTTCCCGAGCAGGATCCGGCGCCGACCCCGCGCCCGCCGACGCCGACCCATCAGGAGGTGGTGCGAACCTTCAAGAACGTGGTGACCGTGATCGTCGGGTGCGACGTCTATCTCGATACATCGCTCTCGACCATTGCACTGGCCGAGGAAATGTCACGGCTCGCCGCCGACACGCCCTTCCGTCCGACTCTCATCTCCAACCGTGGCACCGTGGTCTGGCCGACCGGATCGGTGTATACCGAGTGCGTCGACTACTGGCGGGTGCGCTTCGAAGTGCGCGACGGGGTCGTCCCCGGCACCTTCGGCCAGGCCCGGACGATCGCCCTGCTCGACCGCATCGCCGAGAAGTTCACGGTCTGCAGCTACGAACTGCTGCGCCTGTTCGATGGGCTCAAGGGGTACTCGTTGGCGCAAGGGCAGTAGTTTGAGCGCTCCGTTCGGCCCTCCGGGCCGCGAATAGTTTGAGCGCTCCGTTCGGCCCTCCGGGCCGCGAATAGTTTGAGCGCTCCGTTCGGCCCTCCGGCCGCGAATAGTTTGAGCGCTCCGTAGCGGCCTCCGGCCGCACACTCGCTTTCGCGGGAGCCACGCGTTCGAGAGCGCTCCGTCGCGGCCTCCGGCCGCACACTCGCTTTCGCGGGGGCCACGCGTTCGAGAGCGCTCCGTCGCGGCCCTCCGGGCCGACACTCGCTTTCGCGGGGGCCACGCGTTCGAGAGCGCTCCGTCGCGGCCTCCGGCCGCACACTCGCTTTCGCGGGAGCCACGCGTTCGAGAGCGCTCTGCAACGCCGGGTGCCACGCAACGCCGTGAACGAATCACGCCCGCAGCGCCGCCGAGCCCGGTACCGCCGCACCCGGTACCGCCGCACCTGGGACCGCCGAGCCCCAGCTCGACGCACGGCGGCGCCAGTCGCCGTGAAGAACGGCGATTCACCCACTTGAGCGAAGACCGAAGTGACACGGATCTCCATGGACGAGGTCCTTCGCGTCGTGCGCAGGAAGGATGGAACACGGAGGTCACGGAGGACACGGAGAAAGAGGCAAGGGTGCGAACGGCACCGGCCCCGTGATGCAGGCCCCGTGATGCAGGCACCGTGATGCCGGCATCACAGCCAATCGTGTCCGTTCACCAACAACACTCGCTCGCTTCGTTCTCCGTGTCCTCCATGTCCTCCATGACTTCCGTGTCCTCCATGACCTCCATGTCCTCCATGACCTCCATGTCCTCCGTGTCCTCCATGTCCTCCGTGCTCCATACCTCCTGCACGCGAGGTGACGAAAGTCTGGCGAGCATGGTCGACGTGCACGGATTGCTGCGCGCACCAGCGTCTCGCCGAGCCCCAGCTCGGCGAGTTCCACGCTCGGGGCCGCTGGGGCCGTGATTCGTTCACGGCGTTGGGTGGCACCCGGCGAGGGGTCACGTGAAGTGTTTACGGCGCTGTCGCTGGCGCAGCGGCCGGTGGATCGAAGGTTCCCGGCGCGAATCGCGGGTTCAGTTCGATGCGGAGAAAGCGGACTTCAAGCTCGTCCATGGCCTCGCCGTCGAAGGTCGTTCGCCAGCTCGTCGGCAGGGTGAATCCGTTCTGGGTCAGGAACCCCTTGTACGTCCGAACCACGTCGCCCACGAATCGCGTGCCGTCTCTCCCGTGGAAGGAGACCTGCAGGAGCTGTCCCGTCTCCTTGTGCACTCCCAGCCGTGTCGTCACTCCGCGGTAGTGCACGCGCACGAAGTCGATGGGGCCATCGCGAGTGATCCCTGTTCCATCGGCGACGACGGTGAATCCGGGTTCGAACCGCGAACGCAGCAGAACCACCGGGATGCGCAGCAACTGCCGCTCGAACGCGGCTCGGCGCGACGCCGCGAGCGGCTCGGCGCGTCCCTCCGAGACCATGGCCGACCACGCTGGCGCAAGAACCGTGCCCCACCACTGCTGATCCTGCGTCGATCGACCCAGAAAGCGAGCTCTGAGGAGCGTGTCGATCGGTCCCGGCTTCGGTTCGTCGGTCCGTCGCACCACCGACTCGTAGGGAAACTCGATCGAGAGGGTGTTTGAACTCCTGGACTCGCCACCCTCGCGCGTGACCGTCTTTTCGTGACTCTGGCGATATCCGCGGAGCGACTGGATCTCGCGCGGCCCACCCGCCCACTGCACGCACCGATCGATGATGGCGATGCCCTGGGCCCGGGCCTCGTCGCTTCCTTCGAGCGGCGGATCGGGTCGTTCGATGCACTTCGCCGGATCCCGCAGGAACGTCGCCCGACACTGCTCGGATGCGAAGAAGTGGATCCGCCCTTCGTGAACGACGAAGCGCCGCGCATCGCCAAGGCCCGACAGCGGACCCATGCTTCCGCACGCGCCGCCATCGGCAACTTCGAATCGAGCCGGCTCCTGCTCGAACGCCGCCCGGTTGGGCTCGTTTGCGAAGCGATAGGTGTATCCGTCGCGCTCGATCGAGAGCGCGGGTCGGCCGTCGACTTCCCGGCCAGCCACCAGCTCGACCGGATCGAACGGCAGCACGCGATTGGGTGGAGGTTCGGCGAGGGCCCCGCGACTGCCGAGAGCGAAGACCAGCGCAACCATCAGCATGGAGAGGAGACGTGACATGGCGGCCATTAGATCAATTCGAGAATCGATCTGCCTCGCAGAGAGGCTGCTGATGGTCTCGTTGCCGCCCCCCTGCTACACCCGAAAGACGGCCCCGAGCCGCTTGCCCAGGACGAGGCTCGCGCCGATCAGGGTGGTGGCCAGAAGCGCCATGCCCCAGACACCCATGGCGCTGGCCAGGGCCTGTCCGTCGCCAAGGCGCTCGTTGAGCATGTAGATCGCCTTGGTGATTGGGAAGTGCTCCTGACGCTGCGCGAGGATCAGCGAGTCGCTGACCTCGAGCATCGCGAAGCTGAACGCGAGGAGGCCGCCGGCCACGAGATTCGCGGCAATCAGCGGCACCACCACGCGGCGCAGCATGGTGAAGCGGCTGGCGCCGACCATCAGCGCCGCCTCTTCGAGTTCCGGCGAGGTCTGCTCGAGACCCGCAACGGCGGAGCGGACGACATACGGCAGCCGGCGCACGGCGTATGCGACGATCAGAAGCCCCACGGGGTTCGGTTCGGCGCCGACCACGTCGGCCCATCCTGCCAGGGGGGCGTCGGCGACCGCCTCCACCCATGACTGCGGGAGGAGACCCGGAAGCCACAGCAGCCACCCCGGCGCTTCCAGGCGTCCCGCGAAGGGCCAGCGCAGCGTCATGGCCACGTATCCGAACGCCATGACCAGCCCCGGAACCGCAAGCGGCAGCATCGAAAGGGAATCGAGCAGTCCGCGGCCGCGCACACGAGTGCGCACCAGGAGTCTGGCGATGGTGACGCCGAGCACCAGATCGATGGCCATCGCCAGCGACGCGTAGACGAGACTGTTGCGGATCGCGTCGGCTGCGAACGGATGCGTGACGGCCCCCTTCAGGTGCTCGAGGGTGAAAGCCTGCGGAAGGATGCTCCCGTACCAGCGCCCCGGGGCGGAGGTCGCCACCAGAATCACGGAGAGGTGCGGCAGCAGAGCCACCGCAGTGATCCCTCCGAACAGGGCCATCGCGCCGATGCCCCGCCAGCCCCGCAAGAGCGCCGGCGTCGACTGGATCGATGCCTTGGCATACATCGCGTGGGCCCGACCGCCGAAGGCCATGCGCCCGAAGGTGTAGAGGAGCGCCGCGCAGACCAGCATCACCGCCACCAGGGCATAGGGCTGCCGACTGTCGGCGATCTCCTTGATGCCGTGGAAGATCTGGACGCTGGTGACCCGCTGGAACTCGAACATGAGCGGCGTGCCCAGTTCGGTGAAGGACCAGATGAAGACGATGGTGCCGCCCGCAAAGAGGCCGGGGCGGACCAGCGGCAGCACGATCGTTCGGAAACGTCGCCAAGGACCCGCACCAAGATTCTCCGCCGCTTCCTCGAGCGCCGGATCGAGGTTGGCCAGGGCCGCCACCAGATTCAGGTAGATGATCGGATAGAGCGCCATCGCCTGCACCAGGACCACGCCCGACATGCCTCCGCCACCGAGGAAGTCAATTGGCGTCGAGATGACGCCAAGCTCGAGCAGTGCCGCGTTCAACGCGCCAAACCGGCCGAGCAGATGCCGCATGCCGATTGCCCCGACGAAGGGCGGGAGGATCAGCGGGACGAGAATGAGCGCCTGCAGCAGGGTCTGGCCGCGAAAGCGGCAGCGGGCCCCGACGAGCGCAAGCGGCGCGGCGATCAACGCGGCGAGGATCGTGGTCTGGGCAGCAATCAGCAGGGCATTGACCAGGCCCTCGCGCAGCACCGGATCGCGAAAGACCGAGGCCACGTGGGCCACGGTCCAGCCGGTCCCATCGCGGGTTCGAAAGGCGCCCTCGAGCGTGAGGGCAATCGGGTACAGCAGGAGGATGCCGAGCAAAAGCAGCATCCCGACAAGCAGCACCTGGGCGAGGCGATCGCGGCGAGGCGGCATGGGCCGCGAGTGTATGTTTTCCGAGCAGCCTCTGGGTCGAGAGTCGATTCGGCGCAGTCGCCGACCCCATGCAATTGCCGCCGATGGCGGTCAAGCCATCGGCGGCGGGCGTGCGCAAACAGGAGTTCGTGGGACGAGTTGATTCCCCAAGCGGAGGAGGGGCGAGGGGCGATCCCCGTCAGTACCAGAGCGAGAGCAGGACGCCGAGATCGTCTCCGTCGACCTCACCGCTGCCATCGAGGTCGGCGACGACATCGTCGGAGCCCCACATCATCAGCAGACTGCCGAGATCGGAGGCGTCGACAACGCCGTCTCCGTTCAGATCACCGGGAGCGGGCCCCAGCGGGAGGAACCAGGAGACCGCGACATCGGCAGGCGCGCCTCCGCCGACTCGGCGAGCCTCGAAGACATAGTGGCCGGGGGCGAGATCGCGCACATAGATGTGCTCGACGTTCTCCAGCGTGCTCTGGCTGGTCACATTGCCCCAGCCGAAGTACGGCAAGCCCGCGTCGCCGACCAGCGAGATCAGCTCGCCGTTCTCGATGCGCCAGAGATGCAGATCCACGTTGGCAATCGACCAGGTCACGTAGTCGGGCTCCACGATTCGGTTCCAGGTGGCGGTGATCGACACTTCGGGCGCCAGGTCGATCGTCGCGAAGCGGTAGAACGAGCTCTCGCCCGACTCGAGGGTCACCAGATCCCAGGCTGCGGTCGGCACTGCACTCGGACTCTCGACGGGTCCGCCGGGACGCTGGCCGCCGGTGAGGATGAGATGCGATCGGTTCAGGTTGAGGAGATCGAGTCCGTACTTGGGGTCGAGTCCGGAGAAGGCGACACCGCGATTGGGGCCACTCTCGAAGGCGTCATTCGCCCAGATCGGCCGGTGCACCGTGCCGCCGAGCAGGCACGCCTTGATCACTTCCGGTCGATCGGCGTTCGCGTTGAGCGAAAGCACCGGGTCGACCAGCACCGTTTCGAAGAGAAGCACGGCTCCACCCGTGACCAGCGGAGCGGCCCAACTGGTCTTCGATCCGGGTGCGACGAGATCGGGCTTGGACCGGCCCGCGACCTCGGTGTTTGCGGCCGTGGGACCGGCGTTGTGCTGACCGTCGGCGCGGCCCACGGCGATGGCGTTGAAGGAGCCCGCGAGGAGCGGCTCGAAGGGGCGATCGAGGTTGCTGATTGCGCAGACCATCACCAGGCGATCGCGGTTGATCACCGCATCAGCGCGGCGCAGGACGGAGAAGTTGCCCGCGCCGTACATGTCGTCCACCCAACTGTGGTTCATCGTGCGGAGCCCGTCGGGTGGCAGCTCGGGCTGCAGGAACTGGTTCGAGGAGGAGTGCAGGTAGTTCTGGAACCAGTCGTTCTGCTGCCACACGTAGACGTGGGGCATGCCGGGGGCGGGACCGTTGGTGGCGCCGTAGTGATTGGTCCCCACCGTGGTCGCGTGGGAGCCGGTACCGGTCGATCCACTCATCATGGTGAACGACTTGCCATTGAACTGAGCGTTGAACTGGGAAGGCTTGTACGCGATGGGATTCCCCTCGATCTGGCCCGCCATGAAGAGGGCGCCGGTCGGCATCGCGCTGCCAAGGCGAGCCTTGAGCTCGCCGTAGCCGATCTGCTGGAGCGTGGCCGGGAGGGCCAGCTGCGCGGCAAGCGGGCTGCAGAGAAAAAGGCACAACCCCGAGATCGACCACACGTACGCGGGGATTCGACGGTTTTCGGGACACATGATTGAACTCCTTGCCCACTGAAATTGGAGCGTTGCCGTCTGGAACGTCCCGTCGACGGTGTGGTGCTCCTGAACGCGGGGGGATTGTGTTCGAGCGCGTTCCGGCGGTCGGCACTTGGTCCTGAATTTCACTTCGCCCGGAATCGAGGCGCACGATCGCAAACTTCTCGCGTCGCTGAAAGTCCCTTCGCAGGCTCGCTCAACGTCGATGGCGCGGTGCGGTCGGCCGCTGAAACATCTCGCGGCACACCATTCGCTCAGATCGTCGATGGCAGCGCCGCGGCCCGATGGGCGTCGCTCAGGCACCGCCCGATACCGGCCAATACCGGCCGCACCCCGAATTGATCACCGCCGCGGCCCACGTCCCCACCCCGGGGGCGAGCCGGAAGGGCGACGGCCGCTCGAGGCCCGGTTCGATGCCCGGCTCAACGCCCTCAGCCCCAGACCGAGAGCAGAAGGCCCACGTCGGCGCCGTCCACGAACCCATCCTCGTTGAGATCCGCGAGCACGTCGTTCGTCCCCCAGGCCAGAAGCAGAAGTCCAAGGTCGGCGCCGTCGACGATTCCGTCGCCGGTCAGATCACCGAAGACGCCGCCAATGTCCTCAGGCCGGATCCATGACACCACCACCGGAACCGGGACCACGCTGCCGTCGATCCGATCGATCTCGATGGCGTAGGTCCCTGGAGCAAGCCCGCGGAGATAAAGATGCTCGACGTTGTCGATGGTGCTCTGGCTCACCACGTTGCCCGACACGAACCAGACGAGCCCGGCGTCACCAACAAGCGTCTGGGCGACGCCTTCCTCGACGCGCCAGAGGCGCAGATCGAAGTTGGCGGGAACCGAGGCTCCAAAGTTGTTTGGGACCACGCGATGCCAGGTCGCGAGCACGGCAAGCTCGTCGACTTCCGAGTTGACCACGAATCGATACCACCGGCTCTGGGCGCTGGCGATCTCGACGAAGTCCCAGCCCGCAGGTCCCACGGAGGGCGCGGTTTCGATGTCTGTTCCGGCATTGAACTCGCCCGCGGTCAGGATGAGATGGCTGCGGTCGATGTTGACCACGTCCACCCCGTAGATCGGATCGAGTGGCTTGGCGGTGACCCCGCGGGTGGCGCCGGCAACGGCCGGGGCATTGCTCCAGCCGTCGCGATGGCGAGCCCCGCCGAGCAGCACCGACTTGAGCGTGATCGAGTGATCCGCGTTTGGATTGGCCGAGAGTTCCGAATCGGTGTTGGCCACTTCCAGAAGGAGCGCGGCGGCGGCACTCACCACGGGTGTGGCAAAGCTCGTCGCCGATCCAGGAGCGACGATCTCCGGCTTCATCCGTCCGGGTCCGTCGATTCCCCCGGGCGTCGGGCCGGTGACGTGCACGCCATCCATGCGCCCGACCGAGATCGCGTTGTATCCGTTGCCCATCAGGGCCTGGTTCGCGCCGCCACCGTTGTTCATGCCGTCGAACTGCAGGATGTTGTCGCGGCGGATGGCGAAGTCGGCGCGGCGCAGCACGAGATTGTCGACCGAGAGGTCGTTCGTGGTGCCGACCCAACTGTTGTTGAAGAGTCGCAGGCCCGCCGGCGGCGTCAGCGGCGGGAAGTTGGTCGGCAGATGCGCGTTCAGGAACCCGTCCTGCAGCCAGCCACTCGCGGAGTAGAGCCAGATCTGGCTCACTCCCGGAGCGATGCTCGAGGTGTTGCCGTACAGGGCGTTGGCCACCGAGGTCGCATGCGAGCTGTTGCCGGGTGCGCCGCTCATCGCGGTGAAGGTCTTCCCGACAAACTGGGCGCTGGCCTGGTTGGGTCCGTACGCCGTCCCGGAAGTCGCCTCGACCTGCCCGACGCCGATGCCCGCGCCGGTCGGAATGTTGCGGGCGCCGAGACGAGCGACCAGGTCGTTGTATCCCGTCTCCACAAAGACGCTCTGTCCCAGCGATGTCGACGCGGTCCAAAGCACCAGCAGGAACGCCGGACAGCGGGTGATCAGCAGACGGTTCATGTGAGGCGGCACTCCTGACCGAGGGAAACACAACCCCCGAGGCCCAACGACTCGAATCGGGTCGGGTCGGGTCGGGTCGGGACACGCTACCCCACACTTCCGGGTCCATCAATCAACTTGTGAACAACGCGGGCTCCGAACCGAAGCACCGGCCCGTGGCCCGCCGCAAATGCCCAACCATCGGTCCGGCAACGCCGACCCGCTCGCACTCGGCACGGTCTGAAAACGCCCCCGACCATCGCCCCGGCGGGCAGCCGGCCCGACCCCCCGTCCAGCCCATCAGGCCATCTGGGACTTGAGCTGGGTCGCCGGTCGGAAGTTCACCGTGGTGGATGCCTTGATCTGCATCGGCTCCTTGGTGATCGGATTGCGACCCATGCGGGCCGCGCGGAGCTTCTTGATGAAGTTTCCAAAGCCCGCGACGTTCACCGCGCCATCGCGCTGAAGGCCCTTGGTGATGGCCGCGAACACCGCATCGACCGAGCGAGCGGCTTGCGCCTTTGGTTCACCAAGTTCTGCTGCGACTGCTTCGATGAGATCGGCCTTGTTCATCAGTCCTCCGGCGTTCGGCAAGATAAGCGGGTGGCGGCACTGAGCCGCCTGTTTGTGGAGAGTCCCGATCCGACTCTAAGTGAGGGCCGCCGGGGCGTCAACGCCTGCGAAAGATTGGCTGTTCCGCACCGCTCGCACAGGGCAGCGCCGAAGTCGAAGTACACCCGCCAACTCGCCGCGAGGGGGTTCGCGTCCTGATTGAGGCCGAAGTACTCGACCGTCGGCACCTGCCGTCCGATGAGGAAGGCGACGATGACCGGGCTCGCCGACGCCGCGCCGAAGAGGGTCCACGCCTTCAGCGATGCCTTCGCGCCGAACTTTGCTGCGTTGCTCAGGCGCGGCTCGACTTCGATCGCCACGGCATTCCTCACGCTGTTTCCGGTCGGCGCGTTGGTGGGCGCGGTGATGAACTCGCTCTCGAGGACGGCACGCGCGGTCGATTGCAACTCGGGCGGAACGACCAACGTCTGCGGCCTGATGTCGAGATTGTTCCCTTCGGCGTCGCGCTGAGTCAGCATCGCCGCGATGGCGAGCTCGAGCGAATTCACGCCAAGCGCCGTGTCCACGCCGGTGAGCAGGTTCGCGTTTCCCAAGGAAAAGAACGGTCCCGCGTTCGTAAGCACGGTGTCGTAGACGAGGTCGCTCAGCTTCCGCATCGCCGCCTCGATGACCTTGGCTTTCGGCGGGGACGACGACCGCTCGAACGGCTCGCCCACTCGCGGACGGGAGCCGCGGAGCAGCGTCAGGAGGCGCCTCGAGAGGTCGCCGATCTCAATCTGCTGCTGGCGAATTGGGAGGCGTCCTGCGATTGCTACTCGTGCGAATCGTCGTTCAGCAGCGAGTCGTCCTCTCGCGCCGTGGAGACCGAGTCGGCCCTCGCGGTCGCGCTGGCGGCGCTTGGCTTCTCGTCGGTCCCGGACTTTGTGGCATGGGCCAATGAGGCCGATGAAGAGCAGCGAGCCGCCACGCTCGAGTGGCTCATGTCCTTCCTGATCTCGCGGCTCTAGTTCGCTGCTTCTCCCTCCAACCAAGGGGCTCTTATGTCGTGCTCTCGCAGAGTGATGTTCGTCTGGCTCGGATCGATTGCCTGCTTCGCCAGCGCGAGCGAGGCGGGTTTCGTGGTGTACGAGGGCGATGGAGCCGAGTGGTTCCAGGCGGTGCCCGCCTAGCAGCCTGTGGCGAAAGTCATTCGGGCTGCGGGCGAGCAGGAGGGCGAATCTCTGCGTCGCCGCAACTCGCCTGTATCACTGCGGATACTGCTTCGTTGCGGCTCCTTGATCTTCGCCCTCCTGCTCACCCTCGCCGTCGAAGCACTTTCGCCACAGGCTGCTAGAGCACCATCACGTTCTCGGAGTTCCCGCACAACACGCTGATCGATGACGAGTATGCCGATCTCGGCGTGCTGTTCACGGACACGGATGGGAACTGGATCATCGGCACGGCTTCTGGAACGTATCCACAGGATGGCTGGGGTCTGAACGGCAACGCCATCGTGGAACTGACCTTCGACACGCCGATGTGGGCGTTCGGTTCGCATTTTCCGGGCGTTGCCTTCTTCGACTTCTTCTCCGGCGACGACTTGCTGTTCTCATCACCTCTGATGGGCGGAAGCGGTGTGAACTTCTTTGCCGGGTTCACCTCGGCGATCCCATTCGATCGCGTCCAGATCTACGGCATGCCCCCCGATCCCTTCGGCAACCCCGACAAGGTGTTCTTCGACAGCTTCTACTTTTCGGCGGTCCCGAGTCCGGCAGGCCTTGCGGTCTTGGCGCTCGCGGGACTTTGCGGCACGCGGCGACGTCGGCGATGACGCACCGCGTGCCGGGTCTTCGGAATCACGACGCCGTGGCCTCCATGCCGGAGCCCGCGGTGTTTCTGTGGGGCGCTCAAGACCAGAGGATGGACCGGATCTCACGTTCCACGTGCGTAACGTCGTCAGCACTTTCCCCGCCCGCCACGCGAACGGCTGCCGTTGCAACGGTGACGGGCACGGGTCCGCCTGCATCGCCCCTATTTGTGGACGAAGGTGACGCGAGGTCCGCGACATCCGCGACATCCGCGACATCCGCGACATCCGCGACATCCGCGACATCCGCGAGATGATCGTTACGATCCGCCGATGCTCGAATCCGACTCCCCGGCCACGGAGCGCAATGTGCCGCTGGTGCTCGTGACCGAGTCGCTCGCGCCCGAGGCGCTGTCGTGGCTCACGGATCGCTGCGCGGTGGTGCAACTCGCGCCCGGGCATCCGGACTTCCCCAGCGCGCTGGCCCGCGCCGAGGCCCTGGTGGTGCGCACCTACACCAAGGTCGACGCCGCGCTCCTCGCCGCCGCCCCTCGACTGAGAGTCGTGGGGCGCGCCGGCGTCGGTCTCGACAACATCGATCAGGGGGCCTGCGCCGCCCGGGGCATCGCCGTCGTCAACACGCCGGATGCGAACACGCAGGCGGTGGTCGAGTACGTCTTCGCGCTGATCCTGGATGCGCTCCGTCCCCGCGCGGCCCTCGCCGGCGCGGTCGATCGGGCCGAATGGAATCGGCTGCGGAAGGAGATCGTGGGGCGACGCCAGCTCGATGAATGCACGCTTGGCGTGGTCGGATGCGGCCGCATCGGCCGCCGCGTGATCGAGGTCGCCGAGGCAATCGGCATGCGGAGCCTCGTGAACGATCTCCGTCCGCTCACACCCGAGGAGCACCGCTCCGCCGAAGTGGTCCCGATCGAGCGGCTCTTTCGCGAAAGCGATGTGATCACGATTCATGTCGATGGCCGGACGGACAACCGCGGCGCACTCGACCAACAGTTGATCGCCTCGATGCGCGAAGACGTCGTCCTCCTGAACACCAGCCGCGGTTTCGTCCTCGATCACGCCGCGCTCGCTGCGTTTCTCGCCGCGAACCCGGCCGCGCTGGCCCTCCTCGACGTGCACGAGCCCGAGCCCATCACCTCGGAGCATCCCCTCCTCGGCCTCGGCAACGCCCATCTCTTCCCCCACCTCGCCAGCCGCACCGAAACCGCGCTGCGGAACATGAGTTGGGTGGTGCGAGAGGTGGTGGAGGAGTTGGATTCGGCGAGGAAACGAGACCAGTGAGGGGAAGGGGGGGCAGGGAGCAGGGGGAATGGGAACGGGCTGCACGACTAGACACGTGCGCCGTATCCAAGGCGTTGCGGCTCCGTCCCCCGCGCACACACCGACTCCTGCAACCCATTGCTGCTCCCTGCCCCCTCGTCCCCATCCCTCCTCTCCCGATATATTCCGCCCCATGTCCCTCGCCATCGACTCCGTCCATGCTCGGCAGGTCCTTGATTCTCGCGGCAATCCCACCATCGAGTGCGAGGTGACTCTCGAGAGCGGCTTGATGGGATCCGCAATCGTCCCCTCCGGCGCCAGCACGGGCGAGCATGAAGCGGTCGAGCTCCGCGACGGCAACGCCAGGCGCTGGATGGGCAAGGGGGTGGGCAAGGCCGTCGAGAACGTGATTGCGAAGATCGGCCCCGAGCTCGTCGGTCTCGATTGCCGCGAGCAGGAGCTGATCGATCGACTGATGATCGAGATCGACGGCACCGCCAACAAGGGCAAGCTCGGCGCGAATGCGATTCTCGGCGTCTCCCTGGCCCTGGCCCACGCCGCAGCGGCAGCGACTCGACAGCCGCTCTATCGCTACATCGGCGGCTCGTCGGCCCGCATCCTGCCGGTGCCGATGCTCAACATCTTGAACGGCGGCAAGCACGCCGACAACACCGTCGACTTCCAGGAGTTCATGATCCAGCCGCTCGGATTCGAGACCTTCAGCGAGGGTCTCCGCGCCGGCGTCGAGATCTTTCACACGCTCCGCAGCGTGCTGCACGAGAGGCACCTCTCGACCACCGTCGGCGACGAGGGCGGCTTCGCTCCCAATCTGAAGAACAACGAGGAGGCTCTGGAGCTGATCGTCCGCGCGGTCGAGAAGTCGCCGTACAAACTGGGAAGCCAGATCTTCATCGCCCTCGATCCCGCCACCAGCGAACTCGCCAACGAGGCGAAGAAGCTGCGGGGCGCAGGTCGGAAAGGTGCGAAGAAGGGTTCCGGGAAGGCCTCGCACGCTGCTTCGGAAGTCGGCTACTGCTTCTTCAAGAGCGATCCCAGGCGCATCGCCTCGAGCGACGAGATGATCGATCTCTGGGCCCGATGGTGCAGCAAGTTCCCGATCCGCTCGATCGAGGACGGCCTCTCCGAGGATGACTGGTCCGGCTGGAAGAAGCTGACCGATCGGCTCGGCTCGAAGGTCCAGCTCGTCGGCGACGATCTCTTCGTCACCAATCCGAAGTTCCTCCAGAAGGGCATCGACAACGGCTGTGCAAACTCGATTCTGGTGAAAGTGAACCAGATCGGCACCTTGAGCGAGACGCTGGAGGCCGTCCGCCTCGCTCAGCGCCACAGCTACACCGCGATCCTCAGCCACCGCAGCGGCGAGACCGAGGACTCGACCATCGCCGACATCGCCGTCGCCACCAACTGCGGCCAGATCAAGACCGGCGCCCCCTGCCGCAGCGATCGCAACGCCAAGTACAACCAGTTGCTCAGGATCGAGGAGCAGTTGGGAAGTGCGGCGAAGTACGGCGGATAGGGGGTCGGCTGCGCCGACTGGGTCGTCGTCGGCTGCGCCGACTGGGTCGTGAGGTGCGCCGGGTGCGCGGCACCTTTTTGAGCTCGGCACGATCAGCGGCTGCGGCTTCGCCTGCGCCCCCGATCGAGCCGAGCGATTCAGGGGGGCCAGTGAACGGACGGCGCGTACTTTGTCGACTTGTCGCGAGTTGAGTCGGTGAAGATCTGGCCGTGCTGGTGCTCGGCGGTCCAAGGGGGCGATACGACGCTCAACGACGCTGTCCGACGGACGACGACCCTCACCCTCCGCCGTTCGACTCGCTCCGCTCGCTCACGGCTCCTCGCTCTCCCGCGGCGCTGCGCTGGCGGGAGAGGGGACGCGCACGCATCCAATCGTGCAACCCACTGCTGTTCCCTGACCCCGCGAGCGCAGCGAGCGTCCGTGCAGCCGCGGCGCATCACGCCCCCACTCCTCATTCCCCATTCCTCACTCCTGATCCCTCCGGCTCGCAAAGCGAGCCGGGAGTCACGCGTAACTGTGCAAGCCGGAGATCACGAAGTTGATCACGATCCAGTTGAACAGCATGACGCCGGCGCCGATGACGGCGAGGATCGCCGTCCAGAGTCCCTTGTCCTTGGCCTTAAGGCGCACGTGCACCAGCACGGCGAAGACGATGAAGGTGTTGAGGGCGAAGACTTCCTTGGGATCCCATCCCCAGGGGCGGCCCCAGGAGTGATCGGCCCAGATGGCGCCCATGACGATTCCAGCCCAGAGCAGGATGAAGGAGAGCTCCATCAGCACCATGGTGACGCCGTCGAAGACTTCCCCGGGTGAGACGCGTCGTATCGAGCCCCCGCCGCTGCCCAAATCGCCTCCCGCGACACCGGTGGCGCCTCCGCCGATCATCGCCAGGGACGATTCGTCGGGTTCGCGAGCCAGCATCACGACTCCAGCGCTGGTTGCGACTGCGGCCTGCCGCGTCGGCATCATCAGCGATCCCGCGCCGCCGACGCGTGCGAAGTCGGGGCCGCCGCCGATGAATCGCCAGCCCAGATAGAGGATCGCCGAGATCGCCGCCATGAAGATCAGGCAGTAGCTGAAGATGATCACGTTGGTGTGGATGTAGAGCCACACGTCGTTCAGGACCGGCATCATGTTGCTGATGCTTGGATTCAGATAGGCCGGCAGAAAGTGCGCCGCCATCAGGGCGACCAGCGACGAGAACGCCGCGGTGAGCAGAAAGAGACCGCGCATGATGGAGCCGCGGACCAGGATCTCGAGGACGACCGCAGCGCAGGCACCGAACCATGACGCCGTCGTCACCGCCTCGAACATGTTCGAGTTCGGCCAACGGGCGGAGATGTACCAGCGGATCCCGACCGCGGCGGTCTGAAGCAGGAACCCGACTGCGAAGAGCGAGATGCCAAGTCGCAGGGCCATCGGCCAGCGGAAGACCGCCCACATCAGGAGCGGCAGCGTCGCGAACATGTAGACCAGCCACACCCAGCTCATGTTGTCGACGGCGAAGTACCAGCTCTCGAGGCGCAGTCGACTGGGGGAGGGATAGGTCTCGGGACTGATGCCGCGGATTGCCTCGGCCATCGCCACAATCGAGGCGTTCACCGCCGTGGCGTCCTCGCGAGACCAACCGTTGACAAGATCGGCCCAGTGGCTGGCGATCTGCTGCTGCTTCGAGGCGTCGAGACCCGCAATCGGCACCAGAACCAACCCGCCATCGGGCCCCGGCGCGGGCATCAGCTCCTCGAATCCGTGCCACTGCTTGTCGACATCGCCATCGGCCGGCGGCACCGGCCGCAGGAGCGACAGAAGCCGCCGCGGTGCTCGGGTTCCCATCGCCGCATTGAGGGCGTTGACCACCTTCTCGGTGCGGATGAGATCCGCCTGCAATCGATCGATGAGCGGCCCCAGCGCCGGCTGCGTCAGCAGCATCGGCGAAATCAGCCCGCTCTCCATGAAGACGGCGAGGCGCTCCGTGAGACTCGGATCCGCCTCCAGCAGGACCTCGCTGATCTGGGCCCGCACCGGCTTGTTCTTGACGTAGATGATGTCGGCGTCTTCGTACGCCTCGGGCCTGAAGAGGAGATCGAAGTAGGTGAAGGTCGGCGTCTGCCCGGCGATTCGACGCGAACCGCTCACCAGCGACATCTGGGCGCTGGCGAGACTGTCGATGCTCTTGAGCCGTCCTTCATGGTGCACCGCAAGGGCGCCAAGCGGACCGAGATCGACCTCCGCAGCGAAGCCCTGCGTTCCTCCCTGGGTCCCGCGACCGAATCGCGTGCCGGCCGTGGCGGCGACGAGGACAAGCACGGCCACGGCCGCCAGCATCGGGATGAGCCAGCGACGAAGTGCGGATCCGCCGGACTCGGGGGATGTTGTCTGGATGGTGTGGGTCACGATGAACTCTCCTTGGCGGCGGACTCTTGCGAGGGTGCGCTGATTCGCAGCTTCGCTCCCGGCGGGATCTCTCCGCGAGCGGCCATCGAAGCCACCATCGCCTCGACGGCGAGCTGTCGCCGGCGCTTGATGAAAGGCTTCACATAAAAGGCGTAGATCATTCCCGCGACCGCGATGCAGCAGCCGATGAGCTGGGTGTAGACACCGCGTCGATTGCCGACGCCGAGGACGGTGTAGTTGAGTCCGGCCGATGCCGGCTGGCCGCCACGAGCTTCATCCGGTGGATCCCACTGAGCCTGGAAGAACCACCAGCCGTCGAGCTGAATCGGATCGTTCACGCTCAGCTCGAGCGGTGGTCCCCAAGGCAATGCCGACGTCCCCGCGGTGGCGCCAGCTCCGGCATCGATGGCCTTGTCTTCGAGGAACCGCACCCGGCTGGTGTAGTTGCGAATCGTCAGCGACTCGCCGGTGAAGCCGCCCAGGTGCGTCGCCAGTTCGAACGACTCGAGGGCCATCGGCCTGGGGAGCGGAAGGCGCTGTCGCGAGAACATGAGTTCGAACTGCCGACCGTCGGCGAGCGTCACCAGCGACGGGGCGTAGATGTGGCGACGCAGCGTCTGCCCGGCCGACTCGAAGGCGTACCGGTGGAACGTAAGCCACGGGATCCCTCCGCTGAAGCGGGCGCTTCCAGGGCTCCCTCCGCCTTCGACTTCAAGCTTGATCTGCGAGAAGAACTCGCCGGCATCGCGCATTCGCTGTTCACGGGGAACCACGTAGGGCTTGCTCTGGGCAACCGCCCGCGGGAAGAAATCGGTGAGCGTCACTGTGAGCCCGTTGCCGAGATCCGCCGGCTTGCCTCGCTCGAGCGAGATGTGCCGTGGTGGCCGGTTGCTGGCGGCGAAGATCACCCCGAGCTCCTCGTCGGTTGGCCCGGCAACGACGGTGAGGACGGCGCGCCCGGCCCCGGGCATGTAGCGCACGACGATGCCATCGTCGATGAGCGTGCTGGCGCTGTGAGCGTCGGGACTCTCATCTTCGGCGACGTCGCGGGTGAGACGCGAGTCGTCGAAGACCCAGCGGCGGAACTCGCCCTTCGGTCCCTTCAGCTCGATGATGGCCAGTGCGGCAGTGCCGCTGCCGAGCGGGATCGCGTCCTCGATGGTCCGGACGCGAAACGAGTATGGGGTTCCCTCGATCGCCTCGAACTCCGCGTTCGGATTGGCTGCGGCGAGGTCGCTGATCGTTCGCCGGACGGTGACCCCGGAGGCGGGGATCTCGAACTCGAGTGTGGGCTGATCGAGAAGCGCCGCCAGCTCCTCGGCGCTCTGGACCCAGCGGAAGGCGATCAAGCCGTCGTCGGCGCGGCGCTGGGCCGAGTCGAATGCCAGCAGGCGGTAGTCGCGCTGTCGCTCGTCGTTCAGCGACACGGTGATCCAGACCGCCGGATTGAGGGGATCGCCGGGGCCACCGGGGAGAAGCTGCGATCGCAGCATCGCGTAGCGCAGGTAGCTGGTGACGTGGAAGGTGACGTCGGATGCGGGATCGCGCGGATCGACCGCCGGGACCGCCACGTTCGGCGGCGCAACCGGCGGAGCGACGTCGCCCTGGGCGGTGAACACGTCGTCGCGACTGGCAATCGAATCGTTGTAGAGCGGCAGCCCGAGGATCGGACGCTCGATCCACTCGCGGTCTCCCGGACGCCGCAGATAGAGAGCCCAGGCCTTGGTGATGTCGTTTCGGAGGTAGAAGTGCTCGCTCGGCTGGTAGTCGAGAGCAAGTCGCAGCGCGTCATCGACGATCGGCTTGCCGAGAGCCTTCACCGCCCGCTGCATCGGTTGGGCCGGATCGGTCGTGAAGAGCATGTCCTCGGTGTACTGGGGGAACCCGTCAAGGACCTGTCTGATGAAGCGTTCGCCACCACCTTGCTGGGGCCCCGTGACCATGACGCTCACGCTGTAGGCCCGGCGACCGAGATCATCGCCCGTGCGGATCTCCCAGGCGGGATCGATCGACGCGACTTCCAGTTCGTACCTTCCGTCCGGACCGTCGAGCACGGTTCGTGCTCCCGGCACCGCCGCCACCACGGCGCGGATCGGGCCCTTCGGGCCGTCGATCTCGGCCACCAGTTGACGGCGCACGATGGCGACATCGCCCTCCAACTTGCCGGCGAAGTAGATGACGCTGCCGACGCAGAGCACGATGATCCCGGTGTGGATCATCCAGACGCCGAGGTTGATCACGTTGAGTCGGATCCGCCGCAGCGTCGTCACCGTCATGGTGACGCAGATCAGGACGATCAGCAGTGTGAACGGCCACCAGTTGAACCATTCGAACTCGGTCAGCTCGAATGGCCGGAACTGCCGAAGCTGGGCGTGCACCCAGGCGTCGGTCGAGAAGATGTTGGGGTGGATCGGATAGACGATCCCCGCGGAACCGATCGAGCTGTAGATGAAAAGCACAATCAGCAGCACGATGCCGAAGCGAACGTTGCTGAAGAGGTCCAGCACCGCTCCACCGACGCGGCGCACCGCCGATCGGGGGGCAGATCGTTGGGTGGCTGCCGAGGTGAGAGCGCGATGGTCGATGGTCGTTCCGGTCATGAAGACGGCGGTCGGTCAGGGGAGAGGAGAACCGGGAGCCGGGATGAACTGTCCGCCCTCCGGTTGGGGGGCGATGGCGGTCATGGACGAGGTCGCCGCGACCACCCGTCAACTCGCGGCGACGATAGGGACCGGAGAGTCGAGCTTCGGATCGAGCTCCGGATCGAGTTCCGAACCACGTGGATCGAAAGAAGTGCCGCACGCCGCGCAGACGCACCGACCGGCCGAGTTCGGCGCCATTCGGCCGGGTGAGGCACAGCGGGGACAACGGTCGGCCCGGAGGATCCGACGGGCGAGGAAGCATTCCGCGGCGTTGAGAATCGCCCGACCAATCACCGCGAAGATCAGGCCGAAGATGGCCAGAAACAGGAGGATCAGGGTGACTTGGGGAAAGATGAAGACGAAGCAGAACGCGACCGCGAACGCCAGGAGATAGGTCCAGAAGACCACCATGGCGAAGGCCCGACTCACTGCTCGTACGGCCGAATACAGCATCGCGGAGGGTAGGTCGTTCGGAGGGAGGGCGGTCGGCTGTGCCGACGGGTCGTCGGCACAGCCGACTCATGAGGTGTGCCGCGGGCGCGGCACCTTCTATCGCTCAGCACGCTCGGCGGCTCCGGCTGCGCCTCCGCCCCCGAGCGAGTCGAGCGGAAAAGAGCGGGGAACGGGTGCGGGAACGATCCGCGGGAGCATGTCACAGTCAGTCGAACTGGCCGTGGCTTCGCCCGGCAGTCTGGAACGGTTTCAGGCGACGGACGTGGTCGCCCTTGCCGCCCGTGGGCGGTGATGTCCCGGCGATTCAGTTGGGGGGGCGCGGAGGTGGCACGTGGAGTCCGGATTTCGCGACCCTGTGGCTGCCGCGCGGTCCGGCCCGCCGCGGGGTCTGCGCAGGCGTGATTGCGCACGGCTGGCACGCCAGCCGTGGCATCCACCATCCTCCCCCCTCTTCCGCTCGACTCGAGCGACCAAGCTGACGAAGTCACCGCCGCGTCGATCGTGCCGAGCGATAAAAGGTGCCGCGGGCGCGGCACTCCTTATGAGGAGGCGCAGCCGACGACCGGTCGGCGCGAGCCGACCCCGTCACGCTCCCGCCGCAAGTCGCTGGGCCAGCGTCATCGGCAGACCCGCTTCCTGCGTGGCTCGCTGTGCGGCGGCGATGTCGTACTCCTCGCGGTGGAGCGAGAAGGTGCCCTCATCGAGATCGAGGACGGCGAAACTGGCTCGGGGATCGCAATCGCGCGGCTGACCGACGGCGCCGGGGTTCAGGATGTAGCGACACCCGGGATCGACGCGAACGACGTCGCCGTCGCGCAGCAGCGTGGCTCGCACGTCCTTCGCCGCCAAGCGATCGCTCGGCGAGAGCGAGTCGGTTTCGAACAGCGCCGGGACGTGGGTGTGACCCAGCAGGCAGATCGGCGCTTCCACGCCGCGGAAGGCGATTGCCGCCGCACGGGCGTCGTGAACGTACGCAGCCGTGCCAGGCTGAGGTGAGTCGTGCACGCACATGGCTGCCCCGCAGACGTGGGCCGTGGTCGGAAGTCGAGCGATCTGCTCGATCTGCGGACGGGTCAGGACCGAGCGGGTCCAGACCAGAGCGGTCCGGGCCACGCCGTTGAAGTCGCCGAGCGAGGCCCGATCGAGGACGCCATCGTCATGATTGCCGCGCACGATGGTCGAGCAGCGGCTGAGGACCAGATCGACGCACTCTCCCGGGTGGGGTCCGTAGCCGACGATGTCGCCGAGGCAGATCACGTCCCGCAAGCCCATCGCGTCGACCCGCGCCATCACCGCCCGCAAGGCGGCAAGATTGCCGTGGACATCTGAAATGATGGCGAACCGACTCATCGAACAGCCACCCCACTTGCTGCGTTGACCCCATCGACCCCATTGACACCATTGACACCATCGACAGCACCGACACCATCGACACCATCGACACCATCGACACCATCGACACCATCGACACCATCGACACCATCGACCCCATCGACACCAGTCAGGTCCGCGCGCAATGACTCTGCACGGACGGAGATCCCTCCCTGTCTATCGGACGGAGCTGTCTTTGATTGCAGAGTTTCGAGAAAGTCGCCCCACATCCTCAAATCTGAAGGACCAGGGCCGCAGCAAAGCTCGCACACAGGACCAGGTTGGTCCAGCGTTCTCGAATCGAGGCTTGTGCTGAGCGGTGCCTTGGCGAACGGCGTCGCCACCGGCCGCGGGACTATTTGTTCCGCGACTTGATGAAGAAGACGATCAGAGCGATCAGGAGGACTGCGCCAATGCCGTAATAAATGATGTCACCCATGGGGTCGGATGGTACCGATCACTCGCCTGGCTTGCCACGTTCGGAGAGTGGGTGTACCGCCCCGGTGGGCTTCGGGCCATCGGGGCGGCGACGAAATCCGAGTTGGTCCCGAGTGATCAGGCCGGCAATCTCGAGGGTGGTGAGGGCCGCCAGCACCTCCCCGATCGGGCGGGCCACTCTCATTGCCAACTCGTCGGCCCGGGCGCGACCGGTCGCTGGGAGCGCGTCCAGGAGGGCGCAATCGCCGTCACTGGGGCTTCGCGGCGCCGCGGGACAGGGGCCGGCCCCCCTGGAACTCGCCTGAGTCGCTCGCGTGCCGCCCCCGATCCCGCCCGGCAGCGCCCGCAGGAGCCAGATCGCCGGCTCGAGTTGGGTGATCACATCCTCGGCCCCGGTCACCAGGCCGGCCCATCCTTCGCGGATGGCCCGGTGGCATCCCACGGAAGTCGGGGAATCGACCGGTCCCGGCAGCGCCATCACTTCGCGGTGGTGACTCTCGACCGCTTCACGAGCCGTGACCAGGGCGCCGCTCCGAGACGCTGCCTCGATCACCACGACCCCGAGCGACAGGCCGGAGATGATTCGATTGCGCCGAGGGAAGAACTCCGGCCGCGGACCCATCGATGTCGGAAACTCGCTGACCACCGCCCCGGCCCGGGCGATCTCGTCGAAGAGCTCCGCGTGTTCGGCGGGATAGCAGTGACCGAGTCCGCACCCGAGGACGGCGACGGTGCGGCCCCCCGCCCGCAGCGCCGCCCGGTGCGCGGCCGCATCGATTCCGCGGGCACCGCCCGAGATCACCGTGAGACCAACCTCGGCAAGCGCGAAGGCAAGGCGCATCGCCTGCTCGCGTCCATAGCTCGTGCAGCGCCGCGATCCGACCACCGCAACCGCGAGCGCATCGTCCGCCTGAAGCTCGCCGCGGACCCAAAGCACCGCCGGTGGATCGGCAATCGCCGCCAGAAGCTGCGGATACTCGGACCGTCCGAGCCGAAGAAGCCGCGCTCCACTCCGGGCCATCGCTCGCCGCTCGGCATCGGGTGAGGCCGCGTCGAAGGCCCGCCGGAACTGCTCGGCGCGCAGCGGACCGACCGACTCGACCAGCGCCAGCTCCCGCACCGACGCGTTGACGACCGCATCGGCCGACCCGAACCGCTCGAGCAATCGCCGCGAGAACACCGGCCCCACACCCTCTGCGAGAGCCATCCGCAGCGTGGCGTCGTCGATTGCCTCGGGCCCTTCGCCTTGCATCCCCGCGCGTTCACCGTTCACCGCGTCGACATCCACCACGCGCGATTCAGCGGACTCGCGAGCGCCCGTTCCCTCCGGCTCGCTTTGCATCTCTCCCCCCGTCGATCGGTCGATCGATCGAAAGATACCGCCTCGCAGTCGCGGCTCGCCGAAATCGGAGAATCATCCCGCGCGGTGTGGAATCACCGCAGCGCCCCGGGCGACGTGTGGATCGGACCTGCGACAGGCAACCGCAACGCGTGCGAGCTGCGAGCCCGAGAGGCTCAGTTGTCCTTCAGCTCGCCGAAGAGCGCGGCGGCAATGCGCCTCGCTTCGACCGCGGCATGGTCGGTGGGATCGTCCTGTCGCTGACGCAGCGCCGGACTGCTGGCGAATGTTTGGACCTGGGACGTCTGGACAGTGGACGACTGGACATCGGGCGACTGGACATCGGGCGACTGGACATCGGGCGACTGGACCGCGGCTTCGGCTCGCGCCTCGGAGCCTCGATCGTCGAGCTCGACCGCAGTCGGAGCGTCGATCTCATCGGACAGGTCGCCCGCGGTCTCCCCGTGGGCCTCGGAGTTGAGTTCAAGCTCCGCTTCGGGTTCCAGCTCAGTTTCGAGTTCAAGTTCCTCGAGCTCGAGGGGTGCGTCATCGAGCACAACTTCGGCTTCGACTTCAGCGTCCGCAGAGTCCGCGAGGTCCGGCTCGGAGTCAACGTCGCCCTCAAGCTCGTTCTCGAGTTCGTCTTCGAGTTCGTCCTCGAGTTCGTCTTCGAGTTCGTCCTCGAGCTCCGCCTCAGCCTCAGTCTCGACCATCTCAGTCTCGAGCGCCTCAGTCTCGACCATCTCAGTCTCGAGCGCCTCAGTCTCGACCATCTCAGTCTCGAGCGCCTCAGTCTCGAGCGACTCAGTCTCGAGCGACTCAGTCTCGAGCGACTCAGTCTCGAGCGACTCAGTCTCGAGCGACTCAGTCTCGAGCGACTCTTCGAGCTCAGCTTCGAGCCCATCCGCGAGTGCCCCAACCTCGAGTTCGCCCGTCAACTCCCCGGTCAGTGCGCCAGTCAGTTCGCCAGTCAGTTCCTCGGTCATCTCGTCGGAGAGTCCGACCTCCGCCGTCTCGATCTCCTCGCACTCCATCCAATCGGCCACGACCGCATCCAACTCCGCGACCGATGGCCCGGCCACCGCCCCACTTCCCGCCATGCGGTCGAACTCTTCGATCGACCACGTCTCGTCGCCGGCGGTCTCAGCCTGGAGCTGCGTGCGATAGTCAGACCCGATTGCGTCGATGGTCGCGGTGCCAGCCGAAGCCCCCACCGAGGCGGCCACCCCTGCGGGCAGCAGTCCAATCGGTCGAACGTCGCTGGTCAGCAGACGCGGCCCACGTCGTCGCGGCGTGGCCATGTCCGGACCCAGCATCAGTCCGATGAAGATCACGAAGACGCTGCCGCCCAGAAGCCACACGCGCCACTGTCCCTCGGCGAGGCGGATCAGCAGGGTGTCCGGATACGGGGCGATCTCGGTCATCCGAAACTCCACCGTGTCGTCGATCCAGCCGGGCACGGTCTGGTCGAGCGAGGAGGCCAGAAGGATCGGGGTCTCGCCCTTGGGGACGAGATTCAGTTGGGATGCCGCCAGCCGACGGACGAGCTGCGGATCGCCCTCTTCCAGCAACTCCAGAAACTCGGTGAAGGCGTTGAGCCGCTCGAAGCGGTATGCCTCATGATCACGAAGACTGGCGAGCTGTCCCTCCATCTCGTGGACGCCGCGCTTGGCCGGGAGCACCGCCACGGCGACAAGCAGGGCCAACCCCGCGATCACGAAGGGCCAGCCGGCGTCGATTCGAAACAATGGGCGCGAGACAGCACTCACGGAGTGGGTATCGGCGTGGCGCGGGCTCCGACCTTAATTCGTGAAGAGGAGAATCGCAGACCAGAGGACCACGATCTTGATCACCGCCAACGGCATCCCGGCGATGATCGCATCCGCGTACTCGAGCTCCGACCAGGCCATCAGCAGGCAGATGAAGAGCAGCGCGCAGAGGAGTTCGGGGACCAGCGGAATCCCCGGCATGTAAAGCCCCACAATGGCCAGATCGGTGGTCGCACAGATGGCGAACATCCGTAGCGCGAGCACCCGGATCGGATCGTCGCTTCCGAGCCAGAGGAAGGCGAAGAGGAGGTACGCCAGCAGCGTGGCGAGAGTCTGGGCGCCGATCACCACCGGATAGAGCGCCGCGAACCGTCCACCGCCGATTGCCAGGAGGAGTGCCATCACGATCAGGCTCGCCCCGACGCCGAAGCACGCGAGCACGAAGGCGTGTCGCCGCAGGAGATGGCTGGCGTACTCCTCGCGACCGACGGCGCGACGCCTTCGGCGGAGCGCCCGGATCGCGCCACACTTCGGGCAGCGGCGACTGACGGAACCGCGCAGGTCGTAGCCGCAGCCGCGGCAGATGGTGGTGACCAGGTCCTCCTCGGCTGCGGACCCCTTCGTGGTCGCGCCGGGCGTTGTCGGAACCACTGGTGGCGAGCCGGGCGACCGCGAAGGCCGGTCAATCGGAACAGCTTCATCCGCCAGCGGAATGACGCCAGACGACTCCGGCGTGTGCCGCGCGGGAAGATCCAGACCGCGCTTTCGCGAGGCGTCACCCGACGAGTCCGGCTCCGGAATTGGAAAGAGCGTGGACATGGATCGAATGCCTCTCAGCGACCACCGGGCCCCCGGCTCGCGGAACGGGTCCCCCCGCCACCGAGACCGCCCCGAGGGGCCAGTGCATCGAGCGGCGGGCCAACGATATCCTGCGTTCATGACCAGCGCGAACCACAGCCGTCGTCCCAACCCTTCTGCGAACTGGCAGAGCCCGCTCGCCAGCCAGTTCGCCCTCGCGTGCGCCGCGGCTCTCGTCGTCGCCACCGCCTCGGCCGAGACCGTGGCCGACAGCGTGACCGACACCGTGACCAGTTCGGGCGCGCAGAGCACACCGGGCTCGGGCGTTCCGGTCTCAATCGATGCTTCGGCGATGCCCAACGCCCTGAGCCCCGCCGAGGTGGCCGAGGGTTGGACGCTGCTCTTCGACGGCGCAACCTCCACCGGATGGCGCAGCTACAAGCAGCCCGGTTTCCCCACCAGGGGCTGGACGATCGAGAACGGCTGGCTCAAGGTCAACAAGGCCGGCGGTGGCGGCGACATCATCACCACCGGGATGTACGGCGACTTCGAGCTCTCCCTGGAGTGGATCGCAACGCCCAAGGCCAACAGCGGAATCATCTTCGGCGTCGCCGAGAAGCACGACACCCCGTGGCAGACCGGACCCGAGTTTCAGGTCATCGACGACACCGGCGCCGGCCTCTCGCCTGAAGATCCGCATTCGACGGGTGCTCTCTACGACCTGGCCGCGCCTGCCGCGGGCAAGGTGGTGAAGCCCGCCGGCGAAGTGAATCGGGCCCGCATCATTCGACAGAACGGTCGTCTCCGTCACTTCGTCAACGACGTCAAGGTCGTCGACATCCGCATCGACGATGGTGAATGGGCCAGTCGCATCGCCGCAAGCAAGTTCAAGGGCTACGAAGGATTCGGCATTCAGCCCACCGGGCACATCGCCCTTCAGGATCACGGCGATGAAGTCTGGTTCCGCAACATCAAGCTCCGCGATCCCTCGAAGCCGGTGGCCGGCGCCGTCACTCTCTTCAACGGCCGCGATCTCACCGGCTGGACGCCGTTTCTCCTCGAGAACGGCAAGCCCCAGGAGGTGTGGACGACGCAGGACAACGTGCTGATCTGCTCCGGCAAGCCTGCGGGATACATCCGCACCAACGCCGACTACACCAACTACGTCCTCTCCCTCGAGTGGCGCTGGGCGCCGGGCAAGGAGCCTGGCAACAGCGGTGTCCTCCTGCGCATGGTGGGTGAAGACAAGGTCTGGCCCAGGAGCGTCGAAGCCCAGCTTCAGAGCGGCAGCGCCGGCGACTTCTGGAACATCGGCGACTTCGCCATGACCACCGATTCGTCACGCCTCAACGGCCGCAACACCCGCAAGACCCACGGCAACGAGAACCCGCCCGGCGAATGGAACCGCTACGAGATCGTCGTCGACAAGGGCAACGTGATCCTCAAGGTCAACGGCGAAGAGCTCAACCGCGCATGGAACGTGACCGAAGTGCCGGGCAGGATCTGCCTGCAGTCGGAGGGCGCCGAGATTCACTTCCGGAACGTGAAGTTGGTGGAGATCAGGTAGGGCGCAGAGGGCGGGAGCCAGGGGCCAGGGGCGGCACGGATGGGGAAATAGGAATGAGGAATGAGTAGCCGCTCGACGGCTCGCGCGTCACTTGCCTGGCCGCGCCAGGCGCTGGCAGGCAAGTGACGCCGACATACGCCTTGTGGACCTCGTTCCGAGTTCCTGTTTCCTGATTCCTCTTTCCCGACTCCGCCAGCAGCATGCCGAGGTCCTCGCCGTCGTCGAGGCGCCTCGGTCCCCGCGTGTCAGTCGCCGCGCTCAACGGCGACGTCGTCGAGTCATGCGTGCGCCGGTGTGGCGAGTGCCGAGCGGGGCCGGCTCACCTCCACGGACCATCAGGGGACCAGGTTTGTTCGGTCGACGCGTCGACTTGGAGCACCGGCGTGAGGAATCCACGAAGCGTTTCCACGACGGTGGCGAGCGTGGGCGTGGTCTGCGATTCAGAGAACGTGCGAAGGAATCCGGCCCATTGAGCCTGCTTCGCTGCACTTGCCGCGAAGGTCTCGCTCAGTCCCACAGGAAGTTCCGCCGGCCAATCGGCTCCACGTCGCGCCAGCGTCGCCCCCTTGACGACGAACTCGTCGGAGTATCCCGCTCGGACGATCCGGTAGAGCAGCCGCTCGATGCCGAATCGCACGAGGACCAGATGAAGGCCTCGCCGGTCCCTCGGCTGTGGTTCAGCAGGCGCTGCTTGACCGAATGGGCCATGCCTTCGGGAGATCGATCCTCAGGGGCTGCACTCATGCCATCGCCTCCAGATACGGACGCATGACCGTTCCGACTCCACATCGATCCGCACACTCCCAGACCTGGCCGGGTGTGCAGCGGCGTGCCCTGAGCGCCTCGCGCAGCGCCTCGAGCGCGACATCGAGCCCGACGTGACGGCGGTAGCGAAAGCAGTCGACGACGGTCTTCGCTGGGTCGAACAGGCGAACACGAGAACCGTCTATCTCCACGAGCTGGAGGCCGGTTGTGAGCACTGTGCCGGAGCCACGCACGAATCGGATCGGAGGGTGATCGACGTTCGGCGTTCGCGCCCGTCGATCGATCATCATCCAAACCTCGTGCGGCAACTGCGTTCCGATCTCGTGGAACGAGAGCGCCGAGAGCAGGCAGACGACACCCGTCGGAACGCGGAGTGCGGCCAGTGCCAGATCACGGTGGGCTGAGGCGTCCGCCGACGCCAGCGCATAGGTACCCCGTCCGACCTTCACCATCACACCGCGCTGGGTCAGTCGTCGGAGAACCTCGGGGTGCACTCCATGCGCCATCGCATCCCGCACCCGGATGACGCCGAGATTCTCAGCGAGCCGGATGGCTGCCGTGGACTGGTCGATGCGGGACATGTGCGATAGTATCGACTATTACATGTAAGAGTCAACGTTTCTACACACTTCGTGAGCTGACCCGCCCTGCGGCCCCCCCTCCTGCGGTCCAGCCCTTCGAGTCGCGGTGCGGCGATCCGGGCTCACTCCGGCGGTCGTCCCAGTCCCTCACCCCTCACGCTTCCGCGCGTCCTCATCCAGCTTCCGGAACCGGTCATCAGCAGACCAACCTGGCAAGCCCGATTTGATCCCATCGAGACACTTGCGAAGTTCGCGAGGCGCCCATTGAGTGCTCCCGCCGACGACGGCACTCAGCAGGTCGAGCGCGGGCTCAGGTTGGTCTTCGCAGCGCCCGGACTCGGCAAGCAGTCGTACCACGGCGCTGGGCCACCGAATCGGCTTCAGCCAGTTCCTCAGCTCCTTCACCGCGACGCCGAAGTGCTCTCCCGCGGCAATGCACAACCGAGCGAACTCCTCGGCGATCTCTGCCGTCTTGCAACTTGCGCGCGAGGGCCAGGTTGTTCCTATGTAGGGAACGACCCGATTGTTCCAGTACTCGCCGCGCTGCTCCCCTGCCGCTTCAAGCGACTGCCTCAGGGTCCGGGCAGCGGCGTGCAGACCGTCCGGCGGCAGAAGCCCTGTGCGGTCACGAAGTTCCTCCGTCGTGAACGCGTCGCCCTTGTCAAGCGCGACGAAGGTCAACAGCGACGCATACTGCTCTCTGAACTTGCCGAGGTCGTCGTAGTGACTCGCGGTCGCTGGGAAGTAGGGCTTGAGCGCATCCATCAGGGGGCGATCGACGCGAGGCGTCCACAGGTAGCCGCTCCAGACGGCTCGTGCCTCGGCTTGGGAGCGTTTCCAGTCGAACCAAGGAAGCAAGTGCTGCCGAGTCCACACAGGGTCGCCTCGGAACAAGGCCACGAGATGGGAGGCAAGGAGAACGCGGCCATGACGAAGCCGTTCGCCGGGAAACTGGCAAAGCTCCGTCAGCATCGACTTCAACTGCTCGGGGAGGCCCTGGTCATCGCTTGGCGACTGTCGAAACCACCAGAAGATCAACGCCTCCGTCACGTGACCCATCGGGTGATTGATTGCAAGGGTGATCGGCTCATCGCTCTGAGGCGCATCGGGAACGTCGAGGGCGAGGACTCGCCTGATCGTGGCGAAGAACAGTTGGTCGTCGCCCTCGAGCCCCTTCGCGACCGCCGTGAGCCAACGGCCGAGCGAGTGCGCAAGACGGCTCAGCACCTCCTCGGGGGCCCTCGCGAGTACTGGCGCGATGGACTGCCACGACCGGGAAGCCAGTTTCTTGTCGGACCAGACGTGCAATGCGTCGTTCCAACGGGCCTGCGGCCACGCTCCACCTTCCGCCACGTCGAGAAGGGCGCCCGACGCGACTTCGAAATCATCTCGGCACCGTTCACTCCAGTCGCTCTTGTGCTGGAAGTCGGGATCAGGATTCTGCCGTACATAGACGGCAAGGAATCATCGAATGACACGCTGTGAAGGGTACTGCGAAGCCAGGGAGGAAGCTGCCATTCGCAGTTCGCCTCGGGCCTTGGGAGGGGCGTCGCGGCCGCCGCGATCACGACGATTCTTCGCCGCCCGACTCGCCTGCCGCCGCCTGTCCCTCCGAGACTCACGCTTCCGCCGGAGGTCGACTGCCTTGGTCGTCAATCGACGGTTTCAGGCCTGATTCCGAGGCCCTCGGGTCTTTTCAGGACCACAGGCCGGAAGGGGCTGGGGCGCGCTGCACAATTGCGGCGTCATGAGCAGCCCACCGTCGGACCAGAATCTCGGTGGCCTGCCCGGGCGACTCAGGTCGAGCCCGCGGCGCAGAGGCGCGGCGGACGCGACCGGGGCGTCAGGGACGCTCTCGAGTTCCTTCGCGGACGGAGAGCGACCCTCGCGGCGTGATCGTGTCGGTGGTCCGAGCGTGGCTGGCTGAGGCCATCCACACGACTGCCCGCATCACGCGGCACCGATGCGGGCCTTCTCGAGAAGGACCGCATCGGAGTTGCGACAAGACCCAACCAGAAGGAGCGACCGATGAATCTCACTCGACAGCGCACCCGACGTTCCGCTCGATGCGTCTTCGGACTCGCCGTTCTCTCCCTCATCGCCGGTCTTCAGATGGCCTCTGCCGCGCCGCCTCTCGGCACGCCCACGACCCGAGCACCGAACGCGTCGGTCGTCGAGCGCTCACAGACCGAGAGCAGGAAGCCCGGCGAACCCAAGGGCACGGTCGGCGAGCACCGCACAGATGCCCCAAAGGTGAAGGCTTCGGGAACGCCGCACGCCAACGGGCCCGCCGACACGGAACGCGCACGGCGCACTCAGGAGATGGCCCGAGCCAAGGCCGAGGCCGGGCGCGAGCGAGCACTCGCCAAGAAGAGCCGCGCGGAAGGGCGAAAGCCCGGCGCCGATGCGCGTTCACTCTCGCCGACGCCGGCCACGTCAGGCGCGTCCGCGGGGACGCCGATTGCGTCGAAGCCAGCAGCGGGTTCGATCAGGACCACGCCGAGCCGCAGCGGCATCGCCCCCAAGGCCAGGGAGCGATCACAGGAGTCGCTTCGCGCCGCGGGAAAGGGCACGCTCTCGAAACCATCGCCGCACGCGCCGGAGGAGGCCGCCCGCAACACCGCCAGGAACACTGCCCAAAGCGCTGGGAAGAGCGCTGGGAAGAGCGCTGCGAAGAGCGCTGGGAAGAGCGCTGGGAAGAGCGCTGCGAAGAGCGCTGCGAAGACCACCGTCGTCGCCCCGCCGACGGCGAAGGCGGGAAAGGCGTCGCGATCTGGCTCGGCGCCTCCGGCGCAGTCATCGCCTTCCACGCGGGCGGGCAGAGCTGCCGGGCGCTGATCAACGAAGAGCATGGCCAGCAGATGATCCAGTCGGTCGCTGGCAATCGGACTCATCACCACGTGATCGCGATGGGCGATGGTGGTGAAGCGGTACGGATGTCCAGGCTGCGGCAGCGGCCGGGTGTCCATCGCCATGCTGCTCCCCTCTCTCACGCCCCGAAGTACCGGGCCTCGGGGTGATGGACGATGATCGCACTGGTCGACTGCTCGGGATCGATCTGCCAGTTCTCGGTGAGCACGCAGCCGATGCGCTCCGGCTTGATCAGGCGGAAGAGCTTCTCCTGGTCACTCATCTCCGGGCACGCCGGATAGCCGAAGGAGTAGCGGATTCCCCGGTACTTCTGCTGGAAGAGCTCGCGGATCCGGGGGCTGTCGTCGCCGCCGATTCCAAGCTCGGCGCGGGTCCGCTTGTGCCAGAGTTCCGCGAGTGCCTCGGCGGTCTCGACACCCATGCCGTGCATGTAGAGGTACTCGGTGTACTCGTTGCGCTCGAAGAGCTGCTTGGCACGGTGCGACACTTCGATGCCCATGGTCACGCAGGTGAAGGCCACGACATCGCGCTCGCCCGACTCGATCGGTCGGAAGTAGTCGCTGATCGAGAGGCGACTCTGTCCCGCCTGCCGCGGGAACGAGAATCGCTCGACCTCGCGGTCGTGATCCTCGGCGTCGAAGACGACGAGGTCGTTGCCCTCGGCGTTGCAGGGGAAGTAGCCGTACACCACTGCTGGTCGCAGAATCTTCTCCTCGCGACAGGTCTTCTTCAGCCGCTCGAAGATCGGGAGGACCGTCTCCTCGATCAGTCGCTCGTACTCGCTCTCGCTCATCGCCCCGGGCTTGAAGCCCCACTGTCCGCGGAAGAGGGCGTTGGGGTTGATGTAGGGGTAGATGTCCTCGAGATCGAGCTGCTCGACGAGTCGATCGCCCCAGAACGGAGGCGTCGGAACAGGCACGTCGCGAGCGACACGGGAGCGCGTCGCGAGCGCCACATCGCTGGGCGGCTGACTGGCCCGCGACGCGGCGACCTTGGCCTCGACCCCGGCCCGCTTGGTCACGCGGGCGTTGATCTCGGCGTCGAGTACCGCGAGCCGTCCGCCGGCAAGTGCGTCGCAGATGGCCAGGCCCTCGAAGGCGTCACGACCGAAGTAGAGCGGACCGTTGTAGATCCCCCGCAGATGCCCTTCGGCGTAATGGCGGGTCAAGGCGGCGCCGCCGAGCAGGATGGGCATGTGCATGCCGTTGGCGTTGAGCTCGTGCAGGTTCTGCTCCATCACCCCGACGCTCTTGACCAGCAGCCCGCTCATGCCGATTGCGTCGGCATTGTGGCTGCGGAACGCTTCGAGCATGGTGGTCAGCGGCTGCTTGATGCCCAGGTTGACGACCTCGTAGCCGTTGTTGCTCAGGATGATGTCGACGAGGTTCTTGCCGATGTCGTGCACGTCGCCCGAAACGGTCGCGAGGATGACCTTCGCCTTGGCCTTGCCGCTGATTCCGCTCCGCTCCATGTGCGGCTGAAGATGGGCGACGGCCTTCTTCATCACCGCCGCCGACTGGAGCACGAAGGGAAGCTGCATCCGCCCGGAGCCGAAGAGGTCGCCGACGACCTTCATTCCCGCGAGGAGGTGGTCGTTGATGATCGTCAGCGGCGGATGGACCTCGAGGGCGGCATCGAGGGTGGCCTCGAGGGACTTGTGCTCGCCGTCGATGATGTGTCGCTGGAGCCGCTCCTCGAGTGTGAGCGATGCCCCGTCATCGACGCGGGCGACCATGTCATTCAGGTCATCGGGAAAGAGCGAGATGTAGTGAAGCAGCGGATCGAAACTGGCCGGCATCCCCGTGGGACGACTCTCGCCGCGGTGATCGAACACCAGCCAGCGGGCGGCTTCCCAATGCTCCGCCGGAATCCGGTTCTCCGGCATGATCCGACTGGCATGGACGATTGCGGCGCTGAGCCCGCGCTCCCGAGCCTCGTGCAGGAAGAAGGAGTTGAGCACCGTCCGCGCCGCGGGGCGCAGTCCGAAGGAGATGTTCGACAGTCCGAGCAGAATGCCGCAGTTCGGAAATCGCCTGGAGATGGAGCTGATTCCCTCCAGCGTCTCGAGTCCGAGACGACGATCCTCCTCGTTGCCGGTGGCAATCGTGAAGGTCAGCGGATCGAAGAGGAGATCGCGCTCGTCGAGCCCCCACTTGCGGGTGTAGAGATCGTGGATGCGGGCGGCGATCTCGATCTTGCGATCGGCGGTCTTGGCCATGCCGGCCTGCGGATCCTCGTCGATGGTCAGGGCCACGCAGGCCCCGCCGTACCGGTGGAGCAGCGGGCAGATGTCGTCGAGCCGCTTCTCGCCGTCCTCCAGGTTGATCGAGTTCACGATGCAGCGACCGCCGATCCGCTTGAGCCCCGCCTCGATCACCTTGGGGTCGGTCGAGTCGAGCATGATCGGGGCGTTCACCTGCCGCACGAAGCGCGAGGTCACCTCGATCATGTCCGTGACCCCGTCGCGACCGACGAAGTCGACGCAGACATCCAGAAGGTGCGAGCCGTCACGCATCTCCTCGCGGGCCATGCTGACCAGGCCGTCCCAGTCCTCCTCCTCGAGCAGCCTTTTGAATTTCCGCGAACCGTTGGCGTTGGTGCGCTCGGCGACGATCAGGAAGGAGTTGTCCTGCTGGAACTCCACGAAGGAGTACAAGGACGAACAGCCCGGGGCCTGCGGAACGATTGTGCGCGGCGTGCGCGGGCGGGCCAGCACCGCCTCCTCCAGCACGCGGATGTGCTCGGGCGTCGTTCCGCAGCAGCCGCCGACGATGTCGACCCCGTACTCGTCGAGGAAGCGCCGCATGGTCTCGGCAAAGGGCAGCGGCGGCAGCGGGTAGACGGTCTTGCCCGCAATCAGCGCGGGGAGACCGGCGTTGGGAACGACCGAGACGGCCCGGTCCCAGTGCTTCGAGAGATAGGCCACGTGTTCGGCCATCTCGACCGGACCGGTTGCGCAGTTGATGCCCAGCGAGGCGATTGGGAAGGGCTTCAGGGCGTTGACGACGGCGCCGATCTCGCTGCCCAGGAGCATGGTGCCGGTGGTCTCCATCGTCACCGAGACCAGAATCGGCAACGACTCCGGCGAACGTCGGCGGAGCGAGAGGGCGTCGAGCACGGCGTTGATTGCGCACTTGACCTGCAGCAGGTCCTGGCAGGTCTCGATGACGAAGGCATCGGCGCCGCCGTCGATCAGTCCGAGGGCCTGCTCGTGGTACGAGTCGAGCATCGCCTCCCAACTCGTCTGGCCGAGCGTGATCAGCTTCGTGCCCGGCCCCATCGAGCCGATGACGAAGCGCGGCTTGTCGCTGGTCGAGTACTTCTCGCACGCGGCGCGGCCGACTTCGGCGGCGCGCTTGTTGAGCTCGTAGGTCCATCCGACCGCCTCTTCGTCGAAGTCGGCGAGCACCAGCTTGTTGGCGCCGAAGGTGTCGGTCTCGATGCAGTCCGCGCCGACGGCGAGGAACGACTCGTGGATCTGCTGGATGACGTCGGGCCGCGACTTCACCAGGATGTCGGTGCAGTTCTCGCGCCCCAGATAATCCTCGTGGGTGCAGTTCGGACAGGCGTGAATCGACGTGCCCATGGCCCCATCGAAGACGAGGACGCGCTTGGCGAGGTGTGAAAGGAAGAGGCTCTTTCCCGGGGCAATCTCGGTCATGGGCGGAGTATACGGCCGGCCCGACCGCCTTTCACCCGTTCATCCGGATGGACGGATGAACGCGGGGAGGCCTGCTCAGCCGCCGACCGCCGGAGGTGACGACTCGAGGGTCGCGGCTGGGCCGCGCCGCTCCGCCGTCGAGTGCCATTCGTCCCCGAGGTTCCAGCCGCCGCCCAAGGCTCGGTAAAGCCGGACGTAGGCGAGGAACTGCTCGGTGCGGGAGGTCGAGAGCGCCGCCTCCGCGGGGAAGAGCTGCTGCTGGCTGTCGAGGATTTCGAAGTAGCTGGCCCGCCCCGCGTCATATCGCTCGCGGGAGAGTTCGACGGCCGATGAGAGTGCGGTGACTTCCAGCCCGAACCAATCCTCGATCTCAATCAGCGTGCTGCGATCGACGAGCGTGTCGGCGACCTCGCCCAGGGAGATCAGCACCGAGCGCTCGTAGCGCGTGGCCGACTCCTCGAATGCGGCCTTGGCCTGATTGAGCTGGGCGGTGAGTCGTCCACCCTGGAAGATCGGTCCGCTGAGACCCGCCGCAACCGACCATGCATTGGTCGCCCCGGACGTGAACGCGTCCAGTTCGGGAGTGACCTTGCCCAGCGCCGCGGTCAGTCCGAGGCGCGGGAAGAAGTCGGCTTCGGCCACCCCGATACGGGCGCTGGCGGCGCGCAGCTCCGCTTCGACGGCGCGGATGTCCGGACGCCGCTCGAGAAGCTCGGAGGGAATGCCAACCGGCACTTCAGGAGGACGGACGCGCGGGGCCGTGCTGCGCTCAATCGCATGCGGCGCCTCGCCGAGCAGCAGGCAGATGGCATTCTCGAGCTGTGCGATGCGCCTTTCGAAATCGGGAATCGACGCCGACGCGGTGGCCCTCAGGGCCTTGGCCCGGAGCACCGGCAGATCGGAGGAGATGCCGCCCTCGGCCCGGTCGTGGAAGAGCTGCTCGCTCTCGGCGGACGACTTGGCGCTGCGCCTGGCAATCGCAATCTGATCATCGAAGCCGACGAGCTGGAAGTACGCGGCCGCGACCTCGCTCACCAGTGAGAGGGTGATGCCACGACGAGCCTCCTCCACCGCGAGGATTTCGGCCAATGCCGCTTCGTCGGCGCGCTGGACGCGCCCCCAGAGATCGATCTCCCAGAAGACGTTCAGATCGACCATCGCCTTCGACTCGGTGTTGCCGCCATCCGGGGAGAGACCGCCGAGGAACTCGTTGCGCCCGCGGCTCACGCCGCCTCCGTAACCGACCTGCGGATAGAGCGGCGAGCGCACCTGCTCGCGCACGAATCGCACCTGCTCCAGACGAAGCGTGGCGATCCGCAGGTCGAGGTTGCTGCTCAAGGCCTGATCGATCAGGGCGGTCAGCTTGGGATCGTCGAAGACCTCCCACCATGGTCGATCGGCGACCGAGGCCGCCTCGCCGACGGCGCCGGCGTCTCGGAATGACTCCGGAGTCGCACTCGATGGGCGGGCGTACTCCGGCCCGACCTTGCACGCTCCAAGGACGAGAAGGAGAGCCGTTCCGCCAATCAGGTTGGCGCGGCACTTCCGGGCACCGCGCTTCTGGGCGCGGTCCAGCGCGGCATTGCGCGGCATCAGTGGCCTCCCTTAGCGGGAGTCGCAGTCGCGTCGGCGGCGTGCAGGCCTGTCGTCCCCTCGGTTGGATCGGTGGGTGTGGCCGCGATCGGGCGGCGTCCGATCAACCGCTCGATGAGGACGTAGAGCGCAGGGATCAGGAAGATCGCCAGCACCGTGGCCGCGAGCATCCCGCCGATCACCGTCGTCCCGAGGATCTGCCGCGAGACTGCACCGGCACCGGTGGCCAGCCAGAGCGGGACGCAACCGAGGATGAAGGCGAAGGCCGTCATCAGAATCGGCCGAAGTCGCAGTCGCGCGGCCTCGAGGGCCGCATCCATCGGGCTCTTGCCGCGCTCCCGTTCCATCTCGGCGAACTCGACGATGAGGATCGCGTTCTTCGCGGCCAGACCGATCAGCATGATCAGCATGATCAGCCCGATCTGGTGGTGTCGAGCGGAATCTCGTACCTTATTCCCGTGGGGAAGCGCTTCTCCCAGTCGGTCATCAGCGCCCGCACGCCCGCCGCGGTCTCGAGGGCGTTGGAGCCCGGCGTCTGATAGATGGCGACGACCGCGCCGGGATTGCTGTCGGCGCGACCGATCAGGTTGCAGTACTGGGCGCCGAGAATGATGTCGGCGACATCACGAAGGCGCACCATCGATCCATCCGGCTCGGCGCGGACCACGATGTCGCCGAACTCCTCTTCGGTGACCAGCCGGCCCTGGGCTCGGACGGTGTAGGTGAACTCCTGCCCTGCGGGAACCGGCTCGCCACCGATGGTTCCGGCGGGGTTCACGGTGTTCTGGGCGTTGATGGCCGCGAGGACTTCGGAGACGGTCAGGTTCAGCTTCAAGAGCGTGTCCGGACGGACCCACATGCGCATGGCGTACTTGCCGGCGCCGAAGACGGTGATCTGACTCACGCCGGGCACGCGCAGCAGAGGATTGTTCAGATTGACGTGGGCGTAGTTGGCAAGAAAGATCGAGTCGCGGCTCTGGTCCGGCGAGGAGAGTGTGACCAGCATCAGGGGCGATGCGGTCGAGGGAAGCACGGTGACTCCGAAGGCCCGGACCGCTTCCGGAAGCTGACTGTCGGCCTGATTCGCCCGCATCTGGGTCAGGATCTGGGCCGTGTTCACGTCGGTGCCGAGCAGGAAGTTCACCTTGACGGTGCTTCGGCCGTTGTTCTCGTTGGTCGAGTAGATGTAGCCGAGATTGGGAATGCCGCTGATCTGCTGCTCAATCGGCGCCGCGACCGACTGCTCGACGGTGATGCTGTCGGCGCCGACGTAGGTCCCCTGAATCTGGATCTCCGCCGGAACGATGTCGGGGAACTGGGCCACGGGCAGCCGCAGCGCCGAGACCACACCCGCGATCACGGTGATGATCGCGATCACCATCGCGAGGATCGGACGGTCGATGAAGAATCGGCTCATCGAGACTCTGACCCCGCTTCGCCGCGCTGCGATTGCTTCTGCGGCTTCGCATCACGTGTCGGGGTTCGGGCGCTCCGCGTGGTCACCGGAGCTTTCGGCGCCACCGGCTTCACCCTGGTCCCCTGCCGCATCTTCTGGACTCCCTCGACGACGATGAGCTCTCCCGGCTCGAGGCCCTCGATGATGACCCAGTCGCTCCCGATGCGCTCGCCGGTCTTCACCTGGCGGATCTCGGCGGTGTCGTCGTCGGCGATCACCACGACTTCGCTCGATCCCTGCACGTCGCGGACGGCCCGCTGGGGGATGACCGTCGCCCCCTTGCGCTCCAGCATGACCGTGCGGATCCGGGCGAACTGCCCGGGACGGAGCACGTTGCCGGGATTGGGAAACTGCACCGCGAAACGGATCGAGCCGGTTCCCGCGGCGACCTCCCGATCCATATAAAGGAAGCGGCCCTTGTGCGGGAACTCGGTTCCGTCCGCAAGGAGCAGCTCCATCCGCTCCGGCCGCTCCTCGAAGGGGACAAGCTCGCTCTTGCTCAACTGCTCGCGACCGGCGAGGTACTCCCGTTCGGTCGCGTGGAAGTAGACCCGCAGCGGATCGACGGTGGAGACCACCGTGAGCGGCCCGCTCGCCGGTCCGACGAGTTCGCCGAGCTGCGCGGTGGCCTTGCCGGCGATGCCGTCGATGGGCGAGTGCACCTTGGTGAACTCCAGACTCAACCTGGCCTGATCGACGTCGGCCTCGGCGGCCTGGATCAGCGCGAGATTGGCCTCGTTTGCCGAGACGGCATCGTCGAGTTCCTGCTGACTCACCGCCCGCTTCGCCGCCAGCGGTGTAAGCCGCGACACATCGGTTGCGGTCTTCGATTGATCGGCCTTGGCCTTGGCCAGCCGGGCGACCCGATCGGCAAGCGTTGCCTCGAAGGGACGCGGGTCGATCTCGAAGAGGAGGTCGCCCTTCCTGACCAAGCTTCCTTCCGCGTACCGCTGGGCGTCGAGGTGACCGCTCACCCGGGCCCGGATTTCCGCGTTCACCGAGCCGTCGACGATCGCCACCCACTCGCCCTTGACGGCCACATCCCGAGCCTCGGCAGGGATCGCGACGACCTCGATCGGTGGCGGCTCGGCGGCGGCCTTCCCTGCTGCGCCCCCCTCGCCACCCTTGCCACCCTTGCCACCCTTGAACAGAGACTCGATCCGATCGCACGCGGGCACGGTCAGGAGCACCAGTGGTATCGCCACACACGATGCCAGGCACGTGACGACGCGGTTTGCAGGGAATCGCACGCGGGTTCTATATCAAAGGGCTTGGGCGATCGTCAATGTCGGTCGGGAACGTGAGTTGGGTTCGACCCCGGGGTCGCCTGCGCGCGCCTCGCCGCAACCCGCCTTGGATCCGCCCTCAACCCTCGGTCTCCGCATGGCCGATAGAGACTCGTTCGACGTTCGTCGCGCGGTCGGGTCAGCCGGAGTGATCGCCGATGTGACAGGTTCCCCTTCACGCTCGTCGCGTTCTCGGTGACTCCTCCCTTGACTGCCACTTGATTGCCACTTGACTAACACTTGACGGCCACTTGACGGCCACTTGACGGCCACTTGACGGCCACTTGACGGCCACTTGACGGCCACTTGACGGCCACTTGACGGATGGAGCTCGCGTGCCTGAGGGATCAACCAGTCTGCCGCTTGGCGTGGGCCTCCTGATCCTGGCGATCGGGGTCAT
>Ga0163154_10000924_pt1 | contig 45671 bp, 50 predicted proteins | sample OliLakLV19MP9P1_FD_148649 | JGI IMG/M metagenome (GOLD analysis project Ga0163154, IMG submission 148649) | Freshwater microbial mat bacterial communities from Lake Vanda, McMurdo Dry Valleys, Antarctica - Oligotrophic Lake LV.19.MP9.P1 | ecosystem: Environmental > Aquatic > Freshwater > Lake >... | reverse complement strand
GCTCGCAATTCCATTTCGTTATTGGTGGTATGTTCCTTGTATCCGCCAACTTCAGTTATTGTCTTACCATCAAGAATAACTGCACCATAGCCACCCTTGCCAGGATTCCCTTTAGCCGCCCCATCGGTAAAAATAATTATTTTCGCTGTCATATATTTTCACAGTTTACCATATCCAGTATTTTCTTGAACTTGTTGTCTTTTGGTAAATCTGTAACCTACTCACTACTTACTGGGTTTTAATAATTATGACAATCAATACAAAAATAAATGTTGGGATACTTTGCGGAGGAAAGTCAGCTGAACATGAAGTTTCGCTTCAGTCAGCTATGAACGTAATCGAGGCTATTGATAAGGACAAGTACGAAGTTATTTTAATTGGTATTGATAAATTAGGTGTGTGGTTTCTTTTAGATAGTTCAGATTTTCTTATAAACAAACACGATCCAAAAATTATAGCTCTAAATTTAAATGGAGCAGAAAAAGTAGCTATTTTGCCTGGATCTCAGGGTCTTCTGACAGTTTTGGATAGTACAGACCAGAAAATAAAACTAGATGTGGTCTTCCCTATTTTGCATGGTCCTCAAGGTGAGGATGGAACCGTACAAGGTTTACTCAAGCTCGCTGAGGTGCCGTTTGTGGGCGCTGGCGTCTTGGGGGCGTCTGTTGGCATGGATAAAGACATCATGAAAAGACTTTTACGCGACGCTGGTGTGCCTATTGGAAAGTTTGTGACTTTTAAACAAAAAGCTGAAATAGTTTATGCAGACGTCGTGGCTGATCTTGGCCTACCTTTGTTTATCAAGCCAGCCAATCTTGGCTCGTCGGTAGGAGTAAATAAAGCCAAAGACGAAGCTTCTTTTACTCTTGCAATACGTGAAGCCTTTAAACATGACACTAAGATCATCATCGAAGAATTTATTGATGGTCGAGAGCTGGAATGCGCGGTGCTTGGCAATCAAGATCCCGAAGCTTCTGGGGTGGGGGAAATTATCCCGACTCATGAATTTTATTCATACGAGGCTAAGTATGTCGACTCAAATGGAGCTAAGACAGAAATACCAGCTAAAGTTGACAAAGAAGTATCAGAGAAAGTACAAGAACTAGCGATCGCTACCTTTAACACTCTTGCCTGTGAAGGTTTGGGCCGGGTTGATTGTTTTCTAAAGAAAGACGGGAGTGTAGTGGTAAATGAAATAAACACCTTACCGGGATTTACCAAAATCAGCATGTATCCAAAACTATGGGCGGAGGTCGGTGTTTCTTATCCAGAACTAATTGATCGTTTGATTACTCTGGCTACTGAACGTTTTGAAAATGAGGAAAGAACTTAGTTTAAAATATCTATTTTACCGCAAAGCCTTACGCCAGCCGGCGGCTAGGGCTTCAGCTTCGGTGCAGAACTAGACTAATACATTCTTGGTTCCTCCTAGCGTTTTTTTTGTAATTTTTTTCATGAATAATCGTTTATATCCCTTTTATACTACAACACAGATATTACATAATAATCATTGCGTTTTGTCTAGATAGGTCCATACTTCGAAATGACTCTATATTATTATTCCAAGTTCGATCATATCGATAGTTTTAGAAACTAACTAGATATTTTAACGTAATTAAATATCACAGTGAAATAGATTAATTAATACATTTATTTACTAACCTACTAAAAATGAAAAAAATTTATTTTGCATTATCCCTATGAACCATACTCTTAATCAGCCAAACCACATCTACAGTATATGCCGCCGTATCACCAACACTTGGTGCTGCTAGTACCTATGCAATCCTGTCTGATACCTATACTAATACTGCAGCCGGCACCACAATTACTGGCGACATCGGGTTTACTACCCCGCCAGCTACTGTGCCTGGAGGTGTTCAGACAAACTACGGAGTCGGTGCTCCATATCCGCAGGCCGGTATTGATCAAGGTTCAGCCCTAGTTTCTTTGGCCGCGAATCCTTGCACCTACACTTTTCCAGCCGGAGCTATTGATCTAGCTACAGATACCACCCATGGACCAATCGGTGTCTACACACCAGGTGTTTATTGTATTAACGGAGCCGCAACTATTGGAACTGCCGGGATTACCCTGACTGGTAACGGGACATTTATCTTTAGAATGACCGGAGCCCTAAATACTGTTGATAATTCAAGCGTTACATTATCTGCTGCATCGGCTTGTAATGTCTGGTGGACACCTATTGGCGCCACCACATTAGGAGCAAATTCTGTCTTTGAAGGAAATGTGATTGATGCCGCCGGTATTACTATGGGGAGCGGTGCGAATTGGAATGGACGAGCTTTGGCGTTTGGAGGAACTGTAACCACTGGGCTTAATGCCATTATTACAGCTCCTAATGTGTGCGCCCCGGCTACTACAGCAGACATGTATGTTATAAAACAGGTAATAAACAATGATGGTGGAACTAAAGTCGCAGCTGATTTTACTATGAATGTCACCGCAACAAACCCTTTGCTCGCAAGTTTTGCTGGTGTTGAATCTCCTGGGACATTTATTACGTTAGATGCTGGCCCGTACACTATAGATGAAAGTGATATGTCAGGCTATACCAAAACTCTTACAGCCAGTTGTTCAGGTACTATAGCGGCCGGAGAAACTAGAACGTGTATCATTACAAATGACGACGATGCTCCAATTGCTAGTGGAAGCAGTAGTGGAGGCAGTAGTAGCGGCACTATTAGACCACGTATTTCTGTTAAAAAAGTACCAAGTCCTACCTCACTAGCAGATGGCGCTGGAACTGTTCTCTACACCTACACAGTAACTAACCCAGGCTTATTAGATCTAGATAACGTTTCAGTCACCGATGACAAATGTTCTGCTATGAATTTTGTGTCTGGAGACGACGATAACAATTTAGAACTTGATACAAAAGAAACGTGGATTTATAGTTGTTCAACTTTCCTTCGTCAAACTACTACAAATATAGTAACAGCAACTGGTTACGGTCATGAAAGATTAGCTACCGACACTGACACTGCCACAGTGGTAGTGGCAATGACACCGAGACCAACTGTGGCCGGAGTATCCACAACTACATTTACCCCAAGTTTTCCTAATACAGGAATTGGTCCAGATTCAGAGTCCAATATCGCTAATATTGTAGTAAGAACATTTGGAATCCTTACTTTCCTTTCTCTGCTATACATTGCAATTAGAAAGTACCGACAGGCATAGGTTTCCTTTACTATAAATTAGTAGGTATATAAACAAAAGTTAAACGAAAATTCGCTTAACTTTTGTTTTGTCAGTCTAGCTATTATTTTAAATGAAAAAATATCTTACGGGAGAAAACTTGTTTATCTTTGTGGTAGTGATCCTTTTTCTTGGTGTTCTTTTTCGCGCTGAGTTAAAAACGTTTATTCTTGAAGATAGCGATATAGCAAATATTTCATTGCGTAATCAAGCCTCAGCAACGGATGGAATTCCTGTTCGATTACTGATACCGGCGATTGGCATTGATGTCGAAATCGAGTCTTTGGGACTGACAGAAGATAGGGCGATGGACTCACCAAAAGATCGATTCAATGTGGCTTGGTATAATCTTGGCGCTCGTCCTGGGGATATGGGCAGCGCTGTTATTGCGGGTCATACAAACTGGAAAAATGGAATGACTGCTGTATTTGATAATCTGTCTCAATTAAAAATTGGAGATAAAGTATCAGTTGAAAACAATAACGGAATCCCTACCTCTTTTATGGTCGAAAGAATCAAAGTCTATGATAGTGAAGACATTGTTCCCGAGGTATTTAATTTAGCTGATGGAAAGTATTTGAACCTAATAACTTGTTCTGGTACCTGGAATAGAGAAAAAAATACTCCTACGAAAAGATTGGTAGTTTTTTCAAGGATGATTCCCTAAAATAAGAATATAGTGGTAAATGAAGTAAATATCTTACCGGGATTTACGAAAATCAGTATGTATCCAAAACTATGGGCGGAGGTCGGTGTTTCTTATCCAGAACTAATTGATCGTTTGATTACTCTGGCCACTGAACGTTTTGAAAATGAGGAAAGAACTTAGTTTAAAATATCTATTTTACCGCAAAGCCTTACGCCAGCCGGCGGCTAGGGCTTCAGCTTCGGAGCAGAACCAGCTCTCGCCTTTTGCTTCAGTGATGACAGTGTCGGGGTAGTTTTGTTGTCCAGGTACGTGATAGATTTTTTCACCGCTACTCACGCTGATGTTCCCTTTAATATTGCAGTCTGGAGCCTGTGTGCTTGGTTGTACTGACGGTACTGAGGCTGTTGATATATTGGCTACTCCGCACGCTCCATCGGCCCAGAGGCCGATTTCACTCGTTTGGGCGTAGGTTTGCGCCGCTTTGTAGCTTGACTGTTTTTCATAGGGGATGTTGTAGGTGTATTCGTAACCAAAGCCTTCCTTGAGCATAGTTTCACCAAAGTCTCGCCCGTCTGCTAGAGTGATGTAGGCCAAAAGTCTGTCGTATTTGTCACGCGTGCCCTGAGATTGATCGTAAGAAATAATTACTTTTGTTCCGGTAAGTAGCTCTTTGGCTTTAGCTGAGGCTTCCCTACCAAAACACTCTACTGGTTTACTCGGATGCACTGTTTCCGGAGTATTAATACCGATGACTCTAATGGTCTCGACTGCTCCGTTAATATTTACCTTGAGAGTGTCACCGTCGGTGACACTGACTACGGAGAAGGTTTCTTGAGAGGACAAATTTGTTAAAGCAGAATCAACTTTTACATCAGTGACTTCTGTGTTTTTTGGGAATAGGTCTTCAGTCACAATCTTCTTTATAGATTCAGTATTTTGAAAATTATTAGCAGTTGCTTCTAAATCAGTTAAGACATACTCAGCACTTTCTCGTACTTCCGTTGGAATCAACTTCTCAGTCTCTTTTGAATACGGAGCAATGGAAGCTAAAATAAATACAGCAAGTACAAAAAGAACAATTCGATTAGTTAGTCTAATTTTTTTCTTTAAATAGCGCTCTATAATTGACCAGAAAATGGGTGTTAGCATCATTCCCCACAGCATCATTAAAATTGCTGTTGAGAGGTCACCAAGAAGTGTAATTAATCCAATCAAAACAAAAAATAGTCCTGGTATGGAGTACAGAATCTGGTTTTTGCTTGTTGAGATCGCCACATTAATTTCAATTTAATTTGTGTAAATTATTTAGCTTCAATTAATGTACTGAGATCAGTTAGATTAACCTTCCCGTCCCCATTTAAGTCTGATCGCTTATTTTGCGTAATTAAATCAGACATAAATATACTTACATCAGCAATAGTTTGCTTCCCGTCCCCATTTATGTCTGTTGGATTTGCTGTCGCAATCACAAATATATCTACATCATTACCTGACTTTTTTGTGACTGTTTCTGACTTTATATTATCGATGTTAAACAAAGCATCTATCGGATCAGGATTTGTCGTATCAGAACCAAGGCCATCATGTTTTAAAATTCTAATGTCACTAAATTTAACTTTTGCACTACCAACTTTTTTAGTAGTAAAGTTTATTAATATCACCGTATCAGTACCAGTAAAACCACCGATTTTAGTTGTACCTCCGGCAAAGTTTAGAGTTCCTTCACCGTTACTATACCAAGGTTCAGTAGTCCACAAGTCCGCTACAGAGTCACTGTAGTCAATTGAGTTAATTTCCAAGTAGTCAGCATCAAACTCAATGTCACCTTTAAAGACATTCACCGGAGTATCAGCATCGACAAGCACCTTGACCGAAAAGGTTTCATTTAGTTCTGGCCAACCTTGTGCGGGATCCAGTCTCATATCAGCATCGTAGGCCCCAAATAGGGCAAGCAGGGCGACATAAATTGACGATAGCATATAGCTAAATGATACCACTAAAGCGGGATTTTTTGTCTACCGGTGTGTTTACTTATTCCCCCACAAAACCACCAGCTTGGTGTTCCCAAAGTGTTTGGTAGGTACCGCCATTTTCTTTTAATTCCTCATGAGAGCCATCCTCAGTAATTCTTCCATTTTTGAGAACTAAAATCCGATCCATTTCGCGCAAGGTAGAGAGCCGGTGTGCTATAGCGATGACCGTCTTCCCGCTCATCAGAAAATGTAGCGCTTTCTGGATAGCGACTTCACTTTCAGAGTCTAGGGCTGAGGTGGCTTCGTCTAATACCAGTATCGGAGAGTCTTTTAGCATCGCGCGCGCGATAGCGATACGTTGCTTCTGTCCACCAGATAGCTTTATTCCCCTTTCTCCAACAGTGGTATCGTAGCCTTTTGATAATTTAGTAATAAAAGTGTGAGCTTGAGCTTTCTTGGCTACTGCTATAATCTCTTCGTCAGTAGCGTCAGGCTTTCCATAAGCAATATTTTCACGAATTGAGCGATGAAAAAGAGTTGGCTCTTGTGGCACTATGGCGATAGCTTCCCTCAGACTATTTTGAGTAACTTCAGATATATCTTGACCGTCAATAATAATATGTCCTTTTAAGAGGTCATGTTGTCTGAGTAAGAGTGAGACAAAAGTAGACTTACCAGCTCCAGAAGAACCAACTAATCCTACTCTAGAGCCTGGAGCGATTTTCAAATTAAAGTTCTTGAAAATATCATTATCTTCATACTTAAAGCCAACTTTGTCCCAAACTATTTCGCCCTGATTTATCTTTAAGGCAATAGCATCTTTTTGGTCATTTATTTCGTGAGGTAGAAGAATATCATCTAGGCCTTCTTGAGCCCGTCCATAAATCTGAGCGGAGCTACTGATGGTAAGACCGAGAAAAATGAACGTGCCGGAGATGTAGGTGGTCAAAAGAATAAAACTAACAAGACGACCAGAAGACACTTCTCCGGCCTGCCACTTATCTGTGAGAATCAAGAACATGGCTAATGAAAAAACGGTAAACAAAAGAGTGTTCACAAACATCATGTATTCAGAATACAAAAAAGTACGACCAGCTTTCTTTTCAACTTCATTTGTATGGTCTTCAACTAATACTTGTTCGTCATTAAAGCGTGAGTATTGTCTGACTGCTTGAACGTTAGAAAAAATATCAACTAAAAATCCTGAAGTTTTCGACTGCGAACTAGCCAAATCTAAAGAGTACTTTCGCTTGCGCGGCATAAGTAAAATGTTCATCATGATAGTGAGTACTATCATGATAGAAAATAGTATTCCAATCCAAAAATCAGTCTGAAAGAAAATGATTCCAATAATAATAATTGGAACAGTATTTTCTAAATAGTTCCAAATAAACAAACCAACAAACTGCTCCATAGCGTTCGAGACGTTAGAGATTTTATTGCTAATAGAGCCAGCAAATCGGTTGCTAAAGTAGGTGTGACTGTGTTTAGATAAGTATTTGCTTAAGACGTTGGTAGTAGCCTTAGGTGCCCCAAGTAGCCAAACTCGACCAGTAACTCCACTGAGCCTCGATAGTCCATTGATTATTAAGTATGAAACTGGATACAGGAGGGTCATGAACAAGACTATCTGAACATCACCTTTATCAATAGCGTCAATTATCTTCTCCACTAAGTACCTCATCATTACGCTGGCTGTGGCTGCAATGGTAACTATGAAACTGGCCAAAATAGCCCAAAATATATACTTTCTGGAAATATGCAAAAAAAACCGAATCGGAGTGTTCGGTAAAGTGTCTTCAGTAATTTTAAGTTTCTTATCCATAAGCACAGTATTGATCGTCTGATTTTAGCATATTATATTTTCTGAAATTACGATAAAAACAAATCAACTCACGCAAAGGTGAATTGCATGAGGTGTCAACAATGTAGTGCTGTGTTTAAACTCCTAGTCTGACCAAGTTTTTTACGCATTGCACTCAGGCGTTCGTTAGCGTCAGAGAGCTTTCTGTTTTCCTGAACGCTTATCTCAGCAGCTAATCGAAGATTTGCTTGCTTGACCACCCTCAAGATCACCTCTACTACTGGTCCGGTTGTCTTGTGCCTTATGGTGGCTGATATTTTTTTGAGTATTTCAGCAGACAGTGTCAATTTTAGTTCACGAAGAGTTTCAATTTCTTGAATCACTTCCCTTTCTATAACTTCAAAACGTGCTGTGAGTTGAGCAATTCGCGCATTGACATGATCCAGATTTCTTTTACGAATCGGAGAATCAATGAGCTGGCAGATCAGTAGTATTTGTACGTTCAAATTACGTAGTTCAATACTAAAATGAGTCTCGACCATATCTAGGTATTTCATTGACTTTCCTTCATCGAGGATATTGCCAATGTACCTTTGAAACCGAACACTCTAAACTAAGGAATCATGAATCATTTAGAATATTTAAAAACTTTGTCAAACAAACCTTGACACTAACTCATAACTTAGGTATTATATAAGTTACTTTTTTGTTCTTAAGAGGCCGTTTCTCATGATTAATATTGAATTTGTAGGCGCCGAGCGACTCTTGGAATTAGCTCAAGGACCTGAGTTGCTACCAGTGGGAACAAAAACCTCACGACCGACGGTTCTCAAGATCTGTGTCCAGGCTTTGCGAGCAAATCTGGGTCCAATTAGTAAGGGTCTTTTGATAAGACGTCTGGGGCAATTTGAGCTCAGACAAGGCAAGGTCTACCTGATTGATCCAGACTACAATCTGCTTGAGTCCGCAGATTTGTGTGAGTGGGATCAGATTGTAGTTCAGGTCGTGATCTGAATACTCGCAACTCCGCCACCACAAGTGGCGGGTTTTACTTATTAAATTTTTCAATCACGTCGCTGACAGTTTTGTATAAATATAAATCTATAACCTGTCCGTAGCCAGCTTTATTTAAGTGGATGCCGTCAGGGAGTTTGTTTTCTCTTTTTAAGAAAACTTCGGTGGTGATAAATGGTGCTAATAGGATGTTGTGTTCATCGCTTAAGCCTTCATAGATTTTATCGAACTCTAGTTTGTATCCAACTCCCCCGTTTAGTGGTGACTGCATTTTTAGTAAAATTACAACCGGTGGATTTGTACCACTTTTTAATATCTCGATCGTTTCACTGATGTTTTTATAGGTCTCAGCTATTGGCAAAGCCCTCAGAGCGTCGTTGCCACCAATACCTAAAAGGACAATGTCGGGATTTTGCCCTCTGACAAAAGCCGCTCGTTCGAGGTTGCCTCTAGTAGTTTCGCCACTGACACCGGCATTGATGACTTTGGCAGAGATACCATTAGTCTTAAGCCTTGCTTCTAGCTGAGCCGGATAGGACTCCTCAAGAGGTAGACCGAAACCAGCTGTCAGACTGTCTCCAAAAGCAATGATTTCAAACTCAGCACTATTATCGGCTTGATTTCGCGGTTCGATGTTTTTAATAATGCTTTGATTTTGGTCGCGCAAAAAATAACTGACTATTAAAACAAAAATCACTACTAAGATGGTGGTACTAACGATCTTGATCATAAGATAATAGTTCTCTAATTGGAGCTTTGTCCGACTTGAATAAATAATAACCAATCAATCCAACTAACAAAATGATTGTGACAAAACTAAAGATAAGCTCTAAGTCGAACAAAGCGATGGCGTTTAGCTCGAGGAAGTTGTAGTTGATGATATAAGTGATACCCAAGCTTACACCATAAGCTAAAACAGCCGCAATAAGAGTCAGTGATATAGTTTCAACCAAATACTGGATCATCACTCGGCTTCTTGTGGCGCCGAGAGCTCGTAGCTTGGCTGAGTCACGCCTTCTCGACTCATACGACGACACTACCAAAGTAGCGATAAGTAGCGTGGCAATCACCAGTGGTGGTAGGGTCACGAAGAAAACCAAGGTCATTAGAGTGGAAATAAGAACTGTTAGTTGAGCCCCTAAGTTTTCAGTTTCAATAAAACTGACGTTAGGGATGTTTTGTCCAATGTATTGGCCTAGTTCAGAGCGGGTTTCTTTTTCATAATAAGCGTAGCCAAAAAAGACACCGGGAAATAATTGGAGGTCTTCTGGAGATAAGACAAAGAAGAAAAATGGTAGGCCAGATCTGGAGTCAGTTTCTCTAAGACTAGTAACTGTAGTATCGACTTCAAAGCCCTGAATCAAAAAGATAATTTTTGAACCAAGTCCAATACCCATCCGGTCGGCGAACTCTATATCTACCGACACTTCCCCGGCTCGTCCGTCACTCCAAACACCTTCAGCGATGGTTTCACTTTCCAGAAGATCGTTTCTTGAGGTTAAATTAAATTCACGAGTTAGTTCACGTCTTTCAGTGTCGGTCTCTGATGACACCATGTCCTCGACGCTAACATTGTCGATGCTTACAATTCTGGCTCGGACATTGGCATAGAGCTCAACTTCCGGAAATTTCTCGAGCAAGTCGTCTTTTTGTGATGGTTGGACGTCAATGATGTAGGTCGTGGGGATTGATTGGTTGAGGTCCTCAGTTAGGTATTTACCCAGTGAGACTTGGACTAGAGTCAGAGTAGAGATAGCGGTCAAAGCAACAAAAAGAGAAGTAAGGGAAATTATTCCAAATAGGCCGTCAGCTTTCTTTTGACTAATTATAGTTTTAGTAAAGAATTTAAAGTAGTCTCGTTTGCTGTAGATGAGGTTTAAGAGCAAACTAAAAACAATAGCTAGGGTGATATAAATACCACCAATGATCAGGACTGCGATCAAGCCATCTTTTAAACTAGTCAAAAGTACTGAGGCCAAGAAAACTAAAGGAATCAAGGTTGCTCCGGTAATAACAAACACAGACCTAAAGTTATTGTTCTTACCCTCAGCGTCGTCTTCGTTGTTGGCGAGGATCTGCTTTGGTTTCAATGACAGGGTTTTGCGCACTGCTGGGATAAAAGAAGAAATAGCGATTGTGGAAATCAAGACCACAGTTGTAGCCGCGTTTAGCCAGAAATTTGGGTTTGGTAAATCTAGGTTGAAGTTCGTGCTAATGAGGCTAGTGAGAGCGAAAAACAACAAGATCCCCAAGATTAGTCCAATAACCGAAGCAATAAGTACGGTATAGGCTAGTGAAAGGCCCAAAATGGCCGCTAAATTGCGTTTGTTTACCCCAAGCGAAAGAAGTACCGCTAAGCTCTTTTTCTCTACTGTAATCAGATACAGGGTACTCGAATAAACATTGACGGCAGCTAGAGCGGCGGTGATCAAAACGGAAATTATTAAGAAGTCGGAAACCAACTGTAGGCCAAACTGCAATCCACTGCGACTCTCTCCGGCTATGGTTACTCTAGAGCCTGGAAATAGTTCGGTACCGGCATCTTTAAGGTTGTTTGTATTTTCTCCAGACAAAGAATCAAAGCGAGCCGCATAAATATAATCAAGATTTAAAAAGGCCGGATTTAATTCTGTTTTAGTAAAACCTTCCTGGCTAATGATGGCTTTTGGTAAAAAATTAAATCCGCCTAGTAGTGAAGTTGGTTCACTTAGGACAACATCAACTAAAGTGAACTTTTGTGCTCCTAAGATCACTTCGTCCCCAACACTTACCTTCAAGCGATCGAGACCGGACTGATCTAGATATATTTCGTTATCTTCAAGACTTCGGTAGGGTTGTTTTTTTAGAGTTAGACTACCGTATAGTGGGTAGTTATCATCAACTACTCTGACAAAGAAAGTTACGTTCTCAGTTTCGGCACTCAAGGTAGCATTTACTTCCAATTGACTAGAAGTCTCCTCAGGGAATACATTGGCTTGCTGCCAAAGACTAGATATATCGATAGGGTTTTTTGTCTCAAGCACTACGTCGCCTCCCTGCAGAAACTTTTGTTGCTGATCGAGGAAATTGGCACTTGAGTTAGTCAAAAACAAGATCAAAACTAAAACCACCGCGGTAATAGCTAAAGACAAAAACGGCAAGACAAAAAGTTGCCACTCTCTTTTAATCAACCTTAGACTGTAGGTAATGATTAGATTAAGAACGCTCATGCAAAGATTTATTTTTAATTTCAAACACTCGATCCATACGAGCAGCGATGGCTTCATCGTGAGTAATTATAATCAGAGCTTTTTTGCCTTCAGTCACAGAGCTGAGGAGGAGATCCAAAACCTTTTGTCCGTTTTCGCGGTCTAAACTTCCGGTTGGCTCGTCGGCCAAGATAAGGTCAGGTTTATTTATGAGAGCTCTAGCAATAGCTACGCGTTGTTTTTCACCTCCAGAGAGAGTCTTTGGTAAAGCTTCGGCTCTGTGGCTCATTCCCACCTTATCAATTAGTTCGCTTACTCCAGCTTTTACCTCACTTTTAGACATATGAGAAATTTCTACCGGTACAGCGACATTTTCAGAAACAGTAAAAGGATTAATTAATTCAAAGTCTTGAAAGACAAAGCCAATCTTTTCGTTACGGAGCTTGGCTAGGTTGTCTTCACTCAAAGAAGCCGTTTTGATGTTATCAATTAAAATTTCGCCTGATGATTCGGTATCTAGAAGTCCAAGCAAGGAAAGCAAAGTAGATTTTCCAGAACCAGAGGGGCCGACAATCGCGACCTTCTCTCCCCTCTTTACTTCAAGATTTACGTTTTCCAGGATCACTAAATCGCCCGTAGGAGTTTTAAAGGTTTTTGTTACGTTTGATAATTTTACAATTGAGCTATTTGTTTCCGACATTCTTCCATTATAACATGTTAAGAGATCCAACAAAAAATCCACCAGCTGGTGGATTTTTTGTTGGATTATCGCTCTGTCCTTCGCATACAAGTTGATTAAGTAACTCAACCTGCCTTTCCTCCTAGGCAAGAAACCTGGCTTTCAGAACTGTATAAGGAGAGAGAGGATATCAGGAGTAGTATTAAAGAGTTGCAAATACTATCGATATAAATATCACTACGAAAAACAGCACGTACTTTCGTAACGTGCTGCATAGTTTGTTCGGTGTTTTTCTACTTCTTGAGTACTCCGACCCGTTCGAGAAGTTTACGGTGTGGCGGGAAGAAATCCATCATTGTCTGGACCTCAGTGATTGTGAACAGCGCAACACGTTCGCCCTCGTCACCTTTTGGTTTGAGTTCGTCAAACGAGTTTACCATCGCACCAAAGAGATACATCTTATGACTTCCACGGTCTTCTTCCTTCATAACGCAGACCTTGTCGATTTTAAGACCTACTTCTTCTGCGGTTTCCCTGACAGCAGTTTGTTCTGGTGTTTCACCAACTTCGCTCCTGCCTCCAGGCAACTTCCAGAAATGAGGAAGTGGCTTCCTCTCGTCCATAACGAGAGGAATTGTGTCATTTGGACCGCAGATGACTACCGACGCTGCCCAGTTTGCTGTATTTTCGTGTGCCATTGTGCACCTCCGTAGCTGTGTTTGGTGAGAAAGAACTTATCTTCTTATAATAGCATAGATTATATATATTGTCAATCACTTGTGAAGTGTCCGTATATCATTACAATAAGCCATACCAACGGTTTTATGCTGATTGATGATATGAATATGAAAATTGAGCTTGATGATTTGAGTAGAGGGCTATATATGGTCCATCTTGATAAAAAGAACTACAGGATTTGTAATGCTATCCGTACCCTTATTCTACGTAGCAATTTTTCTGAATTGCTATCAAAACTTGAAAGCGATGTTGCTATTCAAGAGAAAATGATTATAAAACCTGCACCAAAGGTTGATCCGTAAAATCACCAGTCCAATCAGGCAAGGGTATATGGGACAAATACTGAAGAATAAGTTTTATATTGGACTGGTCAAAGGTTCTGATGGTGAATGGGTCGACAGTATTAGTCACGAGCCGCTGGTGTCGGTCAAGACGTTTTATCAGGTCCAAAAGCTACTGATCAAGAAGAAGGTGAGTGTGCACTACACCGAGAAAATCGACTACCCATTGCGGGGCGTGATGCGGTGTGCTGATTGTGAGCGGATTTATACACCATACGAAAAGAAAGGTATTTTATACTTCTACTCACGTTGTATGGATGAGTGTAAAAACACTACCAAGAACTGGAAGTTTGCTGACATAGCTGACAAAATCAAAGGACTGATTGTCGGTCTGCATTTTACTGATGATGAACTAGAAGCGATGGACAGCCGAGCTGGTACTGACATAGCGTTGCTAGAGAGTAGGCGGATGAAGGAGTTTGAGCAAATTGACCGCCAGAAGAAAGTGGTTCGTGAAGAACTAGCGTATTTGCGAGCCAATCGTCTACACCATTACTGAAATCAGGTGCATACACGCCAGATGCGATTGTGGCAGAGCAAACCAAACTAGAAGCAAAGCTAGAGACATTGCGACAAAATGAAACCATTTCAGAGGAAGCGATGCGTGAAATGATACAGGAAGTCATAAAACTTTCAGAACTCAAAAAACGTTGTGCCTGTGTACGATTTTGCTACCACACAAGAAAAAGAGCAGATTATCAAAGTAATCTTTTCAGAACTCTTTATTTCTCACGATACGTTGCAATATAAGGTCAAAAAAGGTTTTCAAACCTTCGATAGACGATTTGACGTTCTTTGCGGTTCCTCGTAAACATCGGAACTTCTTGACTGGCGTCAAGATCGGAGTAAGCGATAAGAAGCCATCGCTCTGTCCTTCGCATACAAGTTGAGTAAGTAACTTAACTTGCCTTTCCTCCTAGTTCCTCGTAAACATCGGAACTTCCTGACTGGCGTCAAGATCGGAGTAAGCGTTAAGCCTTTAACGCTTACTCCAGGCTGGTCGCTTGCGAGCTTTTCTGAGACCGAACTTCTTCCGTTCAACTGAGCGAGGGTCACGCTTTAGGAAACCTTCTCGTTTTAATGGTACTCGTCTATCGGCTTTTTCTTTTAGCAGAGCTCGAGCAATACCTAGTCGGATGGCTTCTGCTTGGGCTGAGATACCACCACCTAGTACTTTTGCAGTGATGGTATATGTTTCAATGCCAGCGTCCTTAGTATCTAAAACTTCATTGATCACTTTTTGTAGAGCTAGGTGCTTGAAGTACTCTGTATGAACTTTGTCATTGACAGTGATAGAAGTCTTACTAGCAGGAGTAATACGCACTCTAGCTGTTGCTGTCTTGCGTCGTCCTACAGCTTCAATATAAACTCCTTGTTTTGTAGTTGCCATAATAATAATAATTATTCAGTGATGATCAAACGTTTAAGTATTTGTTTCTTTAGTTTGTTATTTGGAAGCATGCCTCCGATAGTTCGACGCATAACTTCGCCGTATCCACGTCGCTTGGCTAGGTGATCTAATGGTTCAGACCGAAGTCCGCCTGGGTAACCAGAATAAGTTTGGTAGATTTCCTTCTTTTTCTTTTCAGAAAGATCAAGCAGACTAGCGTTGGTTACAGTTACAGTTACGTCAGCGATAAGATTTCGAGCAAAATCAACTGAATCTTTACCATTTAGGATAGCAGCTACTTCAGTAGCTAAAATACCTAGGCGCTTGCCCTTGGCGTCAATTGTATATTCTTTTGTTGTAGTTTGTGTTGTCATAAAAGTTATTCAACAAATTCAATTACCGCCTCATCGCGTCCAGAAGGCATTCGTCCTAGTTTGATAATTCGGGTGTAACCACCGTTTCGTTCAGCAAACTTTGGCGCAATGTCAGAAAACAGTTTCTTTACAATGGCTTCTGTTGGTTCACCTAGTCGACTGGCAACAGTTCTTTTTGCCGCAATAGTATTTTTCTTGGCAATAGTAACTAGCTTTTCGATTCTTGGTTGTAGTTCTTTAGCCTTAGCTAAAGTTGTCTTGATCTTAGTATCTCTAATAAGAGACACTGAAAGCCCACGAAGCAAAGCCGTTCTTTGATCCTTGTCTCGGCCTAAAGTTCTGTTTTTGTTTGAGTGTCTCATAATTATTATTCAGCTAGTGATAGGTTCAATTTTTCAAGAAGAGAGATGATTTCTTCTAGTCCTTTTGGCCCAATGCCGTCAAGCGCTAGGATATCATCTTTTTTCTTTCGCACAAGGCCTCCAACAGTTCGGATACTGGCCTCCTCCAAAGATTGTAGGGTTCTAGGTGTTAGACTCAAAGTTTCGATTCGAGTTTTCAAAACATCAGGATTTGGTTCGGTTGAGGCTTCTTCGGTTTTTTCAACTACAGCCACTGGAGCTGAGTTTGAGATATATTCTTCTTGAAAGCCAATAATTGACTTAAGTTGATGAATCATGATTTCGATAGACTTTTCTAAAGCTACTTTCGGAGTAAAAGTACCATCAGTTTCGATAGTCACTCGGAGTCGGTTGTAATCTGTTCGATCACCAACACGCATGTTCTCCACTTCGTAGTTAGCTCGTCTGATTGGGGTAAAGACAGCATCAAGAGCAATAGTACCGATTTCCACCTTGTCCTTTTGGTGAATCTCTCGTGGTACGTACCCAAGACCTTTTTCAACTAGTAACTCCATTTCAAAGGTTGTAGACTTAGAAGTCACCTCTGCAATGTGTTGTTCTGGGTTGAGGATCTCAACTTGAGATGGAGTAATCAAGTCAGCTGCAGTAATGTTACCGGCTCCACTTTTCTTGATAGTTACAGTCATTGGTTCATCACCATGAAGAGTCAGACGGACGCGACGTAGGTTTAGTAAGATAGTGATAACATCTTCACGAACACCATCAAGCGCACTAAATTCGTGAGATGCTCCCTCGATCTTTACTTGAGTAATAGCCGCTCCAGGAAGTGAAGACAGGATAATACGACGAAGTGAGTTGCCTAGGGTGTGTCCGTAGCCAGGATATAGATTATCGATTTCAAAAACTCCTTTTAGACCATCTTCAGATACGATTCGTGGTTTTGAAGGTAGAGTTACGTTTGTTTCTAACATAGTTTTTACAATTACGTTTATTAAACTCTGGCTTATCGGCTGTAGTACTCCATCACTTGTTCTGGGTCGAACAAAGCTTCGGCTGGATTAAATACAGGAAGACCGGTAACAGTAGCTGTTAATTTCTTGATATCAATTGAAAGCCAAGTTGGCACTCCAGTTGCTTCGTGAGTGTCAGCTAGCATATTAAAGATACCTGATTGTTTACTACCTTCACGGACAGTGATCACATCACCTACTTTCATTTTGTGTGAAGGAATACCTAATTTCTTTCCGTTTACCTTGATGTGACCATGAGCCACAACTTGTCTAGCAAAACGTCGAGTCTTAGCTAGTCCTAGACGGTAGACAGTGTTGTCTAGTCTAGTCTCTAGACGCTCCATCAAGTGAGCAATAGGTTGGTGACTCTTGGCAATAGATTCATCTACATAACGACGTAGTTGCTTTTCAGTAATGCCGTACGAGAATCGCATCTTTTGCTTTTCGATAAGTTGACGCTTGTAATCACTAGCTTGACTTGGTCGCTTTGAAGTACGACGTCCACCACGTGCTTGTGACAAAGCAAATTTTTCTGTTTGAGTTTTTTCAAATATTGCAGCACCGAGACGCTTAGCAATTTTAAATTTGGGACCTATTATCATATAGCAAATTATTAAACACGACGTGGCTTAGGTGGTCGTGGGCCATTAAATGGTACTGGAGTTTTGTCTAGGATTTTAGTGACACTAATTCCCTTTCCAGTGAAAGCGCGAAGAGCTGACTCTCGTCCAGATCCAACTCCGCGAACTACTACTTCAGCGTCCTTCATGCCCATTTGTTGAGCCTTCTCTCCGATGATTTCACCTACTTTAGCCGCCGCAAAAGGAGTACTCTTCCTAGAACCCTTAAAGCCCAGAGCTCCACAAGAAGCACTAATAATAGCGTTACCTTTGTTGTCGCAGAGAGTCAGCAAAGTGTTATTGAAAGTAGCTAGAATATTAAGTCTACCAGACGCATACTTGCGCTTTGGTATTCTGTTTAGAGCTCTTGATGTCCCAGCGACATCAGAACCTCCACCTTTTTTTATGATACGTTTCTTACCCATATGTCAATACGTAATTATTAATAATCTTAAGTCTTTTCTAGCTTACGTCGTCCACTTCCCATCGTCTTCTTGGCTCCCTTGAGCGTTCTTCCGTTAGTCTTAGTTCGTTGTCCTCTGGCTGGAAGTCTATTGGCGTGTCTGCTGCCTCGGTAAGACTTTATGTCCTTCAAGCGTTTAACGTTTGAAGCAACTTCACGCTTGAGATCTCCTTCGATCTTAAAGCCTTCGACTGTCTCACGGATGGAGTTTTCTTGATCAGTTGTGAGAGCTGTTGGTTTAATAGTTGGATCAATCTTCAGACCTGATAAAATTTCTTTAGACCGAGAAAGACCAACACCGAAAACGGCAGTTAGACCATAGGCTATTTGTTTATCATCTGGAATTGTTATACCTGAAATTCTCATATTTATCCTTGACGTTGTTTATGACGCGGTTTCTTCTTGTTGATGACAAAAACTGTTCCTCTTCTTTTAACAATTATGTCATCAGGGCTCATTTTTTTGACTGATGATCTTACTTTCATACAATGTGCTTAGAGTCTCTTGGTAATACGTGCTTTACCTCCGTATGGATCGAGTACCATACCGACTTTGTCCCCAACGAGAACTCTAATTCTAAACTTGCGCATTTTACCCGCAAGATAAGCAATTACAACCTCTTTGGTTTCGTCAAGAATGACACGGAAAAAGGCATTAGGTAGAGCTTCCTCCACAATCCCGTAGGCCAATTCATCTTTTGTGACTAATTCTTGTTGATCCATTAAACGTGGCTGAGTGTAACAAAGTTATTAACTTGAGTCAAGAGATTTACCTGTGGATTCATATTATTCAGCTTCATCGATGACCTCCACAATGATAATATCGGTCGGATCTTCAGGAAAAGCTGTCTTCCAGAATGGCTTACTTGAGACTTTGGCACTCTTGATGCCTGGATGCCCTGTAAGGACGGTAGTTATGGCTGTCTTTGGCTTGCCGGCTAAGTCTGTCTGAAGTTGGACGGCCTTGAACTCAGACACTATGAGAGGCTTTCCTGTCAGGGTGAAGACAAGTGAAGTCAGATTAGCAATATTAGATGAAGAGACAGAGCTATCTGTGTATTTGAAGGTCAAGGCACTAGAGTCAACTATCCTTACTTCTTCTCTACTATATGTAGCTACAGTTTGCTTAGCTAAATAGCTGGCAAAGGCGTCTTGTTTAAAGAGAGGTAGTTGTAATACTGCTTGTTCTCTAATAGTCACTAAGTTATCTCCGTATGAGACGGTTGGTAGAGATTCAAAAGATAGAGCGGCTGAGCCTGGGAAAGTAGTAAACCCCGCTGGCTTTTCAGTTTCAATTCTTTCGAGTAACTTTCCTCTCAGGTCTTGTTGCAGCTGCTGCTTAGCCGTACTAAGCTCGTCATCATTAATCAAGAATTTTGGACCCTTGAAGCCGCCAGCCATAGGATCCTTGTTTACCGCATAAATGGCACTGTAAAGATCGTCTAAATTACTTTCTTTAAAGCCTGGCACGTCAAAGCGAGTATTGGCTGGTAGGTTGTATTCTTGTCCGATAGCGTCAGCAAAAACCTCAGCTCTAATGGTGCCTGGTACATTGGCTCCAGAAGAATCCTTTAATGACCCTGGTACCACAACAGATTCCTGGATTCTAAAGACTTGTCCGTCTGGAGCACGGAAGCGAGTATTCTTAATAAGTCTTTCTGTTCCTGGAGTTGTCTTCACTATTTCAATGAAGCCTTTGGCTTGAGATTCCACCTCTTCTTGACCCGAGGCGCTAACTTGGACTTCTGCAGTTTCCTCAATAGTAATAACTTCATACGAAAGTGAGCCTTCTCTGCGGTCTGGGTAGGCGGTAAACTCGGCATTGACTACTGGTTCACGAAATTCTGGATAAACCGTCAAAGTAGTTTTGGACAAAATTGCACTTAGACCAAATACTAGAAAAATCAGAAGAAGAACTACCGATGAGAGAATTATGTACTTCTTTTTATTACTCTTATTACCATCATGAATAGTAATGTTTTCAACACCGTCTTCATCCTCTGGACCTTCTTCCCCATCATTATCATTTTTCATATACTGCGGCCTAGCTGGCGCAGCAGAATGACGCTCTGGGGCACTCCTTCTTTTTGAATTAACTGGACGGATGTCCTGTAGGTTCCATTTTTGTGTCATAAACTTATATACAGTATAACTTTTTATAATTGTTCAAACCGGGTTTGGTTCTCTCTCGTGTGGAAAAACTGAGCGGAAATAAGCAAGGCAGTATCGTCTGGTCTCTTCTTGATTTCAGCCAACTCCTCAGCGGTATAGTTTTTGGTCAGGAGTTCGTTAGTTACATTATACACTGCATGCTCTAGTCTGGTATTCGCTTTGGCTGCCTTTGCTACGTGTTCATTAAAAAAAGCTTCTGTTTCAAGGTTGCCATGAATAAAGATTTTGTGTGGTATTGAGAGACTATCACCAGTTTCTTTAAACAGTGCCGTCAGTTTTTCTCGATAGTTAACTACTACTTGCTCAACTGACTCTTTCTGTTTATCAGTGTATGGCTTGATAAAATCGTCAAGACTAGGACTCGAAAGATAAGCGTGGGCCTCAGAGAGCGGTACTAATAAAATATCGGCGATCTCTCTAGCTATAGAAAAAGTTCCAGTGTTCATGTAGGTGGTGTATGTCAAAACTCCCCCGCGGGCTATCCCCAATTCGGTAGCTTCAAAAGTAATATTTATCAAACAAAAATTCTGATACGCATGGCTCAACTGGTTTATAGCTGTATAAAAAGTAAGCATCGAAGAAAATTGCGACAATTTTGAGCTGCGGAGCATTTTTTGCTTCATGGACTCTACATTCTCAGTAAATTGTTTCTGGACTACCGTGGTCGCTTCTATTACCTTTAAGACCTTAGCTTTTTGTTTATCATTTATTCTAATCGGATAATCATTGGCAATAAGTTGCATGGTACTGCGGGAAACTACTTCCAAACCATAGTTATCAATTTTTTCTTTAGTTTCAAGGTCGCTTTGGATTTGCTTTTGGGCAGTTCGAACCAGTTCCTCTACTAGTTCAGTTGATATCAGAAAATCTTCCTCATTTTCATAAGTTATAGTTTTAGTAGTGGTATATGACCAAGGCGCAGAAAAAGTGACTTGTAGACATTGAATTTTATCGGTGCCAGTTTCCGAATATAGTGCTTTTCTACCTTCAGAGTCAACTAACATCATGATGTTAAATAGCGAAGTTAAAACACTCTTAGCACCATCCTTCAAGTCAGTATTTTGTTTGAGAGGAGAAAATTCTCTTTTTGACCAGAGAATTCTAGGATTAGCTTTAGTGCTGTCTGATTCCACAATAGCTCCCAAAACACTACCAGAGCCAATATCTAAAATCGCACCATATTGAACATTGTTATTTGTGCGCGAAAAAAGACCCATTGCTTAAAGTATAGCAGTGTTGTTGAAAATATATTTCGCTAAACGAAACGTGAAGTGGATAGCTTATTCTAGGACGGCTTTGATTCGTCTGACTCCAGCAGAAGAGGATTCTTCTTTAGTGATTCTGAAAGTCTTAGTAATTTCTTCAAGCTTACTGACATGAGGCCCTCCACAAAGTTCGCGAGACAGTACTTCGCCAGTGTGATTCTTCATGGTGTAGACTTTTACTTCGTCCGGATAGCGGTCCCAAAAACTAGCTTCAATAGTAGTGTCTTCTTGGGCTTTGCTCTTGGCCATGGTTTCAATAGATACTTCCCCGCCATTTTTCAAGGCTCCGTTTACAAAAGTCTCCACTTGATCTAGTAAGTCTCTTTCAATTTTTTCTCCATGAGTAAAATCAAAGCGCAATCTTTCGGCCGTAATATTTGATCCAGCTTGGTGAATATCTGGCCCTACTACCTTCTGTAGCCCTGCGAGCATAAGGTGTGTAGCTGTATGTAGCTGAATCACTTGGTCTGAGGTGTCTGCTAGACCGCCTTTAAACTTTTGTTCGGCACCAGCGCGTGATTTGTCTTTGTGTTCATTCATCAAAGTTTCAAACCCTGTCATATCTACCAAAATATCCTTTTCAGCGGCGATTTCTTTTGTCAGTTCAATTGGAAAGCCAAAAGTTGTGTATAGCTCAAAGGCTTTCTCGGCTTGAATTACTTTCTTACCGACAGGAGCAATAGATTTGTCGATTACCTTCTTACCATCAACTTCTTTGGTCGAGACGTGAATTTGCAGTGAGACTTTATTAAATTGCTTGAGACCAGTCTCTAGGGTCTTGCGGAACTGCTCCTCTTCTTTAGCGATGGCGTCTGTAATATCTGCTGCTTTAGTAGCCAGGTTTTGGTAGTGGTGTTCGTAAGTTTTGATCACTGAACTGGCGAGTTCAGCAAAACGGCCTGGTGGTATACCAAGTTTGTCGGCGTAGCGTACCGCGCGTCTTAGAAGTCGACGTACAAAGTAGCCTTGGTCAGTGTTGCCTGGTAAGACGCCGTCACTAATAAGAAACACCGAACCGCGAATGTGGTCGGTAATAATTCTAAAGGCCACTAAGTTGTCCTCGTACTTTTGGCCAGACAGGACTTGGATTTGCTCGACTACATTCCATAGAAGATCTACTTTGAAGACGTCAGGGTCATTATTGCTAGCGGCTACAATCCGTTCAAAACCACCGCCAAAGTCCACATTTCGTTGTTCCAGTTTTTTGAAAGTTCCATCTTCGTTTTTGATATACTCTATAAATACAGAGTTACCAATCTCCACGAATTGGCCGGAATCACTGTTTGGGTGCGGTTCAAGGTCTTTAAAATCTGGATGAGTAGCGTACTCAGGGCCAAAATCATAAAAAACCTCGCTATCCGGGCCGCCAATCTCGCCTACGGGCATGTTCTCTGGCTTTCCTGACCTACTCCACCAGTTTTTGCCGGCGTCATAGTAAAATATTCGGCCACCTTGCATACCCGACTGGTAACCAGCTTCTTCGCTACCGACAAATATATCCTTGGCTTCAATACCTCGCGCTGCAAACAGTTCTTTCCAAATCTTCACTGACTCATTGTCGCGCGGAATGCCGAGTGTTTCATCGCCAGCAAAAACCGTCACATAGATCTTGTTTGGATCTAAGCCAACTTCATCTACTAGAAAATTAAAAAACCAAGACAGTTGTTCCTGCTTAAAATAGTCACCCAAAGACCAGTTGCCAAGCATTTCAAAAAAAGTAGTATGACGGTTGTCGCCCACTTCTTCGATATCGTTGGCTCTAAAACACTTTTGTGAGTTTGTTAGCTTTTGTCCCATTGGATGAGTCGCACCCATAAGATAAGTAATCAAAGGCTGCATTCCACTGCCAGTAAATAGTGTAGTAGGATCATTTTCTGGTACCAGGGCAGACGAAGGAATAATGGTGTGGCCATTATTCTTCATATATTCTAGATATTTGGCTCTAAGTTGATTTCCATCCATATTCTTTGAACTATAGCAAAATATAAAATTATAGCGAGATGAGACTGCCAATACCTAAAGCCGCGCATTCAGCTCCGGCACAATGAAAGAAGGCCGTTGGTGAGTAGAAATAGACCTCAAGCAGATAGCCCGCAACGATCATTAGCAAACCAATAAAAGTTAGTAAACGCTCTTGTTTATAAGATAGGATCACTTTTCTATCAATTCGATGCTCTTTGACTAATGAGTGGTGCATATGAAGCACCGCTAAAATAACCAGTATTTTCCCAAAAGCTCCTAAAGTGATGGCCCAAAACAATATATTCATATCGCCTGTATTGTATCAGATTATTGTTTATTATTTTAGTTTTTTCAGTTCCTTCTCCACATTCTTGATCGGGCCGGCAGCACTGATTACCATCTTCTCCAAATCAATATATTTTTTCAAAGCTTGGTCGATTTCCTTTTTTGAACAGCTATAGAGCTTAGCTTTAAATAGAGCGTGTTCTTCCCAGTTTATGCCGCTACTTAGGAGGCCATGAACTTGCGCAGTTATCTTACCAATAGAGTCATAGGCTAGGATGTCTTCGGTTTTTAGTATCTGTCTAAAGTTTGTCAGCTCTGTTTGAGTTAGGCCTTTGTCCCGAAGTTTTTTGACTTCTCTTAAAGTAGAAGTAATTCCTTTGGTAACATCTTTTGGTGAAAAGAAAGTCATGATTCTAAAATAGCCGTTTTGGTCTAGAGACATTTTTTCGGCTCGGGCGTAAATACCATAAGTCAGACCTTCTTTTTCGCGTACCGTACTCATGAGTCTCCCGGCAAAGCCACCCCACTTGCCTAAGACAGCGATACCAAAGATAAAGGCCGGAAGGTCTTGGCTTTCGTAGGTTAGGTCGACGAAGCCACCAATGGCCAGTTCAATATTTTGCTTACTCGGAACTTCAGCTAGCGCAGGGCTTCTTTTTTTGATTGGCTGGAAATGATGCTCGTATTTTTCAGCTAGATTATTTTCTTTTCCCTGTTTCCACCTAGTTACGGTCGAAATAACTTGCTCTACAGTAGCGTCGCCGCCGCCGACAGTCACCGTCCAGTGACTATTAATAAATTCCTGATGGATGCTCTTGGTAGCTGCCAAGTTATGCTGTTTTAGAGCTGTTAGAAGAATTTCTGGCAAGTAAAGATAATTTTGATTAGTCGGTCTGCAAAAACTATTGTTGAAGTTTATGTTAGCGATCAGTTTGGCATTCTCTTTTTCTGAGTCAAGATAATTTTCCAAAGTTCGCTTAATTCGTTTTTGTTCAGTTACCTTAAAGTCAGCGTCATCCAAAATAGTCAAAAGGAGTTGCAGTGTGGCTTTAGCTTTTTTAGCCAAGCATTTTACACTGATAAAAACTCGTCCATTGCCGGCTGAGACATCAAAACTTGAACCCAGTTTTTTTAAACTTTGTTGAATATCTTCACGTGATAGTTTTTTGGTACCGGCAAGTATCGCTTCGGCGTAAATAAGTCTAGCTGTCTCTAGATCCGCGTCGTTTTTAAACGAAGCGGTATTTGTGATCAATAGTCTAATAGTCTCGACTTGGTTATTCTTTATCGTACCGAGAGCTATGTGTGGTTTTATTTCAGTAAATATTTTCATAGCTAAAAGCATTTATAGTGACCAATAGTGAGGTTATTTTCGGCAAAAGTCTGATTTAGTAGTGCTAGCAAATCATTGGGCTGGATAGCCTTAAGGATGCCTTCAGTTTCATAGTACGATTCCCAAGATCCAGCCGAGATATATTCGGTTAATTGGCTAACGATATTCATACTACTTTCTCGACCAAATTTTTCTTCGGCTAGATATCGACTAACAACCGTGGACAGGTGTTTTTTAATTTCTTTAGTATCAGTTTTGGCGATTAGATCTCGAGCTAGTTTTTCGATTATTTCAAGATTAGCCTTCTTGGGCATGGTTATATATATAATGCCCAAACTCATTTCATTGGCTGGCTCAATCATGCCGGTGACACTTGTGACCAAGCCAGTGTCAACTAACTTTTTATGCAAAACACTGTCGTCGCCACCTGCCAGAAGGTCAATAAGGACTGAAGTGGCGTACCACTCTTTGTTCGGAAATCCGGCATGCTTAAACCCGATAGCGATGACGTTTGAGACACCAGGACGGTTTATCTCTATTCGCCTAAGACCTTCTTGCTTTGGTTCCTGGATCCGTTCTCTTGGTACCAAATGATCGTTTTCAATATCTCCAAATTCACGACTGATTGTCTTGAGGACTTCTTCTATAGAAATATCGCCAACGATAGAAAAAACTGCTTTACCGGGTTGATAATGTTTTTTGTAAAATTGATCCAGTTTTTCGACGGTGTAGGCTTCGATGTCTTCTCTAAAACCAATAGTCTCGTGACCATATGAATGTGAGTGAAAAGCGGTGGCCACCATAGCGCAGCTTAGGGCAAACTGAGGGTCACCATTGTACATATCGAACTCACTAAGTACATTGGTTCGTTCTGGCTTAAATTCCTTGTCAGTTAAGACCAGATCTTTCATTCGTTCAGCTTCAATCTTGATAGCTCTAGCAAAGTAACTCTTCTCATAAGAAAAGTAGTAAGTAGTGCGATCTTTCCAAGTATTAGCATTTAAAATAATTCCTACTTCCCTCTCAAATTTCATAGACGCTGGTTCCTGCTTCAGTTTCAGGTCATGTCTGGTTGGTTTAAACAGCATGTGTTCAAACATGTGAGCCAATCCAGTTTCGCCAGGTAGCTCATCTTTTGAGCCAACCAGATAAGTAAGATTACTAGTGACCACACTAGTTCCATGAATGTATTTATAGACAACTCTAAGACCGTTTTTCTTTAAAACGAATTCTGAAATATCCTGTATTGACTTTACGAATTTAAATTCTTTGGGGATCTTATTGTTCTTTGACATTTTTCTTGACGTTGCTTAGGAAAGTCTTGTATTGGGAAAAGACATGATTAAATTCAGCGAGGATATTGCCACTCAGTCTATTATTGATCACGTTGGCGACGTCTTGGTAACTCTCAAGTCTTTCATCAAAGTTGTTACCAAAGTCTTGGATGAATCTTTCTGGGGCGTCATGGTAATCTTCGACTGTGGTTCTAAAGTTGTGCATTTTATCAGCGGCGGCTACCAAGACAGCTTCGATGGGACCTTTCTTTATTTGCTGGACATAAGCTCGCTTGCGATCTTTAAAAGAAATCTTATTGTCGACCGTAGAGCGTGGTTCGGTGACTGCTTCGACTATATCCCTGACTTTACCGCCAAAGTCCTCCTGGAGCTCATCTAGAGTGTAATCCGTGTCTTCTAGAGCATCATGGAGCAGGGCTGCGACGATCACATCTTCATCTTTAGTGTAGTCGATGAGCGTAAAGGCAGTGGCGACTAGATGGGTAATGTACGGAAACGGCATTGATCCTTTCCGAAGTTGGTTTTTATGGAGTACAGCAGCAGCTCTAATGGCTTGCTCAATGCGATATGAATACATATGTGACTAGTGTATCACTAATTAAATTTCATTAAAGGTCTTTTTGCCGTCTTCTGGGTTATTTTCTCACGATCTAACATTCTTCTTTTTTCCTTAGTACCACCACGGTTATAACTGCCCAGCTCACCATTACTTAAAATTACTCGATGGCACGGTATGTCCGGATCGAAGTTATTGGCCATAATCTTGGCCACGGCTCTAGCGCCGCCACTGTTGCCAGCGGCCGTAGCGACTTCTTTATAGCTCAAGGTTTTTCCAGGAGGAATTTGCTTCACTACCTCCTTGACCTTATTTGGGAAATTATTTAGTTTTTTTGGCATTGTCAAAGTGAATTTTTTGGAGCTTCTTACCGCTATTTTCCCGATACGGACAAAACTCACAGCGTTCACCGGTGGCGGGAAAATCTTTCTTTTCTAAACAGGCTTTAATATCGACCAAAGTTTTCTCAATCCAATCGTTACTGCCAACACAAGGGACAACTGTAGTCTCAAATATAAGCTTATCATCAAATGAACGACGGTCGTCTACTTTAGCGTTGGCGTAGACAAAATACCCAGTTGGATCGACGGTAAAGCCTTCTTTTTCAAGTAGCCACTGGTAAACTCCCATTTGTCTTTTGTATGAATCTTCCCAGCTACTATCGCTTAGAGTTTTAATAGTTGATTCCTTCGAGGTCGACTTGTAGTCCACCACAATGAGCGAGCCATCAGGCTTGACCCAGATATCATCTATCGCTCCAGAGACAGTAAAACCAGTCTCTTTGTGCTGGTGCATTATCCCGACAAAGTTCTCACGCCAATCATCCATCGACTTGTGCACAAAAGGCACCGCGTCAATTTTGTATTTCTCCATGATCGGATGTGGTTTCGCTTCGGCTCTAAAAGTATCAAATTCTCGCTTAAACAATTCATCAACCGCAATATTTAGCGAAAAAGCTGGACCACGAGGACGGGCTGTCCCTAGTTTATTATCCAGATAAAAACAGCGAGGACATTCAGTAAAAAGTTCTATTTTCGAGCGGGACAACTTCCAGTTCTTCCCGCCATAATTCCAATCTTTATGTCGATTGGGATTGTACCTCTTAATATTATCTGCCATAGTCTATTTATTATAGCATTTATGGAAATAAAGCTTATTTAGCGCTATTTTCCCTTTATAGGATACATGATATGAAACGTCGTGTTACGTATAAAATGTTCCTTTAAAATACTCACACACCTTCAATAAAACTTTATCTATCATCAGAGATAGATAGAGAATAAAAAATAAGGAGTATTTTGTACAGAGTCTATCTATCGTCAGGGATAGATAGACAATGATGACTTCCTACTTGGCTCACCTTCTTTTCCGAGGCCGGCCCTCGGAAAAGAATTCATGTATAGCATCGCTCATTAACAAACCAAACCTTTCGGTTAACCGAAAGGTTTGGTTTGAGTTATACCAAAAATAGTTTAAGGCAGACTACCACCACACCCTCTGTCCCACGGACTTCATCTCGGCTCTGGTCTTAGAGCCAAAGTAGCCTAGGGCTGGAGTGATGTTGTGGGCGCGTTGGTATGACGCCAAGGCCGTCTCAGTCTGTGTGCCAAAGGTGCCAGTAGCGCCAGCTGGTATTCCGTAGCTAAGGTTGATGAGGAGTTGCTGCAAGGCTTTCACATCCGAACCAGTGTCATCTATGGTTAAGTCTCTAACCGGTAGTGGTACAGGAGTTAGATCAATACCAGTCAGGTCTTTGTATGTTTGGATGATGTCTTTTAGCTCACTGCGGAGTTTATCTAGAGTTGTACTGAATGATACTGGAGCTGGAGTCGGAGTTGGAGCGGAAACAATATCAAAGCGTTCTTCGAGAGCGACAGCTTCTTCAGTCTTGCCTTGTTCTTTGAGCTTCTTAGCGCGGCCGGAGGCTGAAGTACCACTGCTACTGCTTTGTGGTTCTAGTCTAGTGACGGTTCTGGTAGCTGTGACAGTACTTGAAGCAGTGCTGGTAGAGACAGAGTTGAGTAACAGAGTAGTACCCAGGTCAGTGACTGAGTATTCAATTTCATAAATTCCGGCTAAGGCAGATACTGTGCCTGAAGCCACTATGGAACTAGTGAGGTTACCATCTTTGATGTCGCTGGCCGAGACTGTGCCAAAGTCATTATCAAAAGTGTCATTGAAGTCGAGGTCGATCTCTAAAGGTGTGACGGTGAGAGTTGGTGGGTTGTCTATAATGGTAATGATTTCATCAACGGCCAAGATATTACTCTCAATACTGGAGTCAGTAATGGTGATCTGTCCAGGGCCGCCTGCGGTGGCGCCACTATGACCAAATCCTTCTTGGCTGAAGATACTAAAAAAATCAGTGCCTGCCCCGTAAAGATCAGTAGTACCAATAGAGGAGCGGTTGATAATAATCTCACCTGAGTTGCCGGCTATAAAACCGCCTCCTCTGGCATTGCCACCAAAGTTAAATACTGCTCTATGGATAACCGAATCTATAATAGTAGTCACTCCGGCATCAGCACCGTGACCACTAGTAGCCGCAACACTGCCGCCACCTCTGTTATCGACAGCATAGCCGTCGATCCCAAGATCTTCCCCAATTTCCGAGTCAGTTATCGTGATGTCTCCAGCGGCCCCACCCCTGACAGCAATGCCACGGGAATAACCCCCAGAACTAGACACGTACTCCAGAACAATAGAATTATCAATAGTGACGTCTCCCGCTGCTCCACCATCGCCGGTACCGGGACTATTGACCGCCCCGCCCCAGGCAAAGACTCTGCCCTCAATAGTGGCGTTGGTGATACTGATATCACCTCCCGCACCACCAGGAGAGTCGGCAACATTATTATCCGCTCCACGGGAATTAACATCACCAGTGACAGTGATGTTCATCAGTGACAGATCAAAGCCGGCAGCGCCGGGAGTGTTACCTAACCCTAGGACATCTCCACTGACACTATACAACCCCTGTCCATCAATGGTGACGTTGTTGGCGGTAATAATACAATTACCAACGGTGTTACCGGTAAGTTGATAGATAGTATCGGCTTGGTCTAAGTCAGAGTCACAAGTAGTATCAACAGCAGCTACTACTTTAGGTAGTTCCCTGCTGTATACAAGAGCGTAAGCAAATACTACCAAGAGGCTGGTTTGGCAGAGCCTGAGTAGGGTGCGGTTCATATAGTTTGATTGTATCACATTGAGGGAGGAGACTTAGTTTGGTTTTCCACTGCGAAGTTAAAGAAGACAGTTAGCAATTACTTTACCCTAACCAAAGGCTGCCTGTCTGTGTTCTGTCTAGGGTACCCTTTGTTCCAACCAAAGGGTCTTGCATCAATTATCTTGTACAACAATAAAGTCCATCCCGAGGCAAGGCCTCGGGACAGACTAATTTTTGCCAATGTTTTAAAAACTAATCTATCTATCATCAGAGATAGATAAAGAATAAAAAATAAAGGAGTATTTTGAAATGTTCCTTTAAAATGCTCACACACCTTCAATAAAACTTTATCTATCATCAGAGATGGATAAAGAATAAAAAATAAGGAGTATTTTGTACAGAGTCTATCTATCATCAGAGATAGATTGGTGATGGTGACCATTGAACTCATGAGTTTAAAGTTAAACAACAATGAGCGGCACCGTTAGGTGCCGCTCATTGTTGTTTAAACGTCAGTTTAAATTACTTTGCTGTGAAAGTAGCAAAAACTGAGTCTAGTTGTGAGTCATCAGCTAGACTGAAGTTTCGGTCACCATTGTCATTGTAGACAACAACTGCGTAATTCATACCAGCTTTTGTGTTTCGTTGAAGAATTACTGAAGTAGGAACCAGGTTTTGGCTTTCACTAAATCGGACTACGCCAAGAAGTCCACCAAGTTGTCCATCATTGTAATCTCGAACCCCGATCCAACCTTCACCAATAGGATAAGTGGCACTTGAAAGCGCTACACTACTTCCAGCGTCTTGGTCAACAACCATTACTTTTCCGTCTCCAACTGGCAGCTTTACTACAGGCACTTCTACTTCAGCAGTTTCAGCGTCTTTGTCATCAGCTTCATCATCGAGAGTCATTTCTTCGGCGTTCTTGTCATCATCTTTTGCTTCTGGAGCATTAGCATCGGGACCTGAAAAAGCCCACACTAAAAGTCCTCCGATTAATAGTCCAACGACAAATGAAACGATAGTCTTCTGCCCTTCCTGTTTTTCTTCTGACATATGATTGTTTGAATATCTGAATATATGATAATAAGCCTATTCTATCACAGGCAAATCATGGTTGATCTTGACAATATCCTTTATTTAGTTGGTTATTTGAAGTTTGAGCAGACTATCTCGGCCTCTTTTAGAACCGCAGCTTCTTTTTCGATACTTAGATGGAGGAGTTTTAGTATTTGCGGTCTGTCCAAGAGGTCGCGACAAATAATGATCTCATGATTGATCAAAATGGATATTTGACTTGATGTTAGACCTTGTAATACAGTAATTGGGTATATTTTGTAGTGTTGAATTCGGTCGTGTAGGTTGTTTTTCTTGGGGTAATCCCAACTGAGTAGATTTAGGCCGACGCACTCAGCGTATTTTTCGGCAGTAGAAGTGAACTTGGTATTAGTAATGAGCCAAAAGTTGGTAATATTACAAACTGTGTCGTCACATATGGCCTTCCCTTTTAGATCCAGCAGTCTGGCGTAGGAATACATTGCCACTTGGAGATCAGTTTTGATACCGGCGCGTGAATGGAACTTGGCTTCACCTACAAAACTATCGGACTCTCTGTAGGCAGCAATATCTATCTCATGTGGAGCGCATCTTCCTTCTATGATTGTCCCTGTCTTGACTACATAGTTGTCAGCAGCAAATAATCTAGCTAAAAACTTTTCAAAGGGAAAGCCAGTGGGACCAAGCCCGAGTAAGGCACGGCGTAAAGAATATCTGGCAGCGATCGGTGATTTAGTTTGTCGTAAAAGCGAGAAGGCTTTGCGGTAGATTTCTTGAGTGCGGATATTTTCATGCAGGGTGGGCATGATATCTCTGATAACTTTACTTATTTCATCAGGAGAAGCGCCGGAACGCCTTAAAGACCGGCGCAGCTTCTCAGTTTTAAAATATTCTTGAGAGCCGTCGGCTTTAGTAATTTTCAAATGCATCAACTTATAATACCACCACCAAGACAAAGTTCGTCTTGATATAGTACACAGGATTGACCTTTGGCTACAGCTTCAGTCTGTTTAGTAATTTTAATTTCAATTTGATCAAAAGCGACTGATAAAAGCTGGGCTGAAAAGGGTTCTTGGCGATATCTAGTTTGGACTTGGTAAAAATCTCCTATAGCAAGTTTGTGACGAAGAATTGACCCTGTCAGAAACAAAGTATCCTGCGCCTCGATCTTTGGTTTGTGCTGACTGACAACAATAGTATTAGTGAAAATATTTTTACTCACTACATAGTACGGTTCTTTGGAATCGTCTTTAGTGGAAATAGTAAAGCCATGTCTTTGACCGACAGTATAGATTAAGGCCCCTTCATGAGTTCCGATTTTTTCCCCAGCTTTGTTTAAAACATCTCCAACCTTTAGGTCAGTATAATGTGAAATAAATTCTTTAATATCGATATGACCAAGAAAACAGACACCCTGACTATCTTTTTTGAAAGCCACTGGTAGCCTTGCTTTGGCGGCTTCTTTTCTTATATTGACTTTGGTCTCATTGCCAACGGGTAGCAAGGCGTAAGCAAGTTGTTCTTTGGTGAGCGAGTACAGAAAGTATGACTGGTCTTTCCCGCTGTCGACGCCACGACATAAATACTCGTCGCCATCAATAACCTTTTTTTGGGCGTAGTGACCAGTAGCAATATAGTCAGCACCATGTTCTTTGGCAAAGTCTATAAAAGCACCAAACTTTACGTGCTTATTACACATGACGTCTGGGTTTGGAGTCCGTCCAGCGATGTATTCACTAATGAAATATTTAGCTACTTCGTCTCTATAGGCCGCTTCTGCGTCACAGGTCAAGAAAGGAATATCTAGATGTGCCGCCGCTCGCATAGCGTCTAATCTCTCTGCCTCCCAGTTACATACTAAAAAGTCCGGGTGCCAAACCTTAATAAATACTCCAGTGACGTCGTAGCCAGCACGCTTAAGTCGCAAAGCTGCTACCGACGAGTCGACGCCGCCTGATAATCCCACAAATACTTTTTGTTTTTTCATTTATCTTTTATACGTTACTACGAAGTTATATTAACGCAAGTGCTTAGCAATATTCACTCTGTGAGCGTCGAAGTTTTTGGCGTAGTAGAATTCGCCGTCGTTTCCGGTTATATAAAAGAAATTGTCAGATGGTGTTGGTGAGAGTACTGCCAAGATAGCTTCTAGTCCAGGATTACCAATAGGGGTTGGTGGTAGTCCAGGGTAAAGATAAGTGTTGTATGGTGAATCAATCTCTAAATCTTTTGGGACCAGAGCTGACAAAGGTTTGTCTAAGATGTACTCGATAGAGGCGTCAGCCTGCAGAGCCATGCCTATATTTAGTCTATTCTGGAGAATACCAGATACCATGCGCATACTAGTGGCGGAGTTGGCTTCCCTTTCTATAATTGAGGCTAGAATAATTATTTCGTCTAGCGATAATTTACTATTTTCTATTTGATCTTGTAATGGAGTAATTTTTTCAGTAAAGGTGTCTGATAGTAAGAGGAACAAATCCTCAGCGGAAAAATCTTTAGTTATAAAGTAGGTCTCAGGAAAAAGTCGTCCCTCACTAGTGCTAGCCAAAACCAAAAATTCTGTTGAATTAAATTTAGCCAAAGCTTCTTCGGCGCGACGCGCTACTTTTAGGTTCGGCTCCCCTTCGATTAAAGTCAGCTTCAAAAGTTCAGCTTTAGGGTTTCCTTTTATAAGTTCAGAAACTAATTGCTCTAAGTTTACTGATTCGGCAAAGTTGTAAGTGCCGGCTTTAATGGTTTCATTTTGATTAGAAAATCGAAGTTTGTAGTACAAAGCCCATTCGGAACGGATAAATTCATTATCTTTTGCTAGTTTGGCTACTTCCTTGACTCCAGTACCGGGAGTGATTACGAACTCTTGGTTTACAGGAAAGCCAGCCGGAGCGGTATTTAGAAATTGCCAAAAGAAAAACCCACAAATTAGGAAAAAAGATCCTACAAAGACTGTCCCGAGGATAAGAGACTTCAGTAGCCCTGGAGTCGGTTCGGGCTCATACTCTTCGGTGTCTTCATCGTCAATAAAATCAAGCAATTCCTTGTCCATACTAATTGATCTGACTTGGTAAACCGGTCGGCAGGTTGCTAGGAGCTTCCTTACGCGCTGAAGTAATCCGAGATAGACCTGGAGTCACAATAGAGCTACCAGGAATATGGAACATAGTCGCCAGCTCTTCGACCGACATTATCTTTGGATTATCAGCACCGCCTTTATGGTCTCTGGGATAATAATATCTAGACTTGTAGTAGGCCAGTTCTCCTTTTTTGTACTTTTCAATTTTTTTCCCAGAAGGATCGGAAAAGAATTTATAGTTATAGTCTGTACGCCAGCCTACACTCATACCATTACGCCCAATCATGTCATAGCTAGAAAATGATCTAAGTAAACCAGAAATAAAATCCCCATCAAATCTACCTTTGGTTGTTATGTACATCCAACGTACACCGACCTCATAGGCATACTTACTAACATTTCGTTCGATAGCGGAAATGGTGTCTCGTTCTCCCATCGTAAGAGTCGGCGCTCGTTCATATGTGTCTGGATCAGTACTTTCACGAGTATCACGCTTAAGCATCTCATTGATCTTGGCTTTAGCAGCCTTTTCCCAAGTTGGTTGCTCTTTAAATGGGCTGCCGTTTTTGAAGTTTTTCTTTATATGAGGTGTACACAAAAACTGAATCCAGACTCTTTCATGGGGCTGCATTTTACCTAAGCGTTCGAGCATGGCTGCCATTGGCTCGACCTTTTGCTCCTCTTTTGGCAACCGATCCATACCAAAGTCAATGTATGTCTTAATTGGCATGACATCATCTTTTTCTTTTTTTACCACATGAAAAGCCATATAATCGTATTTTTCTGGATCCCATCTCACTTCGTCAACATAATCCATATCTTCTTCTATGACTTCAATTCCTGGATACTGTGCATATAGCTGAGACTCCATGGCGTTTTTGACTTTTTTTGTCGGCACATTTATATAAAACCTTACTTCACCACCAATAGAAACTAATTCAAAACTAGTTGTTAATGGATTTTTGCCTTCAAGGTATGTCTGCATTAAGTTGTCAGGGTTTTGAGGATTGTGAGTATTGGTCATTATCGCCTCCATGGCTTCTGGCGACTTAAAGACTTCTGGTGGTAGCTTGATACGCAATGTAGTCCGTCCGTTCTTAGCGGCGAAGTCGTTGGTAATAAAATACATCCAACGATCGTAGGCTACATAAGCAAGACCAAGCGGGAGCCAGATGGGAGTTAGAGCCACCATGACCGACAAGACTGGTCCCGGATCAATATTGACCAAAGACAGCGCCAAAATAAAAACCCCAACGCCAAGCACTAAAAACAACGGGCCACCAAAGGCACCTAAGATCGAAGATATAATTTCACCTAAAGCTGCAAACATATTGCCTATATTGTACTACAAAAAATACCAGCTTTTGGCTGGTGTTGGGGGCTAGTATTTTTTGTTTATGATTTAGTCAACGAGAGTGTAAGATCCATTGCCTAGTTTCTTGAAGATATTAGCGTCTTGGAGGTTTACAATAATTGTATTGTCCTTAACATATCGTTCTTTTCGAACTTTATCGATAATCTCTTCTTTTGATAGTGGTCCTTCTTTTTCTAAGATTTCTCGAAGGACGTCTTTAACGACTCCTGAGGTGTAGCCCCATTCGGTCAGAGCGTAGAGGCCACGACCTACTAGTACAAATCGATCATCTTTGATCAGTTCGTTGTGAGTAGTAGCGACGTGAGCTTTGTGTTTGAAAAGTGTATTGATAGCTTCGGCCACTTCTTTAAAGTGAAGGGGAGAACCATGTCTCTTGACCGCCAAGTAAGCGTGGTCACGAATTCCTTTTACCCGTACGTTTGGACTGTCAGCTCGTCCCCAGTCTCCTAGAGGATTACTGCCAATTTGCTTGGAAATTTGTAGCCATCGTCGTAAGACATTTTCATCGTATTTTCCAGTCAGTTCGGACAGTTCAGCTCTAAAACGGTTAAGGATTTCTTGTTCAGAAATTAATTCGTCGGCCTTTAGTCCAGCATGGACTTGCTTAAGAGCTTTTTCTACTGAGTCAGCCATCTTTCTTTCTGTAAACCAACGGTGGGTGTAGGTTGGGTTTTCTTTGCCTCGGTAAAAAGGATCCCCTACAATTAGTAAGAAATACAAGTGATTCTTGATCAATGGATCGGTTGAAAGCTCGTCTAAGAAGACGTGCTCAGCCACCACTCCACCACCTAGCTCGTCAATTAACTTCTGGATTTCAATAAATAGGTCAAAGTGCTTCTTGTATTCTTCTGACTTTTGTATTGATTGAATTCCATAGTTTTCAATCTGACGTACTCGCTCCCGAGTAATTCCGTAAGATTGACCGATTGACTCCAGAGTTGAGGTTTCTCCATCTGGGCCTAGTCCGTATCGCTTGATCAGAACATCCCGAGCACGCTCAGGCAGTACTCCTAGGAGTGACTTTGAAATTTGTTTTGGTTTGAATGAAATCATAAATTTTTTAATTTTTTGCCAAATAGCCTCAATGCGATCCCTCATTTATAACATGACTACGAGAATAGGTCAATAACCTAAACTGGGAATAGGTTTCATCCTGAAAACCAACAGATTTACTTCGGTACAATTAGATTTAGGATTCTACCAGGGACGTAAATTTGTTTCATGATTTCTTGTCCACTTATTTTTTCTTCGAATAAAACTGTTTGTTTTAATGCCTCGATTACAGCTGCTTCAGAGGCTTCAGGATCTACAGTTATTGTCCCTTTCATCTTTCCGTTTAGCTGGACCGCAATAGTTACCTCCTTGTCCTTGGCCAGACTAGCGTCAGCTTGAGGGTACGTAGATAAGTGCACCGACTCTGTGTTACCTATATCGGACCACAATTCTTCAGTTAGATGTGGGGCAAATGGGGCCAATATTGCTAAAAATTTCTGGTAACTGTCTTTAGAAAGTCCTGTCTTTTCTGCTTGATTAATGAAGATCATCATGGCACTGATGGCGGTATTGAACTTGAAGTCCTCAATGTCCTCAGAAACTTTTTTTATGGTTTTGTGAAGGAGTCTTAGTGTGACCGAGTCGTCAGTTTCGACAGACTGATCACTTATACCATTTACTCGTTCCAGAAAACGCCTGAGTCCCGCGATACCACCTAAGTCGAAGGGATAGTTGGCCCCTTCGTAAGGGCCCATAAAAGCCAGGTACATTTTAACCGTATCAGAACCCACTCTCTTTACTTGTTCATCCGGGTCAATGACATTGCCTTTACTCTTACTCATTTTGTTGCCATCTGGTCCCAATATAAGTCCACGATTCACTCTCCTTCTATAGGGCTCAGTTTCAGAGACTAGCCCTAGATCAAAGAGAGCTTTTTGCCAGAATCGTGAATATAAAAGGTGCATAGTTGTGTGTTCAGCACCACCAAAGTAAATATCAATCGGCATCCAGTCCTCTTGCTTTTTGAGGGAGGCTAAGCTTCCCTCATTATGGTTATCGAGATAGCGCAAGAAGTACCATGATGAATCGACAAAGGTATCCATGGTCTCTACTTCAGGTGTCCAGCCTTTACCAAATATTTCTTCAGTGCGTTTTTTTAGTTCCTCACTTTTAGCGAGGGGAGCTACACCAGTTGGTTTGAAGTCCACATCTTCAGGTAAGGTCCAAGGTAAGTGTTCCTTAGGAATTGGGTGCGCCTTCCCCTCCGGATCATATACGATAGGAATTGGTACTCCCCAATAACGCTGCCGCCCAATAGACCAGTCGCGCAGCCTATAAGTATTAGTCATTTTCCCGCCTACTTTCTCGGTAATGGCAAGCTTAGCTTCTTCTGAGGTCATGCCATCAAATTCACCTGAATTTATTAATTTACCTAGTTCGCTGTGTTGTACTCCGACTGTGAAGGCTCGCCATCCTTCCAAATGTCCTTCCCAATTAATTTTTTTAGATAAATCTTCTTTACTAACCCACTCGATTGTATGTTTACCTTCATCGATTTCTGAATGTTTTTGTTCAAGCGAAGTAAGTTTGATGTGATAGAAAGTACTTACTGTCTGTTGGTTTTTGTTTTTTGTATGTCTATAACCATAGGCTTGGGCTGTGTAAATAGGGCCGCCTATTATTTCGTAGTTTGAAAATCCTGTCTCTTCTTCTAGTTCACGACCAATAGAAATTTCGTCTGACTCTCCCTCAGTTCCTCCTCCTACAAAATGGATATGACTATTTTCTCCATCGATTTCTTTTTGCACTAGGAATGTTCCATCAGTTGGATGTTCAATAATTAAATCCACACATTTTCTAACTAGAGTTTCAACATCCTCTCTTGCTTTTGAAATACCATCTAATACGCGCAGCTTAGTTACCACTTGATTCACTTCAATTCCGAACTTTTTTGCAAAAGCAAAGTCGCGCTCGTCATGCGCCGGTACTGCCATAATCGCTCCGGTACCGTAACCTCCTAAAACATAGTCAGCCACATAGACAGGTATCCCTTCCCCGTTGGCTGGATTGGTGGCGGTTACCCCTTCTAGTTTCACGCCAGTCTTTTCTTTGGTGGCGTCCAAACGATCTTGCTCATCTTTTTGTTTGGCTTCAGTTACATAATTAGAAACTTCACTCCAGTTGCCAATCACCGCTGTGTTCTTTGAAATCAGTTCATGTTCCGGTGCAAGCACTAAATATGTAGCGCCAAAAAGTGTGTCGGGTCGAGTAGTAAATATAGCTACAGAGTCACCAGTAGATAATTTAAAAGAAAGCTCAGCGCCTTTTGAGCGGCCGATCCATTGTCTTTGCGCTTCTTTAACATGCTCTGGCCAATCTAGAGCGTCTAAATCATCAATTAATCGATCGGCGTATTTAGTAATTCGTAGCATCCACTGCGCCATCTGCTTTTTCTCAATAGCACTGCCACATCTTTCACAAGTATCATCGGCTAAGACTTGTTCGTTGGCTACTACGGTATTACAGCCTGTACACCAATTTACAATGCCCGTGCCTTTGAAAGCTACCTCGTTCTTAAAAAATTCAGTAAACATCCACTGAGTCCATTTAAAATATTCTGGGTCTGTCGAGCTTGTGGTTTTGTCCCAAGAAAAAGAGCTACCCATACTGGCCATCTGCTCTTTCATATAGGCAATATTGCTTTCGGTCCATTCACGAGGATTTATATTGCGCTTGATAGCAGCATTTTCGGCCGGTAAACCAAAAGCATCAAAGCCCATCGGAAACAGTACCTGCTTGCCTTGCATTCGTTTGTAGCGTGCATAGATGTCAGGCACAGCAAAGGCGTACCAGTGACCGAGGTGCAGATTGCCTGAAGGATAAGGCCACTCTACGAGTACGTATTCTTTCTCCTTACTTTCATCGCGTTCTCCTACATCATATATCCCTGATTCATTCCATTTTTCTTGCCATTTTTTTTCAATAGTAGTGGAGTCAAATTTTTTGTGCATAAAGTTGCAATCGAGAGGTTAACTCTAGTTAAATTTTTTAATTTTGCCTCAAGTTTATTGCGTCACTCGTTCAAAGCAGAAGCGTCCAGATTTATATGACCAGTTCTCAGCGTTCTTTATTGGCATTGATGGATCACTATATGGTCGAAAATCAGTATTACCTTTTGAGTCTACTCCAAAAGTCGCACATAAGTTGAAACCTTTTTCTGTAATTTCATAAGAGTAATCCTCCCTATTATCAGGCGCCTTAGGAACATCAAATTCATCGTAAGCTACTTCTAGACTTTCGGGCAATACATTATCGTTTTCAAGTAGATAGGATTCAATCTTCCATTGAATTTCTCGTAAGACTTCTACTTGATTTTGATCAAGTCTGACTTCTCTGACTTCAGTCGGAGTTTCTATGTTCATAAAGCCAAAAACGACTGAGGCCAAGACCACAACACTAGCACCGATAGCGTATAGTTTTGAACCGTTTTCATTTTTAATCCAAAAGCCTTTAGTGTCCTGCAAGTAATAATAGAAGGCAAAACCAATTACCACAAAAAGAACTAGTACCTTCAAGCCAAACCTTATAGTCAATTCCCCATTCAAAAAAGTCCAAATAACTGCAACCAGATCACCTAGTAATATCCCGCCACCTACCAAGAGTGAAAAATAGATTAGCCACTTAGTAATGCCTAAGTAAACCGGGTCGGAACTTTTACGATGAAGTTCATTTACAGTTCTGGTCAGAAGTAGATAGGTTGGGAAAAATACTACTAGCATAGCAATCGACAACCTCATTGATGAAGTCGCTGATTCGATAGCCCAGTAACCCTCGGCAGCATCCGGATATAATACATTGATAATACTAAAGAGCAAGACGATTAAAAAGCTGACTGATAAATATAAAGTTACTAATGATCCCAATCGTAGAATAAAGTTTTTGGCTGTATTATGTTCCATATATTTACATTATGCGCTTTTTGGGGGATTCGTAAAGGTATGACATAATAACAAGACTATGAAACCAGATGAAATAATGAAAGCCCCAAAGATATTCTGTGAATCTATTAATATTGTTTTTACACCGGAATATTTTTTACTAGGCGTTAGCTCAGGTGACGAAACCGACATGTATGCGCTAACTCCTGAGCACGCCAAGAGAATGCATCAATACTTGACTCATCAAATAAACGAGTTTGAAAAGCAACAAGGAAAGATAAAAGCCAGCTGGAATCCCAACATCGTGAGTCCAGTGCAACGAATGAACCCCCCGACTCCGCTTAGTTAATATAAAAACAACTAGTTCAAAGCCCCTTGTGCCGTAGAAAAGCAGTTTATTTAAATGATATATTTTTAATATGCTCTCGCGTGTCGTGCCGATCCGCAAGTTTACCAAAAACGGCTGGGCTTTTGAACTGCTGGAAATACTTTCGGTCCCGACCGGTAGTCCTGAATACTTTTTCCCAAAGATCGTTACCGCCGTTTGCGGCGCTTGTGGTAAGGATACAACCTTACCTTTACTCTCAATCTTCATATACTTACCTTTTTGAGCGAGCTAAAGAAAATAGTACTATATGTTACCTTAAAGTCAAAATATTTCTGCTTAAACTTACCTATATTGAGTCAAACATTAAATCATGAACTCAATCACGTCGCCATCCTTTACCTCGTAGTCTTTACCTTCAGTATGGAGTTTGCCTTCATCCCGTGCTTGCTTTAGTGATCCGCTCTCTACCAAGTCATCAAAAGTCACTACTTGGGCGCGAATATACTTCTTTTCAAAGTCAGTGTGAATAGCGGCTGCGGCTTTAGGTCCAGATGAACCTATTGGTACCGTCCAGGCCCTAGTCTCCTTTTCTCCAGTAGTAAAGTAACTCATCAGACCAAGCCTGTTGTAACAAGCACGGATTAGGCTCTCTACTCCACTGCCCTGAGCGCCGTATTCACGTCTAAAATCATTCTTCTCATCGTCACTTAGGTCCTTAAGGTCGTGTTCCATCCCCGCATCAACAACTACATATTCAGCATTATTAGTTTCAAAGTATTCGAGTAGTTTTTGCCACCGATCATCGTTTTGTTCGTCTAGATTAAAAGCATCAGTTTTCTTATTACAAATATATAAAAATGGTTTTAGTGTCAGAAGATGAAGAGCTTTGACCAGCTTAGTTTCCTCGGGCGTCATAGTTATTGAGTTGGCCAGTTTACCATCGTCAAGATTAATTTTTACTTGAGTCAATATAGTTTTTTCTGCTACTGCCTCTTTGTCTCCTCGCTTAGCATCTTTTTCCAAGTTCATTAGTCTCTTCTGCACTGTCTCTGAGTCGGCCAGAATAAGTTCAAGATTAATCACTTCAATATCAGACAACGGATTAATTTCACCAGTCACATGGTGAACATCACCATCTTCAAAAATACGCACTACTTCTGCGATCATGTCGGTCTCACGAATGTTGGCCAGGAATTTATTCCCCAAACCTTCTCCGGAAGCAGCACCGGCTACTAGGCCAGCAATGTCAACAAACTCTACTATAGCCGGGATAATTTCTTGGGAACCAGAGATCTTTGACAAAGTTGCTAAACGACCGTCTGGTACGGCAACAATCCCCACCGACGGATCGATAGTACAAAACGGATAATTCTCCGCTGGGACCGAGCTCTTGGTTAGGGCGTTAAATAAGGTCGACTTACCCACGTTTGGCAAGCCGACTATTCCTACAGATAATGACATATAGCCGGTAGATTAGCAGATTTAGGAGAATAAGCAAAACCAAAACAGTGCTTAATTCACCTAGTAGCAACTCTCTTGATGTTATTATGTATGGTATGGAAGCCTTGAGATTACTTTTAAGCCAAAATCAAAGCTGTCTAGCTAAGAAACAAGCTAGAATTTTATACTGCCAAAGATCGGTAAAATTAGTGTCCAGTGACCCTGATCGACAGCACGGAGTTTATGCTGGTTATTGGGATGAATGGCTTAGACTGATAGAGGATATTCATCTAGACCTCAAAGAAGATGTAGACCTTACTTCTCCATTTATTCATGAACTGAATGATTACATAAAGACAACTCTGGCCAAGAAGAGACTTTCTAAGGATGATCAACGATATATTTTTGAGGTGACCTCGCTAGCTAGTGACAAATTAGTTGAACAACTGAGTTCATTAAAGGAAATTGACGAACAAATCAATCTGCATCGACAAATGACCAATAAGCTAGTTTTAGTTGAAGCTCTTGAAGAATTGAATGACGAAACAGACATCTAAGTCCGTGGTTTAAGTAGATAAATAGGTTACAATATAGTAAAGAAATTTTATGTCAGTGCATCTCTTTATAAAAGTAACCAGTTTTGTTATAGGAATTTTGGGTGTGCTTACTATTGTGGCCCTGCTAGTACTTTTTTATTGGTCTCAGTATGTGATTACAGAAGAAGAGACAGCTCAAGCTGTCTATGTAGAAGAAAGTTACTCAGAAATTTCTAGAGAAGATAAGTTCCCTGTCGGTGTTGATGAGTCTACGCAAACTATTACCGAAAACCCTGGGGTAGACGCTTTCGTGGAGACCTATCTAGATATAGATACCTTGGCTTCTAGAGATGATAGATTACTCGATCGTTTGCTAGCAACCTTAGTAAAGTGGGATTGGTATCAAAGCCTAGCCTCTTCTGTGAGTCGTATTCTGGTTATTTACCCAGGTGAAAGACATGAAGAGGTAGTAGACAACTTTGGTGATATTTTGAAATGGACAAAAGAAGAAAGAGATTTGTTTTATAACTACATAGCGATAGCCGAGCCAGAGCTAGATGAGGGTAAATTTCTACCTGGACGTTACGTGGTGCCTTATGACGCTAGTCCAGAACAAGTAGCTGATCTACTTTACGATAAACTGAAGTCTGAAATTCTCGATCGTTACGACAGCGAGGTGGCCAAACAAGTTAGCTTTGAAGATGCCATAATTATTGCCTCAATGATAGAACGCGAGGCCTATGACTTTGTCGACATGCGCTATATTTCCGGTATTATCTGGAACCGACTCTTTATTAATATGCCGCTTCAGCTTGATGCTACCCTTCAGTACGTCCGCGGGAGCAGTGCCAGCGAAAGTAAATGGTGGCCAAAAGTGGTACCTAAAGACAAGTTCATCGAATCGCCATACAATACCTATGAAAATAAAGGTCTACCTCCTGGAGCGATTTCAAATCCTTCGCCAGAAGCCATAGTGGCCGCCTTAAATCCCCGCAAGACAGACTGTATGTTTTATTTCCATGATCGTAAGGGCAAGTTCTATTGTACCGAAAATTACAAAGACCACGTGACTAAGCTGAAAGAAGTCTACGGACAAGGAAGTTAAGAATTACCAGTTCAGAAAAGTGATAGAAAGCTGCAAAACAGTCGCGAAAGATACCCAGAGCAAATAAGGGATATTAGCGTAGACTATTTTTTTGCTGTATGGCCAGATCGCAAACATTAGCCACACCAAAGTAACTAATACTAAAAGGATGTCGACCGCAGCCAGTAGGACATTTTGTAGTCCAAACTGGATAGGGGTAAAGGCAAAATTGAAGCCCAGGTTCAAGACAAATGGCCAGGCCACTTTTTTAGGAATGTCACCGCGATAGATTTTATAAAAGACGTAACCAAACGTGAGGAAGATTATAAAATACAACACACTCCACACCGGACCAAAGAGAAATGCAGGCGGCGCCCATTCTGGTTTAACTAATTCTAGGTACCATTGATTCATTTGCATATAAGCTATTATAGCAAATTTAAATTAACAAAGGCGCTACACAAGTATAGCGCCGCTTTCGTCTCCTCTTTGAAAATCACTTGCCGGTCTGACACTCAGTCTCGGCAAATGAATGGATAACCGGGTCACCCCAGCGATCCGTGCTTTTGGAAGTGTGGATCTCAGTACCTCCGTACTGAGTGCCTTTCCAGCACTGCTTCTTCCTTGAAGCTTCGACCAAAGGTGTCGTGTCGAAGAAGTTGGAGCTGGCGTACACGTATGTGCCGCCACTGAACGTGGCACATCCACTCAAGAGCAAGGATGCTGCAATGACGAACAAAAGAAGAAAAATTTTCATTTCACTCACTCCCATTGTCAATTAATAGCAGCGAACTCTCTTTCTGCCGCCGACCGCTGCCGTTTCGCGAACCGGAGATTCTCGATAATGATTACTATATCGATCATATCGATAGTAGTTGTTGTATCGCCGACCGCGGTCAGTGTCGAGAGTAACGTTGTGATCAGAGTAGGCTGACACTTCCGAAACCTCGCTCATGCCTTCAGGACATAAGTTTACCGAGATGCTTTTTCGCACCTGTGCAGAATGCACTTCAACAAATGACGCTGACCGGACAGTTCCATCCGGTTGGCGCACTACGTAGTTGCTGGCACAGCCAGTAACTGCCGCGCACACTACCATTATCACAAACAGACGGTAAAGCATAGTTCTTCTCCCTTTCCGAAAAAACAAAAACTGCCCTGAGAATCAAAGCAGGCTCATTTAACTATATCATATTTTGACTATAATGTCAACGAAATCTACGCTACATAAAAGTGGGCTCTTTACGAAGTGAGCGAGCATAATTTACCTAGGTGCTTTCTGGGTAAATTATTATTTGAATACTTAAACAGCCTTCTTGCCTAGATTTTCGACTTCTTTTAGCCATTTTTCTCGGCATTCGTCATTGACTCGCTCGCATGGTCCAAAAGACGTGACATTCGTCCTAATGCCAGCAAACTCCAAGATACCGTACTGGATTTCATTGGTGTAGTCACCAAACTGCCACCAGGTCTTAAACGGTGAGTGTGATCCAGAAAGAATGATCACCCGTCCAGTCTTCCCGGCTAAGTGTTTTTCAATCTTTTTAGTTTGCTTATTAAAGTTAAAAGCAAATCCAGGAATCCAGAATCTATCGAATAGCCCTTTCAGTAAAGCTGGCATAGTACACCACCAGTTTGGATAGATGATCACAATATGATCAGCAGCTCTAAACTTATCTTGAAGTGCAAGCAGGTCTGGCTCTAGTGGTTGTATTTCTTTGTAGCCTTTATGTAGGATGGGATCAAATTGCAAGTCACCCAAGTTAACTCTCTCGACATGGTGTCCTGAATCCTCAGCCCCCACTTGATAATGATCAGCCATGACTCCACTAAAGGTATCTTTGTCTGGATTAGCACAAATTACTAAAATATTTTTTTGAGTTTGCATACCGCTTTAGTATAACTGAACAAGTCGCAGGCGTAGCCTGCGACTTGTTGATTACTTTTTCTTAGTCTGGACACTTAACGTCTAATCGATCCATTAG
>Ga0163154_10000918_pt1 | contig 45858 bp, 40 predicted proteins | sample OliLakLV19MP9P1_FD_148649 | JGI IMG/M metagenome (GOLD analysis project Ga0163154, IMG submission 148649) | Freshwater microbial mat bacterial communities from Lake Vanda, McMurdo Dry Valleys, Antarctica - Oligotrophic Lake LV.19.MP9.P1 | ecosystem: Environmental > Aquatic > Freshwater > Lake >... | reverse complement strand
CTCTACCCCTCCACCCTCTACCCCTCCACCCTTCACCCTTCAGCATTAAGCTCTAAGCACACCAAAGATTTTCACGAACACTACACTAGGCACATTTTTGAAAATACTAATAGGAGTAAAATTATGATGTCCAATGAACTTCTTTATCACTATGAGTAACTCTCTGATATCGCAGCTTCACTACCCATTCACTACCCCTGTACATTCCGCAGCAGTGTCCATTGAAACCTCCACAAGGGAGTGGGTTCAGAAGTTCAGACTTGTCTCAACTGATGCTCCGTTTCAGCGGTTCTGCTCGATCAACTACGGTTGGCTGGGCGCACGATTTTTTCCCTATGCCAGTTTTGAAGCCGCCTGCCTCGGTTCTCACTGGATTGCTTGGTTGTTCATCCTAGACGACGAATTTGATGAACTTCCCGTCGGACGAGAACCCGCCGTGCTGTCCCAGGTCTGCCAAAAGTTTATTGATATCCTTCAAACCCAAGAGAGCGTGACTTCGGACGTGGCACCCACCCCTTTATTTCTAGGGTTACGCGACCTCCAACAGCGGACTTTAAACATGGCACCCAGTCCAGAGTGGATGCAGCGGTTTATCACTAGTGTCCGAGATTATTTTGCAGCCTGTATTTGGGAATCTCAGAATCGCAATTGTAAAGTGCCGCCTAGCTTGGAGACGTACATCACAATGCGACAGCAGGCGGGGGCACAAGCGTTGGTTGTGGCGCTGATGGAGTGTCTAGAAGAAGTCGTTTTACCCGATCGCCTCCTGACTCACCCTAGAATTCAGTCCCTTATTGTCGCCACCGAAAATTTAACGGGGTGGGTCAATGATATTCTATCGGTGCAGAAAGAAATTAGAGCCGGAGATGTGTATAACTTGGTTCTCGTGCTGAAGCATGAATATGACGTGAGTCTGGAGCAGGCAATTAGCTTGGCGATCGACATGCACAACCAGGAAATGCGTAGATTTGTAATGCTAGCCGACCCCTTGCCAGACATGGGCAATGAGTATGACCCACTCCTTCAGCGTTATGTTACGGGGCTGAAAGCCTTAGTAAGGGGAACACTGGATTGGACAGCGGGGGATGCATTGACCCGGTATACGGTTGCTTCAACGTCTAGCTCTGGTGAACCTGGGCTTGGGAATGGGCATACTAGTAGCTTAGTAGCTCTAGTAGTCTGTCAATCATTAATTGACGGGTAGCTGAAAGCTGGGAGGTTAGTTGGAGTTAAATTTTGAGGGGTCTTGGACCCCTCAAAATTTTCTTGACAGAACACTAGAGTTGGTTAGAAATCTCTACCTCGATCTGTTTGAAATTTAATCTGCAAGAGGTCTAGTGAGTGAGGAAATTGTTCGGAAATTAACGGCTCAAGTGGAAGGTTTACAGGCTCATGTCACGCTACTGACCCAACAGTTAGCTGATTTGCGATCGGAACAAGCTGCCATGGACTTGGAGCATCAGCGCTTAATTTCTCTGGTTGAAAATAGCAAAGATATTATTTCATTTACATCTGTGGATGGAGAAATCCTATACTTGAACCCTGCCGGGATCGCGCTTCTAGGATTGGAGAGCTTAGAAGCTGCGAGAGCCAAACTCGCAACAGAATTCTATCCTCAGGAGGACTTGCCTAAATTCGATGCAATTTTGACGAATCTTAGAGCTGATGAGAGTTGCCAAGCAGAAATTAGGTTGAAGAATTTCAAAACTGGGGAGCTATTTCTCATGGCGCTCAATGCTTTCGTCATCAGGCATCCTGTGACAGGTGAGGTGCTGGGTCTTGGTTCTTTCAACCGGGACATTCGGGAGCGTAGGCGATCGGAGGAGCAACTCAAGTCCACCCTTGGAGAAAAAGAATTATTACTCAAGGAAATTCATCATCGAGTTAAAAACAACTTGCAGATCGTCAGCAGCCTTCTACGGCTACAAGTTAACACCGTGCGAGACAAGCAAGCCAAAGCAGCACTCAATGAAAGCCGTAATCGCATCAGGGCAATGGCGGTAATTCATGAAATCCTTTATGGCTCGTCAAACTTAGCGAAGGTGGATTTCGCAGCTTACACCGACAGATTGACCCAAGAAATTGCTAATAGCTATGGAACGAGTATTAGAGAGATTCAAATTCATATAAATGCCCATGAAACCTACTTAGGGACTGATACGATTATTCCCTGCGGACTAATTGTCACTGAGTTAGTATCTAATGCCATTAAGTACGCTTTCCCTGATGGAAAGCGTGGCGAAATTCAAATTTATCTGCGTGTAGTGGAGCCACACCGCTATGAATTAGTGGTGATGGATGATGGAGTAGGATTGCCACCAGGGTTGAATATTCACAATAATTCCCGCACTCTGGGCTTGCAATTAGTTTGTACCCTAGTCCGGCAGCTACAGGGCACGATCGAAGTAGAATCAGGCAGCGGCACTCGGTTTAAGATTTACTTCACAGACTGCGAGGAGCAGAGCGCGACCGAGAATGCCCTACCGTGTCACTCTGCTCAGTAATGGGTGACGCTGCCGCTAGCCCATCCTCCGATCGACGATCGCCCTACTAGTGCAGCTTGGCAGAAGTTTCTAATCAGTTAGGTAAATTGTTTTGAGTTTTGAGTGCTGCCCACTTACTTCTGCCAGCCTGCACTAGTCTGTCAATTCTTAAGGAGATTTTTAGAAAAGTTTATACCAGGCACCGGAAGGGCGTTCGCGTAGCGTGTGCTTTGCACTTAGCATCCGGGCAATGACCTTCTGGTCGATTCAAGGCTCTGTCTGCCGGATGCTTCGCCCCTACAGGGGAACATCTTTCTCGGAAATCTCCTAATTGACAGGTAGTTGAGAGATGAAAAGTGGGTTAGGGTTAAATTTTGTGGTGTTGAAGACTCCGCAAAATTTTCTTGACAGACCACTACCATCGAACCACACATCTCTAAGAACTAAAAATAACTCTGTGTTGTTCAACGGGGCTATTTTAGTTGAGAATGAGGAATCAAGGTACGTGGAGAGCATTGTGAGTCAAGCATTTGATTACGACTTAGTGATTTTGGGAGCAGGCGTTGGGGGACATGGGGCGGCGCTTCATGCAATGGGCTGTGGGCTAAAAACCGCGATCGTTGAGGCAGCGGAGATGGGGGGCACCTGTGTCAATCGGGGGTGCATTCCGTCTAAGGCGTTGTTGGCGGCGGCGGGACGGGTGCGGGAGTTACGCAATGCTCACCATTTGAAAGCACTCGGCATCCAAGTGGGGCAGGTGGAGTTTGAGCGAGGGACGATCGCCCACCATGCCAGCAGTTTGGTGGAAAAAATTCAGGGCGATATGACGAATAGCCTGCAACGGCTTGGCGTGGACGTTATTCGGGGCTGGGGTCGCTTGGCTGGGGCGCAAAAGGTCACTGTGGATACGCCAACTGGAGAACGGACAATTACAGCTAAGGATGTCATGTTGGCTCCAGGGTCTGTACCCTTTGTGCCGCCGGGGATAGAACTTGACGGCAAGACTGTATTTACGAGTGATGATGGGGTGAAGCTGGAATCCTTGCCCCCGTGGATTGCAATCATTGGCAGTGGGTATATTGGGCTGGAGTTTTCGGATATCTACACCGCTTTAGGGTGTGAAGTGACCATGATTGAGGCGCTGGATCAACTGATGCCAGGGTTTGATCCAGATATCGCTAAATTGGCGCAGCGGATATTGATTGCACCACGGGATATTGAAACCAAGGTGGGATTGTTGGCCAAGCGGGTGATCCCCGGCGCGCCGGTGGTGATTGAACTGGCGGATGCGAAGACAAAAGAAGTTGTAGATGTGCTGGAAGTGGATGCTTGCTTGGTTGCCACAGGGCGCATTCCAGCTACCAAGGATTTAGGGTTGGAGTCCATTGGCGTGGAACTCGATCGCCGGGGCTTTATTCCGGTCAATGACCAGATGGCGGTATTGCTGGAAGGTCAACCTGTTCCCCATGTGTGGGCGATCGGAGATGCCACAGGCAAAATGATGTTGGCCCATGCTGCCTCTGCCCAGGGAGTGGTGGCCGTGGAAAATATCTGTGGACGGGAACGCCAGGTGGATTATCACAGCATCCCCGCTGCCGCGTTTACCCACCCAGAAATTGGCTTTGTGGGCATGACAGAACCAATGGCGAAGGCAGCCGGAGAAACCGAGGGCTTTACCGTTGCCCAAGTTCGCACCTATTTCAAAGGCAACTCTAAAGCCATTGCTGAGGGAGAAACCGATGGAGTCGCCAAGGTGGTCTATCGCACGGATACCGGAGAAGTGCTGGGAGTCCATATCATCGGACTACATGCTTCGGATTTAATCCACGAGGCAGCGGCTGCGATCGCACAACGGCGATCGGTGCAAGATTTGGCATTTTTAGTGCATACCCATCCAACGCTCTCGGAAGTGCTGGATGAGGCGTATAAACGGGCAGTTGTCACGGGGCATTAATTGTTGCAGAGCATGGATTAAATAACATCTGTGCCTCTGTAGATACTATTTTTTCTAGGAATCCCCTAGGAACCGTGAAATCTTTTGTCGGCAGATGAATAATCCCAGGTTACGCCATCGGGGTCTTTGCAGCGACTCCACTCAGGAAAATCTGGAGCAAACTTGCGGCGGCTAATTGTGTTGGGGGAGACTTGCAGCCGATCGGCCAACTCTGTTTGGTTCAGGGGTTGCAGGTTGAGAAGCGATCGATCGAGGAGGCGATCGTCGAAGTCGTTCTGGTCTGTATCTTGCTTTGTCAAGAGCTTCACCGTTTCAAAGCAATACAAAATATTGCCCTGCTGAGTCACATCAAAATCAGCATTAAATTCCTTGGCTCTCCGCTCTAAATACTCCTTCGCGGTCTCGGCAGGCAACCTAGCCTTGAGGGAAAAATCCAGTAAGGTCACACGCCCTTGGTTTTGCTGAATCAATTGGTAGAAGGCGGTGTCAATTTGCGCCAAGTGATCCACTTCACTCTGGCGGTTAAGCTGTTGCCGATCGCGCAGGTGTCGCCAAAACCACAGGATGCCCGCTCCGAAAGCTAATCCTAGGGCAAAGGGCACTAAGGACTGGATCGTGACTGCCACGCACGCCAGCACCATCAGAACTACCAGGATTTCGCTAACCGATCGACTCACAAACGTTTCCTCTTAAATATTTCCTTGGAGTTATTCCTGCGGGGCAGTTGAGTTACCTGGAGCCGATCCTATTGTAGGTAATTTGTACTGAAGTAGTCGTCCATCTCCAAAAATAGAGTGGCCACAGAGTCAACCAAACGCCTACTTCAATTCAGCCTTTACCCGTTAGCATTTCATCAGACGCATCTAATTTAAATCGCTTCTCCCGCTTCTCCTGGAAACTAGGCGATCCAGTTGAGGAGGCCCAAAATATAACCGTGACAGCCGATCGCCGGATTTTACTGACGACTGCACCAAAACTAATGGCTGATAATGCCAGTATGATAGTTTGCGATCGTCCCTCGACCCAGCCCTAAAGGAGTATTTATGCGGTTCCCACTATATACTCATAGCCTTGGGATTTTGGTAGGAGTTTTGGGAGTATGGGGGATATATACCAATATCTTGCCTCAGCCTGTCTTCGCTCAGATGATTCAAGGTGACGGCACCACTCCCACAACGCCAGTCAGTTGTGCTGCCAGTTGCACGATCGACGGCGGCACCCAAGTCGGCAACAATCTGCTGCATAGCTTTTCCCAGTTCAGCATTGATCCAGGGCAGAGCGTTTATTTCACCGATCCGGGCGTGGTCAACATCCTGACGCGAGTCACAGGGATTAGCCCGTCTGATATTCAGGGACGACTGGGCGTTACAGGGGCGGCCAATCTATTTTTGATCAATCCCAATGGGGTGACGTTTGGCCCCAATGCCAGTTTGGATGTGCCAGGATCGTTGGTTGTCACGACGGCCAACGCAATTCGCTTGCAAAACGGGGATGTGTTTAGCGCCAATGCTGCCGACCCGCTGCCCAGCCAGGTCTTGAATGTCAACCCGTCGGCGCTGTTGTTCAACCAAATTGCGGCTCAATCCATTACGAATCAAGCGATATTGCAGGTGCCCAACGATCGCAGCCTCGTCTTGGTCGGCGGCAACCTCACCCTGAATGGCGGTCAGGTCAAGGCTCCCCGTGGGCGAGTTGAGTTGGCGAGTGTGGCAGGGGCAACAGGCTCTAATCCCAGCGAAGTGGGAGTGTTGGTGAATGGCAACAGCATTAGCCTCAGTGTCCCCTCTACCGTGCCCACAGGAGACATTAGCTTGACGAATGGGGCGGGGATCACTGTGGGAAGCAGCGATCGGGCCGGCAGCATTCAACTGGTAGGACGAAACATCACCCTCGCCAATACCTCCAGTGTTTTGGCTGAGACGGTGGATCAACCCGGTGGCGACATTACGATCGCTGCCACCCGTCTCCAATTGTTTGATGGTTCCCTAGTGTCCACCAGCAATTTTGGCACGGGGCAAGGCGGCAACTTGGTCATCAACGCATCAACCTCCGTGGAAACTGCGGGGATTTTCAATCCTGGGCTGCCGGGGGGATTTTTGGTAGAAGTTAACGGCAGCGGCCGGGGCGGCAATCTGACTCTCAATACTCCCAATCTGACGGTGGCTGGTGGAGCTTCGATTTCCACGAGCGTCTTTAGCTCAGGACGGGGCGGTGAATTGCGAGTCAATGCCCGTCAAATTGATATTCGGGGTGAGGATGTGGTTAGTGGCTTCGAGAGCAATCTAGCAGCCCGTACCTTTAATAGCGGCAATGCTGGGTCACTGACGATCGAAACCGATCGTCTCCTCGTGCGCGATGGCGGTCAGGTGTCAGTGTCCACTTTTCGGCAAGGTAACGGCGGCACCCTGACGGTGAACGCCACCCAATCAGTGATAGCCAGCGGCGACACAGGACTCAACCGCAGCGGACTATTCGCCAGAGTCAACAGCAACGGCACGGGCAGAGGCGGCGACCTGATTATCAATACTCCAACCCTAACGATTCAAGCAGGGGCAGCGGTTTCGTCCGCAGTCTTTGGCACAGGACAGGGCGGCAATGTCACCGTGAATGCGGGACAATCCATTCAGGTGGTGGGAGCCGGGCCCCGCTTTGTCAGTAGCCTCACTGCCTTTGCCGACAATACGGGCAACGCGGGCAACGTCACCCTGACAACACGACAATTGCAGGTGCAGAATGGCGGTGAAATCTCTACCGGGACTTTCAGCAGCGCCCAGGGCGGCAGGCTGACCATTCAAGCCACGGACTCGGTGGAGGTGTCTGGCGTTTCTCCCGATGCCAACCAGTACCCCAGCACCATTTTCGTTGACACCTCTGGGACAGGCAACGCGGGCAGTCTGCGGCTGGATACAGGACGACTCAGCATCCTCAATGGCGGACAGGTATCTGCGGGAACATCGGGGGCGGGGCAGGGTGGGAGTTTGGTTGTCAATGCTCAAGATATCCAGATTAGTGGGTCGGTTCCAGCCACACCAGCCGCGATCGGCTTCAATTTTTATGAAGTAGATGGCCGCTTGCCCAGTGGCTTGATTACCAGTAGCCGATCCACAGGGACAGCGGGAGATATGACGATCGCCACTTCCACCCTAGCCGTGCAGAATGGGGGACAGATTGCTGCCTCCACCACGGGTGCTGGTCCAGGCGGTGATGTGAGCATCAATGCGACCACTTCCGTACAACTCACAGGCAAAGGCAGTAACGGTAGCCCCAGTTTGTTGCTGGTGTCGAGTGAAGGAGCAGGCAATGCCGGGGACTTGACGATCGTCACCCCCACTTTGACAATTGATGGCGGCGCTCAAGCCTCAGCCTCCACCTTGGGCGCAGGGCAGGGCGGCAAGGTCACAGTCACTGCGGATGAGGTGACGATCGTGGGCATGGGGCAATTGCAAGACATCCTCGATCGCCTATTTCTGGGCACCATCACTCGCACCGAAGAAATTGGCAGTGGCATTTTCGCCGCCAGCTTTGGCAGTGGCAGAGCCGGAGACCTCAACCTGACGAGCCGCAATTTGACCTTGCAAAATGGAGCTTTCGTCTCCACCTCTCCCTTCAAAAGCGGGCCAGGCGGTAACCTCACCCTCACAGCCAGCGACACGATTCGGCTCATTGGCTCACAACTGATTGGCGAAAGCTATGGGAGTGGAAATGCGGGGATCATCACCATTCGCACCAATCAATTAATTGCCACAGAAGGAGGAGCGATCGCCGCCTCCGCATTTGGCCAAGGGCAGGGTGGCACCGTTTTAGTGACAGCTAATTCGATCGACTTCATTGGTTTAACACCCAACAATCGGTTCAAATCAGGACTTTTTGCCAATGCCTACTCCAATGCAACGACGAGAGCCGGGGATTTACGGATCTTCACCGATCGCCTCACCATCAAAGATGGGGCGGGTATTGGAGCCGCAACCTTTGGCCCAGCCCAAGGCGGACAAGTTGAAATCACTGCCCTAGAGTTCATCCTCATTGATGGCGCTAATTTGCCCAGCCAGGAGCCAAGCAATATTTCAACCCAGAGCGGCGGTCCAGGCAATGCCGGTGACTTGAACATCCGCACCGCGCAACTAACGGTTCAAAATGGCGGGAGCATTGTCGTGAAGAGCAGTGGCACGGGACGGGCAGGTAACCTCAATGTCACGGCCACAAACCTGCTGCTAGACAACGATGGCACACTTTCGGCAGCGACGACTTTAGGAGACGGGGGGAACATTACCCTGACTGCCCAGGATATTCGCCTCCGCCGCAGTAGCCCAATCATTGCCACAGCAGGTAGCAGTGGCAACGGCAGCAACATTACGATTAATACGCGCATTCTCATTGCTTTGGAAAATAGCGACATTCTAGCGAATGCTCAATTTGGCACAGGCGGCAACATTAGAATTACAGCCCCCATATTTCTGGCTGATATCTTTGCCTTGGTGGGACGTAATCCCGGCGATCTGGCTCAGTTTCGCGGCAACGATCGGGTGGAGATTTCTGCCTCATCAGAGTTTGGCACAAGTGGCGTGGTGGCGGTGCCAGAGTTTAGCTTCCTTCAGGATTCGCTGAACCAACTGGACATTCAACTAGTGGACACGAGCCAAATTGTGGCTGGAAGCTGCATCGCCCGGCGTAATGCTGAGCAGGGAAGTTTCACAGTAACCGGTACGGGCGGCTTGCCTCGCACTCCCTACAATCCCCAAATCGGTAGCCGCTACGAACTAACATCCGTCCAACCGATCGCCCCCTCTGTTGCTGCTACTTCTCCCCTTCCCTCTCCTGCTTCCCCTGCCTGGAAGCTCGGCGATCCCATCCAAGAAGCTCAAGGGATCATCATGACAGCCGATCGCCGCATTCTCCTAGCCGCCACACAGCCGTCAATCACTGAGGCAAGTCGCTTGGTGTGCGATCGAGATTAGGAGATTCCTGAGAAAAAATTTACCTCTGCACGGGCGAAGCATCCGGGCAATGATCTTCTGTCAATTCAGGGGTTTATCTGCCGGATGCTAAGTGCAAAGCACACGCTACGCGAACGCCCCTACATTCCACACTTGTTGGTATAGTCTTTCTGAAAATCTTCTTAACTCTTGGGAGGTATAGTTTGGGACATCAGCTACAGCGTCTCATGTCATAACCATTTATATGGGGATCTCATAACGTAGGTAGCGCAGCCAAACTGAGATTGTACTGTATTATTATATACGGAGTTATTACGTAGGAGATAGATTCCATGAGCGCTACCAAAATCAGAGGTGTCATACTTTCCACAGCCCTAACATTCCTAGGTCTGCTTTCTACCCTGCCTGCCTTTGCTAAATCTCTCGTCCTGGCAGGAGGCGGTTTCAAAGACCTGACAACAACGGTTTATCAAACAGATGGAGTCACTCCCCGCGCCCCTGGAACGGGGCCGATCGGAGATGCCAATACGGTGGCTATTTACCAAAAAATTCTTGCCCTCACAGGGGGCACCAAAAAAATTGGGGTTATTACCACTGCGTCAGATGCCGCCTCCGCCGCCGCAAATGGCAAATACTATGTCGATGTTTTCAAGTATTTTGGCGCTAGTTCAACAGGAACCCAGTGGATTCCGATCGTCATCAATAGCTCTGGAACCGCCTGTGCCACCAACAACTCTGATGCGGCGATCGTCAGCCAGATCAACAGCATGGATGGCTTTTTCATTGGCGGCGGCGACCAATCTCGCATTATTCGGTGCTTCTTTAATACCAGCGGCAGCAATCGGACAGATAGCCCTGTTATGACTGCACTACGCAATCGCTATAATGCTGGGGCAGTTGTTGCTGGAACAAGTGCTGGGACGGCGATTCAAACAGGAATTCCGATGATCACAGGGGGGGAAAGCTACTATGCTCTACGCAATGGAGCTTATACCTCGGTGAATGGAGATAACCTATCCTATGATGCCAAAGGTGGCTTCGGATTTTTTACCTATGGGGCACTGGATACCCATTTTAGCGAACGGGGTCGCCAGGGAAGAATTGTGCGCCTCGCCTGGAATCAATATCAGAACATGGCCTACGGTGTGGATGAAAATACCGCTCTGGTTGTCACTAATGTGGATACCTCTAGTGCCGTAATGGAGGCGATCGGACAGAACGGTGTTTCTATTTTTGATCTATCCCAAGCCAGTTCCACCCGTGTCAGCCCGATCGATTCCCGCGCCTGTAGCAGTGCGTCCAACTTCAAACTCTGCTACATCAAAACTACATACCTAACCAAAGGAGATACATTTGCTCCCACCAGCAAAACCTATGTGCCTGTAGGTAAGTATGCGCTCACAGGGTCAGGAACGGTTCAATCACTGCCTTCCCCTCAGGATATTTTCAGCAGCCCCGACAACAGCATCAGCACAGGGCGACGCAATCCCCGTGAGTTCATCAACTTGACGCTCAGCTTACTCAATAGCAGTGCCAGCAAAACCACTGAACTCACCTACGAGGGAACATCGAGCAGTACCTTTAGAGCCTGCCTCGCGAAGAGTGCCAATGCTGGAACCCAGGGCTACTTTGGTACATTCAGCGGAGTTACGGTGACTTCATTCACCAATCTAGTTATGGATCTGTTGCCATCCTCTACTAGTTGCCCCTAGATATCGTGGATTATAGTGCTTCTCACTTTAATCCAATCCAAATAAGGGGCTTAAGCCCCTTGTTCTAAAGTGTCTAGCACATTTCATTCATTTGAGAGAGTTGCTACAAACCACCTATAGGACGGGCAAGGTGCCCGTCCTACGAGAAAATTCAGCCCTATTCGTGAGCCGTTTGACTGCGTTAAATTGGGGTTGCCCCCTTGGTTCGTACCCCCCATGCGTAGAATTTTTAGGCTGAATCCGTTACGTAGCCTGGCAATGATCGCTGTCCTTTGCTTAACTCTGTTGCTTTTATGGTGCACGATCGCCCCAGCAGTGAAGCTCAAATCCCAAACGGCAGTATTCACAGAGGTCTGGCAGACAGTCAACGACAATTTTTATGACCCCAAATTTAATGGGGTAGAGTGGCAAGCTTTGCGTCGCAAATATGAACTCCTTGCGGCTAAAGCAGACTCTCCAGCAGCAGTGGCGGATGTTATTAACGCAATGCTGGGTGAGTTAAAAACCTCTCATACGCGCTTCTATACCCAGGCAGAACCCGCTTACTACCAGCTTTTGGGTATTTTCAGTGGGAATACCAGATTGCAACAGCAAGCGAAGGCTTTATTACCCAAAGGCAGCATTAAATACCCCGGAATTGGAGTATTTACACGGGAACTTACAGGCAAAACCTTCATCAGCGCCATTTTAGATGGAAGTCCAGCCGCTAAAGCAGGGTTAAAGGTAGGCGACCAAGTATTGAGTGTGGAAGGTAGCCCCTATGAGCCGATCGCCTCCTTCGCAGGAAAAGTAGGTCAGCCCGTCAACCTAATTGTTCAACGGACTGCCAATCGCACTGAAACGATCGCCGTCACGCCCCAAGAACTAGACCCAAACACACTATTTCTAGACGCAATGCGAGCCAGTGTGGACACGCTCGAGCGGCAAGGTAAAACGCTGGGGTATATCCACATTTGGTCCTACGCGGGCGATCGTTACCAGGATCAGTTGGTGGAAGAGTTGACCTTCAATCGGTTGCGGGAGGTGGATGGCTTGATTCTCGACCTGCGAGATGGATGGGGCGGCGCGAGTCCCAGCTACCTCAATATTTTCACAGGTAAGGTGCCTTCTATGACCCAAGTTGGACGCAGTGGGGTACCTGTGCGCTTCGACTACCAATGGCAAAAGCCCGTCGTCATGCTCGTCAACCAGGGGTCGCGGAGTGGCAAAGAAGTGATTGCCTATGGATTTCAACAGTACGGCTTGGGGAAAATCGTGGGTACCAAGACGGCTGGCGCTGTGGTGGGTGGTCGCCCATTCTTGATGCGCGATGGCAGTATGCTCTACCTCGCTGTGGTAGATGTATTTATCAATGGAAAACAACGATTAGAGGGCGTAGGCGTAGTGCCCGATGTGGAGGTTCCCTTTACCCTGGAGTACGCCCAGGGAGCCGACCCCCAGAAGGACAAAGCAGTGGATGTGCTGCTCCAAGAGCTACAGGTTAGGATCGTAGATTAAATAACATACAACAGTCCCGCTGTAGGGGCGAAGCATTCGGCAAATGGCCCTGATTGAGTTTCAAAGGTTTTCGCCCGAATGCTTCGCCCTTGCCAAGTCTCGAACTTCCGTAAGTTATTTAACTCCTAATCCTTAGTCATTAGCTTCATACCACTTCTAGCTATGCCCTTCATCCAATCTTTTAACTCCTACTTGATCATTTTTACGCGATATCCAGAACCAGGAGTGACCAAGACACGGCTCATTCCAGCTTTAGGGGAAGTTGGGGCAGCGACATTACAGCGACAGATGATCGAGCAGACCCTGACAACAGCGCGGCTCGTGTGCCCCAGTACAATCGCCATTTGGTTTACCGGGGGTAGTGAGGCACAGATGCAGGCATGGCTGGGGGATGACCTAAAATACCATCCGCAAAGTAGCGGCGATTTGGGCGATCGGATGGCAACCGCATTTCAAGTGACCTTTGCCCAAGGAGCCGATCGCGCTGTGATCATCGGCACCGATTGCCCCGCCCTCACGCCAGATGCGATCGCCAAAGCCTTTGAGTTGTTGGACACCTTCGATCTAGTGTTAGGCCCAGCGATGGATGGCGGCTATTACCTGATGGGATTGAACCAATTCCATCCCGCCCTATTTGCGGGAATTGCCTGGAGTACTGACCAAGTTTTATCCCAAACTGTGACGATCGCCGAAACATTATCCCTCACGACTGCCTATCTAGCTCCCCTCACAGACATCGATCGTCCAGAAGACTTAGCCAGTCTAGATCCCACCCGTTGGTACTTAGGCTGACTTCAGGGGAATTGTGCCCGTATCAAAAATACTGTTGTTGGTACCAATGCCCTTGATGATCATCCGATCGCCATACACATCAATGGCAGCGAATCCCAGCCGCTCCGCAGAATACGCCGTCCAACTTGACTTGCCCACCGGACGCGTTCCTGCCCCCGATCCACAAATCAAATAAGTTGTGCCCTTGATGGCGATCGATCGTTCATAGTGATGGTCATGTCCATTGATGTAGAGTTGCACTCCATATTTCTGAAACAGCGGCGGCAATACCTTAACCAGTTCCGTATTCACTCCGTAGTGACCCGACGAATAGAGTTGATGATGTCCAAAAACAATCTTCCAAGTCGCCGTACTGCGGCTTAGTTCTTGATTTAACCAACTCAATTGTTTCTGCCACTCCGCATTGTAATTAGTATCCAGGGCGAAGAACTGCACTGGATTTTGCTGAAAGGTATAGTAGCGGGAAGGCATATTAAAGCCCGCATACTGTAGCTGATCAGTCCCATTAGCCGTGCGGATGTCGTGGTTTCCTAAACACGCTTGAAACTTTACCCCTTGCTTCAGCAGAGCCTTATAGGGCTGTTCAAATACCTGGGAAATCTTCTCCATCTCTCCATTGTTGTAAATGTTGTCTCCTGCTAAGACAACCAGCGACAAAGGATTTTGGGCATGGTAGTGGGTCATCGCCTTGGCGACAGCATACTGTCCTTCTCCCCCAGTGCCTGTGTCAGCAACCGCGATGAAGCGCAACAGTGGCGTATCTTTGGCAGCGCTGGGGCTAGCTTCTGAACGATTCTTTGGGGTACTGGCTACAGCGGCTTGGGTTGATGGGGGCACCAAGGTGGAGACTTGGCGTTGAGCCGCCTGACTCCGCAATAACTTCCAAAAAGCAGCTATACCTAAGCCACTAACGCTGAGGAGGGCAAGAAATCGACGGCGGTTGACGTTCATGGTAGGGGGGGATAAGTAAAGGGCGATCGTAGAGAAAGTCCAGCTTGAGTGTAATCCATTTTCAGCCGTTTCCCACTACCTCCCTTTCTGAACAGCCATATCTATCGATCGCTGTGATTAGTCTGCTCATTCTGTATCAATTTAAGGCATCAGCAATTCAAGCAAGCGATTCAAGCAGTAGTCGTTACATTTTTTGCGAACTGGGAAGCCTCTTGCTCGATCGGAATTTCAATCACAAACTCTGCGCCGTGGATAGGTGCCGATTGACAACTGATTCTGCCCCCATGCTTCTCTACAATAATTTGGTAGCTAATGGATAGTCCCAAACCGGTTCCCTGCCCTACGGGCTTTGTGGTGAAAAAGGGGTCAAACAGCTTAGATTGCACGGCTGCATCAATTCCGGCTCCATTATCAGCAATCCGAATCGTCACCCAATGGTTCTCAGTGGTCGTGGTAATGGTGATCGTCGGCGAAAGGACACTGCCCTGCCTCATCTCCTCTTCCAAGGCATCGATCGCATTGCTTAAAAGGTTCATGAACACTTGATTGAGCGGCCCCGGATAGCACTCCACCAGTGGCAAAGTCCCATACGTTTTCACAACTGAAATTTCTGAGGACTGCAACTTAGGAGACTTAAAGCGATGATGAAGAATAATTAACGTACTGTCAATGCCTTCATGAATATCAACTGGCTTCATCTCCGATTCATCCAGCCGCGAAAAGTTGCGTAGGGATTTGACAATCTCACGAATCCGGGTTGTGCCTATGTTCATAGAGCGAAATAACTTAATCAGATCCTCTTGCAAGAACTCAGGGTCGATCGCCTGCAATTTTGCTTGTAAGGCGGCTGGGGGGTGGGGATAGTGCTGTTGATAGAGTTTCACTAGGTCTAGTAATTCCTTGACATATTCATCCGCATAGACCAAGTTGCCATAAATAAAGTTAACCGGATTATTAATCTCGTGGGCAACTCCAGCCACCATTTGCCCCAGGCTAGACATTTTTTCACTTTGCACCATTTGCACTTGCGTCTGCTGGAGTTCATAGAGCGTCTGCTCCAAGTGCTGGGCTTGCACCTGCAATTGGGTTTCAGACAATCTGAGTTCCCTGGTTCTCTGGTCTACCCGCTGCTCTAGTTCAGCATTATATTCTTCCAGTTCATTAAAAGACGCTTTTAACTGGCGAGCCATATGGTTAAAAGACCCCGCCAAGGTTCTTAGCTCCTTGGCTCCCCTCACCGGAATCTCCTGGTTTAATTCTCCATTAGCATTGGCGTTGCGTGCGCCTTGGGCGATCGTCTCTGAAGCCAGGCTTAACTGAAGAATCGGCCCAGAAATCCAGCGGGAGGTGATAATACCTAACACTACCGTGGCGACTAAAGCCAGGAAACAGAGCAACACTGTTGTGCGATTATTTTCATCCACTTGCTGCATAAAGTTGGATTCTGGAATGACCACAACAATCAGCCAATCCAGCCCAAACCGATCGCGGTAGGGCGTGACTTGCACAAACCGCCGTTGCCCCTCAATCTCAGAGACACGTTGCTGCGGAACCTGAATTGCGTTCAAATCAGGAAATTGCTGACTCAAGTACTGCATCGTATTTTGCGTTACTCGATCGCTACTGTCCCTGGCGTTCAATCGTGTGGCCTGTCCTTGCCAAATCTGGTACGATTGACGACCAGACTGAGCTACCAATGCCCCCAAACGTTCCACAATGAAGATTTTTCCCCTTTTGGCAACTTCTAACTTGCTCAAAAACTCATCGATCTTGGCAATACTCAGGTCAACCCCAGTCACAGCAACCAACTTCCCAGACGTATCGTAAACGGGGGAACTGGCTGAAATTGCCAGGGTGGTTTCCACACCTTCCCAAGCATAAATTGCACTCCAGGTCAGCTTACCAGCCGCAACTGCATTGGTATACCAGGCTTCTAGATTCGGGTTCGTATCTTTGTAAATATTGGCAGGTGGGTAAATGCGATTCCCCCAAGCATCGGGAGCATAGGCATAGAGCGTCCCTTTCTGAGGCTTAAACGACTCAGCAATTTCCATCTTGCCATTCACATAGCCAGCCCCAATAAATTCATTAGTTTCCACATGTCCTAGGTTGATGTAGGCGAAATCATAAACTTGTAGTTGTTTCCAGAAGTATTTGCCCGTCCTCTCAGCATTTTGAAAGTTGAGCAACCCTGCCTGGACTGCACTCCGATTAATGAAGTTGACTTGCTGAGCCGAACTCAGATAGCCTGTCAAATGTTGATCAACCCGCAGGCTCACCTCATTCATGAGTTGATTCGCCAGGCTGCTGACGGCTTTCTGCCCATTCCTAAACGACAAAAAGCCTACTAATCCTACAGCCGCAGAGACTTGTAGCACAAAGGGCACAATCAAAATGAGGCGCAGAGGCATCCGGCTGAAGAGATTAGATGGCTGAGGCTTAGTCTGACGTGGGGAGTTTGTGGGAGAGGGGGATAGCTGACGGAGCAACGCCTTCAGTGCCATTGTGCTTAAGTTCCCAGATACCTGATAATTTCGCTACAGCTACTTTAACCTGTATGGGGGTAAACGTCAGGGCATTAAGGTACCCTATACACTGACTTATTAATTTGTACTTAATAATTGCTACACCCAGGTTAAGATATTTACACCGCGAAGAGATGATTTATTCCATAAACGTAATTACTCAGTCCACTAACTCAGTGTCGAGCCGCCCTCATCCCCCAGCCCCTTCTCCCATGGGAGAAGGGGAGCCGGATTGAAGTCCCTCTCCCTAGGGAGAGGGATTTAGGGTGAGGGTAGGCTGAGTAGTTACCCATAAACTATTCTTCATAAGCGTTATAGGGCATTTGCTAGCTGGCATGAAGTTGCCGCACAATGTAGCCATCTTTCTCAGTCAACAGAGCATAGTTGGTGTACTTGCTGTAGAATTCCTGCTTACTATCAAGGATTTCAAACAACTGGTGTAGTTGAGTCAGTTCTAAAAGCATCCGAATCTGACCATTGAGGGAACATAAACTCAGTCTGACTTGGTGCTTCCTTAGCAGTTTTAGCGCTTTAACCAATCCCCCTAAGCCACTGCTGTCGATGAAGGGAACCTCTTTCAGGTCGATGAGGATGGCTTGGCTCCCCATTTTGAGGTGGGAGGCAATGCTATTACTGAGCAGGCTGCCGCACGATCGGCCCAAACTGCCAACAGGGCAAATTTCACTAACTATGGGTAAGCCAAGTTTGGTTGGGGCGGGTGGATTGTGTGCCAGGGTCATAGTAGTTGTTACTCCATAGATGTAGGTTTCACTTGTGTACGATGGCATGTACGTCAGCGATCGTTAGCTGATGGTTTCTGTACAAGGGGAGCGGCGACGGGCAACCTGCGTTCTACATCCGCTATCCAACGTGCCACGATCGGCTAAACATGCCTGGAAAAAATGTTGCACCCTTGATCGCTCACAGGAACCCCAATGATTAACCAATTTTTTCTAAAGATAGAGGCAGATTGTGAATATTTTGTGATAATTCTCATGGAGTTGAATAAATGGATAGAAATATATAGATAGAATTTCGTACTCCTAATAAAAACTGAGTTTGTGGCGAAAATGGTTGCGTAAAGCCTTTGATCTTGCGTTTGGAACCCAAGTTTTTGAGTGCCTGTTGAGAAAGGGCAAGATCGGAGTCATTTCCAGCAACTACTCCAGACATCAGTCATTTCCCATTTTTTAGTAGAATACACCATCCTTGGAGCAGATAAATCTAATAAATATGAAAAACTAAAAACCGATCGCCACGTATATTTCATAATTTATTTCCTATTTTTATGTCGCTTGAATGCAACAGCAAAGTGATATTGATTCATGGCAATGTTATTTAATGAGAATAGTTCGCATCTTGCTGAACATGGGTTGAATTCTTACTGAAAATAATTGTTGTCAAGACTGAAAGCTCGATTGACACTGAGTTTTGCCATGATACAGTGAAGGGGCTAAAGTCATTACTTCATTTATTAAGGAGCCAGGATCATGGCTGAAACTCAAACGCTTCTCCAAGCATTCGACCAAGTTTACGACAATCCGATCGCTTTGGAGAAAACAGTAACTATCCCGGTTACCGAAGGTTTAAACATTACATTGGCTAGTTTTCAAGCCTTATATTTACAGTATCAAAAACATCACTTTGTGGTTGAAGGAGCCGAGTTTTACTCACTTCACCAATTTTTTGCCGAGAGTTATGAAAAGGTGCAAGACCATGTGCATCACCTTGGGGAACGTTTGAATGGATTGGGAGCTGTTCCAGTCGCTAGTTTTGCCAAGCTTGCAGAATTGTGTTGCTTCACACCAGAAACGGATGGTATCCATACCTGCCGAGGCATGGTGGAGCATGATTTGCAGGCAGAACAAGCGATGATTCAACTAATTCGTCGCCAAGCTGCTCAGGCAGAAAGTTTGGGCGATCGGGCCACTCGCTATCTATACGAACAGATTTTGCTGGAAACTGAAGACCGCGCTTTCCATCTCGCCCACTTCCTGACTCGTGATAGCTTGACCCTAGGGTTTGTCCAAGCCATTCCCAGTAATGGCAGTCCTGTTGCTCAATAATAGCCACCTGTGAGCGTAACTTATGGGCTATGGGTGCCTCTTCCCCATGCCCTTGCTTCAATCTTGGCTCTTAAACAGCACCAATCAGGGCATAGAAACTATGCCCTGACAGAGATTTGTTTGACTTTAGCGATTAGCGAGTGCGCTGAAACGTCCGGGTGCGGGTTTGTCCATTCCGGCCGGTGACGTTAAGGGTTCCTGAACCTGTGCCAGGAGCCGTGCGAGTGCCTGTCATATTCCCATTCCGAGTTTGTCCGTTGGGGTAGGTGAAGGTACTATTTCCTGTGCATTGCCCATTCACGCAAGACCCTGTTCTGTTAAACGTTGACTGTCCGCCATCGGGTCCAACGATCGTACCACTGTTTTGGCGAGTCCCATTCTCGCGACTGCGCTGACCATTGACCTGGTACATGTTGGTCTCACCCTGGCGGTTTGTGCGATCGACAGTGCCTGTGTAAGTACCGCTGCCATTTTCGGTGTAGGTGCCTGTGCTAGTTGTGGTTTTGCCGTTGGGTAGCGTTGTGGTGCGATTCACGTTGACAGTGTTGCCTTGACGAGTGCGATCGGTTTGCGTCACGGTCTGTTGACCATTCGGGCCAGTAATCACAACTTCTGAGGCAGCGGCAACTGAGCCAAATGCCAAGCTGAAGCCCAAACTTGCCAGAGTAACTGCACTTAAGATATGAAGGTTCATGGTAAAAGCCTCTCTAGGTGGAATTTTTCTGTCTGCATATCAGACTCAATTCCTTAGACTTGGGTCAAAATCTTTTGGTTCAGTGGAGAATGGCTAAGCATCTTGAATTTAAGGAGCTAGTGACTTGTGCAGCTTGGCAAAAGTTTCTGATCAGTTAGGGGGATGGTTTTGAGTTTTGAGTTTTGAGTTTTGAGGAGATTTCTGAGAAGGATGTTACCGCCCGATCCACCCTCACCCTAAATCCCTCTCCCTAAGGAGAGGGACTTTGAATTCTGGCTCCCTTCTCCTTAGGAAGAAGGGTTGGGGATGTAGCTTGCTTTCCGAAGGGTGAGCGGTTCGGGCAACGATTCGTACCGTTTCAAACACCCTCTTAGCAGTTCAGAGTTCGATGTTGCATAGAATCCTTAGATTAGCGCTAGATGTGACTCTTGTTTTTCTGTCCTGCTATTTCCCTTGTCAGAGCATCTACAACTTAAGGTTTTGATCAGAACAGCCTATAGTCCTTCACTATTTGATTTGTTTAGAGAATATAGACACCTCAATTCTTCCAGGAGTCAATTACCTTGCCTTACCCCATTGCCGCTCAACCTCCTTTAGAATTCATTCCCCCAGCGTTTGACCCGATCGTGCTGCGAGCGACCCAGCTACTCCTGCCGACTTGGGTCAGATTCAAGACTGACTTAGCACGAGTAGAGGCCACAAATGTCGAAACCTTGGTGAAGCTCTATGACCAGTTTCAGCACGGCAAAGTTCGGCTCCTTCTGGCATTTCGGCACCCTAGTGTGGATGATCCCTTTTGTCTGGCTTCCCTTATCTGGCAGATATTACCCAAGGCGGCGCGTCAGCAAGGGGTTTCCCTGAAAAGTCCAGTTCATGCCCACTTTATTTACGATCGCGGCATTCCGCTGTGGGCGGGTTCCTATGTTGGCTGGCTTTACTCCCGCTTGGGCGGCACTCCCATCATGCGCGGCAAGCTAGACCGGGCTGGGTTGCGATCGGTGCGCGACCTGCTGGCCAATGGCAAGCTGCCCTTAGCTGCTGCCCCTGAAGGAGCCACCAATGGACATGGGGAAATTGTGAGTCCCCTAGAGCCGGGAGTTGCCCAAATGGGGTTTTGGTGTGTTGAGGACTTGGTGAAAGCCGGGCGCACTGAGCAAGTGCTGATTGTGCCGATCGGAATTCAATATCGGTTTATTACCCCACCTTGGGAGGCGATCGATCGCCTGCTGAGCGAGATGGAACAAGCCTGTGGATTATCGCCAAAGCCTCAAGCATCAGCATCTTTGGAGGAAGCAGAAAAAGCTTATTACGATCGTCTCCTGCGCCTCGGTGAGCATCTGCTGTCACTCATGGAATCGTTTTACACTCGGTTCTACAATCAAACGCTGACTCCAGCTTCCAACAGTCCAGTCACCAGCAACATCACCGAGTCTAATGCTGCTCCCAGTGCCGAGAATCGCGACTTTGCCGTCCGGCTTCAGGTGCTGTTAGATGCCGCCTTGAAAGTTGCAGAACAGTATTTTAATGTACCCTCCAAAGGCACAGTCACCGATCGCTGCCGCCGTTTAGAGCAGGCGGGATGGGATCGCATTTATCGCGAAGACTTGAAACAGATTGAGAGCCTATCGTCTATAGAACGAGGATTGGCAGACCGAATCGCGGAAGAATCAGACCTCCGCATGTGGCATATGCGCTTAGTGGAATCCTTTGTGGCGGTCACTGGGCGATATGTGCGGGAGAAACCAACAGTGGAAAGGTTCGCAGAAACGACGCTGCTGATGTGGGATGTAATGGCGCGCATCAAAGGCGGTAATCCTTTTCAGCGCCCACGCTTGGGGAAGCGATCGGCCCACGTCACGATCGGCACCCCCCTCTCTGTATCAGACCGCTGGGAAACCTATCAAACCGATCGCCGCAGTGCCAAGCAATCCGTAACCGATTTAACCCAAGAGTTGCAATCAACCTTACAGAACATGATTGTTTGAAGCCACCATAACTTTCATTTCCAAGGACCTGGCTACCAATTTCTTAACATCTAGTTTTTCTAGCTGACGACCAAAGCTTACAACCTCACCTAGAGGGTGTGAGCGTTGCTTAGCGGCAGTCAACACCGATGAGAAATCTGGCATCTCCTGCCAACAATGTTGACAGAACCAATAAACGCCGCTGTGACGGGCATGACGCAACAATTCACCAGAACAACAAGGGCATCTTTTCATAACTTTACTATACCCATTTCACAATGATTTATGGAGCTTGATTTAGTAAAAAACATTTATTGAATCATCTCTAACGATAGAAGCTCTAATAAGGAAAATACAAGGGTTGATCTACCTAATCTGTAAAGAGAGATCCCCAGATTATTGTTAAGATTTCTAAGTTCATTACCGTGTGAAACATCGAAGTTTTTGACATAAACCTCTCTCGTGACCCTCTTCCAAAAGACAGATTTAGACTGAAACTTAATAATTTTAAGCATTCACTATAGGGCGATCGAACCATGCATAAAGCCCTTCTGGTGAAAGCTTAGGGACGTATGAGTATCTCAGCACACCTTCTGATTCATCCCAAACGTTACACTTAGGTTATGTTTTGATGATATTAACTAACTTTTGTGATTTGCTATACCTCAGAGTTGAACAATACAGCATTAAATCAACGCGATCGAACTCAGTTAAGTTAACTCAAGTCTGTCATCTTATTTGTGATCTTACACACTCCTTAAACATTGATTTTTGTGTTAAGTGAGCTGTCGCAACAAAAGCTCCACAACCGCACTCTTTCTCTTCATCTGAGAGTTGTTAGCTATTAAATTTAGGGTTCATGGAAGCGTTGTTTTTGAAACAGTTTCAGGCTCTAATAGGGCTATGTTCACGCCCTCCCTACAGTTATATGTCCCTGGATTCTGCTCTTCCTGATTCCACCCCCAGCTTGATTTCACCCGCACTGCCAGAGTTGCCAGGGATACCAACGCAAACTCATCTCAAATTGCCACTCAAATTGGGAATTTTGGCATCGGGTACTGGCAGCAACTTTGAAGCGATCGTCAACACGATCGCCACCCAACAACTCCACGCCCAGATCCAGGTCTTGGTTTACAACAATCCCGACGCTAAGGTGGTGGCAAAAGCCAGAAAGCGTGACATCCCAGCCATTCTGCTTGATCATCGGTGCTTCGCCAGCCGAGAAGAGCTAGATGCTCAAATTGCTAAGGTCTTACACCAATTTCAGGTGGATTTAGTAGTCATGGCAGGGTGGATGCGACGAGTCACCCAGGTGTTAATTGATGCCTTTCCCGATCGCATCCTCAATATTCATCCCAGTTTGTTACCTAGTTTTCCTGGCATTCGAGCTGTGGAACAGGCCCTGAATGCGGGGGTAAAAATTTCTGGATGCACTGTTCATGTTGTGCGCCTAGAAGTGGACAGCGGGCCGATCGTCATGCAAGCGGCTGTGCCTGTGCTGCCGGATGATACGCCCCAAACCCTAGCCGCCAGAATTCAAGTGCAAGAGCATCGCATCTTCCCCCAGTCGATCGCCCTTTATGCCATTGTCAAAAATAGTATCTCCGAATAAATATCAAAGGTAGGACGGGCTAGAGCATTTCTAAATCTGCTGAGAAGTAAATTTATCCGCGTTCATCTGCGTTCATCTTCTTCCATCTGCGGTCAATCGTTTTTTGCTGTACCTCTGAACTGCTGACTCCCATAGCCCGAACGACGATCGACACATCAAGAATTGACGCAACGGAAAATCAATGTTAAATTCCATAACATTGATTCGAGTAAGTCAGCCTAATCCAGTATTTCACCTTGCAAGAGATTCTCTCAATTGCAGATTTGAAGTCAGAGATCTAAAACCCTTGGTGTGGGGAAAACTGGAGCGGAGGAACCAAACTTTTGGGGCGAATCTTCAAGATTAAAAATTAAACGCGTCAGACTGAAGGTGGAGCTACTGCTCAACTCATAGTTCTTTTGTTTTTTATTTTTGATCGTGTGAGAAGGGCATCTCTCAGCCCTAGCCCGTCAGCTAACTTCGTAGGCATTGAGGGGAGACTGAGAAGGCAGCATTGGAATCAATGGTCTGTTCTTCTTGGAGATCCTGGCTGGTACTGCTCTGATTTTTTGTACCTGCTTTCACTCTGAGGAGCATTAAATAATGTTGCAGCTTAATTTGTCTGCGATCGTTCTTGCAACGCAAGCCACTTGGAAGCGTGCAAAACCCGTCTTGATTCGAGATGTGGTTCTGTTCCCAGTGCTGGGCTTTGCCGGGCTTCTGCTTCTGTGGTGGGCGATTGCGCTATTCCGCAGTGACATCATGCCTACCCCTTGGGAAGCCCTCACTGCTAACGCTGGATATATTCTCGACCCCTTCTCTCGCAAAGGTCCTGGCGATTTAGGCATTGGCTGGCTGCTGTTGGCTAGTCTTCGCCGCGTGTTGTTGGGCTTTTCGCTGGGTGCGATCGTCGCCATTCCCCTCGGCTTTGCGATCGGCATGTCCAGGGAAACCATGCTGGCCCTCAACCCGATTATCCAAATTCTCAAACCCGTCTCGCCCTTGGCGTGGTTGCCGATCGCCCTCGCCATTTTCAACCTGGCAGACCCCTCCGCCATCTTTGTCATCTTTATTACGTCTCTCTGGCCCACCATCATCAACACGGCCCTTGGCGTCTCCAGCGTCTCTAAGGACTACATTGATGTGGCGCGGGTGCTGGAAATGCCTCGCTGGAGACGCATTACAAAAATTATCTGGCCTGCCAGTTTGCCCTACATCTTCACAGGCTTACGGATTAGCCTAGGGATTGCGTGGCTCGTGATTGTTGCTGTGGAAATGCTCACAGGGGGCGTGGGGATTGGTTTCTTTGTGTGGGACGAGTGGAGTCGGCTTAACTTGAGTTCGGTGTTTCTGGCAGTGCTGGTGATTGGGGGAACGGGATTGCTCCTAGACGTGATCCTGGGTCAGATTCAGGCATTGGCTACCCACCGCCGGTCTACGACTTCTCCCTCTTGAGGCAAACGTTCACTGGAGCGTTAATGGGAACTGGTTACGTCCTCCAATCCCCGTTAAGCTGCTCTCCAGTTAAGTTTGCATAGATTAAGTTTGCACAGAGTCAACGTTTGTCCAACAGCAGAAGCAAGCCGATCGTACTCACCTATCAATTTAGATTCCTGGAGTTTCAAACAAAACTCCTGCAAAATTCCTAGTTGCTTCCAAAATCTGGGGAGTTTGTTAGAGGTCTCACCATTAAGTAGGCAACCTAGATTGAGCAGAATAGACTTCGGTTAGGCAAGGGGCTTAGAGATTGCTTCATAAAGTACGAATCGTTGCCCAAACCGCCCCCATGCCCCCAACTCTGAGGGGTTCTGAGGGTAAAGTTCCCCAGGATTGGGGCATTAAAACCTTTCAGGTATACATGAAAAGGGTGCGAGTTTAAGGTCTCTAACACTTTTCAAACATCCTCTTAAGCCCCTTGTTCTAGAGCTTCCTTAATCGGTACGAAACATCAATGTGTGGGAAAGGCAATGGTTCTTTCCTAGCAGCCATTTATTGTAGACGCAAGAAATTATTGTTGGAGATCTATTAGCAAGGGAAAATTGATGAGTGACATGCACCAATGGACACGGCGCGACTTCTTGGCAGGGATGGGAGCTACTGCTGCGGGGCTATCTCTCTCCTCCTGTGCCATCAACGCCGATCGCAGCGCCACGGGATTGACTCCCGAAGCCCTGGCCATGACCCAAGTCGTGAGACCAGAAACGCTAGAAAAACCGGATTTAACCGTTGGCTATGTGCCTGTCAACGACTGTGCCCCCTTTGCCATTGCCTGGAGAAAGGGCTTCTTTCACAAGTATGGGTTGAACGTTCAGCTAAGCCGGGAAGCAAGCTGGGGCACCTCCCGCGATGGCCTTATTTTCGGGCGATTGGATGCATCTCCCGTAGTGTCGGGCAGTGTCACTAATGCTCGGTTGGGTGCAGAGGGGGCGCGATCGGCTCCCCTCTGTGCTGCGATGACGATTCACCGTCACGGCAATGCGATGACGATGAACCAAGCCATGTGGGACTTTGGCATTCGCCCCTGGCACGAGTACAACGGCAACTTAGAGGCTTTTGGTCAGCAGTTTCGATCGTTTTTCCAACAGCAACCCACGGAGAAAAAAGTCTGGGCCGTGGTGCTGAGTTCCGCCATTTACGAATACTTCATCCGCTATTTGTCAGCGGCGGCGGGGGTTGATCCCATCCGTGAATTTCGGGTCATCATCGTGCCGCCTCCCCAAATGGTCACTAATATGCGAATTGGGGCCATGCAAGCCTACATGGTGGCGGAACCGTGGAACACGCGGGCCATTACGGGCAATTTGGGTATTGGCTTCACCTTTGCCCAGGGACGAGAGATCTGGCAAGGACACCCCGATCGTCTGCTGGCTGTAAAAGAATCGTTCATCCAGGATTACCCCAAAACCTATCGCTCTCTAGTGAAGGCAATGATTGAAGCCTGTCGCTATTGCGGCGACCCAGCCCATCGCGACGAAATTGCTCTGTTGCTGACGGAGCGATCGTTCACGGGGGCAAAACCCAAAAAGGGCCCAGCCGATAAATTTACCCGTCCGGCGATCGTGGGCAACTACAACTACGGCGGCTTCGACAAAAAACCGCGCCTCGTCAACTCTCCTGATACTACGGTTTTCTTCGACATTCCCGCTGATATGTCTCCCACCGCCCATGATCACTCCACCTTTCTCTGGCAGTCCCAAAGCATTTGGCTCATGACCCAGGCGGCGCGGTGGGGGCAAATTCCCGAATTTCCAGCCAATGCTGACGCTGTGGCAAAACAAGCGTGGCGAACAGACCTCTACCGCGACATTGCCGCAGAATTGGGCATTGAATCACCCAAGGAGGATTACAAGATAGAACCCCCGGAAGCTTTTATCGATCGGCGTGGCTTCGATCCCAGCCAGCCTGTGCAATATCTTCAGAGTTTTGAAATTCGAGCTAACCGTCCGCTACAGATCTATATGTCTTAGTGCTGTTCCTTCGTCCGATCGCCACCTATATAGGAGTTAATCATGATTAAATCTACGCTAAACATGGCCAACCTAGGGGAGCAAGACGCGACCCCCACTGAGTTTCTGGTGATCGAAAATCTGGTTAAGTCCTATCCCACCCCCAATGGCGGCAAGTCCGTCATTCTGGATGGCATCAGCTTGACGATCGCCGAGGATGAATTTATTAGCGTCATTGGCCACTCAGGATGCGGTAAGTCTACGTTGCTGAAGATTGTGGCAGGACTAGAAACTGCAACCTCTGGATCGGTACATCTGGGAGGGCGAGAGATTCGTAAGCCGGGAGCCGATCGCATGATGGTCTTTCAAAACTACTCGCTTTTGCCTTGGCTGACCGTGCGGCAAAATATTCGCCTAGCGGTCGATGAGGTGCATAAAAAAGCCGATCGCGAGGACAAAAACCGCATCGTCAATGAACACCTGTCGATGGTGAACCTGACAGCAGCAGCAGACAAATATCCCGATGAAATCTCTGGGGGGATGAAGCAGCGGGTTGGCATCGCCCGTGCCCTGGCTATTCGCCCCAAAATGCTGTTGATGGATGAACCCTTTGGAGCCTTAGATGCTCTCACCAGAGGCAAACTACAGCGGCAGGTCTTGGACATCTGGGAGAACCATCGGCAAGCTGTGATGATGATTACCCACGATGTAGATGAAGCGCTGTACATGTCCGATCGCATTGTGATGATGACAAATGGCCCCAACGCCAAAATTGGCGAAATTCTTGAAGTGCCCTTCGACCATCCCCGCGATCGGCAAGCCCTGCGAAACTCCAAAGGATACTTTGACCTCCGCAACCACGTCCTCAACTTCCTCGATCGTTACTTCACTGAAGATTGAGCCTGAAGAGTAAGCGGGATTTACTCTCGCTGCTAAACCCCATTGAAACGCTCGGCTACTGGCTGTTGTTGGGCAAATCAATGGGGTTAGTTTTTGCTGCGATCGGGTTAGATAGCTAGGACTAGAGATAACCTCTGATTAGTGGCAAGCAGCAATTCTCATTTTGAAACATTTGCACTAATTTCGGAGGTTTAACCGCGATTTTCACCTAAATTCTTGAACGGTAGAATCGGTGTTTCAGCTAGTTAATTGGATGGCAGCAATACATTTGCATTACAGGAATTTCCATAATGAGAATTGCTGAGTGGCAAGAGGATTGATAAGACTAAATACTTACTATATTTTCAATAAGCTTGCTTACGTGTAACAAACCCCTTATATTTATTCATATAACTTAATACATGAGTTAGCGCTCACCCAGGAGAACTTCTATGACTAGCCGTGGATATACCGTTGAAGAGCAAGGTAGGCTTAATAACTTTGCTGTCGAACCCAAAATGTATGTCGATGAAACAGCGTCCTTTGGGTTTACTGAACAGGCTGAGAAGCTCAACGGCCGCTTGGCAATGATTGGGTTTGTGTCACTTTTAGCCTTGGAAATCTTGACAGGACATGGATTAATTGGGTTCTTGGCCAGCTTGTCCTAGTCCTAACGCTTTAGCTGTACAGTCTGAAGGCGATCGTTAAGTAGGTAAATGGAGATTTTTAATTATGGCTTTAACCCTTGCATCCGCTCAAACTATTTTCTCTAGCACTCAAGTTCCTAGCCCGATTCCAGCCACGATTGCCTTATTCGAGCAACTGGATGTTGATGACCAGCTAGCGTTTTTGTGGTTTGCTTACACCGAGATGGGCAAAACGATCACCCCTGCTGCTCCTGGAGCCGCACGGTTGCAGTTTGCCGAAGGTCTACTGGGTCAGATTAAGAGCATGCCTCAGCCAGAGCAAACGCAAGTAATGCGTGATATCGCCAGTTGTGCAGATACTCCAAGCGGTCGCACCTACGCTGCCTTTAGTGTCAACACCAAGTTGGCTTTTTGGTATGAACTGGGAGAGTTTATGAAGCAAGGTATTGTGGCCCCGATTCCTCCTGGCTACCAAATGTCGATCGGTGTGAGAGCGCTTCTGGAGTCTGTTCAACAGCTTGATCCCGGACAGCAGATTACAGTGTTGCGGAACACAGTGGTTGGCATGGGATACGATGTCTCTGCCCAGTCTCCCAGCAGCTATCCCACCAGCGAACCCCTGTTTGAGCGGACTGTCCCCGCCCCCACCAAAGTGGCGATCGAAGGCGTGACAGAGCCAGCCGTGTTGGGCTACATCGAAGCCATGAACACCGATAACTTTGATGCCGCCGTGGCCCTATTTGCCGATAACGGTGCCCTGCAACCCCCCTTCCAGAAGCCGATCGTGGGCCGCGATGCCATCAAGCAATACATGCAGTCGGAGGCTCAGGGACTCAACATGATGCCCCAGCAAGGGATTACTGAGTCTAGGGAAGATGGGTCGAAGCAGCTTAAAGTTACGGGAATTGTGCAAACTCCCTGGTTTGGAGTCAACGTTGGCATGAATATCTCGTGGCGGTTTTTAATTGATGGACAAGGTAAAATCTTTTTTGTGGCGATCGACATGTTAGCTTCTCCCCAAGAGCTAATGAACTTGCGCCGCATCTAAGCCTCAAATCCTTTTAATCTCTCCAGAACCCCATTTCTTTGAGAAATCGGGGTTCTTTTAACTGAAATCCATTTCCGTTGCCTTTCCGGCATGAACTAAAGCCAATTTTTCATAGTGCTGAGCATGGGCGATCAAGTCTGCGGCTTCGGAGTCGGAAACCTCGCGGAGGAACTTGGCGGGAACTCCCACTACGAGCGATCGGGCCGGCACATCCTTCGTCACCACCGAGCCAGCCCCAATGATACTTCCAGTACCAACTCGCACCCCGTCGAGGACGATCGCCCCAATGCCAATCAGGCAGCCGGATTCAATGTAGGCACTGTGAATCACAGCACGATGGCCAACGGTGACATAAGCTTCCAACACCGTCGGTTTATCAGGATCGCCGTGCAAAATTGCGCCATCTTGGACATTGGTGCAGGGCCCGATCGCAATGCGCTCTAGATCGCCCCGCACTACTGCCCCATACCAAATACTGGCTCCAGTAGCAATGTCTACGCGACCGATCACGGTGGCATTGGGGGCCACAAAGGCCGCTTGGGATACATCGGGCAATTGACTGATGGAAAACTGTTCTGATGTAGGATAATTAGGTGCCATCGGTGGTATTCAAGGCTTAACGAATCGTATTAAGTAGCTGGGTGAAATTAAACTAAAGATGATTTTGGGGTGGAACCCCCTGCCTTGGGGCAACGCCGTTCGACTGAGCGCTCACGCCGAAGCCCCCATTCCCCTTCTTACAATTAATTACACCTACCTACTTAGCATTACCCTACCCAGATTTCGCAGCATTGAAAACCTCTCAAAATCCCTCAAAACGGGTTTCCCAGATTTCTCAAACTGGGAGAACTGCTAGAGCGGAGTGCAAAAGAGCTAGGGAGTATAATAAAATCACTGGCACTGAGACATAGAAACCATGCAGATGCAATCCTCATGATGAGTTCAGGCTTGCAATATCCTATTTTTGGTCCGGAGATTCAGTGCCCTCACTGTCGTCAGATCATTCAAGCGTTAACGCTGACAGATACCTATCTTTGTCAGCGGCACGGGGCATTTGAGGCAGATCCGAAAACGGGTGAACTTGTGCATCTCCAGTCGGGACGACATTGGCGACGGTGGAACAATGAGTGGTATCGCCAGCATAATCATCCTGATGGCATTCGCTTTGAGATTCACGAAGCCCTCGATCGGCTCTACACCCAAGGATATCGGGCAACACGGGTGATTATTGCCCAACGTTATAAGGAGTTGATTAGTGCTTATCTGGAGCGCAGCACCCCTTGGCGCGGGCAAACTGAAGGCACCCATCCTCGCTTGTATGGATTGCCTGTGGACTTTAGCCCCGACCCAACCTTGGAACCCTGCTGGGAGGTCATTAACTTTGATCTAGAGAAAGAACCGGGCGCGCCTGTACGATACCCTTACTTTCGGCTATTTGAATGATGACTGAGACAATAGTCAAGTATTTCTTCATTTCCTTGAGAAATACTTGACGATGGCTTAATTAGGAGCGGGTTTACAAAGCTAATTGTTGGCTTTACAAACTATTTACCTACGCCAGACTTAATAAATGAAACCTGAGAAACCACTAATGGGGAGCATCTCAGTTTTGTAGAGGATACGCCAAAACCCCCTCATCCCCCAGCCCCTTCTCCCAAGAGGAGAGAAGGGGAGCAAGATCAAAGTCCCTCTCCCAGGTGGGGAGAGGGATTTAGGGTGAGGGTTGCAAAAGTGAGATGCTCCCCTACTAATGCTGTGTCAAGAAAATTTTGAGGGGTCGAAGACCCTCAAAATTTAACTCCAACTAACCTCCCGGCTTTCAGCTACCTGTCAAGTAATTATTGACAGACTACTAGAGCAATAGTAGGTTTGAGTGCGCCGATCGCCTCACGCTGTTACGGTTGCTATCGCCCGATCGACAGCTTGCAGGGCTTGCTCAATTTCTGCCGCTGTCACAATGAGCGGGGGCACAAATCGGAGAACTTTGGGGCCGGCTGGCACTAAAAGGAGACCTTCTCCGATCGCCGCCTTGACGATTTCTCCCGCTGTCAACGCGATCTCTGCTTTGAGTTCCAATCCAGTAATCAGTCCCCAACCCCGCACTTCGGCGATCGAATCGGGGTACTTATGGGCGATGGCCCGCAAACCTTGGCGGAGTTGCTCTCCCCGTTCCTGAGCATTGACGATTAAGTTGTCCCGTTCCAGAGTTTGGCAAACACTTAGCGCTACGGCACAGGCGAAGGGATTGCCGCCAAAGGTACTAGCGTGATCCCCTGGTTGGAAGATGGAGCAGAACTCTTTCGCCAATAGGGCCCCGATCGGAATTCCCCCGCCCAAACCCTTGGCGCTGGTGAAAATATCCGGTTCAATGCCTAGATTTTCGTAGCCCCAGACTTTGCCCGTCCGTCCCATGCCAACTTGGACTTCATCCAGAATCAGCAGAATCCCCTTTTCGTCACAAATTTCTCGAATGCGCTGGAAGTAAGCCCGCTCACCAGGACGCACACCGCCCTCACCTTGCAGAGCTTCCAACATAATGGCAGCGACTTGACGTTCAGCTTGATCGAGGTGGTCGATCGTTGCTTCCAAGGCTGCAATATCGTTATAAGGAACATGGTGAAAACCAGGCACCAGCGGGCTAAATCCTTTCTGGTACTTTGGTTGCCCTGTGGCGGTGACTGTTGCCAAGGTGCGCCCGTGGAAACTGGCATGGGCAGTCAAAATCACAGGAAACTCAATCCCCAGAACGGTATGGGCATACTTACGGGCTAGTTTAATTGCGCCTTCGTTGGCCTCTGCCCCAGAGTTGCAGAAAAAGGCGCGATCGGCACAGGAATGATCAATCAGCCAGCGGGCCAAGGCTCCCTGCTCTGGAATATAGTACAGGTTAGAAACGTGGTGGAGCGTCTGAATTTGTTGGGTAACGGCAGCGACCATCGCAGGATGGGCATGACCCAAGGTGCAGGTGGCAATGCCTGCCACAAAATCGAGATACTCTCGTCCTTCTGTATCCCATACACGACAACCAGCCCCCCGTTCCAGTGCTAAGGGATATCGCCCATAGGTTGTCATGACGGCGCGATCGAACTCGGCAGCGTCAAAGGCAGACATCGGCTCGGCAAGTAATTCTGCGGGGATCGGGGGATGCTGGAGGAGTACCATTACAGTTATTAGTTACGGTGAATAATTAATCGAACAAATGCAATAGCTTTAAATTGTAAGGGCTTTCTCATAGTGAAGTTGTATAACGCATCGCAATTTGCAAACGATCGGCGTTATGGGTTCAGCTATGGCAAAGCTCTTTGTCGGAACAGGAGAGGATTTTACATCTGTGACTGAGTTGCTGCTTCTGACTCGCTGCGACAGTATGATACTCTTCGGATCACTCAATTAGGTGAGGGGGCATTTTAGTGAAAGTTCGATATCTCAATAGTCCGGACAGTTTGTTGAACGATTCTACAGGGCTTGCAGGGCTTGCAGTTCCAGGATTGAGCTATTTTTTCAAAGTTAGCTCTGCTCCTGACTTTGAAAATAAGATCCCGCCCACGGTTGAATCAGGGTTTGAGCCTTAAAATCTGCTCAAAATTTGTCCGAAGTATTGATATCTGGCATTACTAAGCGGTCTGCTGTTAAGTGGGGGAGCTGCTGTTGCAGAGACACCCGCCAATTATGTTGGTGCTGGTGTTAGGACGGGGCTAGGCGACCCAACCTCGGCTGTGATTAATGCAAAGATCAGGCTCACTCAATTCAACGATGCTAGCTTTTCGGTGCGTCCTGGACTGTTTCTAGGAGATGTTACCGAGTTTCGTCTGCCATTGACGGTGGAAGCAGAGATAGCCCCTGGGTTCTCTCCCTACATTGGCGGGGGAATTGCTGTGAACACAGATGGTTTGAATAAAATTGACCCCATGATTATGGGCGGACTCGACACGTCTTTGACAACCAATCTGGTGCTGAAGCTAGAGCTAAACCTGATTTTTCAGACCAACATTAATGACAGTGATGCCGAATTTGTGTCTACCCTCAACTACGTTTTTTAATCAATTCACGTAGGAATTCTGAAGCAAACTTCATGACCGGATAACAAGCCCACACCAAGGAGCAGGTGTCGGTCTGATTCGTGAATTTTCATTCCTCTTAACTTATCCACTGGGCATCTTACCTGGATTTTAAGGCTGTTCACCTCACCAGAGTTTAGAGCAAAAGACGGGTGAGGGCGCTGGGAGCGGGCAAGATAATCAGCAGCAATATCCCGATCGTTAACAGTCCCCACAAATCGCGGCGATTGTCCAATTCGCTCACATCATTCAGGGCCGGTTGTCCCATCAGCGGCATGAAGAAGAGAAGGATTGCCCAAGGCATGAGAATTTGCTGCACCACGGACAAGGCTAGGAGCAAAAACCGCGACACCTGCCCAATGAGAATACTGGCTCTTTGCCCAAACATGGCATGAACAATGTGTCCCCCATCTAGCCGACCTACGGGAGTCAAGTTTATAGCCGTCAAGAACATGCCTAGAAATCCGGCGATCGCCACAGGATGCAACCGGAGTGCAGTTTCAGCCGTTAGGGCTTTGCCCAGAGCTAATTTACTCAAGAGCAAGAGTAGAAGGTAAGAACTGGGATTAAACGCACGAAAATTAAAGAGTTCTGGCTTCGGTGGCAAAGGAACGGGGGTGGAATGGGACAATCCCCACAGCAACAGCGGTACGGTAATTAAGAATCCAGCGATCGGGCCGGCAATGCTGACATCAAACAGTGCCTTGCGGTTGGGCATGGGCGATCGAATTTGCGTCACCGCACCTAGGGCACCAAAGAAAAATGGCTCTGGAATAATGTACGGCAGGGCAGTTTGCATTTGATAGGCTCGCGCTGTCAGGTAGTGCCCCAACTCATGAATTCCTAAAATGGCCACAAAGGAAATCGCATAGGGCAAGCCGGTTAACCACAGCACAGGACGGGTCTGCAAGTCTTGTTCCGAGACTCCCATAATTTGTACTCCCACGATCGTTGCAGTGAACACAGCAGTCACCAACAAACCCAGAGCTAAGACAGGTCGAGTAATCGGTTCTGCCCGTTGCTTTTCTGTTTGCTGGGCTTGGGGATTGGGAAACAGGGTAAAGAAGGGTTTGCCATGGGGTCCTTCCTGAAAAACCACTAAAAAGCGCTCACCAAAATACTTCTGCACATTCTCACGAATGGTTTGATAAGCCACTTCGGAAGTCGATCGTAGGTGTCCCCAACAAAGAATAATTTGAGACCGATATTCAATACTTTGAATGTAATACACCGTCCACGGAAAGCAATTCCTGAGAGTATCTTCTTCATCTCTAGTCAGGAGCGGCGGATTGGACTGGAGAGTGGGAAGCGTTAAAGCAGCAGCGATCGTTTCTGTTTCTGCTTCCATCGGTACAACAGCAGGTTTAGGCGTTTTTTCCACGGCTGAGCTAACATCTCGTCGCCCCCACTGAATGAGAAATCGATAGAGGGGAAAGCAAACGATGAACGGCCCTAGCATTAACGGCAACGGCATGGGTTGCCTGGGATAGACGATCGTCCAAAGCACCCAAATAAACACTGGACTCATGATCACCAACCACAGAAGCCAAATCGGGGTGCGAGTAATGCCAGTGACACTCCGCTGCACACTTAGATAGGTCAGCGCTCCCAGTAGAATTAGGATTAGAGGAATCATACGATCGGTTGCAAAAGTGAAGAAGGTTGAAGTCGCTGGGGATGCAGTTAGACTCCCTCCTATTATTTTCACACTTCTTTTTGATCAGGGCAGCCTTGGAGAATGTTTTAAACGTTAGTTTTGACGTAACTACTCAGGCTGCTAACTCAATGTTGAGCCTGCCCTCATCCCCCAGCCCCTTCTCCCACTGGGAGAAGGGGAGCCAGATTGAAGTCCCTCTCCTCAGGGAGAGGGATTTAGGGTGAGGGTAGGCTGAGTAGTTACGTTTTAACTTAGTTATTTCGATCGCTCTCCTGTTCTGAATTTAGTGGGTGTAAAGGGAAGGGATGCGATGCGATCGAAGAAGACTGCGAATGGATAACTCGATCGCGTCTTTGGTCCAGAACCCTAAAGCTTGAAGATTGCTCTAAAATGTTGTCAGAATCTAGTACAGGGGGCTTAAGCAAATGACCACTGACCAGCCAGATAACCTTGAAAATCAAGTATCTCGCTTAGAAAACAGCAACATTGACATTCGCTTAGCAGTTAGTGCGCTGATTGAAACTGCGACTCAGCATCAACTCAATTTTGAAGCGATGGAGCGCCGAATGGAAGCCAGCCAAGCAGAGAGCAATCGGAGATTTGAAGAGAGCAATCGGAGATTTGAAGCATTGCTGGCAGAAATTCAGATCATCAAAGCCGAAATTAGAGGCTTGCAGACTGAGAATCGTCGCATCCTCGATCGCGTCTTTGGGCCAGAACCCTAAAGCTTGAAGATTGCTCTAAAATGTTGTCAGAATTTAGTATGGAGGGCTTAAGCAAATGACCAGTGACCAGCCAGAGAACCCTGAAAATCGAGTATCTCGCTTAGAAAACAGCAACATTGATATTCGACTAGCCGTCAGCGCCATGATCGAGACTGTGACCCAACATCAACTCAACTTTGAAACGATGCAGCGTAACTTTGAAGCTGTCATAGCAGAAATTCAGATCATCAAAGCCGAAATTAGAGGGTTGCAGACTGAGAACCGTCGCATCCTCGATCGCGTCTTTGGTTCAGAACCCTAAAAGATTCGCCAGAAGTTAGCAAACGGCTTTCCCTTCATCGTTGCATTACAGCATTATTGGCTACCCCAAATTACACTCAAGATTGAAGTAGCCGCCTTTCCCCCGCCATGCCCCGCTCAAAACCCCGATCGAAGCCCACAGACGAGCCTGCACCCCCCGTTCTGAGCCTTAAGGAAGAACTGGCTCTGAAGCGCAAGGTGGCTCAGGAGCGGAAAGAACTGATACAGTTTTCCACCTATGCCGTTTTTGGGGCGGTTGCTTTGGGTTTGCCACTGATGCTGATTGCTGATCCTAAAGTTGGGTTAGGGGCGATCGTGGCCGTGCTATGCATCAGCTTCTCCTACAAATATCCCCGGGCCGGGCTGTGGATGTTCATTGCCTACTTGCCCTTCAATGGCACAGTCACCTATGGATTGGCCGGCGGCAGTTCCCTATTTCAGCTTGCCAAGGATGTGTTCTACATTCCTGCCCTCATCGCATTGGTGCAAGAGTGCCGTCGCAACAAGCTTCCTCTGATCATTCCCAAGCAACTGACTGCGCCTTTAGGGATATTGACGGCCTTTTCTGTACTGACGGTCTTTTTTGTTAACGGATGGCAGCAGCTAAACCCCGACTCAGTGGGCACCTTGGCCCAGCAGGTTCAGTTCACCCTAAGCCAGTTACACCTTGGTCAACCTATACTTTCAGGCATTCAAGGGTTGCGCTTGCCTTTAGGGATGATTTCAGAGGCGATCGGCACTGGGTTTCATGCCATTAGCCAACCCATCATGACTCTGGCTCAAGCAGAGAAAACCGTTGCCGACAAACCTTTATTGGTCGGGATTCTAGGCTTAAAAGTGTTATTGGGCTATATTCCCCTGATCTTCTGCGCCTATCACCTGCTTCGAGACAAAAAAGACCTCCACTGGTTGCTACGAGTTGTCTGCGTTTTAATCATTATTTGCTGCGCCCTCGGCTTCGTTCAATATCAAATGCTAAGAACGGGGAGATGTACTGGGACGAGTGGGCTGGGAAAAACTGGAGCCGCCCTATTCAAAGCCTCCTTAGAAGCCCGTTGTTTTGTGGGTGGCTCCCTGCTCTACACGCCTGAGCAAGGCGTAATTCGGCTTCCTGGCACCTTCGTGGCTCCCTGGCAGTGGGGCTGGTACTTGATTTCCAGCGCCTTCTTTAGCTTTGCCACCGCCTTTAGTGATCCTAAATTCATCTGGCGCAATGTCGGGTTGGCAGCGATGGCTTCCACCTTCATCATGGCAGTTATATCTGGACAGAGAATTGCCTTGGGTATCGTTCCTCTCGCCTTTATCCTGTTACTCTTTCTAACCGGACAAATTGCGAATTTGAAGCGATTTATTCCCATTGGTGTGGGATTAGCAACTTTATTGGCGATCGCCATGGCAGCAAATCCGGCAGTTATGCAAGAGCGCATCGATAGCTTTCAGAGCCGTTGGAATGCTGCCCCGCCCCAAGACTTCATCGTCAACCAATTTCAGCAAAGCCTGGGCGAGTTGCAGGGATCGCTACTCGGCAAAGGTGTGGGACGCGCTACAAACTCTTGTCGTGTATTTGGAAAGGTGAGATTAGTGGAGACCTTCTACCCCAAACTGCTCTACGAGATTGGCCCCGTGGGAGTGCTAGCATTTATCGCAGTTGTCACAGTTCTCACCATCCAAACCTTCAAAGCCTATCGCTCTGCCAAAGACCGCAGTCTCCGCAGCTACGGTGCCTGTTTTTGGGTATTTGTCCTGTTTATTAGCATCAATACCTACTATTACCCTTTAGATGTTGATCCCGTAGCAGTTTATTACTGGTTTTTTGCCGGAGTGATCCTAAAACTGCCAGAGATAGATAAGCAGGAAAGACTGCTGCAAGCTGCTACGCCTGCCCAGGAGCAGGGAAGTAAGGGAGTGAAAGGGCAGAAGATGAAGGGAGCAGTCCCTATCGAACCCTAGCTATTTCCACTAGTCCATCCGAACCTAGTAGTCTGTCAATCATTAATTGACGGGTAGCTGAAAGCCGGGAGGTTAGTTGGAGTTAAATTTTGAGGGTCTTCGACCCCTCAAAATTTTCTTGACAGAACACTAGTAATTGGAGAAAAATAGTGACCTTGCCCTTAATTTCTGTCATCATTCCCACTTACAACCGGGAAGAGGTATTACGGGAAACCTTGGTGGATGTGCTGCAACAGGACTACCCGAATTTTGAAGTGATAGTCGTTGACCAAACAGCGACCCACCAACCAGAGACCCAAGCTTATTTAGACGAATTGGCTACGATCGGCAAGATTCGGTTATTTCAGGTAAATTGGGCAAGCCTACCTGGAGCCAGAAATTATGGAGTGCGCCGATCGCAGGGCGAGATTATTTTATTCATCGACGACGATGTGAAATTGCCAGTGGGGTTTTTGGCTGCCCATGCCCGCAACTATGCAGAACAATCGACGATCGGGGCCGTGGCGGGGCGAGTATTCGATCGCATGAAGCTGGCAGATGCCAAGGAAGGGCTGACGATCGATTACCTCCCAGCGGAAGCCATGGACCCAGGAATCGCCTGGTACTACATCGACCTCGTACACACCGTCAAACCCCAGCAGGTCTTAACCGCCAGGGGCTGCAATATGTCTTTCCGGCGGGAAATATTTGAAAAATATGGGGTGCATTTCGACGAGCGCTTCCGGGGCAGCGCGGTGCGGGAAGAGTCAGATTTCTGTCTGCGGTTCCGGCGCACTGGGCTGCAAATCTGGTATGACCCGGAGGCGCATTTAGTGCATTTAGGAGAGGAAACGGGGGGCTGCCATGACATCGGCACCCGATCGCTCCAGTATCAACTCACCTTCTACCACAATCATTTTCTATTGGGGTTAAAAAATCTCACGCCTGGACAGTCCCTGCGATTATTTGCTCGGTTATTCGATTGCCACGTTTTAGGCAATCCGCCCTGCAACAAAAGTGGTTCCCCACTCAAGGTCATTAGTCGCGCCGGGTTCTACACCTTGGGCTTTCTGAAAGCGGTGGGGACGATCGTGCAATCTACCTGGGACGACGGACAAATCTACAGTCGGCAAGATGAGGCGCAGCAAGAGTCTCTAACGGTGCAACCGGAATCTGTGCAAGTGCAATGAAAATTCTCGTTGTCAGCCACACCTACATCGTTGACCTCAACTGTGAAAAGTTCCGCACCTTGGCCCATCTGGAGCCGGGTATAGAAGTGACGATCGTGGTGCCCAAGCGGTGGCGGCCCGGCGGCGTGCAGAACCGAATTATCGAAACCCAACCCCGGCAAGATGGCTCATTTCGCGTCGTGCCTGTCTCTAACTTCAGCGAGAATAATCAGGGACTTCTTTGTTTTGGAACGGATTTAATTTCACTACTACGGGAGTTTCAACCCGATATTATCCAAGTCGAGCAAGGGGCAAAGGCGATCGCCTTTGCCCAAATGATTACGCTGAATCGTTTGCTACGGTTGCAGGCGAAAAACGTATTCTTTACCTGGTGGAATTTACCCTATGAGCTAAAATTTCCTGTATCGCTCCTAGAAGCGTACAATTTGCGCCACACCGATGGCGTAGTGGTGGGAAACCGGGATGGAGCCGAGATTTTGCGCCAACGGGGTTACTCAGGCGCGATGGAAGTCATGCCTCAGCTAGGGGTCGATGAAGCGCTGTTTTCCCCTGCTCCACAACCTGAATTGGCCGCCAGGCTGGGGATTCAGCCCCAGGATTTTGTGGTGGGATTTGTGGGGCGATTTGTTGAAGAAAAAGGCTTGCTGACCTTGGGAAAGGCATTGGCTGGGTTACGAGCCACTGAAACACCAGCGTCTCGCCCTTGGAAATGGCTCTTATTGGGACGCGGCGAGTTGAAAGCATCCCTGGAAGCGTGGGCCCAAGCCGCAGGGCTGAGCGATCGGCTTATCTTCGTGGAAAGTGTGCCCCACGACGAAGTGCCCCGCTACATCAACTTAATGCACACTCTGGTGCTGCCCTCAGAGACCACCTATAAATTCAAAACCCTTACGGCCGCTGGCTGGAAGGAGCAATTTGGTCATGTGTTAATTGAGGCGATGTCCTGCCAAGTGCCCGTTATTGGCTCCGACTCTGGGGAAATTCCCTTTGTCATTGACCAAAGCGGACTCGTATTTCCTGAAGGCGATGTGGAAGCGCTCCAAGCCTGCCTGACCCAACTCCGCGACAATTCAGCGCAGGCAACAAATTTGGGTCAGCAAGGTTATGAGAGAACGATCGCCCACTATACCAATCGGGCGCTGGCTCAGCAACTCCTCACGTTTTACAAGCTCTTGCATCAGGATTAAATCCAGGAGACTATCCTTCCTGAACCTGTAAACTGTCACAGGGAATGGTGCTTTGTAATGTAGGCTCGTCGCTGACCCAGGTATAAATGGCCAATTGATGCGCTGCCTCCGCTTCAAACATCAACCGCTGACCTACGAAAACGACGCGCTCAAAGGTAGAGTCTGGCACGTTGGCAAAGCGAACCACTTGCACATGTTGAGTTCGATTAACGTAGTAGCAAAGGATAGTGCTGACGCGATCGAGAACAGAAGCATAGGACATATCTCAAAAATTCTCCAAATTTACAATAGTTAAGTATTGGGAGTCTATTATTAGGCGATGACTTGGAAGTCAAAAGTCTACTCGCGTTCCCTCCTGCTATCTTTTAACCTTATCGAACCCATATTAATTCTAGGGTGATTGCGTAGATAATTGAGTGCGGTGTCACTCTATCTCTTTTAAGAAGGTGTTTTATGAAACTATTTCGTTTAACTTTAGGTTTGATGGTGATGCTGTTGCCATTCACACTAAGGCTTCCCGCCCAGGCAGCAGAATATCAGGGCAGAAACTTGGATGGTACTTTCCTCAATGCCAGATTATTTTCTTACAGTAATTTGAAATACTACGAGGTCGTCATGGTGGTCTTTGAGCGCAACCAAGCGACCCTTTACCTGAAGTATGGCGATCGATTCACCGCCACATTGAGCAAAGAACAGATCGATCGGCTCTCTGATATTCCAGCCTACACAACTAATGGAAATGCTTGGAGAATCGAGATTTTGCCTGAAAGATAACCCTGAAGCCTACGCAGCTTTTCTGAATTGCCTACCTTTCGGAAATTAAGCTACATCCAATCCATTTCCCCAAAGAGAGGAATTAGATGAGGGGATTTAGGCGGGTAGGCGATAATCTCATGGTTCTACCTAGTAGTCTGTCAATCATTAATTGACGGGTAGCTGAAAGCTGGGAGGTTAGTTGGAGTTAAATTTTGAGGGTCTTCGACCCCTCAAAATTTTCTTGACAGAACACTAGCCTCTCTAAAATGAGAAGGGCGATCGGCAAAATGAGATCAAAAGGTAAAGAACTGTAAACTTGCCCCTCAACCCTCTCATTTTAGAGCGCCACTTTGCATCGTGATCATCACCACAATGCCGATGCTCGTCAGCATAAATAACAGCATCATGGAGATGGATTGACCCAAATGCTTGGTTTCTGAAACTTTCATATGTTAATTCCTGTTTTATGAGTAGGTAAAACTGAGCTTAACAAAGCCATGTGCTTCCAAACAGAAGTTAACGAGAAGTTTAAGAAACGCAACTTTTCTTAAAACATGTCTCAGTTAATATACGTCGCCCTCATACACAGATTTATGAGGCAATTTGTGGGTATAAATTTTTACTGGTGAAGCCTGCTTAGGTGATCTCTGGGAAAGAAGATAGCGCTGTAGGGGCGAAGCATTGGGTAAGAGATATCGAATAGCTGCACAGATTATTGCCCCAATACTTCGCCCGTCCGGTGCCTGGTATAAACTGTTTCTAGTTAACTAGCCCATGTTCCAAGGCGTAACGCACCAATTCTGTGCGGCTATTGGTGCCAGTTTTGGTAAAGAGGCGACTGACGTATTTCTCAACATTACGAACGCTGGTGTTGAGGCGGCGCGCAATTTCCTTGTTCATCAAACCTTCCGCCACCAAATCAAGGACACTTTGTTCCCTAGGAGTAAACTCAATTTGGATGGGAGCCAGGGTTTTCATCATTCCCCCAGTCGTTAAGGGCAGGGTGCCGCGCTGGGTGAGCATGGCTCGAATTTCGGCAATCTGCCGGGCCATGTCGGCAATATCGGGTACTTCACTATCTTCCGCAGCTTTGTTTGCTGCCTGGCGTTTCAGTAGGTTCTGGACGATCGCTACCAGTTCATCAGGGTCAAAGGGTTTTGAGATATAGGCATCGCAGCCAGACTGATAGCCCTGAATCCGATCGCTAGTCATGCCCCGTGCCGTCAAAAATACAACGGGTAAGGTCTTGAAGCGGGGATCTTCTCGCATTTGCTTGAGAAACTGATGTCCGTCTACCTGAGGCATCATAATATCCGTGATGACTAGGTCGGGCTGGCTTTGTTGCAACAAGTCCCACCCCTCACGGGCATTGCTGGCAACACTCACCTCAAAGCCGCTGTCTGTGAGGTAAAGTTGCACAGCTTGACGCAGGGCTGGTTCATCATCCACGAGTAATAGTTGCCCCGACATATCAGTTCCCTCGCTTTTGTTTTCCGATTCTAGATCCATCCCAAAAGACTACTAGTGCAGCTTGGCAGAAGTTTCTGGCCAGTTAGGGGGATAGTTTTGAGTTTTGAGTGCTGCTTGGTTATTTCTACCAGCCTGCACCAGTGAGTCTTCAGCAGCTTAGAGAGATTCACTACACCAAAATACAGTCCATCTTCTACTTGAAACGTAACTACTCAGGCTGCTAGCTCAATGTCGAGCCTGCCCTCATCCCCCAGCCCCTTCTCCCAACGGGAGAAGGGGAGCCGGATTGAAGTCCCTCTCCCTAGGGAGAGGGATTTAGGGTGAGGGTAGGCTGAGTAGTTACCTTGAAACACTCTTATACCCCAGACTGGGAATACAAAAATCTTCACCTTTGCATAGGTTCTTATCTCACTCTAGACTAGACCTCATCTGGTGCATTATGCTATGGGCGGTTTTCCGTAATTCCTTCTACTTGCTGGGCAGAGTTCTCGTCTGTTACTCCCTTGTTCTAAGATTCGGACATTGTATAAGTCCTATCCTACAATTTAGCGAACCTTAAGTTTGACATCGATATGCTTAAAATCACCCAGGCTCCTACCACTCCAGTGCAGATCAAGCAAAAATTCACGATTCTGGGCACAGCTTCTCCCAGTGATGCGAGTAGAAATTTGCTGTTAATTATTGATGATCAATTTAAGGTGACTGGCCCGTTGGTGGACATGGATGGCTCTTGGCGAGTGGAATTTTTATTTCAGCAGGCGGGCGATCGGCACCTCACCATTGCCCTTGACGATCGCGACAGTGTGAGTCTCGTCGTTCGAGTTGTGGCTCCAGCAGGTGGAGTGACCCCAATACCTCCAAAGACTCCTGCTCCTGCTCCCACCCCTACTCCTGCCCCTACCCCTGCTCCAGCGCGCACTCGTGTTAGCTTCACCAATGTACCGACGCTAATTCGAGCCGATTCTGCTTTTACAGTGGGCGGTGCTGCAACGGGGTATCAGGATGGTGACTTGCTGGTGATTCGTGTCGATCGCACCATTGAACTAGGAAAACCGAAGGTACGGGATGGCAAATGGCAAGCTGCTCTGCTCTTCCGTCAGTCGGGACGCAGGCTTTTAGAGATCGTGGGTGCAGCCCAAGACCAAGCCCAAGTTGTTTTAGAAGTGTTGCCTGCCTTGCCAGTGAGCAATTTGCAAATTCTGTCCCGCCGTGTTTGGCGTAGCCAACCCACTCCTTCAGAACTACCTAATTTGCAACCTCAACGCATTACCATTCACCACACCTTTGTCAGTCCAACCTTGCCAACCAATGCTTCCCAGGATGCAGAGTCCCAACGGATGCAGAATATTTGGCGGAGCCATGTGCAAGGGAATGGCTGGAGTGACATTGGATATCACTACATCATCATGCCGAGTGGCAGGATTTATGAGGCGAGGGCTGAGCAAAAACGCGGTGCCCATGATGTGGTGAATGATGGGCTAGGAATTGCTTTCGATGGGGTTTACAACGCAGCGACGATCGCCCCAGCCCAATTTCAGTCGGCAGTGGCACTCTGCACCCGGTTATTCCAGCGCTACAACTGGGGCGATCCCACTGTACCCGTGCCAACACCTACTGCCAATTTTGGTACGCGTAATTTGCCACTGATTTGCAGTCACCGCGATCGGGTAGCAACAGAGTGCCCTGGTTCCGAGGGCGGTAGAACAGTACGCGTAGATGACATTCGACGAGAGGTGAAAAGTCATCTCACTTGAGAGATTTGGAGAACCCATTTGGTAATTGCTCAACCTAGAAGAATCAGGGGTTACAGACCTTTTATCTACTACTTTTGATGACTTTTGACCAGAAAAAGCACGAATTTTTGTCTTTTAAGTTATTTTATACGGCAGCAAAATAGCTGGAACCCTCATTTTTCCGAGGTTGAGCAATTACCCCATTTGATATCTATTCTTAAAGTGTAAGGCTTTCAGGCAACCCCTTGATTAATCGCCTTATTCACAATAAAAAAGACTGGAAGTCCTAAAATAGACTAACTCTTCTCAATAAGGCTTGATTTTGATGTTACCAAACAAGCTTTGATCAAAAAATCTGATCAAGAAATAGGAAATATGATGCAATTTCGCACTAAAATTGACTTTACATTACAAGAACTAATACTCCGGACAGTTTTTGAGATAGAGGCTGAAACCCTCATTCTACCGTTGGTACTTGACCTCGGTGAGGAGGCTGAAACCCTCATTCTGTCGTTAGTGATTTAAAACTGTCCGGACTGTTAAAGAACGAACCAGAGGTTTGGAAGGGGAATACCCATGGTTTTAGGTGGGCGATAAATTAAGCGAATTTCGTATGAACATAAAAAACTCGGAATTAATTACTGTTAGTTCTGTGATTATAATCTTGCACCTAATTTTATGGTGGCGGTATCTACCGCTTGCACATCAAGATTTGAATTTTCATACAGAGCCTGGTTTAAATCTGGCAACATATGGAATTATTACTGGATCAGGATCTCAACACATAGATTTAACTTATGTTAAAGGAATGTATTTTTATCCCCCTGGATATTCTCTAATCATAGGTAGTTGGATTAAACTATTTGGCTCAAGCGTTCATTCTCTTCTAGCTTGCACTCACCTAACCCACACAGGATATTTGTTCACTTTATGGGTTCTTCTTCGCAGGCGATTCAAATGTACACGGTTAGCGGCTGCACTAGCTGTAATTTCCTCCTTCCCCATGTTCCATCACGGCAGACCAGATGTCACAGCGCTGCTTCTAGGTGCCATTGCCTTATTAATAATTCCCCATAAAATTAACCTATGCCTGTTACTTTTGAGTGGTAGTATTTTGGGCATTGCAGTGCTTGTTTCCCCACCTTACGGAATAAGCGCTGCTGCTGTAGTTGTAGCTTTTTATTTATTTGCTAGTAAATTGCCGCTAACTAAAAATCTCAAAGGATTAGCGCTTATTACGGTTTCTAGTGTTTTTAGTTTTATTGGCATTTGGGCTGCTGTAATTACTTGGCAAAATTCATGGGCATTGGGTATTGAGAAATTTAGGGTTAATTCAGCAAATCGCGCATATGAATTAAATCAAATGCCTGATTTCTTTACATCCTATATGTTTGTTTTTTCTGTACTTCCACTATTTCTTCTGACGCTTATTCCATTGATAATTGTGTTATGCCGGTATCGCTTCTCGTTGAATAATTCCTTACCCATAGCAGCCAGGGCTATTTCATTCTAAGTGAGCAATTGATAGGGTAAAGAAGTCGTGTAAGATTCACCCTAAAACCAGATGCCTCAACCTGCCATCATTGAAATCTTTGCAGACCTCGTTGATACGCGACGCACAGCAGGACAACGCCATCAGCAATCGCTATGTCTGGCGTTATTTACCCTAG
>Ga0163154_10000917_pt1 | contig 45867 bp, 29 predicted proteins | sample OliLakLV19MP9P1_FD_148649 | JGI IMG/M metagenome (GOLD analysis project Ga0163154, IMG submission 148649) | Freshwater microbial mat bacterial communities from Lake Vanda, McMurdo Dry Valleys, Antarctica - Oligotrophic Lake LV.19.MP9.P1 | ecosystem: Environmental > Aquatic > Freshwater > Lake >... | reverse complement strand
AATTAAAGAGGGTGAGGCTCCTGCGGGGGCTTATTTTGTGCAGCAGATGGGCATTGATAAAGAAGAAATCCTTCTGCCAAAACATTTTAAAGTGTCGCCATTCAACAACCTGAATGCGCTTGCACCCGACCCCTCCCTGTTGGCGACTATTCCAACCGCTGCCAATGAATATGACCGTAATTTAGCTATCCCCATGCTGCCTTTGGCGCAGGTGGGAAAAATTATACCGACACCTTTTCAATACAAAGAAGGTAGCGGCAATGTTGTTTTAACTGAAAAAACGGTGGTCAGTTACGCCAAAGGTCTTAAAAACGAAGCAGGTTATTTGGTGGACATGCTGAAAAAAATGTTCGGTATTACCCCTAAAATTACCGAGGGTGCAAGCAATGACAGTAACGCCATTCGTTTGAGCTTTGCCCCAACATCAGCAAATGGCGTTGCTGCCGAAGCCTATCGCCTTTTGGTGAGCGCCGGCAAAGGCGTACATATAACAGGAACAGATGCGGCGGGTGTTTTCTACGGCGTTCAAAGTTTATTATCAGTCATTGAGGCGGACCGCCAACAAGCGGCAATCGTTGTTAATGAGGTGGATATCTTAGATGCGCCACGGTTTGGCTATCGGGGTTTTTTGTTAGATGTATCCCGCAATTTTCAGAAAAAAGAGGCTGTGTTGCGGCTGATTGACCTGCTGGCAATGTACAAAGTGAATAAATTGAATATCCGCATCACAGAAGATGAAGGCTGGCGCATTGAGATGAAAGATTTGCCCGAATTGACACAGGTAGGCGGCAAAAGAGGGCATACAACAAACGCTAAAAATTGGCTGACACCGTCTTTTGGTTCGGGTCCCTATCCCGATGCAGAAAATAATTACGGAACAGGGTATTATACCCGGGAAGATTTCAAAGACATCATCAAATATGCAAGCCAACACCATATTCAAGTGATACCCGAGGTATGTTTTCCGAGTCATGCACGGGCAGCAATAAAGGCGATGGAGGCACGCTACGATTATTATATGGCGAAAAATGAGCCGCAAAAAGCCAATGAATTTCGCTTAATTGACCCCAACGATAAGTCAATTTATCTTTCTGCCCAAATGTATAAGGACAATATTGTTTGCGTGGCACTCCCCTCTGTATATCATTTCTACGAAACGGTGGTAAAGGATTTTATCGGCATGTATGAAGAAGCGGGCGTAAAAATGACGACTTTCAACACAGGCGGCGACGAAGTGCCTAATGGCGCATGGACGCAATCGCCCCTTTGTGCTAATTTAATGAAAACCCTCCCCGATGTAAAAAATGTCAGTCAGTTGCAAGGTTATTTTTTTGAAAAAACATTGGGGATTTTGGAAAAATACAATTTGCAAGTAACAGGCTGGGAAGAAATTGTACTGAATAAAGACGGCGAAGGCAATGCGGCGGTGAATTCTAAATTTGTTGGAAAAAATATCCTTCCTTTGGTTTGGGACAATACGGACGATCATATTGATTTGGGGTATCGCATCGCCAATGCAGGCTATCCTGTAGTATTATGTAATGTAACCAATCTCTATTTCGACCTCGCCTACAATACCGACCCTGCCGAACCCGGTTTGCACTGGGGCGGCTTTCAGGATGCCATTGACCCCTATGTTATGACTCCGTTGGATGTGTATAAATCGGCACATTTTAATATGTTCAGCCAACTGACCGACAAAGAAGAACAATATATCGGCAAACAACGTCTAACACCCGAAAGTAGCAACCGCATTGTTGGTTTACAAGCACAACTCTGGTCAGAAACTATAAAAGGTGCGCCCATGATGGAGTATTATGTAGTGCCTAAAATATTTGCTTTTGCTGAAAAAGCATGGGCAAAAGCCCCCGATTGGGAAAGTGAAATAAGCCTTTCAAAACGCAATGCCGCCATACAAAAAGGTTGGGGTCAATTGGCCAACCGCATCGGACAACGTGAATTTCCCCGCCTCGACAAGTTTTTTGGTTCATATAATTACCGCATTGCGCCCGTTGGTGCGGTAATCGAAAATGGTATTTTAAAAGCCAATACTGCCTTCCCCGGGCTTACCATCCGGTATACAACCGATGGTTCTGAACCAAAAAATACTGTACCTGAATATACTGCACCCACAAAGGTTTCGGGTACTGTTAAAATAAGAGCGTTTAATAGTTTGGGGCGTGGAGGTAAAATTTTTAAGGTTCAGGAATAGGGGTTTTTCGTCACCCCTGTATCAAACATAAAAAAAAGGAAAAAATGACAAAATTAATTTTACTCAACTTGACGGCAATTGCTTGCTTTTTGATAATCGTCTCATGTGCTTCTACGCAAAAGCCGGATATGTATCAAGTTGGCGTATCAGTTGCCAACATTACCCCAAAAGCAGGGGCATTCATTGCAGGCGATGCCAATAACAGGCAATTTACAGGCGTGCATGATTCGCTTTTCGCAAAAGTAGTGGTGCTGTCTGATGCCAAAAACAGTATTGCATTACTTACTTTTGATTGTATCGGTATGTTGTACCCTACCTTGTTGAAAATCAGGGAAGCCGTAGCCCAACAAGTGCCGTTGGCAACTTTTGACCCCAATCATATTGTTATGGCTTCCACACATACGCACGCAGGACCTGATGTAGTGGGTATTTGGGGGCCCAACCAAATGACTTCCGGCGTTGATACTCTTTATATGAACGATGTGGTTTCAAAGGCAGCCCATGCAGTGATAGCAGCCTTAAAAAACAGGCAACCTGCTACTGCTGGATTTGCGGTATCAACATTTGGCAGCGATTGGGTTTACAACATTTCCGATTCGCTCTCTATTGACCGCAGTCTCACAACTATTCAGTTTAAAGGCACAGACGGTAAATCAATTGCCAGCATTACCAATTTTGCCTGCCATCCCACCATTTTAGATAAGGCAACATCATTGGTTTCTGCGGATTATGTACAGGGTATGTATGCCCATTTAGATGAAAAACTGGGTGGTGTAAACCTCTTTTTGCAAGGGGCTATCGGCGGTTGGGTACAGCCTGAATATGAGAAAAAAGAGTTTGCAGCAGCCGAAAAACGAGGGATGGAGTTGGGCAGCAAAGTGGAATCTATTTTACAAAACAGCCAGCCGGTTATTGGTGTTTCAGTAGGATTTAAAAGGCGTACATTGAATTTACCAGTATCTAATCCCGGATTTAAGCAATTATCAGGTTTGGGTATTATCAACCGCTCTTTTACGGATAGTGTAGCCACCGAAGTAGCCTGGTTTTCAATTGGAAATGCTCAATTTGTTACACATCCGGGCGAAACAACGCCGGTTCATTCGCTCCAAACCAAGGCCTTAATGACAAACAACGGTCCTAAATTCGTCATCGGTTTGGGTATGGATGCGCTTGGGTATATTTTATCACCCAATTTTTTTAATCCAAACAAGCCGCTCCAACACACCGGTTATATGCTTTCAATGTCTGTTGATAAAGAAGCAGGTACGGTGCTGATGAAGAACATTACAGCTATGTCAAAACAATAAAATATGGCGCAAAAAAGACTCATTGCACTCGATGCATTCAGGGGCTTCACTATTGCCGCCATGATATTGGTAAATTATCCCGGCAATTGGAACCACGTTTTTAATCCATTGCAGCATACCGACTGGTGGGGCATCTCGTTCACAGACTTGATTGCGCCTTTTTTTCTTTTTATAGTGGGTATTTCTATCGCATTGGCTTATAGTAAACGGCTAGATGCGGGGGAAAAACCGCAAAGTATGCACGCCAAACTGTTCAGGAGAGCCTTGAAAATTTTTGCCGCAGGTATGTTGCTGAATGTGCTGGGCATCATTGATCATTTTAGTTGGGCAGAACTGCGTTGGACAGGAACGCTACACCGCATCGCTATTGTATTTTTGGTGTGTGGGTTGCTGTTTTTGCATACTGATTGGAAAAAATTAGCATTGATTGGGGTTGTTACGCTGATAGCCTATTGGTTAGCCATGACGATGATACCCACGCCCGGCTACAATAAAGTAATGCTGGAACCGGGTAAAAACTTAGCGGCATGGTTCGATAACCTCTATTTGCCCGGCAAAATGTGGGAGGAAACCTGGGACCCGGAAGGCATTTTAAGCACCTTTCCGGCTATCGTTACGGGCATCACCGGTATGCTTGCGGGCAAATTGCTGATTGTGCAAAAATCGTTTGAAGAAAAAATTATTACTTTGTTTTTCTGCGGTTTTGTTGCCATTGTGGTGGGTATTATTTGGAATTGGGATTTTCCATTCAACGAAAATATATGGTCAAGTTCTTTTGTTTTAGTTACATCGGGCATGGCATCAATAACAGTTGCGGCTTGTATCTACGTGATTAATATATTGGGTCATGAAAAATGGGCACATTTGGGCGTTATTTTCGGCATGAATGCCATCGCCATTTATGTTTTAGCAGATATTTTAGCCATCGTGTTTTACGGCATACCCTTCGGCGGGGCTTCTTTGAACACACATTTTTTCAATACGCTTACAGTTGCGGGCGTAGCGCCTAAGATAGCGGGTTTACTCTACGGGCTGATTTTTATTGGCATCAATTTCATTCCTGCATGGCTACTGTACAGGAAAAAGATTTTTATAAAATTATAAATTGGCATCTTAATGAAAAAAACGCAACAGTATATTCTAAATATACAAGAGATGATAAGCCGTGTGCTTGAAACTCAAATGGAAAACATTGAGGCAGCAGGGGCAATTATTGCCAAAACGGTGATGCAAGAGGGCTTTGTCTATACCTTCGGGACGGGGCATTCCCACATGATGGCAGAGGAATTGTTCTATCGGGCAGGTGGCCTGGCACGGGTGTATCCAATTTTAGAAGACGCTTTGATGTTGCACAACGGGGCTATCAAAAGTACCCAAATGGAACGTTTAGAGGGATATGCCGAATTAATATTAAGCAGGTACAACTGTTCCGAAAAAGATTGTCTCATTATTGCATCCAACTCCGGGCGCAATGCTGTGAACATAGAAATGGTGACAGCTGCCCATCACCGCGGCATGAAGGTGATAGGATTGACCAATCTTACCCATTCCAAAGCGCAGGAATCCCGACATGTTTCCGGCAGCAAACTGTATCAACTCGCTGATGTGGTATTGGACAATCAAGGTTGTTTGGGCGATGCATCGGTGTTTATACCCGAAATCAATCGAAATATAGGGGCAACCTCAACATCGTTGGGTGCTATGCTGCTACAAGCGGCTGTGATATCGGCTATTGAGATGATGATTGATAAAAACTATATCCCTGAAGTATTTTCATCCAGCAATCTCGACGAAGGCGATGCGATAAATGATAAGATGCTGGATATTTATAAATCGGTTGTGAAGCCTTTGTAAAATTGGTAAACAGTATGGTTAGTAAACAGGACACCGCAGAAGGATTCCTGCGCCTGAGGGTCAAATAATCAGCTGACGATTTTTATCTATTTCCCGGCAACGTCTAGCAAGCCAATAGTTTAGCCGGGGACGTTGCGGCTCCTTAGTACGCAGTACGCAACGTCCCTACCGGAGACGTTGCTGAAAAACCCATCAGGCGCATAACTCCGCACAGTGCTTCTTTGTTACTGAATCATAAATTTTCTGGCTGCTGCATAATAGGAGGGTAGTAATAAGGTGTAGATATGAGACAGGGGTTATAGCTATCTGCTCCGGCGCCTGATAAAGACCATTCCGTTCATATAATTTTTTACGCTAATTTTCCAGTATGAAAATTAAATTCCAGACGCTGTTCCTGTTACTTTTTTTTGTTTTGAGTGCGTTTGCGCAAAATGAGAATTTTATATTGCTACAACCCGATCGTGTTTTTGATGGCCAAGCAATGCATACCGGTTGGGTGGTATTGATTAAGAATGATACTATTGCAGCGGCAGGTCCGATGCAATTTAAACTGCCTGCTGGCACAAAAATAATTGAACTAAAAAATGCAACAGTTATGCCCGGACTGATTGAAGGGCATTCTCATTTATTGTTACACCCCTACAACGAAACGCCCTGGAACGATCAGGTGCTAAAAGAAAGCCGGGCCGAACGGACTGCCCGGGCGGTAAACCATGCAAAAGCCACACTGATGGCTGGTTTTACCACCGTACGGGATCTGGGAACCGAAGGCGCCATGTATGACGATGCTGGTTTAAAAGCTGCTATTGAAAAAGGCGTAATACCTGGTCCCCGGATGATTATTGCCACCAGGGCCATTGTTGCCAAAGGAAGTTATGGTCCGGCATCAAACAATGCAGATGTTGATTTAATTGTAGGTGCTGAAGAAGTAAGCGGAATGGAAAGCATTGCGCAGGCAGTAAGAACACAAATTGGAAAAGGTGCTGATTTGATAAAAGTATATGCCGACTACCGGTACGGATTGAACGGTGAAGCGGCTCCTACATTTACAATAGAAGAATTAACCAGCATGGTGAACATTGCCAATAGCAGCGGAAGAAAAGTAGTGGCACATGCTTCCACTCCGGAAGGCATGCGCAGGGCCACCATGGCCGGTATAAGCACCATTGAGCATGGCGATGAGGGTACGGCTGCAATTTTTAAACTGATGAAAGAAAAGGGAGTAGGTTTCTGCCCCACACTAGCTGCCGGGGATGCTTTATTGCAATACAGGGGATGGAAGAAGAAGGAGCAAAAGGCGGGTGAGCCCGAACCTAAAAGCATCATTCAAAAACGCAAAACTTTTCAAATGGCATTGGATGCCGGGGTAGCAATCTGTATGGGTGGCGATGTAGGCGTATATCCCCATGGCGATAATGCCCGGGAAATGGAAATGATGGTAGACTATGGAATGAAACCCCTGGAAGTATTAAAATCTGCCACCAGTGTAAATGCTGCTTTTTTTGGTTATGCCAATAAAATTGGAAGTATCAAACCTGGATTACTGGCAGATATCATTGCAGTAGATGGCGATCCATCGGTTGATATAAAAGCCATCCGGGCCATCCGGCTAATTATAAAAGGAGGGAAACTGATTAAGGAATAGAGTAAGATTGTTTATCCGGCTTCAGCCGTTGTTCGGTGTGTCACGAAACATTTCTTATCTCCAACCGTTGTTCTTGCCTTCACAAACCACCACCGCCTTTTTCCAAATAACAGCGGTTTGCAATGCCCTGTATGCGTTCAATGAACTTGCGTTGATAAGTGGCCAAGCGAATAGTTGTTGAGGAATGAAACGGGTTTATCCTTTAAAAGCGATAGTAACAGCCTGTTTATCATGTGCTATCACCTGAGCAAAATCTTTACCCGATAGCTGGCTTTCGATCCAGCATTCTAAATCAAAATAAAAAGAAAACCCTTTTTCATAATAAGTTTTAAAGAGTGTTGTTACCACTTTTTTCAATGCTTCTAATTGTTGCTGGCGGATTTTTTTTGTATCTGCGCCAGAAACTGTCTTAAAAAAATCGAGCAGAATTTTTTCACAGCGGTATAACCGGTCCGACTTGTGCATCAGCCGCTGAAAGGAACGCACCTGGTAATCTAACAAATCATAATTGTTGAGCTCGTAATGAATAAACAGCAGCAACAATTTTGCAAAACCAAATTCATCCATTTCTTCATTTGTCGTATTCATTATCTTTTGAATCATTTTAAGTGCTGCCCTCAAATCCTTCATTGCATAATGATTGTAAGCAGTAAAATACCAAAGCATGATCTTCGCTTTCATACTAAATTCATCCGTAGAGATGGTCATTGTTATTTTTTCCCTTTCTGTAAATTCAGTTGCTTTCAAAAATTGCCCCGTGTGGTTATAATAGATAAACGAATAATTATACCACCGTTCGTACCCCAGCAGTAATAGCTGGTGATTGTGCACTTTATCAAGCAGTGTTTTAAACTTGATGATGTGTTCTTCAAACCCTTCATATATTCTACTTCGCACACAGAGCCAGAGATGCTGCAAATGTTCTGACAATATTGCGGATTCTATTTTTTCCAGACCGTCTGTATTGCCTATTATTTCCAAATAGCTTTTAGATACCTCAAAAGCTTTAACCGGTTTGCCAATCGCCATATAGTAATCGCACAAGCCCATGCTGCGTAATCCCAGTGCAGTGCGACTCATCATATCTGTTTCCTTTGTTTTTAAAACAGGCATCATCAATTTGGTAAGCTCATCTCTTTCTTTTTTGGTGCGGCAGTATAATTTTTTTCGAAGGTAGAGGCGCTGGTAAGAAAAAGGATCACCTACCAGGGTGTAGTTTTCTATGATACGAAAAATATGTTTTTTCTCTTCCAATACCTGCTGCACTTTGGCAACACTGGGATCGTCTGTATTAAACATCTCTCTTAAATACTCCATCAGCAAAACATAAAAATGTCGAATGAAGGCATCATCCTGCAACGTGATGGCTTTTATTTTTTTTAGTAATCGGCCCGATTGTCCATGCAGCCCTTTATACTGTAAAACCTTGTACGTTTCAATCAAATCTGTATGAATGCTGTCCATGTCTTTGTAAGCTCCATAGGATTTTACGGATGCAATGATCTGATCAAATAAATACTTTTTTACTGCAGGAAGATTGCTGACTTTATTTGTTGAAATAAATTTTTGGATGATCAGCTTTTCATCAAACCGCACTTGTTTGTCCATGATGTCAAATAGCTTCATGTAGCTTTTATCTCCCTGCTGAAAGCGGGTGTACATTTTAAAATAACGCTTCTCTGTTCTGCTAAGCGATTTAATCAGTTCATGTGTTTCTTCTAATAGTGCTGCTTTCATTGCATCCTAAAATACATCTTTTTAATTATTTTATGCTAAAAAATACCCTGTAGCATTTTATTTTTTTATCCGTTAAAATGTTGAAGACCAGTATTTAATTGGTCTGGTCCCCATGTTGGCCACTGCTAAATCAAACACAAATAGGTTTGCAACCGGGATGGCATCAGGATACTTTTAATTATTGTTAAACATTCGAAACACGTTTAACCCAGGTTTTAAAAAATGGTACAGCCATTTTAAAAATGATACCAATAATTTATAACCAATAAAAATCAATCAAAATGAAAAAGCTTTTCTTATTGAGTGTTTTAGCTACGCTTACAAGTAGTATTTCTTTTGCCAAAATATGGAGGGTAAATAACAATGTGGGTGTGCTGGCAAATTTTACCACTGCCCAGGAGGCCAATGATGCAGTATCAGTATTGCCTGGTGACACCATTCACCTGGAACCATCCACCACCAGCTACGGCATTTTAAATTGCACTAAAAGATTAACATGGATCAGCACCGGCACTTTTTTAAACATCCATCCCAATGAGCAGTTTTCGCCAAACGCAGGGATGATTGATTATTTACAGGTTACACAGCCCGGCGGTCAAAATTCAGTATTTCATGTGGTTGTAGTTAACACAATTACCATAGGTCTTTCGGGAATAAGATTGGACAGAACCTTTGCCGGCAATACAATTTCTGTTGATAATTATGGATACCCAGTTACCAATACCGTTATCGTTAATTGTTATTCCAGAGGTGATTTGTATATCAATGTTGGAAACAATAATGTAATAACCAATAATATTTTTGAGGGAGCTTTAAATATCTTTTCCGGTAATGCCCAGGCTGTAATAACCCATAATGTTTTTAATGCGGTATCTGTAACAAGTGGGGTAGTTAATAATTCAACTTTAACCAACAACTTATTCAATAAAACAAATTCGGCATATACTTTCACCAATAGTAGTGTGCGGTACAATATGAGTGCTTTTGCAAATGTATTGCCAGCAGGTAATAACAACCAGAACGGCATAGATATGAATACCGTTTTTGTAAATGACAATGGAAATACTGATGCGGACTTTGTTTTAAAAGCAGGAAGTCCGGCTATTGGGGCAGGAACGGGAACACCGGCCGTGGACCTTGGAGCTTATGGTGGTAATTCTCCTTTTAAACTGGCTTTGCAACCGGCCATTCCAGCCATTTATAAAATAGATGGGCCCGCTGCACCGTCGGGTAGTACTATGATAATAACCTTTAGCACCAAAAGCAATAATTAAGATTAATCAATACAACTCTGCTAGCATTTGCAATTGACTGTCGGTATCTGGCATGGTATATTTTATCATAAAGGCCTGCTGCCATTTGCACCTAGCTAAGGGTTACAAAAATAATTATCATGCGAAATATTTTTGCAATAATAGTATGCTGTTGCTGCTGTTGTAAGGCATCGGCACAAACCAATATTACCGCAGCCGAATATTTTATAGATGTTGACCCCGGTTTTGGTAAGGCTACCGGTATAACGATTACAACGCCTTCAGCCAATCTATCAAACCAATCTTTTAATGTGGCCCTGGGTGCTGTTCCGCAAGGGGTACACAGTGTTTTTATCCGCAGCAGAAATGCCAGTGGCAAATGGAGTATTGCCAATCGCTTTGTTTTTTATAAAACTACTGCGGGTACAGTTGCCCCTAATATCATAAAGGCTGAGTATTTCTTTGATACAGATCCGGGCTTTGGCAAAGCTGTTGCTATACCGATAACGGCAGGTACGGATTTGCAACAAATAAATTTCACGGCAGGCATTGGAGCATTGACTCCGGGAGTTCACCAATTATTCCTTCGCAGCCAAAATGCAATCGGAAACTGGAGTGCCAGCAACCGGTTTATATTTTACAAACAACCTCCTGCAAACGGGTTGCCTGCCGCAGATATTACCAGTGTAGAATATTTTATAGATACAGATCCGGGTTTTGGCAATGCCGTACCCTTAGCCCTAAATCCTGCACCGGCATTACCTGATTTTATTATGCCGGTAAATATTTCAGGTCTTTTGGTGGGGAATCACAAACTATTTATCCGCAGCCGTGCCGGTGCAAATGTGAGTATAACCAATGCATTTGATTTTGCCATTGCTGCTACCGCAGCTTCACCCGTTATCAATGTGAATGCGCTTACTAAAAAGCAACTATGTGCCAGGGACAGTGTAAAAGTTTCCTTTGATGCAAAGGGTACTTATAACCCAGGCAATACTTTTAATGTAGAGCTCAGTAATGCTTCCGGTTCATTTGCGGCACCGGTAATCATCGGCTCCTTTGCAGGCACCAGGAGTGCAATAGTTGGATGCAGGATTCCTCCGGCAACCCTGGGCGGAAATAAATTTAAAGTAAGGGTGAGCAGCACCATTCCGGTGGTAACCGGTTTGCCAGGCAGCGACGTCCTGATCATTGGAAACTGGCCCAACCTTGGCCCGGATACCACCGTGTACCAACTGTGCCAGGGGGGAAGCGTTAATCTGAATACGGTGTACAATACCAGCGGTCTTACTGCAGTTTGGGATGCCATTAATCCTGCGGCTGTGTTACCCGGCTCGTACCGTTTAATGGTTAATAACAGTTACGGATGCAGGGATACAGCATATGTTGCTACCGTGCTGGAAGTGGCCACCTGGACGGGTGCAAGCAGCAGCAGCTGGCATACAGCCGCCAACTGGAATATTGGTAAAGTGCCTGCCAGAAATACACATGTAATCATTCCGGGCGGAACAGCTAATCCCTGTATCATTAGCAGTAATAATATTTCGGCAGCAACTATACAGGTACGCAACGGCGGCATCCTGCAAACCACTAATAACAGGGAACTTGAAATTAGTGGGAAATGCAGTTTGCTTCCGCCCAATTAAAAAAGTAAGTAGCCGAACTTGTGCGGTAAGAGATGAGTTTAAAATAAAGGGATTAGGTACTTAGTTCACAAAGCCCATTCGGTATTGAGTTAGACTCTATTTACTTTTTTGCCTACCGATTTTTTCGGGACAGGTTGATGCAAAAAAAGTAACAAAAAAGATCAAGCCCGCCCGGCCAGCCGTTCGGACGGGGCTGTGAATAAAAAGGCTCCCGGCTTTCGGGACAGGTGAAATTTTCCACATCAACCTAAAATCAAGGCTCCGGATAGCTATCGGGGCGCCGGAAGAGCTAAATAATTTGCAAGTTGTGCCGGCTCAAACAGCCCCGTCCGACTGGCGTTAGCCCGGCTGGCTTGATTTCTTAACGGCTGATATGGAAAATTTATAGCACTTTTTATTCAAGGTCACAACCAGTCGTCATTTACTACTAATATGCCTAATCCTATAAAATAATTTAAATGAACGTCTTTATTAACTAACAGTAAAAATTAAACAAAATGAACTTTATACAAATACCATTTGACCGGGGCATTCGCATGGTGCAGGCCGAAGAAATAATAAGGGTAGAGGGCCGTAGTAACTACAGCAAAATATATTTTGTATCCGGCAAACCAATGACGGTGGCCAAAGTGCTGCACTGGTTTCAAGATCATTTACCCGAACAGATGTTTGCAAGGGTACACCGCAGCCATTTGGTGAATAGAATATTTGTGTATGAAATAAACGGCTGTAATTATTCAAATCTTTTACTTACCAATGGGGAAAGCATACCCATCAGCAGGCGGAAAAAAATATTGTTGAAAGCTGGATGAGAGCTGCAATCCTTAACAGCATTATCAACTTTATCAAAAAAATAAAAAATATCAGCATGCCTAAATTCCTGGTAGAAAGAGATTGGCCAAACGCCGGTAAACTTTCTAAAAATGCATTGAAAGATATGGCACAGCAATCATGTGATGTATTGCGTAATATGCAAACACGGGTGCATTGGGTGCATAGTTATGTAACAGCAAATAATTTGTATTGTGTTTACATCGCACCCGATGAGGATGCACTGCTGGAACACGCAAGCTATGGCGGTTTTTCGGCCCGGAAAATAAGCAGGATACAACAAATTATTGACCCCGTAACTGCGGAATAAACTTACTTTTACATATTGGATTGATAAGGATTAGCTAAAATTGAAAACTGCACTTGTGCGATATATTTATTATTTTGTATTGAAATGATCACAGGATACATCGCAGCATTTGCAACATTATTTGCCTGGACAATTTCCACGTTTGTACTGGCAAAACTCACCCGGCTCCAGGATGCTTATACCTTGAATAAAGCGGCGCTTTTCTTCAGTATTTTTTTATTGGGCCCGCTGGTTTGTATTTTAGGTGGACTGGCGCCCTGGCAATTGTTTACGCTTCCCAGTTCATCCAACTGGCTGTGGCTGGGCATTTCAGGTATTCTAGGAAAGTCGGCAGGCGATTACTGTGGTTTTTGTGCTTTCCGTATTTTAGGAGCCAGGCGACGCAGCATGATATCTACTCTAGGTCCCGGGTTTACCTGGCTAGCTGGTTTACTCATTCTTAATGAAAGCATGAACTGGCTGGGGATTGCTGCCATGCTGTTTACCGTTGTTTTTCTCTTATTGTTAATCAACAACAGTGTAGAAAAAATGGAAGTGCAAAAAGAGAACTTTGGTACGCCGCTCACGGGCCTTTTATATGGTATTGCGGCAGCTGCATTAACGGGCCTTGCCTTTATACTTTCCAAAAAAACTTTTATTGAAACAGGCAATAACATATCAGCTTTTCATGCTACCTGGATAAGGATCATTGCTGCCTTTTTGGCGTTGATGATCGTTGATACGCTGCGTAACAATCATACTAATTTTATCAAACCATTTTTGGCAGATCAACAAAAATTGCTGTTGTTGTTTGCGGCTGTTTTATTTGGTGCAGTGCTTGGTTTATCGTTTTCATTGATAGCTATTACCAAAATGAATGCCGCCGTTGCATACACTATTTTTTCACTGCTACCTGTTTCCGTTATAGTAGTTAGTGTCATTTTATTTAAAAAGAAAATAAGCCTTTTAAGCTGGCTTTATTCGCTACTTGCAGTAGCAGGTGTTATGGTATTGGTATGGAGAGAAGATTTAATTAAATATTTTTAATGCTCTTAAATAGTTGATTAAACGTTACTGGTTTGGTAATCCCTGTTCCCTCAGTTGCTGACTCCGCAGCTTAACAGACTATCAAAAAAACGTCTAAGCGCCTCAACAACAAAATCAAAAAAACGTCTAAACGCCTCAACGGCAAAACAAAAAAACGTCCGCACACGTTAAAGGCAAAACAACGTAACCCGCAGCTGTTGCCACTATTTTAAATGCATCTTTACAAACTATTAGCATGCTTACTTATGCCAAATAACTTATCTTGCCCGGCTGGAAAATGTATTAGCAAACAAACGTCAGTTATCTAAAAAAACAGGTATGAAAAAAATATTTCCCATCGCATTCCTTCTTTTAAGTTGTAATGTTTTAATGGCACAACTGTCACCCGCCAGCATCGATTCGTTGGTAAAAGCCACACTCAGTACATTCGATGTTCCGGGTATTGCGGTGGGTATTATTAAAGATGATCAATTGGTTTTTGCAAAAGGATATGGCGTGCGGTCATTAGCCGAAAAATTACCGGTGGATGAGAACACGCTGTTTGGCATAGCGAGCAACAGTAAGGCATTCACCAGTGCAGCACTCGCCATGCTTGCAGATGAAGGCAAACTGAATTGGGATGATAAGGTAACCGATTATGTGCCTGATTTTATGATGTACGACGCCTGGGTTACCCGGGAATTCACCATCAGGGATTTGCTCACACACCGCAGCGGGCTTGGGTTAGGGGCCGGAGACCTGATGTTTTGGCCCGAGGGAGGAGACATGACCCGGGAGGAAATGATACACAATATCCGCTACCTGAAACCGGTAAGCAGTTTTAGAAGTCAATACGATTATGATAACAACATGTTTATGGTGGCCGGGCAGATCATAGAAAAAGTGAGCGGTATCAGTTGGGAAGAATTTATAGAACAAAAAATAATGAAGCCGCTGGGCTTTACTACCAGTAAGGCTTCGTACAACAGGGTAGGGCCCGGTGCAAATATGATAGCGCCTCATGCGCCTGCCGATGGCAAAGTGATACAGATACCGTACGACTGGAACCCGACTGTAAATGCTGCCGGGGGAATCGTTAGCAATATTACCGATTTAAGCAAATGGCTAATCATGCAAATGAATGATGGTGAATATGGTAATGGTAAAAAATTGTTCAGTAAAAAAAATCACGATGAGATGTGGCAGTTGCAGACCGTCATTCCTGTTGATGCTGCCAGCCCCTATAATACGCACTTTTCCGGCTACGGACTTGGCTGGTTTCTCTCTGATGTGAAAGGCTACAAACAGGTAACCCATACAGGCGGCCTTGCAGGAACGGTAACGCAGATCACCTTGTTGCCCGAACTAAAACTCGGCATCATTGTGTTGACCAATCAACAACAGGGCGTTGCATTTAAAACCATTACCAATACCATCCTGGACAGTTACCTGGGCTATACAGACAGGGATTGGCTTAAACGATACAAGACCCGCTACATTGCCGCCAACAAAGAAGCAGACAGTATAAAAAGATCAGTGGAGGCCGATGTTGCAGCACAATTGAAGCAAAATAAAATAAGCATGCCGGATAGTTTATTTGCCGGTACCTACCATGACAACTGGTTTGGCAACGTTGAAATAGCCAGAAAGAATGACGGGCTTTGGTTTACCGCCACCAGGAGCCCCCGGCTAACCGGAAAGCTGTTTCCTTATAAGGCAAATACCTTTATCGTTAAATGGACAGACAGGAGCCTTGATGCAGATGCGTATGTGATGTTCACCCTCGATAAAAACGGAAAGGCATCCGGTTTTGCCATTGAAGCCATATCACCCTTAACTGATTTTAGTTTTGATTTTCAAGACCTGGATCTGAAGCGGATCAGGTAGCTTTTGTATTGTCTCTTTGTTACTGAACTGTAATTTTTTTATGTGCTGCAATAATTGGCAGGTGTTAGTAACTGTGATTTCAACTTCAGGCGCAGGTACCGTTAGCTATTGGTACCGTCCTGTTTCTCTGTAATACTTACAAAATAATTTTTTAGCTGCTGCAATAACGTGCAGGTAACGGTAACGGGTGGCCGCCTAACAGGTGCATAACTCCATCCTGTGTTTTTTTATTGAACCACCATTTTTTACCTGCCACAATCACAGGCCGGTACCATTAACTGGTAAACACCGCATAGAGCTTATAGTTATCTGCTCCGGCGCCTATTGCTACCCGACAGCTAAAGGAACTATTTGTTGATTGTTTTGCAGATCTCCTAATTTAAAAATGCTGTTATGAATATATTAACACAAAAAAAAATGACGGAAGCATATTAGAAAGTATTTTTAAACGCTGATTTATACCAGCTGCTTTTAGCTATAGTTATTACAGTAACATCAACTTTAGCAGGGGTGCTTTTTTGATGAGGCAAACAGTAAAAAACTTTAAAAAAGCTGATTGCATAGAGGGGAAGAAAACCAACTCCAAATTATAATGAAGGTTTAACGAGGATTTTAAATTTGAAACCCTCATTATTATTTTAATTAAAAAATTCGGGTTAAATGATTGCTGCCAGTTTTAAACAATCTACAAATGGCAAAAAAATTATTTGCGTTAACCTTATTTGTATGCTTTACTGCATTCGTTTTTGCGCAAAACCACATTAAAGTTGTGTCCAATGACACAACCGGTAAATCAGGATCAGGTATAAAAAAACTGACAGGTAATATTTTAAACCGGTATCTAAACGACTCAACCAGTCTGGAAAAACCAAAATTATTGTTCTATCCTACGGTTGCATTTTCGCCGGAAACAAGCTGGGAAATTGGTATTTCTGCCTTGCTTCTTTATTATGCCAAACGAGATACCGCTAATCGCCTGAGTGAAATACAATCATTTAATTTTTACACCCTTAATAAGCAATACGGAGCCTGGTTTGAGCATTTTATTTACACTGATAAAGACAAGTGGTTTTTTCTTGGAAGATTGCGGTTTCAGCGGTTTCCGCTGCTGTACTATGGCATCGGGCCATCCGCTAAAAAAGAAGATGAATTGCTGGTGAATTCAAATTATATACTAATACGGGAAAGGGTACTTCGTAAAATTGTGCCCAATCTTTTTGCCGGGCTGGAATTTGATTATCAAAAATTATATAACGGCAGTATTGATCAAATGGGGAGCAACCTGCCTGCACCACCAGGCAGCGCAGGTACGCAAAATCTTGGCCTTGGTGCAGGTGTTGTTTATGATACAAGGCACAATGCACTCAATGTGCGAAGTGGTAATTTTGCAGAAGTTGCACTGCTGAACTATTCACCATCGCTGGGTAGCGACTATAAATTTCGCTCCTTAACATTTGATGGCCGCTTATACCGAACGGTAAAAAAGAACCAGGTGTTTGCAGCCCAGTTGTACGGCCAGTTTATTGGCGGCAATCCTCCCTTTAATCAAATGGCGCTTGTAGGTAATGAAAGCCTTATGAGGGGTTATTACACCGGCCGTTACAGAGATAAAAATTACATTGCTGCACAGGCTGAATATCGTTTTTTGCCATTTGGATTCAGTAAACGCCTTGGTGCAGGGGCTTTTATAGCTTCGGGTATAATTGCGCCGGCATTCAATAAATTTTCTATCAACAATATTTTACCATCTGGTGGCGTGGGACTGCGTTATCTTATTTTCCCTAAAAAAGATATTTTTTTAAGATTTGATGTTGGTTTTACCAGGGAAGGACCAGCATTTTATATTTTTTCCGGAGAGGCCTTTTAAGTACAGCAAATTGAAATGGGGTGATAATTAGGTTTATAAGTATCCAGATCCGCCAAATGTAATGCTTACACTTTATCCCAATCCCTGACCAGCTGGCATTATTGAGCTTGATTTAAATCACCGCCTGCAAAATGATTGTAGCATACAGAAGGCGCAGGTGGGTATCTGCGCCTTGTGCATGTGTAACCGTTAAATAGCTTTAATTAAAACGTCCATTCCGGCCGAATATAATGGCAGGTGTAGCCGTAAGGATTTTTCTTTAGGTAATTCTGGTGTTCTTCTTCTGCATTCCAAAAATCAGTGGCAGGTAATACAGCGGTAACAACCGGCCCCGGCCATTTACCGGACGCATTCATTTCACTGATCAATGTTTCGGCTGTTGCCTGCTGCCCTTCATCCAGATAAAAAATGGCGGAACGATAAGACAAGCCACGATCATTACCCTGCCTGTTAAGTGTGCTGGGATCATGTATCTGAAAAAAGAATTCCAGCAAACTGCGGTAAGATATTACCGACGAATCAAATTGTACTTCAATCCCTTCTGCATGGGTGCCATGGTTGCGATAAGTTGCATTGGGCACATCGCCGCCTGTGTAACCCACAACTGTTGAATGAACGCCGGGTAATTTGCGTATGAGTTCTTCCACTCCCCAAAAACAGCCTCCGGCCAGTATTGCTTTATCCATAATTATAACTTTTGTTTAGTGCAAAGTTAGCATTGACAGATGAAAGCTGTTGTGTTTGTCTAATGTCTATCGGGGAAATTAGTTACACTGAGCCATATTTTGTGGAGGCATGAATCAAGGCATTGGTAATAGTTTGGGTAAGGGCGTGTGCCGTTTAACGGTTGGCTTCGCTTAACCAATGAAATTGTTTTTCCGCTAGTTGAAAATGCCGGTTGCTTCAGCATTGGAAAAGGCATTTGCAGCGCAAACACTTTTTGAATACCATAAGAAAATGCAGTTATTGCCAGCGTATACCTCAGCAAAAGACATAGCAAATAATTTAGCTGCCGATAGCCCCCTCGTTTGCGGTCAATAAAAGATTATATTAAAGCACCAGTTACAGCTAAGGAAAGCATTAGGCAATTAGCTGCCCAGTCAAAAGAGGTATCACCGCTTCCTCTATACACTTGTTGTACCTCTTTTACATGGAACACCTGAAAAAAATGTCTGTTGGCTGTAATTACACCCCATTCCATAAAATCGTGATAAAAGCCCAAGCCGTAACTCATGCCGGGGATATCAGCAAGCCAGTCCTACGGTGCATTGTACAAAACAAAGTAGATGCAAAAAAACCGAAAGAAAACTTTTTTCACTAATGGCCACGGGGTATTGGGCTGTTGTATGCTGCTGGTCATGGTAATAGGTTTATTTTATAAAAATAAGCAAATGTGAATGACAATATGTTGTTGCCGCCCGCTGATTACATCTGGCGCCAGATGAAGGTTATCATTTGGAATTGTAAATGCAGGGAGGAATTAATCCTAAATAAATTTCCCCTTTTCAAAGGAAAGTATCTGGCACATTTTTTTTTAAAAAATGATGTTTGGTTGCTTCGCCTTTTTAATAGTTGGATTAATTATTTCCCTTTTCTTAATTTTTATTTTCGTTATCACAACAAAATAACACAGCAGCTAGCTTTAATATATATTTCTGTGAAATTTCATTAATGCTTAGGTTTTAAAAAGCCTTTACCGTAGGTTTGAATAAATCAAATTTATACACATGAAAATCAAAAACTTTCTGTTTAGCCTTTTTGCAATATTAACTTTTCTCCATTGCACGATAGTAGACGCTCAAACAGTACTACCCCTCAATTCTAAAGTAGTAAAAGGCAAATTAGACAATGGGCTTACTTACTACATTTTGCCTAACAAAAAACCCGAGAATAAAGTGGAACTGCGATTGGCCCTTAATGCGGGTGCAATAAACGAAGATGATAACCAGCAAGGATTGGCGCACATGGCAGAGCACATGGCGTTTAATGGTACAAAAAACTTTAAAAAGAATGACATCGTATCCTTTTTGCAGGATATTGGCGTTGGCTTTGGCAGCGACTTAAATGCTTATACGAGCTTTGATGAAACGGTGTACATTTTACCCATCCCTACCAGTAAGCCTGAAAATCTTGAAAAAGGATTCCAGGTATTGGAAGACTGGGCTCACAATGTAACCTACAACAATGATGATATCGACGGAGAGCGTCCCATTATTTTGGAAGAAAGCCGCCTTGGAAAAGGAGCAAACGACCGGATGTTCAGAAAACTATATCCCAAACTTTTCAAGGGTTCCTTATATGCCAATCGTTTACCCATTGGTGTTGACAGTATCATAAAAGGGTTTCCTTATGATGAGATCAAAAGATTTTATAAAGACTGGTACCGTCCAGATTTAATGGCAGTAATGGTAGTTGGTGATATCACAGTTGAGAAAGCGGAGGCTTTAATTAAAAAGCATTTCAGCGGATTAAAAAATCCTGAAACGATCAGGGAAAGAAAATATGCAGCGGTACCAGCTTATACCAGCTCCGATGCATTGGTTGTAACCGATAAGGAAGCCACCGGTTACCAGGTGAGTGTGCAATATCCAACTTTTGTAAAACAGGATCTCGTAACAGATACTGATTATAAAAATGACCAAATCAGGTCTTTGTTTTCTGCCATCTTTAACCAACGTTTACAGGAACTTACGCAAAAAGAAAATCCACCCTACCTGTATGCTTATGGAAATTTTGGTTCCTATGCAAGAGGATATGATGCTTTTTCACTGGCAGCAGGCTCCGGCACCAATAACCCAACAACAGCGCTTACTGCTTTAATGACAGAAGTAGAGCGAGCTAAACGTTTTGGCTTTACACAGGCAGAATTGGATAGAGCTAAAAAAAGTTATCTCAGCAGGATGGAAAAATCCTATAACGACAGGGATAAAACTGAATCGGGTGACCTGATAGGTGAAATGGTGCGAAATTTTCTGGAAAACGAAGCTATGCCTGGCATAGCGGTAGAATATGAATTGACAAAAAAGCTACTACCTGCTATTACGCTTGAAGATATCAATGCCGTACTAGATGTAATAAAAGGTGATAAAAATAAACTCGTAGCAGTAATGGGGCCGGAAGGAACTGATAAAATGATTTTGCCCGATAGTATGCAACTAATGCAAACGCTGGCAGCTGCAGAAAAGGCAGATGTAAAAGCGTACGAAGAAAAAGTGATTGCGGCTAATCTTTTGAGTAAGGAACCCAAAGCAGGTAAAGTGGTGAGTAAAATTGCGGATTCAAAATTAGGTACCACCACATTGAAATTATCAAACGGTGTTACGGTAACATTAAAAAAGACAGACTTTAAAAATGATGAAATCATTATGTCTGCGGCAAGATATGGTGGTAAAAATGCTTATGGTTTAAAGGATAAATTCAATGCAGAATATGCTACACAAATAGCCGCCACCATGGGTTTTGGGGATTTCTCTCCTACTGATTTAAGGAAATCATTGGCGGGTAAAACAGCTGCTGCAAATGATATCTTCTCCGGTACACAGGATGGCTTTAGCGGGAGCAGTTCTGTAAAAGACGTAGAAACGATGTTGCAGCTTTTATACCTGCACGTAACGGCTCCACGAAAAGACACAGCCCTGTTCAATTCGTTTATTCAAAAAAACAAATCGCAATTGGCAATGCTTAGCTCCAATCCGCAGGCGGCCTTTGTAGATACTTTTTACAAAACAATGTTTAACAACAATCCGCTGGCACCGGTTGCTGTACCGCATGCAGAGTATTTTGACCAAGTACAATTAGACAGGGCAATGGAGATTTACAAAGAGCATTTGGGCGACGTGAGCGGAATGCAGTTTGCCTTTGTTGGTAATATTGATGAACAGAAACTGATTCCATTAATTGAAAAATACGTTGCATCGCTTCCTTCTACTGGTAAAAAATTCACTTATACCGATAATAAGGTTCGTACAGCAAAAGGTAAAATTAATTTGAATGCTTATAAAGGCAAAGAGGAAAAGAGTTTGATTCTGGCGGTATTTGCTGGAGAAACGCCTTTTAATGAAGACGAAGCCTTAAAGGCAAGTGCATTAACACAGGTGCTTAACATCCGCATAATTGAAGAGCTTCGTGAAAAAGTGCAGGGTATTTATGGAGGCGGTATTTATGGAGGCCTTGAGAAAGTGCCGTACAACTCTTACTCATTTATAGCACAGTTGCCTTGTGGTCCTGAAAAAGCAGATACGCTTACGCAGGCTTTGCAAATTGAAATTGCTAAAATCCGTAAGAATGGTATAGAAGAAAGCTACCTGTCCAAAGTAAAAAAACAATGGCTGGAAACACATAAGGAAACGATCAAAAGCAATGCGGCATGGGCTGGGAATATTGTCAGCAGCAAAGTGGAAGGTGAAAACATCGATCGTTTTGTGAACTATGAAAAATATGTTGAAAAGCTAACAACGGCTGATATAAAAAAAGCAGCCAATACTTACCTGAGCGGAAACAATTTAATGATCGCTACTTTAATGCCTGAAAAGTATGACCCAAAATATGAAACATCCACCGGCAACCGGAAGAACGTGGTGATGAAAAACATTGATATAAAATCAGCAGATATTAAAATTGAGTTGTATGACAATGGCGATGTAGATGGTGATGAAGTAACGGTTTATTTTAATGGCAATGTAATCAGCAGCAAACAAAAGCTTACTGAAAAAGCAATTATCATCAATTTAAAGGCCATTAAAAATACCAGCAACGAACTGGTGATGTATGCAGATAACCTTGGAAGCATTCCACCCAATACAGCGTTGATGAAAGTGTATTGCGATGGACAGGTGTATGAAGTAAGAATGGAATCTGATGAAAAGAAAAACGGGGTAATTCGTTTCTCATTTAAATAGAAATACACACAATTAAAAAAGCCGCAGCTTTAATAACTGCGGCTTTTTTTTGCCTTTGAGACACAGGAGTTCTTTCTGCGTTTCTTTGTTAATTGTATTGGATTTATAGCTGCTGCAATAATAGACAGTTTTTAGGAGTGGGTAAACACCGCACAAAGTAAGTCGCCTCATGAAATAAACTTGTTTATTTACACTTCCAGAGCAACATAAAAATAGCTATTGTTTACGGTTGATTTTTATTTCCTGTAACCGCATGGGCATAACATCTACTATATCAAAAATAGTTTTTGCACTTACCAGTTTGTATGATCGGAATTTTTCTCCGCCATCTCTGCCAATAAGTACAAGCGTAAAACTACTGTCGGTAGGAACTTTCCATTTTGTGAATTTATTTTTATTTTCCTTGTTCAGGCAAAACTGCTCAATAACGATATCCCTTTCTTGCATTCCACTTTTAAAGGGCGAAAAAATTTCTACCTGTTTATAGAGCAGGGTGCATTCACCGGTAACAAATACCAGTAATTTTCTTGGTGGGTTTTCCATGAATTGAAACATTATAAACAGTAAACAAACAGGAATTTTAAGATACATCTTTACAAAACAACAAACAAGGCAAAATGGTTTGGCCAAGGATAAATAATTGTCTGTTTTTGATAATTCAATTTTGCAGCATACCTGCTAAAGTGATCAAAAAAACTCATTGCTTACGGCTGCCGCCGAGGTTCGTTTCTTCACGAATCACTTTTTGCCACATTTTACTGCATGCTAGTTCCAAGGTGCTTTTTTATTAAATTTTTAATGAGCAAACATCAAAATACTTTCAAATGGAAATTCGTCTATTGTTTTGTTGAGATAGGAACCACGGCATTGGTGCTTACAATTAATGCCTGCTAAGCAGGTGGGGCACCATCCCGGAATGGTGAGGCAACCTGGCCTTAATTTACATTCTGTGTAAATTTCTCTTGGAAAAACAGCTACCCAATCTACAACTGTTGAGGTTGTAAAATAATCAGCTTGCTTAATGGTAAACTAATATTTTGTACGCATTATATTTTTAATTTTCAACACTAAATGCAGCACGTCATAGAACCATCATTAGCGAAATTACTAACACACTGCCGGCAGGCCCCGACAGTTTTATAATGCGGCAGAATTAACAGCAATGCCTGGCATTTTATAAAAAACTATGCTCAATTGCATAGCGAATAAGCAGTGCTGTATTTTTTACATTCAATTTTGTATATAGGTTTTTTCGGTGTGTATCTACTGTATCGATACTTATAAAAAGCTGTTTACTTATTTCTATATTGGTAAATCCTTCGGCTATTAATTTTAAGATTTCTTTTTCTCTTTTACTCAGCACCGGCAGTCCGCTCTTTTTTTCAGTAGTGGCTTTAAAATTTTTGCCTGCTTCAAAACTAAAAAAGGTTTTGCCATTTTGTACAGTTTCTATGGCTTCTAAAATTTCTTCTTTATCCGCATTTTTTAAAAGATAGCCACTTGCTCCATTTTCAATCATTTGAGTAATATAACTTCCCTGGCTTAAAGTGCTTAAAGCAATCACTGCAATACCGGGGTAATTTGTTTTAATAAGTTGGCATAAATCCATACCATTCATATCGGGTAAGTTGATGTCCATTAAAATGACATCGGCTGTATTTGTTTTAAAATAATTAATACATGACATTGCCGAGGTGGCATATCCTGCTACTTTAATATGCTTCTCTTTTTGTAAAAAGGAAACAATGCCTTCAATAATCAATTGATGATCGTCTACAATAAATACACTAATCATGTTAAGCTTTTAATTCAATATTCACAGAAGTTCCTTGTTCCGGGTTGGTGTCGATATCTATAGTTCCTTTAAAATAATCTACACGTTGCCGCAGATTTACAAATCCGATTCCTTTGGCAAACTGCAGTATATCTTTATTAAAACCGATACCATCATCTTCTACGGTAAGTAAAACCTTATCCGTTGTTTTAGTAAGTTGCACAAGAATCTGTTTGGCAGCTGCATGTTTAAGCGCATTATTAATCAGCTCTTGTGCTATCCGGTAAATATACAAATCAGCTGTATTACCCAACTGCCGTTCGATGCCGAGGTGTTCAAAAATTATTTTTGTGTTAGCTGACAATTGCATGGAATTACAGAAATCGGCCAATGCGTTTATTAGTCCAAATTTAACCAATGCCTCGGGCATTAAGTTATGGGCCACTTTACGCAATTCAGCAATGGTATCATCTAATCTAAGGATCGAGGCTTCAAAGGACTGAACCCCTGCAGCGTCCATTATCATATTTTCTTTCATATTTACAAAGGATAGTTTTACGCCTGATAACATACCTCCAAGGCCGTCATGTAAGTCTTTGGCCAATCGGCTGCGCTCTTCTTCCTGGCCTTTTAGCATGGCATCTACGGCAAGTAATTGTTTGTCTTTTTCCAGTTGGGCAATTTGGGTTTGTTGTAGTTTTTGTTTATTTTGAAAATTAAGGTAGCTTAACAAACTAAGTAACACTAATACAAAACCCGACACAATTAAAATATTATTAAGTACAGATTTTTGTTTGCTTTCTGCTTTTATATTCAATAATTCATTTTCCTTTTTTTCTTTATCATATTTGTGCTGCACATCAGCTATCTGTTTAAAATTTTCTTCTCCTGTTATTGAGTCATCTAAATCATCGTACTGTGTTCTGTAATCATAAGCAGTTTTATAATCGTTTAATCTTTTATAACTGCTGGACATCCAACTGTAGTACCACATCCTGTAATTTGTTTCATGGTATTTTATAGCAAGCGGATAAACTAATTTTAAATAATCAATTGCCTCCAATAAATCTGCACGGTTATTATTATTTGCGGTTGCTTTTCTTACAAACACTTTTCCGGAAGTAAAGTAATAATCCAAAAAATAACGTTCAAAGTTCGGATTGCTCAGGTACATTTTTGCATTGGCCATTTTAGAAAAAGCCGAATCAAACAATTCATAATTAGCATAAGATTCACCTGTTTGAATATTTGATTTAATTAAACGCAATGTATCATTTAAGGTTTCCCAAACTTTTATAGCTTCATTGAAATACTTAAATTTTAATTTCAGCGAATCTTTGTTCATTGTTGAAAGATCTGATGAAACCTTTAGCACTTTTATTGTACCTCCCAATTCAAATTTATTGATGGCGATACCATCTTTAAAATTATTCTTTTCTGCTACAGCTAAACCCCTTTTATAATAAGTTGTCGCTGTTGGTTTCTGGTCTAATTGCTTGTAAACACTTCCTAATCCGTTTAAAGAGAGCGATAGCACATCGTTAAAATTATTTTTCTCAGATATGGAAATTGCCTTGTTGTACAAATCAGTTGCCTTCTCATAGTTGCTAACTCTGGCATTGGTAAGTGCAAGTAATTGATGGGCTTTGGCATATATTGGTAAAGATGTTTTATTATTACTTTTATTAATAATCCAGTTTCCAATAATTTCTTTTATTGCTATTTGATCATTTGTCAGGGAGTCTAATTTTTTTAAATATTTTTTTAAAGTAGTTGTGTCTGATGATTCGTGCTTTAACACATTTTCCATTGAATCTAAATTTTGCCCATCTGCATCATTTGGGCATATAAAAAGCAACATTATTGAACTAAACAAAAAAATTCGTAATGGCATATACCTATTGTTTTCAATGTAAAGTATCTCCATTTTTTTAACCTTTCCAAACATTCTCCCATAAATCACCCCTTTACGTGATTAAAATAGCTATTTAAGTTTTTCACATTTGTGCAGTTAAATCTTCCTCTTTTTTTGAACGCTAAAATAAATTTTTATGAAAAAGTTGCACTTGCTACAATGCTTTGATGTTACCGATGCCGTAAAAGATGGCATTGAAGATTTCAACAGACTTTCAGGCAATCCCTGTAGAATAAAAAAAGAAGCGGCTAAGCCGGTTGTTCAAAAATTTAATAAACCTTATAAAATATTATTGGTAGCTGTACTGGCAACTTTTGTAAAATTATTTAAGTAGGGTTAGTAACTACAATTAAAATAAAGGATGCTCCACTTTTATTAAACCGCCCATGTTGTCTAAATCATTCAAATGAAATCACGATCAATCCTGTTTGCAATGGCCTTGTTTTTAGGCTCCGCAATAAAAGCACAAAGCGTAGGCATTGGCACTACCACGCCCAATGCCAATGCAGCATTGGAAATAAAAAGCAATAATAAAGGTGTACTAATGCCACGACTTAGCACAACCGCCAGAAACAGTATGACGAATGTGGCAAAGGGCATGTTGGTGTACGATACTACCAATGCCGGTTTTTATTACCATGATGGTGGTAAGTGGCTGCCCATAAGTCAATCAAATAGCGATAGTTCACTTACCTACACGTACCCGGGTATTGCGCCTACAATAGCTAACATTACTTTAAACCAGGATATATATGCGACTGGCCTTTATGGAACATTATACGATAATGGCGGTGCAACAGGCAACTATGCCAGTAACAGTAATGGTGGCTATACAGTTTATAATGTGTTCGATAGTACAGCACTTATAAAGGTTGAAGTAATAGAAATGAATATAGAAAGCCCCTATGATAGCCTTATAATATATGCTGGTAATGACTATGAACACAGGCAAGTGTTTACCGGAAACCGAACAGGTACTTTTTACTTTAACGGTGATGATGATTTGGTGTTTAGGTTTCGTTCAAATGGGGTGAATAACTTATCGGGTTTTAAAATAAACTGGACAAAACTTACACCCAACTCACTTAAAGCAGAAGCTCCTCCACTTACTGGCTGGTATTTTAATTCAGGAAAAATAGCAGCAAGGGGTGGAGTAAATGTAAATAATAATTGGGCAACCGATAGTTTGGGTATGTACTCTTTTGCTTTTGGACAAAATGCCACTGCTAAAGGAAGGTCCTCTTTAGCATTTGGTAAAAGTGCGGCGGCAACTGGAGTTGCATCTACAGCAATTGGTGACAATGCGGTGGCAACAGGATATGGGTCTACAGCGATTGGTGGAAATGCGGAGGCAACAGCAAATTCGTCTATTGCGATTGGATCAAGTTCGGCAGCAACAGAATACGGGTCCCTTGCCCTTGGACAACAAAATATTGCAAGTGGCCTTCTTTCTACCGCAATCGGTGAAGCAAACGTAGCACAGGCCAGTGGAACTTTTGCTTTAGGTATTAGAAATATATTAAGTGATGTTTATTCCACAGCAATAGGTTATCAAAATAATGTCAATGGTGTTCTCTCTGGCGCTTTTGGATCTTCCCTGGTTATCAAAGAAGACAGATCTTATGCAATTGGTCTCAACAACGATACTACCGGCACTAATAAACTTTTTCAAATTGGCAGTGGCTCTACTATTAATTCCAGATCAAATGCACTTACCATTTTAAAGAATGGAAATACAGGCGTTGGCACTATTTCACCCACCACTACTTTAGATGTAGATGGAGGCTTTAGAACAAAGTATAGCGGCTCTGTTATAAAATCAGTAACAGGTACTGGCAGTGCAGCGTTGGTCAATTTAACAATACCTGCTTTACCGGCTGGCTGGGATTTTACAAATACGTTAGTTATGGTTTCAGCAGCCGATGGTATTTCCGGAATTATCTATCAAACCAAATTAACTTCTACCACCAATATTCAATTGTTTTTTGAGGCCAACGCTACGGGTCCAACACGGTTTAATTACATCGTTTTTAAATTATAATCAGCAAGTAATAACTCATTATGAAAAAAGTAATTTTTCTGTTCGCCTTTTTTTGCGTGGTAAATAATATCAAAGCACAAAACGTAGGCATCGGCACTACCACCCCCAATGCCAATGCAGCATTGGAAATAAGGAGTAACAATAAAGGTTTACTAATGCCACGCCTTAGTACCACAGCAAGAAACAATATGACGAATGTTGCCAAGGGCATGTTGGTGTATGATACTACCAACGCCGGTTTTTATTACCACGATGGTGGAAAGTGGCAGCCCATCAGTCAATTAAATAGCGATAGTTCACTTAACTACACCTACCCGGGTATTGCGCCCGTAATAACTAACATGTCTTTAAACCAGTTTTTGGTAACGTATGGTTCTTATGGTACGCTATACGACAATGGTGGTGCAGCAGGTAACTATGTAGGTAATAGTAATGATTTATATACAATACAATCTCGTGATACTGCTGTTCTTATAATGGTAGAGGTAGAAGAGATGAATTTAGAAAGCCCTTATGATACGCTTGAAATATTTTCTTATTTCCACTATCAACAAAAACAATTATTTACCGGAAATAGAACGGGTACTTTTTATTTTAGTGGTGATGAAGATTTGGTGTTTAGGTTTCGTTCAAATGGTGTGAATAACTTACCGGGTTTTAAAATAAACTGGACAAAACTTACGCCCAACTTAAAAAAAGCAGAGTCAACTCCTCTAACTGGTTGGTACTTTAACTCAGGAAAAATAGCAGCAAGGGGTGGAGTAAATGTAAATAATATTTGGGCAACCGATAGCTTGGGGTTGTTCTCTTTTGCGTTTGGCCAAAATGCCATAGCAAGGGGAGACAACTCTGTCGCATTTGGTAGTAATTCAACAGCGTCAGGCAAGTATTCATTGGCAATGGGAGAAAATATTGCAAGTGGCGATTTCTCCACCGCAATAGGATTGGCAAATAAAGTAACTGGTACTCGATCTTCTGCTGTCGGTTTTGGTAATGAAGTTAGGGGTCATAGCTCTGTTGTTATTGGAACGGGATTAATTAATAAAGCAACTGAATCGTATGCAGTTGGTAATTTTAACGACACAGCCGGCACAAATAAAATTTTTGAAATTGGTAGAGGGGTATCAAATTTAATTAGAGAGAATGCACTTACCATTTTAAACAATGGAAATACCGGTATTGGCACCGTTACACCTACTACTACTTTAGATGTAGATGGAGGCATAAGAACAAAGTATAGCGGCTCTGTTATAAAATCAGTATCAGGTAATGGCAGTGCAGCGTTGGTTAATTTAACGATACCTGCTTTACCCACTGGCTGGGATTTTTCAAATACGCTTGTGCTCGTTTCGGTGGCCGATGGTATTTCTGGAATTATGTATTCAACCAAACTAACTGCTACTAACAATATTCAATTGTTTTTTGAGGCCAACGCTACCGGGCCAACAAGGTTTAACTACATCGTTTTTAAATTATAATCAGCAAGTAATACCAAATAGTATTTCACAAAAAAAGGAAAGTGTTTAATGTTTATGTAAAAAAGTTATAATTAAATTAAACAAAAATTTTTATTTTATTTTTTTTAAACTTTTAATTTTTTGTTCTGTTAAGGTGAAAACAAAAAAATAATTTATGCAAAAGAAATTTTTATCATTAGCAGCCATTGCTGCATTTAGCGTAATGACATTTACGGCCTGCAACAGCGGCGAAACTAAGACAGCAGAAACAGCAACTGTTGACACAGCAAAAGAAATGACGGCTCCACCACCGGCTGCTGAAAAAGACGTAGTTGATATCGCAATTGGTTCTACCGATCACACAACATTGGTTGCGGCAGTAACTGCTGCAGGTTTGGTTGAAACATTAAAAGGCGCAGGTCCTTTTACCATATTTGCACCAACCAATGCAGCTTTTGCAGCATTACCAGCAGGAACGGTTGATGGATTATTAAAACCGGAAAGTAAAGATGCACTTACTAAAATACTTACTTACCATGTAGTTGCAGGTGCAGTAAAAGCGGCAGATTTAACAGATGGTCAGAAAGTGAAAACTTTACAAGGTGAAGAATTGACAGTTTCTATAAAGGAAGGAAAAGTAATGATAAACGGTGCTAATGTAACTGCGGCAGATCTTACAGGATCAAATGGTGTGGTGCATGTAATTGATGCGGTATTGATGCCGAAAAAATAATACATTTTTTGTGTAAGGTTTATACAGGGTAACGGAATCAGCTTAGCTGGTTCCGTTTTTTATTTGAAATAAGCCGGTATTTTTTGCTGGATAATAAACAATGAAATCAGGCTTCCCTTAATCAGGCGCCGGTATTAGCTTTTTCCCTGCAAAATCATCTGCTTTCAAAACAATTCGGTGCAACACTTCTCACTTGGATAATGAGCAAGTTCGGGTACATTGCGCCAAAGGATGGTGCACTCCGAAACTAAAATGACTCGACATTTTTTTATCGTTAAACCATACCGATAAAAGGACCGTTCCCCCGCAATAACGAAATTTTTATGCTGCCAACAACTATCAAAGTTAAAGCGGTAAATTTTACTTGTTACATGCAGCAATCCATGCAGGTATAATGTTCCCGGCTCTGCTGTTTGATAGTTGAAAGAAGTTGTTGGAAAAAGAAAGGTACATAAACAGGGGACTATCAATTTTCAGTAACATCGTTACCTGCCGGAATATATCAAAAATCATCTCAGTAAAATACAGTGCTCTCTGTACGAAAGATTTATTCATTATGAATACAGGTAATGGTACCAGCAAAAAAGAAAGACGGATTAATTATTTAGCCTCATCTGCATAACCATTACTATTGGGCCAATAAGTATAGCTTTTTTTACTTTATCTTTCCATTTGCACAAAGCAGCTATTTATGAAAAAAATTGTAATCTTATTTGCGGCTACATTATCGTTAGCTGCATGCAACCATGTTGCTGAGAAAAAATATATATCCATACAGGACATAGACTCAACCAAAAAACCGGGAGACAATTTCTTTTTATACATTAATAACAAATGGTTCGATACAGCGCAGATACCAGCTTCGCAGTCGGGCGTGGGTGCGTATATGTTTATGAATTACCCACAGCGTTTGCGTTTGCAGGGTATACTGGATAGTGTTTCAAAAGCTACCAATACAGCAGGAAGCATCGAACAGCAGCTGGGTGATTTTTATGCTTCCGGTATGGACACACTAACCATCAACAAGCGTGGTTACGATCCCATTAAACCTTTGCTTAGTAAAATTGACAGCATACAGGATGTGGCATTGCTGATGAAGTTTGTTGCTGACGGCGCTAAGGCAAACATTGGTTCGATACTGGCTTTTGCGATTGGGCCCGATAATAAAAACAGCAACCTCAACATTGCACATATTTACCAAACCGGCATTGGTATGCCGGAGAGGGATTACTACTTTAAAACCGATGCACCCAATGTTGCAATACAAGATGCCTATCAAAAATATCTTACGGGTTTATTTACTTTAACAGGAAGTGATACTGTAACTGCTGTAAAAAATGCAACGTTGGTATATGCCATCGAAAAACAAATTGCCGCTTCGCATAAAACGAATATTGAACTGCGTGATATTGACGCCAATTACAACAAAATACCGGTTGCAGTACTTGTAAAAAGACAACCCAATATTGGCTGGTTAAATGTATTAAGTGAGTTAGGCGCAAAAACAGATTCTATTGATGTTGCCCAAACGGCTTATTACGACAAATTGAATGCGTTGCTTACCAGCATACCGATGAGTGATTGGAAAGTTTATTTAAAAGCCAATGTTTTAACTGCTTATGCCAACCAGTTAAGCAAACCTTTTGCCGATGCGGCATTTGAGTACAACAAAATATTGCAGGGCCAGGCAGTACAAAAAGCAAGAGGCGAAATTATGGCTGATGCAGTTGATCAATTACTGGGTGAAGCCCTGGGCCAGTTTTATGTAAAGAAATATTTTACAGAAGATGCCAGGCAACGGGCACTTGAATTGGTAAATAATTTACAGAAAGCATTTGCTGTACGGATAGACCATCTTGACTGGATGAGCGATAGCACCAAACAAAAAGCGAAAGAAAAACTATTTGCCATAACAAAAAAAATAGGCTACCCCGCTAAATGGAGAAACTACAGGAATGTGCGGATTGAAAGTAATAAATACTTTGAAAATGTTGTATCAGCCGCCAACAATAATTACCAATACCAGTTGGAGAAGTTAGGTAAACCGGTTGACAGATCCGAATGGTTTACTACCCCATCCACCGTTACTGCCTATTACAATCCATCAGCCAATGAAATTGTATTTCCTGCAGCCATTTTACAATCGCCTTATTTTGATGATATGGCAGATGATGCATTGAATTACGGCGGTATTGGTATAGTAATTGGCCATGAATTGACGCATGCCTTTGACGACCAGGGCGCACAGTTTGATAAAGATGGTAATGTTAAAAATTGGTGGACGAAAGATGACTATGCCAGGTTTAAAGCAAAAACGCAACAGGTGGTTGACCTGTATAGCACATTTACGGTGTTGGATTCGTTGCATGTAAAAGGTGCTTTAACGCTTGGGGAAAACACCGCAGATATTGGTGGTGTATCCATCGCCTACGATGCTTTTAAAATGACTAAACAGGGAAAGGATACTGCTACTAAGATTGATGGCTTTACACCTGACCAACGCTTTTGCATATCCATAGCTCGTATATGGCGGGTAAAGATGAAAGATGAGTTTTTGCGTTTATGGATAAATAATAACCCACACTCACCACCAACCTGGCGTGTAAATGGCCCGCTAATGAACATGCCCTATTTTCAGCGGGCATTCAATATACAACCGGGCGATAAAATGTATGTAGCAGAGCAAGACAGAATAAAAATCTGGTAGTAACAGATTACCGGCAACTTCCTTTTAAATGGACAATGCGAAAAGCTTCTCCGTTGCGCTTAACCAGGCGCAGGTGTAACATCTGCGGCCCTTAGGTACTGATGACGACCCAAGCCTGCTTATTTTTTTAATTTTTAAATTTAACAACCAGTTGTAAGCACATTTTTTGGTTGCAACATCTTAAATCATCATACCAATTTTCACTAGCATACCTTACGTAAATAATGAGTAAGCAAGTGCCCTTGCGCCAAACAGTGCGGTGTACGTGATTCAAATAAAAACGGACTTCGGGCGTTTGGGATCTTTGACAATAACACAAGTAATCAACAAAATCAATCTACATGAAACAGACAACTAAAAGGATTTTACTTTCATTCATTGGATTATTTTTAATTGGGATTATTAATGCACAAAAGTTAACGGCTGACGATTTAATTTCTATCTCGAATTGCAATAGTGTTCAATGTCTTAAAAAAATTATGACTATCAATGACTACACATTTTCAAAAATCTTTCAAGCAAAGCAAAAGAGTGGCACACCTACTTTTTTAAGGCACACAAAAAAACAGACAATAAAATAAACAAATACAATACGCTCATTTATTCAAAATATAGGACAACAACTTCATCAATAATTAATTTTTAAATTTATGATTGTGAGTATTGTAAGTTATTAATAAGCCAATTTGAGCAAAAATCATTTTCTGAAAGTGAGAATAAATTAGTCCCATATTCAAATGAAGTTATTTTAAACCTTAAATCTACAATTTACCCAGACTTGGCAATAACGATTCATTTCGGCAAAGTTCAAAACGCAAGTCTATCAAATTCGGATTTCGAAATTGAAATAAGAAAGTATTCGAAATAATGCTTACCAGGTACAAATAACGTTCAAGAAAGGTATTGCTGCCGGCGTAGCAGCAAATTGTTAATTCCGGCTGTAGTTCGCTATCAGCTTCGTTTGTGAACAAGCATTGCCGGGCTTTTGTTTGTTATCTTTTACTTTTATACTTTTTTGCAATAGCAATCGGGACAGCAGCGTTTGAGAGTGTACATAGCAATGAATCCGATAGCCCGGATCCCTGCCTGCAGCAATACCCAACCGGTTTTCGGTCACTAAAATTAACCTGCAATGTCTGTCTGTAAATCATGCCGGTAAAGAGGCATCCCAACAATAGCGGACTGTTTATGTTTCTACCAATTTTATAAAAAGTGCATGGCTTTTAATGTTCCCTTGGCACCAGTTTTATACTGCAAAATCTTTTGGCAGTCAACAACTATAAACAGCTCATTTAATTTATTACGTTATTTTATTGCGCAGCCATTTAACAACATAACCCGGTAGGCGCATTGTACAGTGATAGTGCAATAGCTGGTGAAAAGAGTGAGTTAGAAAATGTATACGTTCACCCAAATAAGTATTAATTTGAAAAATATTTACGACTAAAAAATTTATAAAATGTATAACGTTTGTCAATTGATTACCAAAAGCTGATATTCTGTGTAGTGAGATTGATATAGCTTATATTTACACTGTAGTACTTTATGCTTTTAAATCCCTTATTATTAAAAAAATAATTAAACTACTCAGCTTAAAAACTGTTGAAACACCATTCCAAAAAAAATAAATCTAAATTTCCAAATTATGTCTGAATTTAAAGTTGACTCTACCAATTGCGACAAAGAGCCTATTCATATTCTGGGAAAAATACAGGGCCATGGTTTTTTAATTGGTGTTAACAATAAAGACCATTCAATCAGCTACATCAGCGAAAATACTGCTGTATACATTAATGACGATCCGCTAAAATACCTTGGAAAGCATATTGATGAGATAGACGTTCAAATGAATATCTCCAATTATGAGGACAAGCTGAAACTTTCGCAAATTATTGTTTTGGGATTAGGCAGGGGCTTTGAAACCATCAACCCTTTTTATTTGGAACTAGGGGGTAAACAATTCAACCTGATCATAAAAAATTCTGCAAACATTTACTTGCTGGAATTTGAGCCCTGCAACAACAAAGAAGAATTTGATGTTCAAAAAACAATCGGTCGTTCCATATCAGAAATATTGGCGCAGTCTGGCTTACATAATATGCTAAATATTGCCGCCCGTGAAATAAAAAAGATAATACAGTACGACAGGGTGATGATTTACCAGTTTGGGGAAGATGGACATGGGGAAGTAGTTGCTGAAGAAAAAAATAGTGACCTGAAACCTTTTTTGGGAATGCATTACCCGGCCTCGGATATTCCAAAGCAGGCAAGGGAATTGTACAAAATAAATTTAACCCGAATTTTGGCAGATGTAAATATGGAATGCCCTGCTATAATTAGTAACCAGGGCCAGGATGCGCCACTTGATCTAACCCATTCTGTATAAAGGGCTGTTTCGCCCATACACATTCAGTATCTGAAAAACATGGGTGTTGCAGCAAGTTTCAGCATTAGTCTTATTTCCCATGGTGAGCTTTGGGGCCTGGTTGCCTGCCACAATTATTCTCCAAAATTTATTGATTACAAAGCAAGAGAGGCCTCAAAATTAATTGGACAGATACTTTCTCCTGCGCTGGAGTACAGGATTGGAGAAGAAGAAAATGATAAATTTGGGCTGCTTAACCAGTCTGTAAATACACTTATAAAATATGTAGAAAAGGAAAGTGATATTGTAAGCGCTTTAACAGCCAATGCAGTAACCATTAACGATGTTTGTTCAGGTTCCGGCGCCGTACTTGTATTTGACAATAAGATTACCAGCATAGGGCTAACGCCCAATAACGATGAGGTAAAAGAAATTGTAAAATGGGTAATTAATAATACACAGGATATGTTGTTTTATACCCATCGGTTTCCGGCAATATATCCTGCTGCAGAAAAGTACAGTAATATTGGCAGTGGATTATTTGCCTGCATACTTTCGAGGGAATTATCCGAAATGATTTTATTTTTTAAACCGGAACAAAAACAAAGCATTATCTGGGGGGGCAATCCGGAAAAAGCTGTAGAGGTAGCCAGCGATGGTTCTTTGCAATTATCTCCACGTAAGTCTTTTGACAAATGGACGGAAATAGTAAGGTACAGCTCGGCAAAATGGAACCAGGGAGAAATTGCTGCTCTCATCAATTTGCGGGAGCAGGTTATTTACCAAATAACCCGTAAAGCAAACGAAATACGGCAATTAAATGAGCGGCTAAAACTGGCTTATGAAGAATTGGATACCTTTAGCTTTACAGTTTCGCACGACCTTCGCACGCCCTTATCTTCTATAAAAAGTTATGCAGAATTATTGTTGTTTACAAATGAAAACCTTGATGATAATGCTAGAAAAATATTGGAGAGAATAAATGCCTGTGCTGATAAGATGGCATTGTTAATTAAAGAAATATTGAATTACTCAAGTTATACGAGGAATGAAATTAAGCTGGAAAAGGTGAATATGAAGCAGTTGATAGAGGACGTTGTGACAGACATCAACGAATCGTTAAAACCTCAAAATCTTGAATTTGTTATTGGGGAGACGCCCGATATTTTTGGGGATGTTGTTATGATAGGGCAGGTGTTTGCAAACCTGGTGAATAATGCAGTAAAATATTCATCCAGGGCGCAAAATGCAAGTGTAAAAGTAGAAGGGTATGTTTCTGGAAATGAAACGATTTATACAGTTACTGATAATGGAATTGGTATTGACATAAAATACCACAACAGGGTTTTTGAATTGTTTAAACGTATGGATAACGTTAAAGATTTTGAAGGCACGGGCGTAGGGTTGGCCATTGTAAAAAGAATAATGGAGAAACACAAAGGAAGGGTATGGTTTGAAAGTCAGCTTGATAAAGGCACTGTTTTTTATGTAAGTTTTAAAAATGATTCGATTGGATAAAGCAGATATATTTCTAGTTGAGGACAACGAAGATTTTTCTTTTTTAATTGAAAAGGCAATTCACCATATCGATAAGGATTTGGTGTTAAAAATCGTTGATAACGGTTTGGGTGCACTGGAAGTTTTAAAGGGTTGTAGCCACGATGGTATAAGACCGAGGATTATACTGCTCGATTTAAATTTACCCGGTTTATCGGGTCTGGATTTATTAAGAGAAATTAAAGGACTTGAGTTTCTGAAACAGGTGCCGGTTATTTTATTTACAACCTCCGATAATCCAAAAGATATTAAGGCAGCAGCAGAATATGGCGCTAATGCCTATGTTACCAAACCGGCTGGTTACATTGCCCTGATAGACTGTTTAAGATCGCTTTTTAATTTTTGGTTTACACATCACACGGCAACAAAATAACACGATGAAAAAGATTTTTATTATTGAGGATGACACGGATATCTCAGCTATACTTTCCATTGCGCTTGGCTCCCGGTACCTGCTGGTAATGATGAATGACACTAAAAACCTGATGGAAAGAATGAATGAATTTTTACCTGATTTGATAATTACAGATAATTTTGTTGGGCAAAAAGTGGCGGCCGAAATTATTAAAGAGATAAGGAAGGAACCACACTTCAGCAGTATTCCTGTTATGTTATTTTCCGGTCACCCGGATGTAGAAATTTTATCCAGAGAAATTGCGGCCAGTGCATTTTTAAGCAAACCATTTTCATTGCAGCAATTAAATGCCTGTATTGAAACCGTATTAGCAATCAGCCCTGCTGAAAAAGAATTTCAGGGAAACAAGCTTGCCTAACAGCAGCAATGTATTGTACCCAATAAATAAGGAATAACTTGCTGCACTACGTTCATACACTAAAGTAACCAAACTGTCAATGATATTAGAGAAGCTAAAAAGCACCACCAAACCCTTTCATAACCTTGCAGAAGAAAAGAATTTTTCAATTAAATTGAAAGAAGGTACAATCAGTAAAGAAGAATATGTTATCCTGTTAAAAAGGCTGTATTGTTTTTTTACCCAGGCAAAAATAATTGCTGATAAATATCCGGATGATACTATAATTAAAGCAAAATCATTTGAAGATGGGATTAACTGTTTAAAAAATGATCTTACTGAACTAGGCTCCACAAACTTTAGCGAACACATTGTATTTGATGAGCTAAATTATTTTGACAGTATCGGGTTTTGTTATGTGCCATTGGGTTCAATGCTTGGTGGCAAGCTTATTTATAATAGCCTGGTTAAAATGCAAATGAACGAAACCACACATCTTCCGGTTAGTTTTTATGAAAGTTGTAAGGATTCAGTGTTTGTGAAATGGAGTGAATTTACCAATCAGCTTAAATTACTCGATGAAATTCACCATAAGGATATCTTGAACGGTGCAAAATTATCTTACCTGCATTTTATTTACCTGTGTATGCAGTTGCGATAAGTTCTGCAAGGTCAGCAACATGTCATCAATTTTTAGTGCCTGATAAATTACTTTTATAGGATTAACTATTTTGTTCGCAAAGCTTTTACCCTTTTGAGCTAGCTTCTATTTACTTTTTTTCTCCCTATTTTTTCGGGACAGGTTGATAAAAAAAAGTAACAAGAAAAATAAATCCCGCTATTCAGCGGGAGAATAAAAAGACTCCCGACTTTCGGGACAGGTGAAATTTTCCACATCAGCCTAAAATCAATCCGCTGGTTAGCGGAGCAAGAGTTCAATAATTTACAGATTATGCCGCATAAAACACTATCGTCCTACAGGCGTCTGCCGGGCGGGCTTTATTTTTTAACGGCTGATGCGGAAAATTTACAACACTTTTTTTCAAAGCCATAACCAGCATCCGTTTGCGAACAAAATACCCAATCCTATACTTTTATATTTCCAAAGCCGGCGCAAGTGTGAATTTGAGACCCCGTGTTACATTTTAAATCCGAAACTAACGGACTTCGCTACGGCTTTCATTTACGTTGCAAAAATTTAATTACCACCCGTCTGTTTTGGCTGTTGGCGTTTTTGGTATTGCCTTCCACTGCTGGCTCAAGATAAGATACAGCCGTAGTATTTATCTGTTCGTCAGGCACACCTTTAGACAGCAGGTAGATGCTGGTATGCTGCGCCCGCTTTAACGACAATGCCCTGTTAACTTCCGGTGATCCGGACTTATCGGAATGCCCGGTAACGTCCACCTGTAATAGTTTTTCTTTTAATAGAACGCCTGCAATAAAATCCAGCCGTTTAAAATACACCTGCTGAACGTTTGATTTGCCCAGCCCAAAAAGTAGTACAGTTTCCGGCATGGTAGTATAATCAAACAACGCCCGCTTAACGATGGTGTCACGCAATACTTTCACCGGAGGCGGAACTACTTTTGTAGTAACCTGCTTCACAATTGGGTTGGCTACCAACAGCGTAACCGTATCGCTGGTGGTAATACGAATTGTGTCCAACTGCCTCAAGGTATCCCTGATGTAAATGGTATCCCGGCGTACGCTTACAGGAGTTACAACCGCTTCCCTTTTTGCTGGTTGTGCTATTATCGGAACCAATGTATTTTTTCCGCTATAATTTCGATTGTTGTCAGCAGCAGTGGCCTGAAGCCGGGCAATATCACTCCTGATTTTACTGGTTTCAATTTTAAACTCATTTATCAGTCGCTCCTGGTCCAATGCCTTTTGCCGGTTATCTGGAAAAGTTGTGGGAGTTGTGGGGACTTGTAATTTTACATCGTTTTGCTGATCCTTTAAAACGGGTACAGCGCTCGCTTTAGCATTTCCCGTATCTGTAGTAGCTACCCTTACTTTGCTGCTATCAAAACTTTTCTTTTTGCTGATGGCATTGTTTCTTGCCATGGAATCCATTCGCATTGTTACAGCCATACTATCTGCTGTAGTAGTTGCAGCAATCGGCAGTTTTGTTACTTTTTGCTGATCCTTTAAAACGGGTACAGTGCTCACTTTAGCCGCTCCTGTATCTTTTACAGCTACCCTTGCTTTACTGCTGTCGAAACTTTTCTTTTTGATGATGGCATTGTTTCTTGCAATGGAATCCATTTGCATTGTTACAGCCATACTATCTGCTGTAGTAGTTGCAGCAATCGGCAGTTTTGTCTCTTTTTGCTGATCCTTTAAAACGGGTACAGTGCTCGCTTTAGCCGCTCCTGTATCTTTTACTGCTACCCTTGCGTTACTGCTGTCGAAACTTTTCTTTTTGCTGATGGCATTGTTTCTTGCCATGGAATCCATTTGCATTGTTACGGCCATACTATCTGCTGTAGTAGTTGCAGCAATCGGCAGTTTTGTTACTTTTTGCTGATCCTTTAAAACGGGTACAGTGCTCGCTTTAGCCGCTCCTATATCTTTTACAGCTACCCTTGCTTTACTGCTGTCGAAACTTTTTTTTTTGATGATGGCATTGTTTTTTGCCACCGTATCCATTCGCATTACCAACGCCAGGCTATCCGCAATTGGATTCACAAAAGTTCGGGATGTAATGGTATCTGCTGGTGGGTGGAGGCCCGCAGTATTACTACTACGATTGTTGAATGATTCTTTATTTATGGGAAGAATGCCTGCACCCGAACTATCTTTCACATTGATACTATCCATTTGTATCCGCAGGTTTTGCATTTCATATATCATACTGTCCAATTGTTGTTTTTTGTAATTGATACTATCAGCAAGTATCTTTTTATTCCGATCAATTGCAGCCTTGTTTATTTGCAATAGCATACTATCCTTTTGCTGAATAAGCTGTTCATAATACTGTACCATATTTGCCTGGCTGTAGAGCGTATCCGATTTAATAACCGATGTTGCCGGAGCATTACCATAATAGTAATTATTTACAATAATGATATTGCCTTTCGAATTTGGATTGTCATACACTTTGCCTTTATTGTAGTCAATCAACAGCCGGCTGGTATCATTTCTTTGCATTAAAACTGTATCAATTTTTTTTATTAATACGGTATCATTTACACCGGTAATGTTCCGGGATACTACTGGAAGCGGCATAGCTGTTTTCTTTGAAAAAATTCTCTCCACATAGGTTGAACTTTTATTCGGCTTGCCATAGGTGATACCAATTTTTAAACCTACATGAACATCCGCCGCTCTTAAATTTTGTTTGAACAGCATTGTACCAAGGTTGCTGCTGCCAATAAACAATGGGCCCAACCGAACCGTAGCTCCCAATAAGTTTTCCCGGTAGTTGGACAAAGCGTTTTTATCCGCAATAGTATAAGGGATATATACACCAATATGCCTGCTTTCCCAACGGGGCGTAATGGTATAAAAACCATAACTATTAAAACGCTCACCTGCATCTTTACCAATTTTTACCGGACGATATGCCATTGCATTCAGGTAAAATCCTTTTACAAAACGAAGGTCAAACTGCACACTCAGTGCTGCTGGCAAATAAGTATTGTAAAACCTTGAGCCCGGTATGGCAGCCACCCTGTTGGCAAGCGCCGTATCAAATTCCCGAATGGTATTGTAATTGGCCGTTGCCAGGTTCCAGTTGGTAATATTGGCACTAAAAGAATTTACGTTATCGGGCTTTTTAAACCGGAACATTCCTACATCTACGAGCGAAACACCCAGTTTAAAAATGTATTTGTTTACATCTCTTCTATCTGCCAGGTACGATTTTTCATCGTCGTTCCGCATGTACTTAAATTTTTCAAAATTACCTCTGTACTCGTACACCACACCTGCATCAAAACCTACCGCATTGGCATCAGGCGAAAAGTTTTTATTAAACGTCATATCAAAGTCAGCGTTTTTATTATGGCTATAATCAAAACGATTGCTATTGAAATTAATGGAGCTGTCATTATTTACGCTAAAGCGGGCATCATTGCTGCCCATGTTGAGGGATGCAACGCCGGCGAGGTATTTACCTGTTACAGCCGCTTTAAAAAAATGCTTGTTGGAGGCATACAACACACGGCCGTATGTAAAGCCAACTTCGGCCCAATTCAACGCCTTTAAATTAAAGCCGGATGCATCAATCACATTATTATTAAGCGCCGGGGAATAAAAACCATTGTAGGCCATTTTTGCAAGTTCCTGTGTAATGCCTCTTCCCTGTATCATCGATCTTGATTGAATGTTAAGAGCGATGGCTGATTTTTTTCCCGTGGTAACCATAAAACTAAGGGGCATTTGGGTTCTGTTGCCAATATTTAAAAACACCCGTTCGCCTGCCTCTAAACTTGCCTCCGACAAATACCTTGCTTTAAAAGTCTGGTAGTTGTTAAAACTATTTTTATTGAATTTTAAAAGCGCATCTCTGTTAACCAAAAAATAATTATTGCTATAATTAACGCTGGTAGCATAAAGGTTGATATCAAATTTATACCTGCTATCAACAATACTTGCCGGCTGTAGCATTACGCCGGTAACACCTGAAAAATTGCCTGTACTAATGCCCAGGAAATCCTGTGATTGGCTCTTAAAAAATAAAAATGTAAGGACGGTAATGATGTAAATTTTTTTCATGTACATGGGCTTTACCCTTTTAGTAATAGCTATTGCAAATCGATTATTATGCCATGGCAACAATTACGTGTTAATTGATTGCACAAAAACCAGCAATTAGCTGAATCCGCCTATCACAGCAGCTATTAATCTGTTGCTACAATCAGCCATATTTACAGCAGCTCTTACTATGTTTATTCAAAACAAAAACCTAGGGGAAATAATTACTCATATCGGGTAGGAATGGTACAAAACGTGGATAACGGGAATATTTTTTCTACAGGTAATATCGTTAATGTAAAATTACTAAGAATACAAAAGCAGGAATCATAAGGTAAAACCGGGATATTATTGGGCAGGTTAACCAGTAGTAGGCCTACTGCCGTAGTGGTCCTTCCTTCGCAGCATTATTTTCCATATTCCAATAAAAGCCTGGTTAATTTAATGATGCAGGTAAGTGATATTGCAGCGATAAATAATTAGTGGCCCACCGATTTATTTCTTGTGACTACAGCATTGGAATTGGTTTTGTAGTAGTTTCAATTAATACAAGTTGAAGCAGCAAATAACCGGGTAACTATCCCTGCTATTACTTTCATTAAAAACCAACGAAAAATTTACCCTGTTGACAACATTGAACAATTGCGATAATTATATTGTTCTTGCAGTTGCTTACAACTTTATCACTTAATAGTTAATAAAAATTTATGCCAACACTTGAAAATATTTTCCCTCCAGCAGATCAAATTCCACAGCAATGGAAATTGGGTAGTTTTATAGAACAACGGGAATACCTGGTAAATGGCGAACTCAAAATATGGGATGGTCCTATGAATGAAGTAGTATCGCCGGTTAGTATTAATAATGGAAAGGGAAATGAAAAAAATATCATTGGCAGCACGCCACTGTTAACAGAAAAAGAATCTTTAGAAGCATTAGATGCTGCAGTACTTGCTTATAATAATGGCACCGGCATATGGCCTACCATGAGCATTACCAAAAGAATTGCCCATGTGGAAATTTTTTTGCTGGAGATGAAAAAGCAAAGGGCTGATGTAGTAAAGTTATTAATGTGGGAGATTGGGAAAAATTTGCCAGACAGTGAAAAGGAATTTGACAGAACCTGTATTTATATTGAGGACACCATTAAAGAATTAAAAAGCCTCGATCACCGCAACTCCAAATTTGAAAATGAAGAAGGTATCATTGCACAAATACGCCGGGTGCCAATGGGAGTAGCTTTGTGTATGGGGCCATATAATTACCCGTTAAATGAAACCTTCACTACGTTGATTCCTGCATTGATTATGGGAAATACGGTAGTATTTAAACCTGCAAAGTATGGTGTGCTGTTTATAAAGCCATTGTTGAATGTTTTTAAAGAGTGCTTCCCAAAAGGCGTTATCAATATTATTTACGGTAAGGGAAGAGAGACGGTAGGTGTACTGATGGAAACGGGTAAGATTGATGTGTTCGCTTTTATCGGTACCAACAAGGGTGCAAGCGATATTAAAAAATTACATCCAAAGCCGCATCGCCTGCGAAGTGTGCTGGGACTTGATGCAAAAAATCCTGCTATTATTTTACCCGATGCAGCTATTGATACCGCAGTAAATGAAGCCGTGGCGGGTTCACTTTCTTTTAACGGGCAGCGATGCACTGCCCTAAAAATCATTTTTGTGCATGAAAATATTGCAGGCAGCTTTATACATAAATTTACTGCCGCTGTTGCTACATTAAAATGTGGTATGCCATGGGAAGAAGGCGTAAAAATAACACCCCTGCCGGAGCCTGGCAAAACAGCTTATTTAACTGGCCTTGTAAATGATGCCAAAGAATTTGGTGCGGCTGTAATAAATGAAAATGGTGGGGAGGTTAACGATACGTTTTTTTACCCCGCTGTATTGTATCCGGTAAATGAAAAAATGAAGGTTTATACTGAAGAGCAGTTTGGACCTGTGGTACCCATCGTGCCGTATAAAAATATTGAAGACGTAATCAATTATATTGTACAGTCTAATTTTGGACAGCAGTTAAGCATATTTGGAAACGACCCTAAAACAATTGGACATTTAATTGATGAACTGGCAAACCAGGTTGGCCGTATCAACATTAATGCACAATGCCAACGTGGCCCGGATGTGTACCCGTTTAATGGCAGAAAAGATAGTGCAGAAGGTACATTGAGTGTAGCTGATGCATTGAGGGCATTTAGTATCCGTATTTTAATTGCAACAAAAGACAATGCTGTTAATAAAGAAATTGTGCAAACAATCGTTCGTGGGCATCAAAGCAATTATTTGCGGCTCGATTATATTTTTTAATCTTTTATTAAATTATTTTAAAGGGCAAAGCATCATCGTTTTGCCCTTTTTTTATTGGTGAAAAATATATTGTTTGAGTTGTGGGAAAAAAATATCCACCATATTTTGCAAATTCTTTTCGTTTCAAATTCTTAGGTTTAGCAGTATCCTCTTTTATTTGGTAAATGGGCAAGGCAACGGCCGTTGCCCCAAAAGGTGCAATATTCCGGATCTAAACAGTAACCACAGGTGCTTTTCCACTTTGCCTGCAATACCAATGTGTGAAGTGTGTAACTTTTAGCAGGAGTTATGTAATGCTCATTTTGATGAATTGATAAATCTTTGCCTGTTGCAAAAATGATATCATTTTAAAGAGCAATTAACATGGACGAATTAGAAAAACAGGTTGATCTTAAAATAGCTGTTGAGGCTAGCCCGGCATCAAACAACAGTAACAGAAGCCACAACCCGGGGCTTAGAGCATTACTTTCGATAAAAAATTTTAGCACCATACTGCTGCAGGATTATGCCAACCTTCTTTTAATTGAAAAGGAACTGGATGAACTGCATAAAAAGGGGTTATTAATTATTGAGGAACAAGCGGAGACAGAAGGGGCTGGTAAGTTTAAACTAATGGCAGCAGCAGTTACAGACGCCATTGCAGGTATCAAAAACCTGTTGAACACCGCTAAAGAAAATATTGAGAAAAAAGAAACAACGGGTATTGCTGAGCTTTGGCAGCAGTTAAGTTTAAATGTGAAACAATTAAAATTGGGCGTTAAAAATTTAATAAGTACAGGCTATAAAGTGTTACCCGAAACACAATTTATACAATGGGATTCAGCATTTGTACATGTTGAAGAACCACTGGTACAATCCCTGGTTGATCATGTTGATTCATGCAGGGTACTGCTGCAAATGATTGAAAAATATTCCCCGGATGAACTAAATAAAATTACCAAGCTAATTGTAGATCAAATTCCACCGGATTTTACTTACGAAGAAGCTGTGGTATACCAACAAGACTATTATAAAGCCCTGGTGAATTTTAAAAAGGAATTTAAGGAAGAGAAAAATCTGTGGGACAAATTCCTGGATATCTTGGCC
>Ga0163154_10000907_pt1:22500-45997 | contig 45997 bp, 47 predicted proteins | sample OliLakLV19MP9P1_FD_148649 | JGI IMG/M metagenome (GOLD analysis project Ga0163154, IMG submission 148649) | Freshwater microbial mat bacterial communities from Lake Vanda, McMurdo Dry Valleys, Antarctica - Oligotrophic Lake LV.19.MP9.P1 | ecosystem: Environmental > Aquatic >... | reverse complement strand
GATTCCTCACGCACTGAGCGGTACGGATAGCATCATCTAACGCCGCCTATTGAGTGGCAGATTCAGAACAAGTTAGCTTGGCTTCTCGGATGAACATGATATTATCCTAGCATATCAGGGGATAAAGCCGTCCTGAAGGACGGGGCTTGCATCCCATATTTCCGGTCAACTCTGGACAAGCGGAGAGATTGGGGGTACACGTTGGTAACTATTAAAATTTATCTGGAGGGTGGGGGAGACTCAAAAGACCTCTTATCACGCTGTCGTGAGGGTTTTCGCAAGTACCTTGAGAAGCTAGCTCTAGACCGGATGCCACGGCTGATTGCTTGCGGAGGAAGGGCTCAAGCTTTCGATAAATTCTGCACTGCACTGAAGAATCGAAAAGAAGGTGACATTATCCTGTTGTGGATCGATAGCGAAGACTTTATCACTGATATCGAGCAAACATGGCTACATCTCACAACCCGCGATGATTAGCAACAGCCAGCGGATGGATAGATGAGGACGTTTTGCTGATGGTAACTTGTATGGAGACATGGCTACTCGCGGATCAGGTTATGCTGCGTAGCCATTATGTGAACGGCTTGCAAGACTCAGCTTTACCCCCTCTTTTTGACTTAGAGAACCGCAGTCGTCACCTTGTTCAGGATGCATTAGTAAGGGCGACACGGAATTGTAAGAACTTTTATAAGAAGGGTGAACGCTCATTTATACTTCTTGGCATAATTCGACCCGCTGAAGTAGGGAAAATTTGCCTAGGTGCCGAGCGATGTGAACGTATTTTAAAGGCGCGGTGCAAGTGATTCTGAACCCGGTTACTCATGTTGATAGCGCAGCCCATTGGCGGTAACAGTCTTCTACAGCACGGGCAAAACCTACCCCATCCCCGAGGGACGAAGCGAGGACCCATTCCCGTAAACTGGCGCGTAACTGGGTGAGCCGCGTCCGGTCCTGAGCTAAATCCACACCTACCCGGACCCAGGTTTCAGCATCAGTGGGGGCCAACTCCGCTAACCCAATAGCACTTAAAAAGGAGAATCCGTAGCGTGAAGCCGTCCGCTCCCCGGTCAAGGAGAGTACGGGCACGCCCATGACGAGAGCTTCTAGGGTCGTGGTGGCTCCTTGGTACGGGAAAGTATCGAGGGCTAGGTCAATCTGGTGATAACAGCTCAAATGTTCAACGGTGGTCGCGCAATTAGCTAAAAAAGTCACCCGCTCCGGTCCAATCCCCCACTGGGCAAGCTGAGTCCAGACCCGTTGCTGCACCCCCGGATCGCTCGTCTGACGGGACTTCAGGACCAGACGGCTCCCGGCGACTTGGTGGAGCAGTTGACCCCACAAGCTGAGCGTTTGGTCTGTTACTTTACTGATGTTATTGAAAGACCCAAAGGTAATGAAACCTTCCGTTACTGCGGGTAGGGAGTTGACGGTTGGTAAATCGGCGGGAGGTTGGTAGCAGTGGGCGGGGCGGTCCAGATTCCACACCGTCTCCGCGAAATACTCCGGGGTGCCCGGTGGCGTCAGCCAGGAGTCCGACAGCCGATAATCCATCTCCTGTAAACCCGTACTTCCTGGAAAGCCCAACCATGAGACTTGAACCGGAGCTAACCGCTGAGCGAAGACCGGGAGCCGATTACTAGCCGTATGTCCAGCCAAGTCCACCAAAATATCAAGCTGGTGCGCTCGAATCAGTTCCACCAACGCTAGATCGCTGAGTCCCACCGTGCTGTGCCAACCCTCCATCAATGCACGGAGTCGGGCCGTCACCCCATCCGGTTGCGGGACCTCACTGTAGCCAATCACTTCAAACTGCTCCCGGTCGTGAGACGCCAGCAGCGGCTCAATAAACCACTGACAGGAGTGATGACGAAAATCCGGGCTGACATAACCTACCCGCAAACGACTCTGGCGTGTGGGTTTGGGTCGGGGACTAGCAGGAGCACAGGTCTGGGCAAAGTCGGTTAAGGCGGACTGCCAAGTGGTCTGAGTCAGATCCGCTTGATATTGCAGGGCCAACAGCAGGTTGGAATGGGTGACGGCTAACCGGGGTTCAAGGGCCAAGGCTTGACGGTAACGGGCGATAGCGGCGGCACCCTGACCCTGGGCCTGGAGGACATTCGCCAGACAAACTTGGGTCTGAGCTAGTTTAGGTCGTAGCGCGATGGCTTGCTCGAATCTATGGCTGGCGGCGGTAAGCTGACCCGAGTTTGCCAGAAGGACCCCCAAGGTATAAAAAGGTTCGTCCCAGTGCGGGGCTAGGGTCAGGGCTTGTTCGTAATGGTACTGGGCCGCGTCGGATTGACCCAGGGCTTCTAGGGCTTTACCTAGGGCTTGGTGGGTCTCGGGGCGGGGCAGGGCTTGGAGAGCCTGTTCTAGCCATTGACTAGCCCCGACTAGATCACCTCGGCGGAGGGCAATACTTCCTAAACCGTTGAGGGCTTCCGGTTGGTCGGGTTGCTGCTGGTAGACCTGGTGGTAAATTACCCTGGCTTGCTCTAGTTGACCCGCCTTGAGTTGCTGACGGGCTTGGGCTAGGAGGTCCACCACAGACGGCGGGTGGTTGGTCGGGCCGAAACCCCTGGGTTTAGCCATAGGACTTGCCTCGGTTCAGCATCCGTTGCTCAGCTTAACTCCTTAGTGGGAAGCGCACCCCGGCTCCATACCTTTTCTGGCGTATCCTGGAAATAGCTGTCTTCATGAAGATTCATGTACTGCACCATTGTCCGGCGGGCTAAGTTCAATGCCAGCCACCGTTACTGGCTCGAAGAATGCACTCCCCCACAGAATCAAGCCCGGTTTGGTCCAACCGTCGGGGTACATGGGCACGATTACGTCCTGTTTGTGACGATGGCGGGTCCGGTGGATGGGTACGGCATGGTCCTCAATCTCTCCGAGGTCAAACACCAGATCCGTGACCTTGTTACCGCTCCACTCAATTACCAGCACCTCAACACCGTCTGGCCCGAATTCGCCCACACCCTGCCCACCACCGAATATCTCGCCGCTGTCATCTGGGCACGGCTTAAGCCCCACTTGCCCATCACCCAGATCCAAATCTATGAAACCGACACCCTCTGGGCTGCCTACCAAGGAGAAGCTATGACTGCCTATCTCACCGTCTCCACCCACTTCAGTGCCGCCCACCGCCTCGCCCTTGATACCCTGACCCTGGCGGAGAATACTGAAATCTACGGGCTGTGTGCCCGCGTCCACGGTCATGGACACAACTACGGGCTAGAGGTCACGGTGGCGGGTGAAATTGACCCACGGACTGGGATGATTGTGGACCTAGCACATCTGCAACAGGCCATCGAACGCCATGTGGTCAAACCCTTTGACCATACATTCCTTAACCACGACCTTCCCTATTTTCAAACCGTCGTCCCCACCGCCGAGAATATCGCCCTCCACATTGCCCAACTCCTCCAAACCCCTATTCAGGAATTGGGGGCGCGTCTTCATAAAATTAAGCTCATTGAGAGCCCCAACAATGCCGCTGAGGTCTTAGTGACCGCACCTGTCCCGAACCTGGTCGCTCTATTGACGGCCCACGGCTAGTGAAACGGGGGGATACCATCCGCGTCGAGGTCCACCCCAACCGGGCCACGCAGAGCTTGTTGGTCTTAGTTGTCGGAGCTTATTTTTTGAGCATGGCCCTGACCCCGGAGGAATGGCGGTGGTTGGATGGGGTGGACCTCTTGATCCATGAGGCGGGCCATGTCCTGTTTCGGCCCTTTGGGGAATTTATGATGATTGCCGGGGGGAGTCTCTTGCAAGTGATGATGCCCGCCCTGTTTGTCGGGTATTTCCTACGCCAAGGACAGCCCTACTCAGCGGCTCTGGTCCTGTTTTGGGTCGGGCAGAGTATGCTCAATGTCTCGGTTTATGCAGCTGATGCCATGGCGATGCAATTACCCCTACTCGGCGGGGGGCATGTGATCCACGACTGGAACTACCTGCTGGTCCAGACTGGGCTGCTACCGTGGACTCCGTGGGTAGCCGGAGCCCTCCGGGGTTTGGGAACCTTGACTATTTTGACGGGAATCGCTTTGGGGCTGGGGGTGAGTCACCCAGCCCTCACTTGGCGGACGCGGACTTAACTGTTGCCAGAGCCCCAACCCCGCCACATAGCCATAGCCCAACAGGTACAACAACAAAAACGGTAAAACCCCATAGGCCCCGGTCTGGAGCGCGATTTGAATGGCCTGGGCACTGTAGAGACACAGTAAAATCTCCCCGAGTAACAGCCAATCCAGACCCAAGCGGTAGCGTTTATCCTGCCAACGGTCCCCAGGGTGGCGGACGTTAAATTTAGGCGTGCGCCGAAAGGGGGTATCTCGGTTGAGGAGAGCCGCCCCCACGGCCCAACTGTTCGCCCAAGAGATCCCTGTCCCCAAGACCGCCAACAACGCCACTAACCCGCCTTCCCGTCGCCAGCCCTTCGGGTCGAGGTCCCGGCGGGCCATGGCATAGAGCAAGGGTGGCCCGAGGGTCGCCGGGACCATGAACGTCCCCCAGACCATACTCAGCGGATGTTTAGGGACCCAGGGTACCGTCAATAGGGGTAGCGACAATAACAAAATGAGGACCATTAAAGGATGGACACAGTACCCCGTCAAATGGAGAAAGGCTTGTAATTTCCGCGTCCAGGGACCCGGTTGCCGTAGCACCTGGGGTAAGAGTTTCCGGGCACATTGGATCGAACCCTTGGCCCAACGGTGTTGTTGGAGCTTGTAGGCGGAGATGGCTACGGGTAGTTCAGCCGGAGCGACAATATTTTGAGCATAGGCCAGCCGCCAGCCCGCCAACTGTACCCGATAGCTCAAGTCCATATCCTCCGCCAGGGTATCCGCCTGCCAGCCCCCCGCCGCTAAGACCGCCCTTACCCGCCAGATCCCCGCCGTCCCATTGAAATTGAGCCAATAGCCTTCACGGGCACGGGCCTGTTGCTCCACCGTGAAATGCCCGTCAATCCCCAAGGCTTGCAGGCGAGTCAGCAGAGAATAGTCCTGATTCAGATGGCCCCACCGCGTCTGGACCACCGCGATCTCTGGGGCAGTGAAGTGGCCCATGCTCTGCTTGAGCCAGTCCGGGGCGGGCAAAAAATCAGCATCAAAAATCGCCACATACTCAGTCTGGAGTGAACCTTGCGCCGCCCGCAACGCCCCGGCCTTGAAGCCCTGACGGTCAGTGCGGTGTAGGTATTGGATCTGGAACCCCGACTGTCGGGCTTGGGTTACTTGTTCACCCAGAATGTCACAGGTCTCATCTGTGGAGTCATCAAGGACCTGAATATAGAGTTGGTCACGGGGGTAATCTAGCTGCAGAATAGCTTCGACTAGGCGTTGCGCGACGTAGAGTTCGTTATAGATAGGTAGTTGGATAGTGACGGCGGGCCAGGTCGAGGGGGTCACGAGCGGGGCTTGGGGACGACGGTGACGGTGGGCGGTCAACCAGTAAGCGTTCATCCCATAAAGAAATAACCACCCCGCCGCCAGACTGTTGAGGATGAGCATGGTCAAGGCGACCCAATCGGGCATGGTGGACTCCGGCAGCGTTTTGATACCTTACCGCAGAGTGTAGCTAGGGGCTAGCAACCAGTGAGCAGCTGAGGCAGAAGCGATAGTTCTTGCTCTGCGTTGGGTAGTCCTAGAGACCCGTTAGAGGCGCGGGGTTGAGTCGCCGGGACTCGCTACACTGAGACCATGCCCCAACGCCTTGACCAATCCCTCGTTGAACGGGGACTCAGCCCCAGCCGCCACCAAGCCCAACTGCTGATCCGAGCGGGGCAGGTCCGGGTCAATGGCGAACTCACCGATAAACCGAGTACCCCGGTGGACCCGGCGGCGGAAATTATCATCAAAGTCGCGCCCCGGTTTGTCTCACGCGGCGGCGAAAAGTTACTGGGGGCCTTGCAGGTGTTTCAGCCGTTACTTGCAGGCCGGGTTTGTCTGGATGGGGGCGTTTCCACCGGCGGATTCACCGATTGTCTCTTGCAACAAGGGGCCAGCCGGGTCTATGGCGTAGATGTGGGCTACGGGCAGGTGGCTTGGACACTGCGGACTGACCCCCGCGTCATCCTCAAGGAGCGGACCAACCTGCGCTATCTCACGGCTGACCAACTCTATCCCGCCGGGGACCCACGGGCGGACCTCGCTGTGGTGGACCTATCTTTTATTTCGTTAACTAAAATTTTCCCGGCTCTTTGGGATTTATTGGTAGAACCCCGCGCGAGTCTACTACTGGTCAAACCCCAATTCGAGTGTGGACGGGCCGAGGTGGGCCGGGGGGTAGTGCGTGATCCTCAGATTCACCAAGCTGTACTAACTAAAATTATCCAAGCGGCTGAGCAACAGGGCTGGCAAACTCAGGGCCTCACTTGGTCGCCCCTCACCGGACCCGAGGGCAATATTGAGTACTGGCTTTGGCTGGGGACCCAGGCGCAGCCCGTCGAGCCGAAAGTAGTGGTCCAAGCTGCCCACGCTCACTTTAAGGCTTGAGCCAAGACGCGGAGAGTGGCAATGACCGTGGAGGCCGCGCCTACATCCTGGAAATGATGTTTAATCTTGCCCTTGCGGTCCAAGATGAAAAACTGTACCCGGCTCCGTAATGTCTTCTGATTACGCTCGATGGCACCACGCTCAAACCGGGCTAGTTGAGTCAGTTCCCGGTCAAAAATCCAGTATTCCGCTAGGGGACTCGCCTTGAGCAGATCGAGGGTAACAGTCCCCTCCCAGTCCGGGATGTAGACCCAGAGACCGGGTTCATAAACTCGTCCATTCTGACGGAAACGTTCTTTGAGTTGGGCACGGGCTGCTGTCAATTGCTCCTCGATCATTGTGGTTGCTAGCCCATGGGCAAAATCGGGCACCCCGCGTAGATCCGCCACCGTGACAAAAGCAAAGTTGCGGTTACTGCTGAAGTTGTAGACTAGTTCCTGACCAACCTTAGCCGCCGCATCCGCATTCTCTCGATTGGCGACGATGACACAGGTATACCGGCCCTCCAAACGTTCGGGGGTGAAGGCTTTCCCGGCGAGGTCCATCGCTGGACTCAAGAAAAGGGGCGCAGTAGCTTGGGCAGGCGTGGTGCCCATGCCCAAGACCACGAGCAGTGCGAGCATTTGTTTGAACAAGGGAAATACCTAAATCCCAGTAGACTCTAGCCTAATCCGCTTGAGTAGAGCGGCGGAATTAAACTAAAAACCACTTCCTTATAGGCGTGACGTAGATAGTTCGACGGCGGGTATACGCCGCGCTCGCCTTTTCTTCCAGCAAAGTTCAAGTCCCTAGGCGAACCGACTGTACTTGTTCTAATGTTGCCATAGGCCATGTCCTGAGCATAAGTCAACTAAGACGATTCGCTAAGGTTAATGACTCGGGACAGAAGCCAGGACCAAACGCGGCAAACGATGCTTGAACCCGCACAGAATCTCGTAACTGATCGTCCCCAACGCCTCCGCCCAAGCCTCGGCGGTCTGTCCTCCCCCTGGACCCAAAAAAGTCGCCACATCCCCCGGCTGGACCCCCGCCATCCCGGTTACATCCAGCACACATTGGTCCATGGTGATTGCCCCCACTTGGGGTACGGGTCTGCCGTGGACTAAAACTTGAATCCGATTCGATAAATTGCGGGGCACTCCGTCGGCATAGCCAATCGCTACCGTTGCCAGCGTGGACGGGCGTACCGTGACAAAAATCTGCCCGTAGCTCACCCCCGTCCCGGTAGGAACCTCCTGCACCTGAGTAATCCGGGCCTTGACGCTCATTACGGGCTGGAGGGGTAAATGGGCCAAATGAGGTTCAGGACTCAGACCGTAGAGAGCAACCCCGACGCGCACTAAGTTGTGATGCAACCGGGGACTCAGCAGGGTCCCTGCCGAATTTGCCAGATGGACTAAAGGCGGTAACATGCCATGGGTTTGAGCTTGGGCGAGGACTGTATCAAAACGTTCTACCTGCTCACGGATCCCATCCTCAAAGCGGGTCGTTGCTAAATGCGAGTAGATCCCCTGGGGTTGCAAGAGCGGTAGACGGTGGACTAGTCGGATGAAGTCTAACCCCGCTTCCCAGCGCGTCCCCAGCCGACTCATACCAGTATCAATTTTGAGATGGACGGGGAGCGGTGCCCGTAAAGTCTCGGCATAGGTGAGGGCCTGCCGGGGTGTACATAGGGTAGGTTGCAAGTGCCAGTGGACGACCTCCTGGACCTCCTCCGGGCTGTTGGTTGCCCCCATCAGGAGGATCGGACAACGAATCCCCGCCCGTCGGAGGGCCATCCCCTCCTCAATTGTCGCCACCCCTAGCCAACTCACCCCACTCGCTAAGGCCGTCTCACTGACACTGACTGCCCCGTGACCATAGGCATCGGCCTTGACCACCGCCAGCAGGTGGACCCTTGGCCCGATCCAGTGTTTGAGGACCTGAATATTATGGGTCAACGCCTGCGGGTCAATCTCGACCCAGGCCCGATAGTCCCGCTGTAACATTGGTTTGCTCCACTGCTTGCCAAAATTGCGCCGGTTCGCGGACCCAGGCTTCTTTCTTAGGTTTCGATTTCGTCTTGAGCCAGCATTCAAGCCGCAGGGCTGCTGGATAAGAATTCACCTGCCACTGGGCGGCTAACCCACTAAATCCCCGCGCCCGGATATATTTCGCTCCTTGACCGCGCTGATGACACCCCATCCGGCGGACTAGATTAGTCGTCGCCCCGCAATAGAGACTCCCGTCCCCACAGCGCACTAGATAGACCCAGGCCGTCATCAGGGGGAGCGGCGACGACGTAAAAATTCCGGGATATCTAGGAGGTCGTCTCGGTTTGCTGGACTGGGGGAACCGCTGGGTTTGAGCGGGGAGTTCGCGGCGGCGCGGTTGAGTTTGTTGGTATTGTGCTGTTCGTTGCTGAAACCCGTAGCGATGACGGTAATCCGCAATTCACCCTGGAGCCGTTCATCAATTACCGCGCCAAAAATAATATTGGCATTGGGGTCCACCACGTCAAAAACCGCCTGGGCCGCTTCGTTCACTTCCACCAGGGTCAAGTCGTGGCCCCCGGTGATATTGATGACTACGCCGTTAGCTCCCTCAATTGAGGATTCCAGGAGCGGGGAGGAGATGGCAGTGACTGCTGCTTCTCTCGCCCGTGACTTGCCAGAACCCATCCCGATCCCCATCAAAGCTGAACCCGCATCTGCCATCACCGCCCGCACATCGGCGAAGTCTACATTGATAAGCCCCGGCACCGTAATAATGTCACTGATCCCCTGGACTCCTTGGCGTAGCACATCATCGGCTAAGCGAAAGGCTTCTTGCACCGGGGTCTGGTCGGAGATGACCTTGAGGATACGGTCGTTAGGGATAATGATGAGCGTGTCTACCCGTTGCTGTAGGGCCTCAATTCCCATCTCCGCCTGCTGCATCCGGCGACGGCCCTCAAAGGTGAAAGGCCGCGTCACTACCCCTACACTTAAGGCCCCGACTTCTTTGGCAGCCTCCGCGACGATCGCCGCCGCTCCGGTCCCTGTCCCGCCGCCCATCCCGGCAGTGATAAAGACCATATCCGCCCCTTCCAGGATGCTCAAGATCTCCTCACGGGATTCCTCAGCGGCCTTTTGACCAATGGAAGGATTTCCCCCGGCCCCGAGTCCCCGCGTGAGCTTCTGTCCAATCTGTAAACGGTTATTGGCTGCGGAATTAAGCATGGCCTGCGCGTCGGTGTTGATCGCCCAAAACTCAATCCCGGTGACACTACTGGCAATCATGCGGTTAACGGCGTTACCGCCGCCGCCGCCGACCCCGATTACTTTGATGCGGGCCATTACACTAGGGATGATATCTTCATTGGCTGGCGTAGACGCGGGCATAGGGCGATAGGAACCGTGATTGGATTGGTCTGATCTTACCCGAGCTTGTTGAGGTTCGCCTTGTTCATCGGGCAGGTATTTCGTCCAGTTGGGCATGGGATGGCACTTCCTTAGTTGAAGATAGTGGGTTTAGGCGGGGTGGGTAAGGGTTTCTGGCGGATTTGGGGGGCCAGCGGACTCCTTAGGTCAATGAACGCCACCCGCTCGCGTGCGACAACCCGAGGGAGGTGACGCAGCCGGTCCAGGGTCAATAGTTGCTCCTTTAACTGGAGTTGGTCGGGGTGTCCAAGGTGGACGACCCCCAATCCCGTCTCCAGAATCAAGTTGGCGGGGTCCGAAAAGTTCACCCGCCGGACTGGGACCGCCGCTGTCGCCAAAATTGGATACAACTGCTGCCATCGCGCCTGCAACTGAGCGGTATAACCCACCACCCGCAAACTCGGCTGAGCCAAGGTTGGATAGTGGCGTAAGCTCAACCATACCCCGTCTTTGTCCAAGACACCGGGCTGACCCTGCTCAAAAGCCACTGCGACCGGGGTGCGCTCTAAAATTGTCAACTCCAACCGTGGGGGCCAGTGCCGACGTACCCCAACGGCAAGGACCAACGGCTCGCGATGTACAAGGGTCTGGAGTTCACCCGGTTCCACTTCAAAGATGCGTAAAGGGAACTCTAGCGCAAGCAAATCGCGGACCCGTTGGCTTGTCAAAACCCGTTGTCCCACCACCACTACCTGCTCAGGACGGACTAATTCCCACGGACTCTGCCCGACCCAAAAACTCAATCCCACTAAAGTCAACAGCAGCCCGTAACGCCACCAATTCTTAAGTCGCTGGTACCATTGTTGCCGCCGGACCAATTTACGGCGGGCGACGTAATCTTGCTTGCTAAATTGAGCCTGGGTAAGCGTCATGAAAGACTGTATTTTTACTGGTTATTATGAACATCTTTTCAGGTTCAGGTCAAGGAATATTTGTGGATAACCGAATCGGTGGGGATGAGATGAAAAATAGGCTGCTGTCTTACCCTAGATCGCTACGTGAGTCTGTACATCAACGCTCTTGAGACTGAGATTTCTGGAGCCGCAAAGCGACGGGTATGAGTGGGTACACTAGTGAGCGTTTAGTGGGAGTCGTCGTGGCGATTACGGTTTGGGCAGTCGTGGTCGCCCTGATGTTGGGAGCGGCGGTGGGTAGTTTTCTCAATGTTGTCGCCTATCGCTTGCCCCTGGGCTTATCGTTACTATGGCCCGGTTCGCGCTGTCCTGATTGTTTGACCCCTTTGGGTGCCACTGAGAATATCCCGGTCCTGGGTTGGCTTCTGCTCCAAGGGCGTTGTAAACATTGCCAGCGGCCCATTGCGCCCCGCTATCCCTTGGTAGAACTGCTGACAGCGGGATTATTTGCGCTAATTGTTTTAAAGGTCGGGGTGACGGTAGTCGCAGCGGGATACATGATCTTGGTTGCGCTGTTGCTTGCGTTGAGTCTGATTGACTTCGATACCCTGGAATTACCCCACGAACTGACCTTACCGGGCATTTACCTGGGGTTGGGCTGGCAGATGGGGGTGATTTTTGGTGATAGTCCCTTAATCGGTTTGTTAGAGGGTTTGTTGGGCTACGGCGTGGGCGTTTTGTTACTCGATACCATCGCGGTTCTGGGCCGAATTTACCTGTGGTTAAAAGTCCGCTCAGGCGCACTACTGAGTTGGCAGCCCGTGGCGGCGTTGGGGGTCCTGGGTGCAGGCTGGGGACTGGGACTGTTTTTCTCCCCCCAAGTCCCGCCTTGGGCGGTGGGATTGGCGTTTTATGGTGCGGTGTTATTGAGTTGGGATACCGTGTTTATCCTGAGAAGTTTTGGTCAAAAACCGATCCTTGAAGAAGCGGATGAACTAGTAGCCCTAGGCGGTGGAGATGTACTGTTAGCGGGTCTTCTGGGGTCTTGGTTGGGTTGGCAGGGCCTCTTGGTTGCCCTTGCTGTCGGCTTCTTGACCGGCACGGTCTATGGGTTGGGAGCCCGTCTGAGTCAACGGTTAGGAGCACTCGAACGGTTTGCTTTTGGTCCGTTTCTGGCCCTGGGCGGGGTAGTGAGTTTGTTGTGGGGAAATATACTGATTGATAATTACCTAGGCTTTCTGGGTATAACTTGACCTGTGGTCTACGCCATACAGTGGCATGGGCGCGTCTTAGACAAACTGGCAGGGGTGTGCTTTTTCGTGAAGGAGCCGGGGTGTAGTGAATGTCTTAAAAGGCTTGTTATCGTCGGGCGCGGGGAGTGTCGGAGTCGGCATTGACATTACCCCAGAGCAAATCTTGATCACCCAACTCACCAAGCGCGGGCCACGCAATCTCACCTTGAGTAACCTCACCTGGGCACCCACCCCGACGGGAGCGGTCATTGATGGACGGGTGGAGAACCCGGCAGCAGTGGCGCGAGTCATCCAAGAACTGATGGAGGCCCGCCGGATCAAGCCTGGTACCGCCGCCACGGCCATCCCCTCGCGCGAAGCGGTGACGCGGTTGATCCGGCTTCCGGCGGAACTTCAAGCCGCTGAGTTACGTGAGGTAGTCCTCAACCAAGAAGCCGAACTGTATTTGCCTTTTCCCCGCGATGAAGCCTACGTTGATTACCAGTCCCTTGAGACCAGCCAGGATAATGACGGGATTCGTCGTCAAGAGGTGCTGTTGGTGGCGGCTCCCCGCGACATTGTGGATAGCTACCTCACGACAATTCAGCAGGCCGGGTTGACGACCAGAGTTGTGGACGTGGCGAGTTTCTCGATTATCCGGGTCCTCCGCAACAAACTTTTGCAGTACGCCCCTGAGGAGGCGGTGGCCCTCCTGGTTATCCAGGCGGACGGGACTGAGATCTCGATTTTGATCAAAGGCGTACCCCAGTTCTCGCGCACCGTACCGATTGGCACCTGGGAATTTCGGGAAGCCCTCTGCCGTGCCCTCGATCTGCCCCCTGGTCAGGCGACCAGTCTTTTACAGAGTCTTACCCCGCCCCTGAGTGGAACTTCTGGAGTCGAGGTGGAAGACCAGTCTTTCTCTGGGCGCGGGTTGGCGGCCCTACGGCGGATTTTGACAGAACTCGCTGAAGAGATCCAACGGTCTCTGGATTTTTATCTCTCTCAAGGCGACGTGGCCCCCATTGCCCAAATACTTTTAGCGGGGACCGGGGCGACGATGAACCAGTTGGACCAGTATCTTTCCCAACGCTTGAGTTTGCCGGTGGAACGGATTGACCCCCTACAGATTCTCTCTTTAACTGAAGATGAAGTAATCCCAGCGGACATCCGTTCGGGCGTGGGCACCGCCTTAGGTTTGAGTTTACGCACCCTGGGTTAAGGAGGAGTTGCCATGTACGTACCTGAAATTAACTTTCTGAAGGACCGCACCACTGAGGGAGTAGCCGAACCGCTCGTCTCGGAATCCTTTGAGAGTGAAGGGGGGCTAGACCCCCTCATCGTCGCGGTGGTCCTCCCGGTCGCCGCTCTAGGGCTAGTCGCCGCAGTCACCCTATTCTTCAACAGTCAGATTGGAAGTAAGACCGATGAACTGGCAGCCCTCAACAGCCAGATTGGCGTGGTCCAGGCCGAAGTCGCGAGCCTCAAGAGCCAAGAAAAAGAACTCCAGGAGTATCAAAACCGCTCCCAGGCTGTCATCAACCTCTTTGACCTCTCGCGTCCCTGGTCCGCCGTCCTTGAAGACCTGCGCCGCCGAGTGCCTTCAAGTGTCTGGCTAGAGAACTTCACTGCTAAGGAGAACGCTGTCCAGATTAGCGGACGTGCCCTGGATTACACCCAGGTCGCCGCTTTCCAGTTGACCCTGGCAGATTCACCCTTTGTCGAGGCCGTGGAACTCGAAGACACTAGCCAACAAGCTGCCACCGCTGAGAGTCCCGCCACCGTCTCCTACAAGCTCAACCTCAAACTCAAGCAGCAGGGTATCGGTCAGTTCGCCACGGTCCTCGAAGAAGCCGGGTCCATCGGACTGCTCGAAAAACTACGCCGCCTACAGAAGGAGAACCTGATCCAATGACAACCCAAGTATTCGGGATTGACCTAGACCGCCGCTCCATCGCGCTAATGGTGGGATTGGTCCTAGGGAGCATTGTCGGGGTGGTAGCCTTCAATTTTGCCTACCCCAAAGTGGCGGAAGTCCAGGCTCTAGATGAACAACTCAACACCGCCCGTACCAATCTTGATAGCCAGACCCAGCAGCGCACCAGCCTTGCTCAGGTCCCAATCAAGCTCAGCCGTGCCCGCCAAACCTTTGATAATCTGACGGCCCTACTGCCCAAGGAAGCGGACCAATCCATCCTGCTCATTGATATCGCCCGGATTGCTAAGGGTTCCCAGGCGAGCTTGACCCAGTTCACCCCCGGCAAACTCGTCGCCACTACTGAAGTTACGGGTCTCAGTAACCTTTATAAATCCACGAGCAAAGTTACCGTCAGCGGTGATTTTACCCAAGTTTTGGTCCTGCTTAAGGACCTAGAGCGGCTGGAGCAATTGCTCAAGGTCGAGGATGTCACGGTCGCTCCAGGGACCAAAGCTGCCAATGAGGTCAACGTGGGTCCCCAACCGCTGACCGTCACCTTTAATCTGTCGGCCTACGCCCTACCCACGGGTCCGTTGCCGCCCTCAGTTACCCCGGCGACGGCGGCCCCAGCGACTCCAGCCCCGGCTACTAAGTAATTACGGTCCCTTGTGAGTGAGGAGTGTTTATGCTGATTCGTCTCATTGGTGTGCTTACGGCGGTCGGCTTGGCCTTACCCGTGACCGCCCAGATCCTGATTGCACCCACAGTTAAGGCAACATTCACCCAGGACGCGCTCAACGTCTCGGGGAGCCGCCCGGACCCCTTCGCTAAACCCGTGGGAGCCCAGATTGTCCCGGTCCTCGTTGTAGAACCCCCGCCCAAGCTCTCAGTCATGCCTAGACCTTCCAAAATGCTCCAAGTCTCCCCCACTCCCATCGCCCTCTCCGTCAACGTGAAGGGTTTCGTAGTTGCTAGTGGGACCCCTACTCTTGCCATCTTGAGCCGAGAAGGGAGTACAGACTTTGCTCAAGTAGGTGACACTATCCTCTCTGCCCAAGTCGTCGCCATCTCGCCCATGAGCCGTACCGTAACCCTCAGCGAGAACGGCAAATACATCGTCCGCGCACTAGAGGCCACCCCATGAAGAAGCTCCTGATCGCCTGTACTGTGGGCTTGACCCTCCTCATCCCCGTCACCATTGCCCAGACCTTCCCTAATGTCACGGCTGTCAAACTCGAAGGGGGTTCATTTTTTAGCCCCACCAAGGTCATCCTTGAACTCAAGGGCACGACTCGCCCCGAGTTGACGATGAGTCGCCAGGGGAGTACCACGTTTGTTGACCTCAAAGAAGCTGTCCTCGCTCTCAAAGCCCCCGAAGTCATCAATAACCCCGGTGGTGGTGTAACTCGCCTAGAAGTCCGGCAGTTAGATGAGCGTACCGTCCGCATCATCCTCACTGGGCAAGGCAACCCACCTGAGGTGAAAGTAGATGTCGCGACCCCCAGTCGGGTCAGCCTGATTCTTGGCGGTGGGCCAGGGACCGGCGTTGTTACCAACAAAGCAACTGAGACCCTAGCGGGTGATCTCAGGACCCCAGACCGCCCGGAGCCCAGTCAGAACCGCCAGTTTAGTGCCCGCGCCATTGCCCCACCGACCGGAGATGTGGCGATTGCGTCGTTGAATGTGGAGCCCCTTGTGCGCCTTGGTACCAATGACCCGATTACCCTGGTCCTCAAGGATGCCCCCGCCCGTGAAGTCCTGACCCTGATGGCCCGCCGCGCCGGACTCAACGCTATTTTCGCTGAGGATGTCGCTGGGAAGACGGTCTCGGTGGATGTCCAGTCTGAGTCCCTAGAACAGACTTTTAATCTGATCTTGCGCCTGACCGGGCTCAAAGCCCAGAAGATTGACCGTACGCTAGTGGTAGGAGCGACGCTGCCTCAGGATCTAGTCCAAAGTTCCATACGAACCTACCGACTCAACCAGGCGAACGTGGCCCAGGTGCTACCCCAACTCCAGCAGTTGACCGCTCAACTCCAAGAAACCATCGTTCCAATCGTTGACCCGCGCACCAACTCCCTGACCATTGTCGGGAGTCCCCGTGCCCTTAAAGTCGCCTCCGCCCTGATTGCCCAGCTTGATGTCCGTAAACGGCAGGTCATGATTGCCCTGAAACTAGTGGATGTAGACCTACTCGACACCAAGAACCTAGGGATTGGGTTTGGCTACCAGTTGGGCAAGTTCTCCATCGGCAGTTTGGAAACTGGCAATGTCGGGACCCCTGCTACCTTTATTACTTTCCCTTCCACCAGCACGGCGGCGGGTTCTACGACTGGCACTACTGTTTCGTCAACACCCATTAACGGGGAGACCACTTTCCCCGGTGGTGTTCCTACCGTGACCAGACTTAACATTGGTACCCCGATTGGTCCTGCCGTCAGCGACAACTTCATCAGTAGCTTTGACAGCACAGTTTCGGATCTGACCTCCCAGTTACAGGCGCGGATTCAAGCCTCCGTTCAAGCCGGGAACTCCAAAATCCTGGCTGACCCTAAGCTCGTCCTCGAATCCGGGGTGGGCGTGACCGATGCCACCAACGGACGAATTGACATCAGCGATGACGTAATTGTGGGGACTCAGATTACCGTGGACCCCGCCACGGGGCTGACCTCCACCACCGTCCAAAAAGACCGCGCCGGGGTGATCCTGGATGTCCAGTTGTTCAATATTGACGACAACGGCTATGTGAACTTGGGCATCCGGCCCTCGGTCTCCTCGATCATCTCCACCCAACGGGATGCCAATAACAACCTGATTACCTTGCTCAGCCGCCGCAACATTGATATCCGCCGCCTGCGCCTCCGCGACGGTCAAACCCTAGTCCTCGCGGGCTTAATTCAGGACCAAGACATCACAGCGGTTAACAAAGTCCCCATCCTCGGTGATATCCCGATCCTCGGGGTGCTCTTCCGGTTCGAGAGAGTCCAGAACCGCCGCCGGGAACTCGCCTTGATGGTTACACCTTACGTCTTGAAGGACCCAGTCGAGACGGGCACCCCGCCAACGAGCATCCAGCCCTAGTCAGTGAGCAAACCTAGATGAGGAGAAAGTCGTGAAAAAATCCCTGTTGCTACTTTTACCCCTACTGATGGGACCTGTCCTCGCCCAAGGTGTTGAAGAAGTTCCCCTCAGCGATGTCTGGTCTAGCATCCCCTATTCCCCCTTTGATTACAGTGAGAACGTAATTCGGCTCAAGCAAGGACCAATCTTCAAACAGTTTGTCCAGAACTACGAGAATGCCTACGTGGAGCCCGCCCTGCGGACCCGTGATTTACCTACGCCCTTCACGACTTCTCTGCGCCAGGAATTGGGGTATTACGAAGCCACCCAGAACCAAGCCGACACCACCAACCCCTAACTAGAGCCCACAACTGGGGAAGTTACAATGGGTCCATGAACAAGCTGTTGTTGCTGGTGGATGGTCACTCGCTGGCCTTTCGGTCCTACTGGGCCTTCAATCGCGGCAATGACGGGGGTTTACGCACTAAGTCGGGCATCCCGACGAGTGTGACCTATGGCTTCCTCAAGGCCCTCTTTGAAGTCCTAGCTAAGGAAAATTTTGTGGGCTGTGCCGTAGCCTTTGACCACCATCTGCCCACTTTTCGCCATGAAGTAGATGAAACCTATAAAGCGGGCCGCCCTGAAACTCCTGCTGAATTTATCAGTGATTTAGAAAATCTCAAAGGGATTCTTACGGCGATGCAGGTCCCGACGATTGAGCTTTTGGGCTTTGAGGCCGATGATATTTTGGGGACCTTAGCTTGTGCCGGACTCCGGGAAGGTCATCAGGTCAAAATCCTCACTGGAGACCAAGACCTCTTCCAGCTAGTAGATCCAGACCGACAAATTACCGTCCTGCAACCCAACAGTAAACAAGGAATGATCCTGGAGTTTGGAACCCAGGAAATTAAAGATAAGTTGGGGGTTTGGCCCAATCAAATTGTGGACTACAAAGCTCTCTGCGGTGATAGTTCAGACAATATTCCCGGTGTCAAGGGCATCGGGGCTAAGACTGCCGTTAAACTCCTGGAAGACTACCCTAATCTCGCTGCAATTTATGAACATATTGATGAAATTAAAGGTGCAGTTCAGAAGAAACTGATTGAAGGTAAAAAAGAGGCTGACCATTCCTACTGGATGGCAACCCTCCGTACTAATGTACCCCTAGCTGTGACGCTCCAGGATTGTTATTGGCGGAATTTTGACCTAGATGCAGTCAAAACAATGCTGAACCAGCTAGAGTTTCGGACCTTGACCCGTCAAGTGGAACAGTTTGCCCGTGGCGGACAGCTTGAAACCTCCGGCCCCCCACTGCCACGCGAATTAGTGATGGAATCGGAGGACCTCTGGTTTGACTTCAAGCCCACGGTTAGATCCACGCACCAAGTTGTTATTGTAGACACCCTAACTGCATTTCAAGACTTTCTAACTGCGTTGCGTGAACATCCTGGTCCGGTGGCCTGGGATACCGAGACTACTAGTCTCGATCCCCATGAAGCTCGCCTTGTGGGGATTGGTTGCGCTTGGTCTGCTGATACCGCTTACTACCTTCCCTTGGGGCATCGTGAGGGAACATGTTTAGATCTAGGTATAGTTCTAGCTGCTCTCGCCCCCGAATTTGCCGACCCCAAGCGGCCTAAGATTTTTCAAAACACCAAATATGATCGGCTTATCTTGAGACAACAGGGTTTAGAACTCCGGGGTGTAGTTTTTGATCCAATGCTGGCGAGCTATGACCTCCAACCTGAGGGCCAGCATAAGCTCGACGTAATTGCGTTGAACCTGTTGGGTGTAGAGATGACTCCCTATGAGCAACTGGTACCACGGGGTAAGACGATTGATGAATTACCTATTACCAAAGTTGCGAATTACTGTGCGATGGACGCTCTCTGTGCTTATCGAGTCACAAACATTCTTCAATCCCGACTCGCTAATAATCCCAAACTTCTTCACATTTTTCACACTCTCGAACTCCCGCTTGAAGAAGTACTCGCCGATATGGAATGGGTCGGGATTCGGATTGACAGCGATTATCTAGCCAAGCTCTCCCAGGAATTACAACTGGACCTCGAACGCCTGGAACAACAGGTCCATGCTGCCGCCGGGATGACCTTCAACCTCAACTCCCCTAAGCAACTGAGCGAAATTCTCTTTGACCGTCTGGGTCTCTCCACCCGCAAGACTCGCAAGACAACCTTAGGCTGGTCCACCGATGCCGCCACCCTTGAAAAGCTCCAAGGCGACCACCCGCTAGTCGATGGCATCCTCGAACACCGGACCCTCGCTAAACTGCGCTCCACCTACGTCGAAGCTCTACCCAATCTGGTCAGCCCCAAAACCGGCCGCGTCCATACCGACTTTAATCAAGCCGTAACTGTAACCGGACGGCTGAGTTCCTCTAACCCCAACCTGCAAAATATCCCGATCCGTACCGAACTGTCCAAACGCATCCGGCAAGCTTTTATTCCCGATGTGGACTGCTGTCTAGTCTCGGCGGACTATTCGCAAATCGAGTTACGGATCTTGGCCCATGTGAGCGGCGAACAAATCCTAATTGATACTTTTCGGAATAAGGGTGATGTCCATACCCTGACCGCACAACTCCTCTTCAACCGGGAAGATATCACTCGTGAACAACGCTACTTAGGCAAGACCATCAATTTTGGGGTGGTTTACGGGATGGGAGCCCAGCGTTTCGCTCGCGAGACTGGCGTGACCTCCCAGGAAGCCCAGAAATTTCTAGAGAGCTTTTATGAACGTTACCCCAAGGTCTTTGCCTACCTGAGGGGCACGGAGAAACTAGCTCTCGAACAAGGTTATGTCGAGACCCTCCTAGGCCGTCGTCGTCACTTCCCGGGCCTGAACCAACTCCCCACCAACCAACGCCTCACCGCCCTCCGCCAAGCCACTAATGCCCCAATTCAAGGCACCGCTGCCGACATCATCAAACAAGCGATGATTACCCTCCACCAGGAACTCAAGCCCTATCAGACCCGCATGGTCCTTCAGGTTCATGATGAACTCGTCTTTGAAGTCCCTCAAGCCGAATGGCCCCTAGTTGAAACCGTAATCCGCACCGCCATGGAGAACGCCTACCCACTCCAGGTCCCCCTTTTTGCCGATATCCACTGTGGACCCTCCTGGTTGGAGGCTAAATGACGATAGCCCGCGCCCTGACCATTGCCGGTTCTGACTCCGGGGGCGGCGCGGGTATCCAAGCTGACCTTAAAACTTTTGTCTGTCTGGGTGTACATGGGATGAGTGCCCTCACCTGTACCACGGCTCAAAATACCTGCGGGGTCCGCTCTACCCATAGCCTGCCCCTCGACCACATCCGAGACCAAATCCAGATGGTCGTGACTGATATTGGGGTGGATGCTACAAAAACCGGGATGCTCTTGAACCGGGTCATTATCCAGACCATAGCTCTAGAGATTAAAACCCTGGGTCTCACCCCGCTGGTTGTAGACCCAGTGATGGTCTCCCGCACTGGAGCAAGACTTTTGGACGAAGATGCCACCACGGCCTACCAGCGGACTCTTTTTCCCCTGGCAACCCTCGTCACGCCTAATCTCTACGAAGCCGCTATTTTGAGCGGTATGACAGTCCAGACCCTAGCTGAGATGGGTGAGGCTGCCCGACGTATCCATGCCCAAGGACCCCGTTACGTCCTAGTCAAAGGGGGAGCTAGGGCTGAGCATCCCGGCACGGACGTATTTTTTGATGGAATTACCCTGACGAACTTCATAATCCCCAACATCATCACCATGAATACCCACGGCACCGGCTGTACGTTAGCCGCCGCCATTACCGCTTACCTGAGCCTGGGTTATCCCATGGTTGAAGCCATCACCCAGGCCAAACAATTCCTCGATCAAGCCCTCCGCCACGCCCTAGCAATTGGTCAAGGCCAAGGACCCGTCGGTCACAGCTTTGCCCAGGCCCGACCTCTTCCCTGGAAAGCACTATGAACCCCTTAATCGTGATTCCCGATATCCACGGACGGTGGGACAAACTTCAAAATCTCCTGGGTATGCTCTGTGTTCTGGGTTACACCCTAGACAACTTGGTTTTCCTCGGCGACATGATTGACCGGGGACCAGACAGTGCCCGAATTATTGACTGGCTCATCAAGCACCGCGCCCAATACCCCAACACAGTCATCCTGCGCGGCAACCATGAAGAACTAATGCTAGAGCATCTAGAAACGGGTAATGACACTTGGTTTCGGCCCAACAACGGCGGAGTCGCGACCATTGCCTCCTACCGCCGCTTCTTAGGAGCCGAGCTGAAGACCACTCCCCAACTCCTCAAAGCCCTCCGCGCCTGCGGTCACTTCGATTTCCTCAATAGTCTGCCTTTCTACCATGAGACTGCTGATTACTTCTTCAGTCATGCCCCCATCCCCAAACCGATCTACCGCCCCGTTGGTGGTCTCACGGTCATGGAGTCCCTGCCCCTGCCCCGCGAACTGTACTGCTGGTCCTACCCCGGACGTATCCCCGAAGCTGAGTATGCCTACCAACACCCAGCGCGGTACGCCGTCTGTGGGCATATCCATCGGCTGCGTGAAGAGATCTTTGAGGCCCGCCTCTATGACCACATCTGCTTTCTGGATGCGGGTTGTGGCTGTCATAGCCAAGCTGCTCTAGCCGCACTAATCCTGCCCGAGAAAAGAATTTTATATTCCCTCTAAAAAAAAGCTTGACACTCTAGAAAAGGCATTGCTATATTAGGTGAGCCCGAGAGGGAACCGAACCTTTAAAAAAGAATAACCTGAAAGCCAAAAAGAATGGCCCGAGTCAATAACTTGGTTACATTAAGTGTTTTCACTTCGGTGATAACACGGGCTAAATGAGAGCCTTAGTGGTCGGCGTTTAAATGACGTTGGCCCAAACTCACTTCGGAGAGTTTGATCCTGGCTCAGAATGAACGCTGGCGGCGTGCCTAACACATGCAAGTCGAACGGTCGCAAGACAGTGGCGGACGGGTGAGTAACGCGTGGGAATCTGCCCTCAGGTGGGAAATAACAGTGGGAAACCGCTGCTAATAACCCATATGGCGAAGGCTGAAAGATTTATCGCCTGAGGATGAGCCCGCGTCCGATTAGCTAGTTGGTGGGGTAAAGGCTTACCAAGGCTACGATCGGTAGCTGGTCTGAGAGGATGATCAGCCACACTGGGACTGAGACACGGCCCAGACTCCTACGGGAGGCAGCAGTGGGGAATTTTCGGCAATGGGCGAAAGCCTGACCGAGCAACGCCGCGTGAGTGATGAAGGACTGTGGTCTGTAAAGCTCTTTTGTGAGGGACGAATTCTGACGGTACCTCACGAATAAGGATCGGCTAATTCCGTGCCAGCAGCCGCGGTAATACGGGGGATCCAAGCGTTATTCGGAATTATTGGGCGTAAAGCGTACGTAGGCGGTTTGCCAAGTCTGGGGTTAAAGCCCGCAGCTTAACTGCGGATCGGCCCTGGAAACTGGCAGACTTGAGTATGGTAGGGGCAAGGGGAATTCCACATGTAGCGGTGAAATGCGTAGATATGTGGAGGAACACCTGTGGCGAAAGCGCCTTGCTGGACTGTAACTGACGCTGAGGTACGAAAGCCAGGGGAGCAAATGGGATTAGATACCCCAGTAGTCCTGGCCGTAAACGATGGACACTAGGTGTGATGCGTATCGACCCGCGTCGTGCCGTAGCTAACGCGTTAAGTGTCCCGCCTGGGGAGTACGCACGCAAGTGTGAAACTCAAAGGAATTGACGGGGGCCCGCACAAGCGGTGGAGCATGTGGTTTAATTCGATGCAACCCGAAGAACCTTACCAGGGCTTGACATGTCGAGAATCCTGCGGAAACGTGGGAGTGCCTTCGGGAACTCGAACACAGGTGCTGCATGGCTGTCGTCAGCTCGTGTCGTGAGATGTTGGGTTAAGTCCCGCAACGAGCGCAACCCTTGTTGTCAGTTGCCATCATTAAGTTGGGCACTCTGGCGAGACTGCCGGGGACAACTCGGAGGAAGGTAGGGATGACGTCAAGTCAGCATGGCCCTTACGCCCTGGGCTACACACGTGCTACAATGCGGCGGACAAAGAGTTGCGAACCTGCGAAGGGGAGCCAATCTCAAAAACCGTCGCTCAGTTCAGATTGGAGGCTGCAACTCGCCTCCATGAAGTCGGAATCGCTAGTAATCGCAGGTCAGCATACTGCGGTGAATACGTTCCCGGGCCTTGTACACACCGCCCGTCACACCATGGAAGCTGGTCATGCCCGAAGTCGGTGTACCCGCCGAAGGCAGGGCTGGTGACTGGGGTGAAGTCGTAACAAGGTAGCCGTACCGGAAGGTGCGGCTGGATCACCTCCTTTCTAGGGAGACCTCCAGCAACACTGGTGACAGAGACTCTGAATCCTAATTCGGGATTCATTAAGGGCCTCAATTTAAGTCCCAGGGGGTTGACTGGTATCCCAGGTCGATCGGACATTCTTTTTTCTTTCAGGTTAGGCTGGGTTTGGTCCCTCTTTGGCACTTGCCAG
>Ga0163154_10000907_pt1:0-17500 | contig 45997 bp, 47 predicted proteins | sample OliLakLV19MP9P1_FD_148649 | JGI IMG/M metagenome (GOLD analysis project Ga0163154, IMG submission 148649) | Freshwater microbial mat bacterial communities from Lake Vanda, McMurdo Dry Valleys, Antarctica - Oligotrophic Lake LV.19.MP9.P1 | ecosystem: Environmental > Aquatic > Freshwater... | reverse complement strand
GGTCTTGCCATTGGAGGCAACCTGAAAACTGGTCCCCAGTCGTCAACCTCACTTCAACCAGCTGGCCCTCAGCAATCAGGCGTTGGAGGGCACGGGTACTGGGGATCGTGGTATCTAAGGCCATGGGTTAGACTTCGGGAAATAACTGACGGACGGTTGCGGTCAAACCAATTTCTTCATAGCGTTGTAAGCAGCCTTTGAGATGGTCGAGGGCTTTAGTCCGGTCTTCCCAGTTGCCCTGGGTCTCTTCGCCTACTTTCGCGTCTTTTTTGGCAGGGGTATAGCGACCAAAGGTCTCTAGAACCGTGCCTGTGCGTTGATTCCAAACCTTGAGTTGGAAGGGACCGCCTTTTTTGCGCCTTCTGGTATCAACGCTATCGAGCGAGACCAGGATCGGGGGACCTTCCATCTGTGATAACTTCATCCGGTATTCTCCTGTCCAAATAGCTATCTTATCAGAAAGACCCCTTGATCGGACTGGATGCCATTTTGGGGTCTGTCAATACGAAAAATAACGGAATGTAACAATAGAGGCGATAACGTTCTTGCTGGGTTGAACAACCGTGTTTTTACGGCTATAAAATATACATAAATGCCCACGGGAGGTGAGCATGATCTCAGCTAAGCCACAAACAGGTAAGGCCATGAATAAAAGAGTCCGTGATACGATTTGCCAATTAGTTGCCGAACTATGTATTGCTGATTACCGTCAGACTAAAAAACTGCCTAGTGTCAACACTATGCTGTCTAACTTCCTGGCGGAGAACTACCTAACCGTGAACTCCCCCGATGTTTTTGCTGAACTTGTCTATCAGACCTCACAGACTTTCCAAAACTTTATCCTGGAGCAGCAGACCAAGAGCTAACCGCTGAGGACTTTATACTAAGTGAGGGACTGAGGGCGGTAATGGAAGACGGGTGGTTGACGCGCCTAAACCGTGCTTTAGCGGTTGAGGCGGAGCAGGGCTACCCCAATCTTCAGGGCAGTCGTTATCGGTTTGGCGAGTTTTTGACCTTGGCTCTCGCGGAAGTCCCCCCAGTCGCTTTACGGTTGGAAGAAAAGCAACTCTGGTATCACCTCGCCCAGTACTACCGCCGCTATGACCAACTCCCTCTAGAAGAGCGGACCCAACTGGTTCAACGGACCCAGCATCTGATTGCCGGGTTACTTCCGCCGCCAGCCCCTCCTGCCTGCACTCCGCCTTTAACCGCGCCCCTCTTAGAGCTGCGGGGGATTGGTCCTAAGCTTGCTGCCCAACTCGCCCAACTGAACCTGCACAGTATCGGGGATGCCCTGCGCTATTATCCTCGCGATTATTTGGACTACAGCCACCGCACTACGCTCAAACAGATCAAAGAGGGCCAGACTGTGACTTTGATGGCAAAAGTCCGCCGGGTCAACTGTTTCACTAGCCCGCGCAATCCCAAACTTACATTATTGGAACTGACGGTAGGCGATGGTACGGGTCAAATGCGGGTCAGTCAGTTCTTCATGGGGCAGCAGTTCGCCAATCCGAGTTGGCAGGCGCGGTTGAAAAAGAACTATCCACCCGAAGCCATGGTCGCCCTGAGCGGTTTAGTGAAAGCGGGGAAGTATGGACTGACCCTGGATAAGCCGGAAATTGAGGTTTTGGCTCTTGCCGGAGAAGTCCAATCGAATACCATTGGGCAAATTGTCCCGGTTTATCCCTTAACGGAGGGCGTGGGGGCGACGACGGTTCGTAATACCCTCAAAGCTTGCCTTCCGTCGCTCCAGTATTTAGACGAGTATTTACCGGGAGCTTGGCTGGCGGACTTGGCCTTGCCGACGGTCCAGAACGCGCTAAGAGCGATTCACTTCCCGGAGAACACTGCCCAACTGGAGCAAGCCCGCCGCCGGATTGTATTTGAGGAGTTTTTCTTTTTGCAATTAGGTCTGTTAACCCGTCGTTACCAGCGTCGTCAGCAAGCGCAACCGACCGGGACTATCTACCAAATAGAAGGTGAACTAGTCACAGAGTTCTATAAATTGTTGCCCTTTAGTTTTACCCAGGCTCAACAGCGGGTGGTCCGGGAGGTCCTGAGTGATTTGGCCCAGCCTGCCCCGATGAACCGTCTGGTCCAAGGCGATGTCGGTTCTGGGAAGACCGTAGTCGCGGTAGTGGCTCTGTTGGCGGCTCGTCAGTCTGGATTTCAGACGGCGTTCATGGCCCCGACAGAAGTTTTGGCGGAGCAGCATTACCGCAAGCTGTGTGAGTGGCTGGCTCTTCTCCATCAACCCGTCGCCCTTCTGACGGGCTCGACGCGTACCAGCCAGCGTAAAGAAATCCTCCGTGCCCTCACCACCGGGGAACTCGGAGTGATCGTGGGTACCCATGCTTTGATCCAAGAACAGGTGCAGTTTCAAAACCTCGGCTTGGTGATCATTGATGAACAGCACCGCTTCGGGGTGGCCCAACGCGCCCAACTCCAGCAGAAAGGTCATAATCCGGACATCTTGACAATGACCGCTACCCCCATCCCGCGCACCCTCGCCCTCACCCTCTATGGAGATCTCGATGTAAGCGAGATTGACGAACTCCCGCCCGGTCGCCGAGCTATTCACACCCAACTCCTGATCCCTAAGGAACTCCCCCAGGCCCAGGCCCTCTGTGCTCAACAAGTCGCCTTGGGCCATCAAATCTATGTTGTTCTCCCCCTAGTCGAAGAGTCAGAGAAAGTTGACCTGCGCTCTGCCATTGAGGAGTACGAGCGTTTACAGACTGTCTTTCCGCAGTTTCGGATTGGACTTCTGCATGGGCGGATGAAGAGTGTGGATAAGGACCAAGTGTTGACCCAGTTCCGGGAACATCAACTTGATATTTTGGTAAGTACGACGGTGATTGAGGTCGGGGTGGATGTCCCTAATGCTTCGGTGATGCTGATTGAACACGCCGAGCGGTTCGGACTGGCTCAACTCCACCAACTCCGGGGGCGAGTGGGCCGGGGGGCGGCTCAGAGCTATTGTCTGCTCCTCAATTACACCCAGTCGGAGACGGCTAGCCAACGGTTAAATGTGTTGGTCAACTTCCAGGATGGTTTCGCGATTGCTGAAATGGATTTACGGTTGCGGGGTCCGGGTCAGGTTCTGGGTACGCGTCAATCTGGTTTACCGGACTTGGCTCTAGCCTCCCTCTCAGAGGACCAAGAGACCCTTAACACCGCTCGTATCTACGCCCAACGCTTAATGGAAGAAGATCCAGAACTCAAGAACTACGCCCAACTCCACGCCGAATTGGTCCGTCGCAACCAACGCCTGAGTGCAGAAATTTTGACTTGAAGATAGACCTTCTTTTAGTAATTGAGAGGGGACTGGGGGATCAAGTTGCTACCAAATCCGCGAGGGCTTCTTGCCAAGTAGGTAAGGTGAACCCAAATTGAGCTTGAATTCGCTCGGTATTGAGGACGCTGTAGGCAGGACGACGGGCGGGCGTCGGGTATTGGTCAGTGGTTATGGGATAGACCGTCTGGACTTGACGCTCAGGGTCCTGGGTTTGACTCAGGATGGCTCGGGTGAAGTCATACCAAGTCGTCACCCCCGTGCAGGTGAGGTGATAAAGCCCGCCCTGGGTCTGGAGAAATCCCGCTGGGTCGCCTTGACTCTGCTGGAGAATCTGGGTAGTGGTCTGGGCGAGGAAATTACTGGGGGTCGGGATACCCACTTGGTCCGCCACAATTTTCAGTTCGGTGCGCTCCCGGGCTAGGCGGAGGATAGTCAATAGAAAATTCTTGCCGCGCCGACCGTAAACCCAACTGGTTCTGAGGATGAGATGGGGAATCCCCATAGCCTGGATTGCTTCCTCCCCAGCACGTTTGGTCTGACCATAAATTCCGAGGGGACTGGTCGGGTCAGTCTCGGTATAGGGGACACGCTGGGTACCGTCAAACACATAATCTGTAGAGTAATGGACTAGGGCCGCGTTGAGTAACCGGGCTTGCTGGGCGAGGATTTCCGGGGCTAGCGTGTTGATGCGGTAGGCGAGTTCTGGTTCCTGTTCGGCCCGGTCTACGGCGGTGTAGGCGGCGGCGTTGACGATTACCTGAGGACGCACGAACTGCACTACGGTACGGATGGACTCCGGTTCTGCTAGGTCCAACTGGCTCCGGTCAACTGCGACGACTTCACCTAGGGGCAAGAGAGCACGGCTGAGTTCGTGGCCCACCTGTCCCTGTTTGCCGAGTAAGAGAATTTTCATGGATAGGTCGGTAGGTCAGCGGCGGGAATCGCGTTCAGGGCCGGATTCTGGCGGTCTTTATCAGAGAGAATTGGGTCAGCCATGCCCCAGGTAATCCCCAAGGCCGGGTCATCCCATAAAATCCCTCGTTCATCCTGGGGATAATAAAACTCGTCACACTTATACATGAATTCAGCGGTCTGAGATAACACCACGAAACCATGGGCAAACCCACGGGGAATATAAATTTGACGTTTATTCTCTCCGCTCAAGACTACCCCCACCCAGTGCCCAAAGTTGGGCGAACCCTGACGAATATCCACTGCCACATCGTAGACTTCTCCGGTCAGGACCGTACATAACTTGGCTTGGGGATGGTGGAGCTGGTAATGTAACCCGCGCAGACTGCCCTGTTTGGAATAGGAGCGATTGTCCTGGACAAATGTACTGGTGATCCCCATATCGGCAAACTTCTGTTGTTGGTAGCTCTCAAAAAAATAACCCCGACTATCAGCAAAGAGCTTGGGTTCCAGTAGATAGACACCCGGTAGAGCAGTTTCTAGAGGCTGCATCTTAACGATTCCCTCGTTCAATCAGGTTATACAAATAACGTCCGTACTCAGTTTTGTCAAAGTTCTTGGCCTGCCGGAGGACCTGCTCCGCTGAGATATAGCCCAACTGATAGGCAATCTCCTCTAAACAGGCTATTTTCAGCCCTTGGCGTTGCTCAATCGTCTCAATGAAGTTACCCGCCTGCAACAGCGATTCGTGGGTCCCAGTGTCTAGCCACGCCATCCCCCGGCCCATACGCTCAATGCGTAAACAACCCTGTTGCAGATAGTAATTATTCACATCGGTAATCTCCAACTCCCCCCGCGCCGAGGGCTGGACTTGGCTAGCAATATCGGTAATCTGAGCATCATAGAAGTAAATTCCGACCACGGCATAGTTGGACTGGGGTTGTTGGGGTTTCTCGATGATGGAGAGGACGCAGCCTTCCCGGTCATACTCCACCACCCCGTATCGTTCCGGGTCGCGCACCCAATAGCCAAAAATCGTTGCTCCCGTCGTCTGACTCGCCGCCCGATGCAACATTTCACTCAGCCCATAACCATAGAAGATGTTATCGCCCAGGATGAGACAGGCCGGCCCCCCATTTAAAAAGTTTCGTCCCAGGATAAACGCTTGCGCCAAACCGTCGGGGCTGGGTTGAACACAGTATTCCAAGCTAATCCCGTACTGACTGCCATCCCCCAACAACTCCCGGTACAAGGGCAGGTCACGGGGGGTCGAGATGAGCAAGATCTCCCGGATACCCGCCAACATCAAGGTCGAGAGCGGATAAAAAATCATCGGTTTATCGTACACGGGCAAAAGTTGCTTGCTAACGCCCAGGGTGATGGGGTAGAGCCGGGAACCTTTACCGCCAGCGAGGATGATGCCCTTCACGACTGTCCTTGGTATTGGGTGGCGACCCAGTGCTGATACTCTCCACTGATGATACTGTCCACCCAGTGCGGATGCTCCAGATACCAGCCCACGGTCGCCCGGAGTCCCTGTTCAAAAGTCATCCGGGGCCACCAACCCAACTCCTGGGTAATTTTGGTGGCATCAATGGCATAGCGCAGGTCGTGGCCGGGTCGGTCAGGGACAAACTGGATCAAGGCTTGGTAATCGCGGGGTTTGATTTCAGCGAGGAGGTCACAGAGGGTATGGACGACTTCTAGGTTTGTTTTCTCGTTATTGCCGCCGATGTTGTAGGTCTCACCGACCCGTCCTTGGGCCAGTACGACTTGAATGGCCTCACAGTGGTCGGTGACGTAGAGCCAGTCACGTATGTTGGTCCCATTCCCGTAAATAGGCAAGGGTTTCCCCGCCAAGGCGTTTAGCAAGAGTAAAGGAATTAATTTCTCGGGGTACTGGTAGGGACCGTAATTGTTAGAGCAGTTAGTCGTGAGGGTGGGTAGACCGTAGGTGTGGTGATAGGCCCGGACTAAGTGATCAGCGGCGGCTTTGGAGGCGGCGTAGGGACTGTTGGGACGGTAGGGCGTGGTCTCGCTGAAGGCCGGGTCTGTGGGGGTGAGGGTGCCGTACACTTCATCCGTGGAGATTTGCAGAAACCGGAATTGGTCACGGGCTAGCTCAGCCAGCCCTTGCCAATAACCCCGGACTTCCTCTAATAAATTAAAAACCCCGACGATATTGGTCTGGATGAAGGCACCGGGACTCTGGATGGAGCGGTCCACATGGCTTTCTGCGGCAAAGTTAAGGACAGCGGTGGGTTGATGGGTGGTGAGTAAGTTGCTAACTAGGGCACGGTCGGCAATATCGCCGTGGATGAACTGGTAGCGGGGGTCTGTTTCGAGACCCGTAAGATTGGCGAGGTTCCCGGCGTAGGTTAGTTTATCTAGGTTAATCAAGGTCTCGCTATGGCTCCCTAGCCAAGAGTGCACAAAGTTAGCCCCGATGAACCCCGCTCCCCCCGTCACTAAAATTGTCACATTTCACCCAGACCTGCTTAAACAATGTACCAAACCTGGGTTACACATCTCGCAGCCGGTATCTCTCCCCAGACAGAAGCGATGCCCTACCTAAATTCGGTGTGATACTAACGGAGAGCACTGGAGATGGTATGCCCCTCGGGATGTTGGTAGATGGACAATGGGTCAATGAAGAGCGCGACCGCGATGCCCAAGGCCGCTTCAACCGCACACAGACCCAGTACCGGCAACGGGTGGGGAGCGCGGACTTCCCGGTGGTGGCAGGGCGTTACCATCTCTACGTATCCTTAGCCTGTCCGTGGGCACACCGGACCTTGATCATGCGGGCACTCCAGGGTTTGGAAGATATCGTCGGAGTCTCGACAGTAGAGCCCGTAATTCACGATAACGGCTGGGAATTTAGCCCAGACTACCCAGACACCGCCCAGGGCAAGCGTTACCTGTGGGAGCTCTATACCCAGGCCAAGCCTGATTATTCCGGGAAAGTGACCGTCCCGGTCCTATGGGACAAACAAACCCAGACCATCATCAACAACGAATCCCGCGAGATTCTGCGGATGTTTGATACTGAGTTTGGTAGTGCAGCGAAGCAGACTGGGGCTTTTTATCCGCCGGACTTGCAAGCCCAGATTGACAACACTATTGACGCGATTTACGAACCGATCAATAACGGGGTCTACCGCTCTGGTTTCGCCGCCACCCAGACCGCCTATACCGATGCCGTGAAGGAGTTGTTTGAGGCTTTGGACCACTGGGAAACGGTATTGAGTCGCCAGCGGTATCTGGTCGGGGCGACGATTACCGAGGCGGATTGGTGTTTGTTCACGACCCTACTGCGCTTTGACCCGGTGTATCACGGACATTTCAAGTGCAATCTGTGCCGTTTGATGGATTACCCCAACCTCTGGAACTACCTCAAGGACCTCTACCAACAACCAGGAGTCCGGGCCACCTGTGATCTAGACCAGATTAAACGCCACTACTACCAGAGCCATACTCACATCAACCCCACTGGCATCGTCCCCCTCGGACCCTTGCTTGACCTAGACTCTCCCCACAACCGCCAGTAATTCTGCTCGGCAGGAGAAGCTGAACATCTTTTATCGAATCTCGGTCTTGGGCATAGCGGTCTCGAAACTCTTGACCATCCGCAAAAGGTTTCGGCGGGCTAAACTCTTCCAGAAGGGAAAACTGGGCGGGAGACACTTGAGGACTTCCATGATCCAGCGATTAGCCCCGTCCACGGCGGCACTTTCACGAATCCTAAGCAGAGTTGTCCACTCCAAGGTGTAGTCTGTGAGCGGGCTGAAGGGTTCTTGCTCCAGCAGGATTTGGCCTTGTTGAGCTAGCAATAGACTTAATGGTTGGTTCTCTATCTGGTAGAGACGGGCTAGGGCGATCAGGACCTCGGGGGTCTCTTGGGCCGTACTGCTGCTCTGATAATACGTAAGTGCCTCAGTAGAATTACTCTGTAGTTCAGCATTGAGGCCCAGTTTGAATAGAGCACGGGCCTTGTATTCCTTCGCCTCTGAGCTACCAGCTAGAGCAACCATCTGACTTAACTCGCGTTCGGCGGCTTCGTGTTGGCCCAGGTGGATGTAGCAATAGCCCAAGTTATCCCAAACTGAGAAATTATCCATCAACGGTACAGCTACCACTGTGATGGCCTCAAGCAAGTACGTGACCCCTGCTTGCCAGTCCTCACGGATGGCAGCAATGACAGCTTTCCCCTCCAAAGAACGACGATAAATGAGCTTGGCATCCACTTCACGACCCACCAGCACCGCTGCTTCGTAGGACTGTTCAGCTTGGTCAATCCGGCCTTCGCGAATCTCCAGATGACCCAGGTTTACCAGAAGCCGCGCTTTAAATAAAGGATGATTCAGTCCAGCTGCTTGGTAGAGATTGAGGGCTGTGTGGTACCACTCACGGGCTTTATCCGTGCCTTGGGGGATGAGGAACTCACAGTTACCCAATTCGATGAGGAGGGCACATTCACGATGCGTATCACGGATGGCGCGTGCAGCAGTCAAAGCACCTTGAAACTCGAAACGGGCCTTTTCGTATTGGCCCAAGTTCACGTAGGCTTGGCCTCTTTGCTCAAGCAAGGCGCAAATATCACGCTGTACAGATTCCGGTTTATTTTGCATATCCAAGTCTTTCAACCTTCCTTACTTCAACTTTTTTCAAGAACCCGATGGCTTTTTTGCCTTGGCTCCATGGTATCTTCTAGCAGCTTTAGACCAATTCCGTTTTTATACGGAGGCCCTCGCTCTCGGCGATCCCGAGCGGGCTACACTCATAGGGACAATCGGGGTAACTACCGTGGTCCAAGTCCATTTCTTACCCGAAAACTGTACTGTTTCCTGTGAAGCTGGCGACCTAATTTATGATGTAGCGACCGCAGCGGGGATTTTTATTCCCACAGGCTGTTTGATGGGTTCTTGTCATGCCTGTGAAGTGGAATTAGCTGGGGGTGAGCGGGTCTGCTCCTGTATTACTCCCGTTGGTAGTGGACCCTTGATCGCCGTATATTTACTTACGGACCCCACTTGGTAAAATGATGCTCTTCATGAAGGTTAGGCGGGTACATGTTGGCTAAAGTCGCGCTGGTCACAGGGAGTTCGCGGGGGATTGGTCGGGCGATTGCCCTAGAGCTTGCCACCCAAGGGCTGCAGGTCGTCATCAATTACGCTCAGTCTGCTGCCCAGGCTCAGCAAGTGGTGGACTTGATCCAGGCAGGACCGGGTAAAGCGGTCGCGATCCAGGCCGATGTCGCTGACCCGGCTCAAGTGGAACAGCTTTTTAGCCAGACTTTAGCGCAATGGGGACGGCTTGATGTACTGGTCAATAATGCCGGGATCACCCGCGATGGATTGACCATCCGTATGAAGGATGATGACTGGCGTAAGGTCCTCGACCTAAACCTAGGCGGGGTCTTTTGGTGCTGTCGTCAGGCTAGTAAGATCATGCTGAAACAACGCGCCGGACGGATCATCAATATTGCATCCAGCAGTGGGCTGATGGGCAATGCGGGCCAAGCGAACTACGCCGCTGCTAAAGCTGGAGTCCTAGGATTAACTAAATCCTTAGCCCGTGAACTGGCTAGTCGAGGGATTACCGTCAATGCCGTTGCTCCGGGGTTTATCGCCACTGAGATGACCCAGGCTCTCAACCATGATGCCATTTTGGCCATGGTTCCCCTCGGGCGGTTAGGCCAGCCTGAGGAAGTGGCGGGGCTAGTTCGTTATCTCGCCTGTGACCCGAGTGCGGCATTTATTACGGGACAAGTGCTCAGTATGGATGGTGGCCTAGTGATGTGAGTCTGAGGCCAAGCCCTGTTCGATCGCAAAGCGCACCAATCCGGCAGTATTCTTAATTCCCAACTTCTGCATCAGGTTCGTCCGGTGGGTATCTACAGTCCGGGGGCTGATAAAGAGCTTAGTGGCAATTTCCGGGTTGGTATTACCCAAGGCAATCAAGTTGAGGATCTCGTGTTCTCGGTTGGTCAGGCGGACCGCAAGTGAATTACGGGCCGGTGGGGGCTCGGGAGCGCGCGATGTACCCCGGCCTAACTGCTGGGCATCGTGGATATACCTCTCAGCCATCATCTTGAAGACCGGCGCACTGAAGAATTGCTTGCCATCGGCGACACAGCGAATACTTTCCAGAAGTTCGTCTTTTTCAGCATTCTTGAGTAAGTAGCCGTCCGCGCCTGCACCCATAATCCGAAATAGATAATCTTCCTGTTCATGCATCGTTAAGATCAGGATGCGGGCTTGGGCATTGAGGCTTTTGATCAAGCGCGTGACTTCGATACCGTCTAATTTGGGCATGGAGATATCGAGCAAGATAACATCGGGCTGATGGGCGGTAAATAACGAAATAGCTTCCTCGCCATCACAAGCCTCAGCCACCAAGCGGATATCCTCCACGTTTCGCAGTAGGATCTGAAGTCCGCTGCGAAATAGGGTGTGGTCGTCGGCGATAAGAACTTTAATTTCTTTCATGTCGTGACCGGGTTGCGGGGTGCAGTCGGGTAACTCTGGACTTTCAGCCAAAGTGAACAGGTCTCAGGCATTAGTCCCCATGGTTTCACATAGGTAAAATACCGCCCTTAAATCCTAGTATGTTCAATTAGGTTTTATCATCCACCTTTTGGCAGAGAACGCCGTTTAATAACCCTAGGGTATTCGAGGCCAGACTTTTTAAGGGGGTTGAGACCAAAGCTCAGCCCCCTAAGCTTTTAGCACGCAGCTTGTTCGAGCGCAAACCGGACTAAACCAGCAGTGTTATGGATGTTCAGCTTATGCATCAAGTTGGTACGGTGAGTATCCACAGTACGCGGGCTGATAAAAAGGTGGCGAGCAATCTCAGCGTTGGTCTGACCAGCCACAATGAGTTGTAATACCTCTTGCTCCCGTTGGGTCAATCGTGCCGCCATACCTTTGATGGGCACCATCTGGGGCGTGGGGGCTATGTGGTGACGAGCATCCTGGATGTAACGCTGGGTCAACAGGACATACATCGCGGGACTAAAGTAGGGACGGCCCATCGCCACGCTACGGATGCCAGCCAGCAATTCCTCGCGTTGAGCATCCTTGAGTAAATACCCGTCTCCCCCGACGGCTAAAGCTCTAAGCAAATAGGATTCCTCCTCATGCATCGTCAGGAATAAAACCCGTAGGTCCGGCTGCTGCTGCTTAAGCTGTCGGGTGACATCCATCCCGTCCATCCCTGGTAGAGATACGTCCATCAACACGAGGTCGGGCTTGAGCTCCTGACAAAGCCGGAGGGCTTCTTCGCCCTGAGCGGCTTCCCCAACCAATTCGAGGTCAGGGGCATCTTTGATTAAGAACCTGAGTCCGAAACGAAATAAGGTGTGGTCGTCGGTAATGAGGATACGGATCGGTTGCATGGGGGCTCTCCAGAAGTGGCGTGGGGTGAACGATTCGGGTGTACAGAGCAGAAGTAGTTCTACGTAGGAATAACTACTGAGTCTCTGGACTAATCCATAATACCCTTACGTAAAAATATTTATTCACTCCTTAGGCATAGAATTAGAAATTTAATTTAAGTAATTCCCGGCTCAGTAGATAGGCTCTAGTTACAAACCCTAGTTTTTGATACAGAGCGAGAGCGGCGGCACTTTGAGCTAATACCTGGAGGTGGACTTGGACTAAGCCCTGTTCTGTAGCCCAAGCCATCGCAGCCTCCATGAGTCTTGTTGCCAACCCCCGGCGGCGGTGGGCTGGGTGGACGTAAACTAAAAAGATATAGGCAGCTCGCTGCCCGTTGGTTTGGTCTAGAGACTGCCCTAACCAAAGACATCCGACGGCTCCGTCAGTATGCTCTAGCAGCCAAAGTGGTGTGGTGAGTGGGTCATAAAATTGCTCTACAGTTCGCCCTAGGTGCTCTAAGTCTTGCCCTGGGGTCAATTCACCGTAGGCCAGCCGTAAAAATTGTAATAGTCGCCCTCCCTGCCAAGCTCGACTCTGAGTCAGACGATAGGGGTTCAAGGTTGGGCAGGGACGGGCGCGGGTTGACGCATCTCCTGGGGCAAGAAGCTGCGGGAGGAGACGAGGACTAGCGTAAAGAGAAAGACCGCGATGATAAACAGGAAGATAGCATTACCTTTCACAGTGCCTCCAGTTCCTCCAGCTTAAAGTGAGCTTTGAAACGGGGCGTGAACTTGACCCGATAGGGTAGATCAGGACTGACAGGACGGCCTTTGTAATCGCTAATGATGTGTTCGATCTCCCCCTCGAAGCCCTGGACATCTTTGGCTTGATTGCGATATTCGGGATGGGTATAGACCATAACCGCTTGTTTTACCCGCACCCGGTCCCCAATGTTCATGAAGTCTCCTCAAAGCTGTTTTCAGTGTAGGGCAAAAAAAAGGACAGGCACGGAGCCTGCCCTGGGATATTCGGTTGATTGACCTCAGCTTAGAACGTGAAAACGGCTTTGAGCGAGCCAATGGTCACGTTGGGGTTACTGGAGATGGAACCGGGGTTGGTGATGTAGTAGGCCTCAGGGGTCAAGGTGATGCCCTTTGCCACTTGGAAGCGGTAGTAGAAACCGTACTCAAGTTCCCGAGCGTCGGGGAGTGAGCTACCCGACGTCGGGAAGGTGGTGCCACCGTAAACACTGCTTACAGTGCCAGCGGAAATGCTGTTACTGGTAAGATTCCCCGGTTGAACCACCGCCAGACCAATCGTGTTGCCGCGCTGTCCGAAGGGGTCCTTGAAGGCTAAGCCCGCCATCCACTCGTTGTAATTGATGGTACTGCCCTGAGTACCAGCGGCTTGACCATCGCTGAGGGTTCCACTCCCGAAAGAGTAACGACCAAAGAGCGCCACTTCTGGGAAGATATCCCAGTCAACGTGGGCATTGAAAGTGTCGTGCTGGACGTTAGCAATGGCTCCACTGCCCGAGAAAGGATAGCGGGTCGAACCGCCGACGCTGGCATCGCAGAAGATCCGGTTCTGAGAACTCGGGGCCTCAGCGTTGATGGCTGTATTAGAGGAGTTGCAGGTCGTCCGGTAGTAACCCAGTCCAAGATCTAGTCTAGGATCGGGACGAAAACCAACCTCTACGGCTGCTTGACTCGGGCCTGTCACCCCACCGCCGCCAAAACCAAAGGCATCGCCGCCGGCGGTGGCTCCGTAGTAAGCGCGCAGGTCAATCTGGGGCGAGACGCGCCAAGTGGCAACCAGACTCGGCACCGAGGTGTTGACTAGAGAGATGGCAATGTTACGCCGGAAGACGCGCTGGGAGAAGTTGGACCCCTCACTGCGGGTGTTGAGGTTGGTACCCAGGTAGTCTACGGCTTCTGCCCGAGGACCAATGGTGAGGCGGAAGTTGTTGGCGATGAAGGGAAATTCGTAGTAGACCTTATCAAATGAAACCGGGGCTAGACCGTTGACGGGAGCCCCGCCTTGAGCCTGGAGGGTATCGAAGCGACCTACCCGGCTGAAGCCCGTGTTGAAGAAGGAACCTTCACCAGTGTTGGCGTTGAGGCGGACCCGGAGTTGGTCGCCCCGGATGGCGACGTTCCGCGAGCGCAGGTTGAGACGGACCCGACCACCCATGGCAACGTTTTGGGAGGAGCCGCTGATCAGGGGAGCGTTACTGGCGTTGGTCCCTCTAACCGTGTTATCTGCTGTCGCCCCGACAACTTGGAAGATGACTTCAGCATCAAGCTTGGTCGTGCGCGAGAAGAGGTTGGCCTCTAGCTCCTTGGTCTTGGCCTCTAGGGTGTCCACGCGGGGAAGAAGACTGCGGTATTCGTTCTGTAGCTCAGTCTGGAGCCGTTGGACCGTGGCTAGGTCATCACGAGTCACCAAGTCGGCAGTGCCAGCGGCAATGAGTTCATTAACCCGGTCAAGACAGGCATTGAGACCGGCGGCAAATTCATAACGAGTCAGAGCTTTGTTGCCCAGGAAAACCTTGCTGGGATAGCCTTCGATACAGCCGTAACGCTCAACGAGGGAGCGCAACGCTTGGAAAGCCCAGGTGTCAGGGTTGACATCGGTTAGCTCAGCCACCGAGGTAACTTGGGAAACCATCGGGGCATCCGTCGCTAAATTCTTAACGGAAGTATCCGGGAGGGCCGTGGCAGGCTGGGCTGCCTCTACCAGAGCGAGGAGGACCGTGGCAACCGCCAGGGACCACCGACTAGACCGTAGCTTTATCACGTGAAACTCCTCACAACGAAACTCACACTGCAAACGTGTTTCAGCACTCTCTCTGCATAATAGCTTACCTTGATTTCCCGGCAGGATAGGTTAAGGCTTGGTTAAGGAGATATTCAATTCTTCCTTGAGGCTGCGGGCCATCAAATTGCCGAGGGCGGTCTGGGGGGTGGTCTTGCCGTCCAGTAAAGCACAGACCTGTTGGGCGATTGGGAGTTCTAGGTTGCGTTGTTGAGCGAGTTGGACGAGGACACGGGCGGTATTCACCCCCTCGGCGACCCCTTCGATGCTTCTGAGGACGGCTAGGAGGTCTGGATGGGTTGCCAGTCGAAAGCCGACCTGATAGTTACGGCTGAGGGGGCTGGTACAAGTAGTTAACAAATCCCCGAGTCCGGCTAGTCCATAAAAAGTCTCGGCTTGTCCACCGAGCAGGACCCCGATGCGGATCACTTCGGCTAAACCCCGCGTAATTAGGGCGGATTTAGCATTGGTCCCCAGATCTAGACCGTCGCTGACCCCAGCACTGATGGCAACGACATTTTTGAGGGCACCGCCGAGTTCTACGCCCTGGGGATCGTTGTTGAGGTAGACGCGGAACCGTTCACAGGCGAGAATTTTTTGGACCTCTTGGGCTCGGGGTCCGGCAACCACGGCGGCGGCGGGTTTTTTGGCACGGATCTCACTCGCCAAGTTTGGCCCGGAGAGGACGACGACAGCATGCTTAGGAAAGTAGCTTTGCCAAATGGCACTGGGGGTAAGCACGGTTCCCGCTTCTAGGCCCTTGGTGGTGCTGACGAGAATCGCGTGGTCCGCTAGGGGAATTCTCGCGGCGACGGAACGCACTGCTGTCATGGGCAGAGCGGAGATGACTACGGCGGCGTTCGCGACTACTTCTAAATCTTGCTGGCGCGACCAGACTTGGACGGGATGGCCCTGTCCTTGGACTAATTCAGCAAGGGCGGTCCCCCAGGCTCCTGCGCCCAGGATCGTAACGTTGGTCAAAACTCCAGCCCAGTCACATGGCCCCAGTATCCCGCAGTCAGGGGCGGCTGCGGTCAGTCGGGCCAATCACGCTGACTTTGTGACGGTAAACTAACTCCCCGCCATACCAGCCCGAGACACCCAAGAGGAGAGCGACCAGGGTGGAGAGGACCAGGCCCCAAGGCAGGATACTCCCGGTGGGGTCATTGAGGCGGGGGACAAAGTTAATGACTGTCAAAACTAGGACCGCAACATTAAGGTACATATGAGCCCAACCCGCCGTCCGGGCACGGACCCGCTCGATCCGCAAAAAATCTAATGTGCCGACGATGGCAGCCAGGACCGCCGTGAGGAGTCCCGCCCCAATCAGCCAGAGGGAAGCCCGCGCCCAGAAAGGGTCCTGGGTCAACCAGTAACCAAGGTCAGTCCCAAAGGCTGCCACGAGCATCCCAATTGGGAAGGTGACCAGGACGGGATGAATCGGGTGTCCGGCGACATGGACCGTGCTTTGGATGCCGCTGTCACGGTATTCGGTCTCGTTAGTCTCAATAACGGGCGGGATATTGGGTTGGCGGGTCATGGCAGCACCTCTAAGTAGGGAATTGCTCGGCGTGGATCTGGGTGGTCAAGGTGAGTTGACCCTTGATGACATCAAGGTCTTGGAGGCGTAGGGCCATCCCTTCGAGTTCAAAGTTGCGGAGGTCGCCCAGTTCGTTGGCCTTAGTCAGAAGGGCTTGGGTCAGTTCCGGGGAGAGGTCTTGACCCTGGGTATAGGCCAGATCAGTTAAGCGGATTTGGTAAGCAGTGGTCTCTAGACGAGCGGTAAAGGCGACTTGTTTGGTCTCCTGAGTTTCGCGCAGGTAGATTGTGGCAATGAGTCCCATGCGGTCGGCACCGGGGAGTTGAAAAACTACCTGCTGGGTATCCACGGTCATCGGTTGACCCTGGACCTCCAGGGCTAAGCCCTGCAACTTGCCCCGGATGAATTCGGAGTTGAAAGCGCGGGTGATATCGTCTTCAGTCAGGACGACATGGGCGGTGGCATCGGTGGGATGGGTAAGTTCAATCTTGCCCATTGCCGCTTTGAGGGGATTGATGTGGATACTGTCGGTGTGGATCGTCATCTCCGTCACGCGCAGGTCCTTTTGCATGACCAGCCCGGCCCCTCGAATATCCACGGTCTCGACGCCACCGCCGAGGAGTTGGAGGGGGTTGGTGTGGACAGCGACATCAAGTTTGTCTACATCGTGTAATTGACTAGCTAGCCCCACTTCCGCCAGTTTGCCCAAAGCCTGTTCCCCGAGATCGCTCATTGGCCCCACGTTTTTTAGATGGATTTACTTTAAATGATGGGGTTGGGCGGACGGCTCTGTACTTGGATAGACTTGACAGCATGTGAGAATAACGACTGTGGAACTCCAGATTCAACGCTGCCATCCTGATGCCCGTCTACCCCACTATGCTCATCCCGGCGACGCGGGGTTGGACCTCTATGCCGTGGAAAAAGTTTTGCTTAAACCGGGGCGGCGGGCTTTAGTCAGTACCGGGATCGCCTTGGCTTTACCGCCCAATACGGAAGCTCAAGTCCGTCCGCGCAGCGGGTTAGCTCTTAACCATGGGATCACCGTTCTCAACAGTCCCGGCACCGTGGATGAGCAGTATCGCGGCGTGGTCGGGGTGATTTTAATTAACCTGTCAGACCAAGACTTCCTAGTGACGGTCGGGATGAAAATTGCTCAGCTTGTAGTCCAGCCCGTGTTGCGGGTCCAAGTCCAGGTCGTGAAGGAATTGCCCCCCTCGGTACGCGGGACGGGGGGCTTTGGTTCGACGGGGTGATTATTGACCGGGACCTAGACCTGTCGAGCAACGGTGTGTGAGTCGGCGGGAACCCTGGCGTTGGCTGTAATAGATCCAGGGTCCCAGGGTGGTCGTGAAATATTCTGGGTCGGCGCGTACCAGCACTAGGTCAGGGTTGCTCACCTGCCGATAGAGAGGATTTGCTGGGTCCACCGCCATCAGCCAGACATCAGAGGGTTCGCGCTGACTGGTTTTGAAGCCATTAGAGGCCAAGGCAAAAACGTAGGACTTACCGCCGTAGACGAGGGGTTCGGGGGAGAGGAGGTAGGGG
>Ga0163154_10000906_pt1 | contig 46006 bp, 43 predicted proteins | sample OliLakLV19MP9P1_FD_148649 | JGI IMG/M metagenome (GOLD analysis project Ga0163154, IMG submission 148649) | Freshwater microbial mat bacterial communities from Lake Vanda, McMurdo Dry Valleys, Antarctica - Oligotrophic Lake LV.19.MP9.P1 | ecosystem: Environmental > Aquatic > Freshwater > Lake >... | reverse complement strand
GCCCCCAGAGAACCCGTGTTCTTCTCCTCAACTTTGAGGGCGACAATGACTTTTTTGTTGTCTTCACCGGGATTGAGTTCGAGGCTCACATCCTTAAAGAGATTGAGGGCGAAGACGCGCTGGATATCGGCTTGGACCCGCTCACGGTTAAAAATATCCCCAGCCTTAATCCCAATTTCGCGAGTAACAATGTAGGCGCGGGTCCGGTCGTTGCCCTTGACTTGGATATCTTCAATCTGGCCCTCGGTGATGGTGAGGGTAACGTCCCCAGCGGGCGTGGACTGGACATCAGTAACCTTGGCGAGGACATAGCCTTGGCTGGCGTACCATTCTTCAACTTCTTTCACACCTTGCTGGAGTTGTCCGTAGTTGAGGGTTTTGCCGCGCTGGTCAGCGAAAATTCGGTCGAGTTCGTCCTGGTTGAGGATCTGCAAATCCTTAGGAACAATGACTTTGCTCAAGACGGGGTTGGGGACGACATCAAACGTCACCCGCACGCCCAGGGAAGTATCCTCTGGGGTGGCCTTCACATCAGCAAAATAACCCGTGGCGAAAACCGCCTCAATGTCCTGTTGGAGTTGGGTCCGCGTTGTGGTCTGACCGGGACGGGTCTTGATCGCCCGGTAGACCTGGGCTTCGAGGTCACTGGTCAGAGCAGCCCCTTTGTTCTGGATTACTTGCACTTCGGCAACCAAAACTTTAATTTCCATCTGTTCCGTCGGGGCGGGACTGGGGGCGGTCGGCGCGGGCTGGTCAGGCGGGACGGCCGGAGCGTTGGGTAAAGGTTCTAGGGAGGGGAGCGGTTCAGTAGCCGGCGGAACAGCTTCATTCGTTGGTGGTACAGGTTCAGCTACTGGGGACGGTAGTTCAGTCGGTGGGGTCTGGGCAACTACCGGCCAGCCCATTGTCAGCAATACACTCAAACCCACCCATGTCCAACGCATAGCCCCGACCCGTCCACAACTGGGTGATTATAACACGGGGTATCTCCTAGAATGGTTTTGCCCCGACCCCGCCGCCCATGCTCACCCTTACGGTCAACGGTCAGCCCTGCACGGTCCCGACGCTTAGCACCGTCTGTGATCTACTGAACCAACTCCAGCTGGCCCATCAACTAGTCGTGATTGAGTACAACGGCGATATCCTCCACCGTCAGGATTGGGAGCGGACCTTGGTTCAAGAGCAGGACCGTTTTGAGATTGTGACCGTGGTGGGCGGCGGTTGATATTCTTAGGCGTTCGAGTCCGGGTCTAAGTTGAAGATATGGTTGATATCTTCTTTTTGGAAACCCAGCACGAAGGGATGTTTGCAGTTGGGGATGATTTGGACATCGTAAATCTCCTCAATTCCCGTCTGAAACTCAAGCCAAGCTTCCACGACCCCAGTCCGCAACTGCACGACTTGAACCCCACACTGGAGTTTGCGCCCAGCGATGGGCATCCCGCCAAACGTTGCTTCCTCCCGTGCCTTGGAGAGTCCGACAAAAGCGTGGGTCGGGGTGAGAGCCAAGCCCCGCAAAAATCCCGGCATCTGGGCCACGGCCCGCCACTGCTCCCGGTCGAGATAGCCCAATTCACCACAGCCGGAGTTTAACAACCAGAGCCGACTGCCCTGGAGCCGGGGTGAATGGGGCATGGCGAGTCCCCGGTAGATGACCTCGCGGGAGGGTCCATCAATCACACAACCCCCGGTCGCTTTTTGGTCGCGCCAACCCGCTGCATGGTCGGTATCCCCCAAGGCCACGGCGTAGCGCACTTGGTTATTGGCAAGGGCGACGCCGTTGAGGTGACAGCGGTCTTCAGGGACCAGACGGCTGATGAACTTGGGCCACCACAGGGGCACGAAACTCCGCTCGGGGTCCGTGCGGGCCACACAGGAGAACCGGGTATTGACCAAGCAGATGTCCTGGCCTAACAAAAATAAATCGTGGGCGGACACATCGCCGGTCACATAGGCGGCGTGGGGCAGATAGAGGTTGTCATAGTCGCGCTCACTATAGTAGAGCGGCAAGAGGTGGGGGGCCTGGACAAAGCTCCAAACTTGGTTACGGGTCGCCAAAAGCAACCCCCCTGGATGGACGCAAAGCCCCATCGCCCGGTCATAGGTCCGCATCAACATCCGCAAGCGGCCCTGATAACTACTTAAAAAGCACAATTTACCCGCCTGATAGGTAGTCAAAGCCAGGGTCATTCCATGGCGATTCAATAGCTCGATAAAGTTCCCAGAGTGGACAAACGTGACCTTGGGACCTTCTTCTTTTTTCGCCTCGGGATTGGGTTCAGGTGTGGATGTCGTCATGGGGCCACGGAGTCCGACAGGGCTGATTGATTATAGTTGTCAGGCTAACTTTCTCCCCGCCCTGGATGCTGCTTTGGACGATCTCGGTAAGCGTTTTGCCCGTAGCAGTAAGCCCACGACCCCCTAAAGCTCAGCCGTGGTCTCTTTTTGTTCAAAATTGAGCTTAGGCAGGGACAGGATTGACCTTCTGTAGGTCAGTTGTGAACTCCAAGAGGTCAACCTTGCCCTTTTTCGGTTGAGGCGCAAGCTTAGCCAAGCCCAACTTTTAGCCAAAAAGGGTGAAACTTGAGCGGCGGCGGATGAACCGTCGCCCTAAGAAGGTGACATTTCAGCTTAATTGGGGTCAATCTTGACCTGCTAAGGGTCACGGCTCAGCTTAGTCAGGTCAATCTTGACTTTCTGAGGAGCACGGGCTAGCCAGGGATGAGAAACTTTTGCATGGTGTCCTCATATCTTTGAATACAAAACACAGAGGGAACTCCCGCTAGCCTGATGGACGAATCGAAAGAAGTTGCCTATGAAATTTTCCTGCTTGCGGCTCAAGACCATCTTTAAACGCCAACGGATTAATAATGTCGACACTCCACTAACTATTTTTCTCAAAGACGACGGGCCTGTTGATGGGGATACAGTCATCATCAAAGTCTATCAAGAGGGCAGTCCGAACACCCCAGCCTACACTTCAGCGGTTATTGCACTAACTCCCACCTACACGCCCTACTCAATATTAGGTCTGGGACCTGGAGTTTCGTCCATTCGTGTCACTGGAGTTAGCCGGGGCGGAGTTCTTGGTATACCCGTCCGCCTGAAATTTGAGCCGACACACGTTATCTCCACTACTGCCCCAGAGTACACAGTGGACGTAATCCCAAACCTAGAAGAACCCCTCGTTACAGCTAAGTTCTTTCAGGTTGTCATTTCACAAAGTAAGTATGCGGTGGCGGCAAACCATATCAGGGATGCTCAAAACGGAATCGCTAGCGCATTTCAAGTCGGCGGTCCTGCCCCTCGTGTACTCACGTACAGATTTAACAGGCAGGAAGCCAGAAATATTAGAGTATGCTCTACACGCAGGTACCGATTACCGAGGTTGTCTACTGAAGACCGCGATGAGTATCCATTTGCCTCAACCTTTGAGAATAACGGTGCTAATGCCAGCGTTAGGGCTATCAATGCAGTGATCAACCGAACAGCTGGTACAGATTATGGCAATCAAATCTTCAAGGAGAACCTTCTTAGAGGAGAAAATTTTGAAGTGGTCATTGGTCCATGAGGTACTTACTATGAAAATTGCCGAATTTACAACTTGGCTTGGTAACGAGCGGATATTGTTCGTTCAACTTCAGAGTAAACAGCTTGCTTCACGTGATCTAAACTACTTTCCTTGTATGACAAACCGCCACTTTGAGCAAGGTTTCTTGTACACTCCAGGTGATATCATTTTCTTCACATTTTATGATGGAGATTATGAGGGTTGGGTCCAGATTCAAGTATTTGTACTATCGGAGTTTATCCTTGGTGATGACACGGCCCATGCCATACGCCTACCCTTTGACATTCCGGAAAAAGATGTAGTGTTTATTGGTCCGCTCTATCAATACAGAAACGGTGATGAACAAGAGGGAGCGCGAACATTTCAAGTTCCTGCTGGAAGCTACGCGCTATATTACGAGACTGGCTTACTACGTTCCCTTGAGGAACTACAGAAGGAGTATGAAGAACTTGACCCTGAGGATGAGGAAGTTCTATGTAATCCAAGCGTCTGGTGTCGGTTGAGCTTTGTGCCCGAGCAAAATGTGGAACCTTCTATCCTGCGGGCTGAACCCGGTTTCTCACCGCCACTACCCCTGCTATTAGATCCAAGCCCCTTAGAAGTTCCATAATCCCTACCCAGAGGTCAAGGCCATGTCTGTGTTCAAGTGTAAAAAAATCACGTTGGCTCTAGCGTTGTCTTTTCTCCTCGTGTCTGGGGCAACATTTCCTGTTGCGGCTCAGACGCTAAATGATTACTACGAAGCGACCAAAGAAGACTGTACCAATGAGGCTGGGGGTTGTCAGCAGATTGTTGATTAGGGGGGCGATGGCACGAGAGACCAACTTGCCTTCCTCAATGGAGCCATTTGTTATGGATTCCAAGCCGTCTTGACAGCAGGCGCAACGCTTCCCAGTAACAGACCACCTCAGAAGATCTCCCTCCCAAGCCTTCACCCTGCCTACCAACTCCTAGCTAGCGGACCTCAGACTACGCCGGAGGCTGTCACTTCAACCAATGCGGCTACCTCCACCTATGGGACCGCTGGCGATATATCCGTGCCCGGTGACTATGATGGCGATACCAAAACGGATTTTGCCGTCTGGCGGCCTGCTAATGGTCACTGGTATTACAGTTCAGGAACCACTACCACTAATACGGTGGCTCTAGGAGCCTATGGCTCGCCCCTTACTCCCTACAATGATGTGCCAGTCCAAGGCGACTATGACGGCGATGGCACGACGGAGCTCGCGGTCTGGCGTAGCTCCACGGGTAACTGGTTCGTCAAGTACAGTTCTGATGGCATCAGTCGCACCCTAGGGGCCTACGGTTCGGGGCTAGCTCCCTACCGCGATATCGCTGTACCCGGTGACTACGATGCGGACGGCATTACAGACCGAGCCATTTTTCGTACCCAAACTGGTGAATGGTTTATCGAACAAAGCTCTGACGGACAACAGAAATATCTTGCTAGCTATGGTAAAAATGGTAATTTCGTGCCTGTGGTTGCTGATTATGACGGCGATGGTAAATCAGATGTTGCGGTCTACGAGCAGTATTATGGCGATGGGTACGCTATCTATAGTTCTAACAATGTAAGTTATTACTTGGGCCAATATGGGGGTAACTATAGCGACATTTATTATCGCTCCTACTACTTTGTGCCGACCGTCGGTGATTGGGACGGGGACCACAAAGCTGATTTGGCTGTATTCACCGTTGATCCGGGCTACTCAGACAACGGTACTTGGTACGCCCTCAAAGCCGGGGTAAGCACGAATCTAGGCACCTGTGGCGATAATCGCTCTCAGGCCATCTACCAGTATTACCCGCCAGCCTATAGCCAACCGACCTCGCCCATCATCCTTGACACTGCCGGGAACGGCTTTGACCTCACCGCCGCTTTTAATGGTGTACCGTTTGACCTCACGGGCACGAACTTCCCGCTCGAAACGGCTTGGACCCGTGCCAACTCCGATGATGCATTCCTCGTCCTTGACCGCGACCGCAACGGGGTCATCACGAGTGGTAAAGAACTCTTTGGGAATTACACCGACCAACCCGCTTCAGGCGAGCCCAATGGTTTTGAGGCCCTTGCTGTTTTTGACCAATCGGTGAAGGGTGGCAACGGAGATGGTTTTATTACCGCCCGTGACCGCGTGTTTCCGTTACTGGGTCTCTGGAAGGACCTCAATCATGACGGGATCTCGCAACCGTCGGAGTTGTTCAAGTTAACTGACTTGGGGGTAAGTGCCATCGAGTTAGACTACCAACCATCCAAGCAGTGGGATAACCAGGGCAACCAGTTTCGCTATCGCGCGGCGGTGATTAACACCAACGGCGACCGCCACTGGGCCTGGGATGTGTTCTTTGTAACCAGAACAGTGGTTGACAGAGATAGTACGCCTCCCCCCCTCGGACCCGTCTCGTTTAGCCCAGGCTATGACCCCATCGCCCTTAGTCCCTTTATTAGCGACACGGGCTTATTCACTTACTTGGGGCTACTCGCCAATTCTCAACCGTGGAATAACTTTTGGTGACGGTTTAGTGAGAACCTAAATACCCTGGGGAAACTCCTGCCAAAGGCGCGTCTTGCGGTTCAGGCTGGCGAAATTACCACCCGCCAAGATGAGATGGTCTAGGACCGGGATACGCATTAAGGTTGCTGCCTGGAGGAGTTGGCGGGTCAGGGCAATATCTTCGGGGCTGGGGGTGCAGTCTCCCGACGGGTGATTGTGGGCGACGATGAGACGGGCGGCATTCTCCCGCACCGCCGCTCGAAACACATCCCGTGGGTGCGCCAAGGTCTCATCCACCGTACCCATGGAGATGATATGGCTGGCAATAACTTTGTGTTTGATATCCAACAACAGGACCGCAAACTTCTCCTGGAGCGCGTAGGCCAGGTCGCCCTGGAGCAGTAGGGCTGCCGTCTCTGGGCTATCAATCACCGGGCGTTCATTGGGGCGTGACAGATAGACCCGTCGTCCGATTTCAATGGCGGCAATCAACGTTGCTGCCTTCGCCGGACCAATCCCCGAGACCTGGGTGAGCTGACCGGGACTCAACTCGCGCATCTGGTCTACCGCTTGACCCCCGCCTTGACCGAGGACCTGGAGTAAACGTTGGGCCAATCCCAGAGCGGAGAGGTTTCCAGAACCCGTGGCGAGTAAAATCGCAATTAATTCAGCCGTGGCAAGATGTTTCGCGCCATTTTCAAGTAAGCGTTCGCGGGGCCTTTCGTCTACAGGTAAATCACATATCCGTAAGTGATAAGTCATGACAGCAATCTGTGGGGGACCGATCAGATATAACCCACAGTCTTCGCAACCTGCCCATCTCGCCGACTAAGGACGGGAACTTGGGTGCCTAATTGCTGCCCATTTCAGTTAAATTATGCCTAGCTAGTGCGTACCGGATACGGCGACGCACGACGAGTGGAGCAGCTCATGTCCACAAGACGTCAGCTAATCATGTAATACGGCTGGAGCCCTAGCCACCTATGGTTGGTACGGCGTGGGTTCCGCTTGGGCAGCAAGCTTCGCCGAGGTGATGTCCAATGCATTCAAGACAATAGAGGTCGAAAGCGGTGGGCGGCTGGGGGTTGCTGTGCTCGATACCACTCCGGGTCGCCAAGCTGGGTATCGTGCTGATGAACGTTTCCCTCTGTGCAGTACCTTCAAACTACTAGCCGCCGCTGCCATTCTTGCCCGGGTTGATGCGGGTCGTGAATCACCGGAACTTCTGCCGCTAGTGAGCGACGTAACGCAACTCTAGCGGCAGTGGGGCGGGCTATCGCCACCGCTTGTACTGAGTAGGCTGGTCTGGGGCAGTAATGAGCGGTAAGAGCGCGGTGAAGGTCGCACCCGACCCCACCCCCGCACTCTGGGCACACACCGTCCCGTCGTGCAGTTCAACTAAATGCCGCACAATCGCCAGTCCCAAGCCCAAGCCCCCAAACCGTCGCGTTGTCGTACTATCGGCTTGCCGGAAGCGTTCAAAGATATGGGGCAAGAAAGCTGGGTCAATCCCGATGCCGGTATCACTGACCGTCAGGACCACTTGGTTAGCTTGACTTTCGAGATGGACTACCACCCGTCCGTGGTTGGGGGTGAACTTGATGGCATTGGCGAGTAGGTTCCAGACGACTTGCTGTAAACGGTTGGCATCACCTAGCACTTCACATTTTTGAGAACCTAACACAGCAACCAGCGCAACGCCCTTCGCTTCAGCCGTCAGTTGCACACTCTTGAGGGTAGATTGGACGACGGAGAGGAGCGAGACGGGAGCGATGTTGAGGGTGAGTTTGCCCGCGATGATCCGCGAGACATCCAGGATGTCACCAATGAGTTCATTTTGGGCACGACCGTTGCGCTCAATCGTCTCTAGGGCTCGTTGGTTATTCTCTGGAGAGAGGTTGCCGCGCTGGAGGAGTTGAGTCCAGCCGAGCATAGCGTTGAGGGGAGTGCGTAGCTCGTGGGAGACGACCGCCAAGAATTCATCCTTGAGTCGGTTGGCCTGTTGCGCTTGCTCACGGGCGGTCTGTTCACTGAGGAGTAATCGTTCGCGCTCGTCCTCGGCATACTTGCGCTCTAGTTCTGTGGCAGCACGGGTGGCGAAGACGGTCAATAACAGTTCAGTCAGCGCGATATTCGCCAGGGGCTTGGTGTCCATGACCACGAGTAAGCCTAGGCAGAGCCCCTGAGCATCCAGCAGTGGAGCCGCCGCATAACTCTCGATCTGCCAATCCACCAAGAATTGATTGCCTAAAAACTGAGCTTGAATATTGTCTAGATGACAGTAGACTTTGCGCTCGTGAATAACGTGATAGCAGGGTGTATGCTCTAAGCTGTAGTCGAAACATGCGGTCAATCCGGCAGGGGTAAAGACGGCGAGGGTCGAAACTTGGTCCGGCGAGTGAAGTCGGGCAATGAAAGCGTACTGCATCCCTAAAGTCAAAGCGAGTTGTTGTACCAAAGACTGGAAAAAAGCCTCGCCCGTGGTCGTCGCTACCCCCTGCATCACCTGTAATAGCGCGTTATCTGTCTGGACTAAGCGGGCATTGGCGAGCCGGAGGTCCAATTCATCCATGACCAGTGCCGCCAAATCCACCAGCGTCTGCTGCTCCTGGAGCGTGAACTCAGGCCGGGGCTGAGTATCTAAGATACAGAGCGTCCCCAGGTTGAAGCCCTCATGGGTGATGAGGGGTGCCCCGGCATAGAAGCGAATCCCCGGCTCAGCATCTACAAACCGGGTACAGGCGAAGCGCGGGTCTTGGGGTGCGTTGAGGACGACCAGCAGCTCATTGTGCAGGACGGAGAAATTACACAGCGCGTCCCCCCGCGCCACTTCAGAACTCTCCCAGCCGTAGCGCGACTTGAACCAAGCCCGCTCCTGGTCTACTAAAGAGATGAGACAGATCGGCACACTAAAGAGCCGCGCCGCCAGCCCCGTAATCCGGTCAAAGGACAGTTCAGGTAGGGTGTCGAGGATGGTGTAACGCCTGAGGGCCACCAATCGCTGTTCTTCGTTAGTGGGAGTTAAGGACATCTCAATCTCTAAGGATGGTGATTTTACCGCCGAGCTCAGCGATGATGGTCACGAGTTGCTGGGCTTCCACAGGTTTCGACAAATGATAGCGATAACCCTGAGCTAAGGATTGTCGGCGGTCCTCGGCTCGGGCTTGCGCGGTCAAGGCCACCGCCGGGATGGTACTACCTTGGGCGGCTAGCTGTCGTAAGAGCGCGTACCCATCGGCCCCGGGCATGGCAATGTCACTCACCAAGACATCCGGGTTCCACTGCCCTAGCGTCACCAAGGCCAACTGCACGGAGGCCGCCACCCGGACCTCGGCCCCCTCGGTTTCGAGGATGAGTGCAGTCAATTCCCGTTGGTCATCCTCATCATCCACCACCAAGACTTTGAGACCCGTGAGCAGAGCTTCTTCTCGGCAGGGGGCAGGGGACAGCAAACTGATTGCACGTTGTGGACAGGCGGCAACTAGCGGCAGGGTCACGGTGAAGGTCGCCCCCAAGCTCAACCCCGCACTCTGGGCAAACACTGTCCCGCCGTGCAGTTCCACCAAATGCCGCACAATCGCCAGTCCCAAGCCCAAGCCCCCAAACTGCCGCGTTGTTGTACTATCGGCTTGCCGGAAGCGTTCAAAGATGTGGGGTAAAAATATGGGGTCAATGCCCATCCCCGTGTCGCTGATGGTCAAGACGGCTTGGTTCGCCTGATCTAGGCAGACCACCACCTGTCCATCGTTGGGGGTGAACTTGATGGCGTTAGTCAGTAGGTTCCAGACTATCTGGCGTAGGCGGTTGATATCACCGAGCACTTCACAGTTTTCATTTAAGATGGTAACTAACGTAATGCCCTTAGCTTCGGCGGCGAGTTGCACACTCTCTAGGGCGGATTGAATCACCGTATTGAGTTGGACGGGCACGGTGTTGAGGGTGAGTTTGCCCGCGATGATCCTGGAGACATCGAGGATGTCAGCAATCAGTTCGTTTTGGGCACGACCGTTGCGCTCAATCGTCTCTAGGGCTCGTTGGTTGGCTTCAGCGGAGAGGTTGCCGCGCCGGAGGAGTTGAGTCCAGCCGAGCATGGCGTTGAGGGGAGTGCGTAGCTCGTGGGAGACGACCGCCAAGAATTCATCCTTGAGTCGGTTGGCCTGTTGCGCTTGTTCACGAGCGGCCTGTTCCCGTTGTAAGAGTTGCTCTCGTTCGGCGCGGGCGAGGTGTTGGGCGGTGACATCCTGCACCAGCGAGAGGACGGAGACGAGCTGCCCTTCCTCATCGAGGAGCGCGGAGTTATACCAGACACAGTGGAGCACCTGACCCGTTTTGGTATAGTTGCGGTTAGGCGAGACCCCGCGCTCATCGCCCCCGGTCAACAACCGTTCCATCGCCACAGCAACCATGGGTCGGTCGTCCACATGGACAAATTCCCAGGCCGTCGGATGCAGACCGCTCACTTCCTGGGCCGACCAACCAAAGATCTGCTCGGCCTGGGGCGACCAGCGAGCAACCCGGAAATCTGCCCCCCACTCCACCACGCCCAAGGGCGAGTTCTCCATATGGAAGGTCAACTCCTGGACGGCCTTGTTGAGGTCTTTTTCGGCCTGTTTGCGGTTCGTGATGTCGCGGAAATAGACCGAGAGTCCCGCCGTGGAAGGGTAAGCGTGGATTTCAAGCCAACGGTGAGAGAAGGGCGAGAGGACTTCAAAATGGACTGCCACCTGTTCCTGTATCGCCCGTCGGTACTGCACTTCAAAAGGTGAACCTGCTGCCATCGGGAAGACTTCCCAGACCACTCGCCCCAACAACTCGGCGCGGGTCTTACCGTAATAGGCTTCACATTGCTGGTTGACGTGGGTATATCGCCACTCATGGTCTAGGGCATAAAAAGCCTCAGTGATACTGTCAAGGATCGTGGCGGCGCGGCGGGTGGCCTCCTGCAATTGGGCCTCGGCTGCTTGTTGCTCAGCCTCCAGTCGTCGAGTCTCCGTGACATCCCGCTGACTACCCCAGGAACGAACGAGATAGCCATCCTCGATAATCCCCACCAAGTTGTTCAAGAAATACTTGGGCTGACCCGTACGGTCCACCTCGTAGGACTCCGTGTCGGTCAGCCGATAGCCTGACTCGATAAAAGCCCGTAAATAACTCAGGTTACGCTCATCAGTACGGGGCAATAAATCCCCCAACCGCGCCCCCACCATCTGCTCAGACTCATCGAAACCATACATTTGCGCCATAGCTTGATTACATTCCGCCAGATAGCCATGGGCATAAAAGTAGTCAAGCTGTTGTTCCACGGGGGTCTGCACAGGAATCGGACAGTCAACCTCAATGCGCCAAATCCCCTCGGAACTCTGGGCAATAAACGTCCGGTAACGGTCTTCACTCTGTTGGAGGGCCTCTTGAGTCCGTTTGCGCTCGAATTCCGCCTGGGCGCGTTCAGCAAAAATATTAAAAACCGCCCGTCCCTGTTCTGCCACGGTCATCGGTTTGTCATCTAGGACCGAGATATGACCAACGATGTGACCGGACAAATCCCAGAGCGGCATCCCCAAATAACTGACTGCCTCGAGTTGCGCCAAGTCCCGGTCTCGGGGGAACACCTCCTGTACCCGGTCGGGGCAAAAATACTCCCCGCCCTCCTCAATTACCCGCTTACAGGGCGTTTCTACTAAGTCGTACTCGAAAGGCTCGCCCCAGTAGTCCCCCTGCCAAAAAGCAATCACCCGCACCCGCAGGGGTGTAATTAGCTCCGTCACAAAGGCATAGCGCACCCCGAGAGTCGTCGCTAGATAGCGCACAAAGGCCGGGAAGAAATCCTCCCCCGTCGCCTGAGCCGTCCCCGCTGCCACCTGTTGCAAGAGCGTCTCGTTGCGTTTACGCTCAGTGACATCTTGAAAATAAACTGAGAGGACGGTGGGCGCGGGGTAAGCATGGACCTCATACCAAGTATCAAAGGGCGGATAGTACGATTCAAAGCTAACTGGAACCTGCTGGTCCATTGCTCGGTGATACTCAGTATAAAACAGACTTCCGATCGCCTCCGGGAAAACCTCCCAAACTACGCGCCCCAATAGTTGCTCACTGTTGTTCAGACGGCACTGCTGCACGGCCTCGGGATTGACATAGATGTACCGCCAGTCGCGGTCTAGGGCAATAAATCCATCACTAATACTGTCGAGGATACTGGTGACCTGTTCCTGGGCTTCCCGTTGTGTCTGGATCACGCTCTGGCGGACTCGCGCCAACTCCAGATGGGTCCGCACCCGTGCCAGGAGTTCCCGAGCCGAGAAGGGTTTGACCAGATAATCGTCCGCCCCCTGCGTGAGTCCCTCGACCTTGGCCTCCTCCCCCGCCCGCGCCGACAGGAGGATGACCGGGATCTCACGGGTCGTGGGGTCATCCCGCAAGCGAGCCAGTAGTCCGAACCCGTCTAGCTGGGGCATCATCACATCACTGAGGATGAGATCGGGTCTTTGGGCCTGGATTAGTTCTAGGGCGGCTACCCCATCGCTTGCGGTAGTGACCGTGTAGTGCTGATTCAAGAGACGACCCACATAGTCCCGCATATCGCTGTTGTCATCTACCAACAGGATCTGGGCCGTGGCTTGCGTGGGGACTACCTCGGGTAACGGCTCGTCCTCGGGTAACCAACGCAGGGCTTCCGCGACGTAGGGCAGGGCTGTTAGCTGGGGAGCCTTGCTTTGGGCAGCTCTGAGTTTGTCCTGGGGCAGGTGGGCTGAACCGGAGGGGAGGACAAGCTCAAACTGCGTGCCCACCCCCAGGACACTCTGGACCATGACAGTACCGCCGTGGAGCTTGACCAATTCCTCGACTAGAGCCAAACCAATCCCTGAACCCTCATGGGTCCGTCCCCTGGCCCCCGCGACCCGGTGGAACCGTTTGAAGATGTGGGGGAGTTCCGCTGCTGGTATCCCCGTCCCGGTATCACGGACCCCCAGCACCACCCCAGCAGGCTCAGCCGTCACCGAAACGACAATCTCCCCGGTGAACGTAAACTTGAGGGCGTTGGAGAGGAGGTTGAGGACAATTTTTTCCCAGAGGTCCCGGTCCACCCAGACGGGTTCGGCGAGGGGCGGACAATGTACCACCAGGGCCAAGCCCGCCTTTTCCACCGCCGCACGAAACACACTCGCCAATTCGGCGGTGAATTGCGCTAAATCCAGGGGTTCATAGCTCGCCTGGATGCGCCCTGCCTCAATCCGACTGAAATCCAGGAGCGTATTGACCAGTTTCAACAGACGTAGGCCATTGCGTTGCACCAGGGTCAAAGATTCGTCCAGTTCCGGGGGGAGGGGCTGGCGGAGGATATCTTCCAAGGGACCCAGCATCAAGGTCAAGGGCGTACGAAATTCGTGGCTGACATTACTGAAAAAAGTCGTCTTCGCCCGGTCCAACTCCGCCAACTGCTCAGCGCGGGTCCGTTCCTCCTCATAGGTCTGGGCGTTGGCTATCGCCGTCGCCACCTGACCTGCCACCAACTCAAAGAACCCCCGGTAGGTCTCATCAAAAGCTCGCTGTGGACTCACCCCGACCACCAGTAACCCCGTGGCCTCAGCTTGACCCGGCTTAGCCACGGGGAGGACCAAGGCGGTGTGGGTCGGTTCGGACCAAGCCCCGCCCGGTAACGGACCAAAACGCTCCGGTAAATCCGTCAAAACCACAATTTCGTTCGTCGCCGCCACCCGCCCCAGTTGCCAGGGGTCCGCTTGGGCCAAATCCACCCACACCGGACTCGCCACGGTCTCAGGCTCTATGCCGACAGCCTGGAGTAAACGCGCTTGCTGACCCGGCTTGATGAGATACAACAGGGCAAAGGAAATATCTAGGTCACCCGCACATAAGACCCGCGCTAGAGCAAACCCCGCCTCCGACACCGACCTAGCCCCCGCCGTCCGCGCCGCCAACTCCCGCAAGAGCCGCAGCCGCCGCTCCCCCAAAACCCGCTCCGTCGTCTCACTGACCGTGGCAAAAATTCCGACTAGCTCGCCTGAGAGTTCTTTGATGGGGCTATAGGAATAGGTGAAGTAGGTTTCCTCGGTATAGCCATTGCGGTCTAGCACCAAGAGCAGGTCATCGGACCATGTGGCCTGACCCGTGGCCTTGACCGACGCAAACTGCGCCCCGACAATATCCCAAACCTCGGGAAAGACCTCTCGGCCTGGACTCCCTAAAGCTTGCGGGTGCTTGGTCTTACCCAAAACAGGCCGCCAAGCATCGTTATAAATAATCCGCAGGTCCTCACCCCACCAGACCAGCATCGGGAAGCGCGAATTCAGACAGATGCCCAGGGCAGTTTGCAGACTCAAGGGCCAGCCACTAATCGGCCCGAGGGGATGGTTCGCCCAATCAAAAGTGCGGATGAGTTGCTTCATCTCCCCCGCGCCACTCAGGAACTCCATCTGCGTAGAGCGCGACCGACGGGTTAGTTTAATAGTTTTTTTCAACTTAACTTGATCCAACATTCAATTGGGCTCCTAGGTATGTAATCAAGTTATGGGGCTGATGCACCGTGACGTTACTTTACGCGTCATCCCCTACAATACCCATACCCATGCCAAGCTCAGCCAGTCCTAGCTATGTCCTAAGACATATTTCCGCTCAGGGAACCAGTCCCGTCGTGCATTTGTGGACGACTCCCCGGTAAAACACCTTCCCGTTTTTGTCTACATCAGCCACTTTTTGGGTGTAATAAATCACGGTGGTGGCGGGGTTACCGGCACTATCCAAGAGAACCAGGGCTTCGGGGTCATTGCGGACAATTGGCTGTGGTCCACTCACCTTCTGGGTAAAGCCATCCTCGACCCGGACCATATAGACATCGAAAGTCCCGGTCTCAAAAGACAGCCCTGAGGCCCCCACCATGGAGATATAGGACTTACCCGCCCAAGTGAAGGGTTGGGGCGAACGGATGATTAAATTCCCCGGTAAGGTAATCGTTCGGTAAACCACCCACTGACCCAGGCTGTCCTTTTGGTAGACCTTGAGTTCCCGGAAACCCTGCTCCCCGTCGCTGCCAATCGGTAAGCTCTCCAGACGCGGCCCGGTCTGAGCAAAGAAACGGTAATCGTTAATCTCCGGCGCAAACCACATCCAGGGCGGGCCTTTGGTCGTCGTCCCGTCAAAAGTCAACTGGGCTGAGAGTCCCGTAGCCACGTCATAGGTGAAAACTTGACTGAAGCGACCGTCATTCCCATCGCTACAGACCTCATTACTCAAGGTCGCCTGACAACGGGCACTGAGAACAGTCCGCGTGGATGGCACCCACTTACGACCCAACCCCAGGGGAAATACGCGACCCTTGGTCCCTAGCCCATTACGCCAGAGGAAATCCCAGTAGCCGGGGATCGTCCGGTCTGGGTACTCCTGGTAGGTCACGGTGGGCTGGTCATCCAGGGGGTTTTTGGTCGGGGTAGGGCTATTGCCATCGTTGATATTACGGAGCTTCGAGGTCAGCCAAGGCGTCCGTACTAAGTCCTCAGGGTCCGTACTGGCATTGAGATTCTGTTCAGACCGCGCCACGGTATGTTCACCACTTTTGCCCCTTTTGTAGACACTCCAATAGAGGTCATACCCGCGCTGACTTACGCCCCACTCTGGGCCATTCCCCGTGTCTTGGATCGGGACGGCGCAGCAACCGACGGTTTGGGAGCGACCGTTGGGTTTGAAGAAAAGCCCCGTCACCGGATCTACGTAGCTCACATAAACTGTACCGGCATCCTCGCCCTGGTCACTCTGCCAAACGTAACGGTAGTTGTCTTGGTCAAATTCCATATCGTAGAGCGAGCGGCTAGGGTCTGAGACGACGACATCTTGGGGTACAAAAGTCTGGGCACGGGCCGGAATCACCAGCAACAGAATCGAAGAAGTCAGCGCAAGTAGTATCCGCATCCGAAGATCCTCAAAGCGTGCAGCAACAGGGATTAACTAGTGGGTATCCTAAGGCATATTTACGATGAGTGCAAACCCCCAGACGGGTTCTGGGTATGCTCCGTGTTAATATATTTTGATGTGCGTCTGTAGCTCAGTGGATTAGAGTGGCAGGTTCCGGTCCTGTAGGTCGGGGGTTCGAATCCCTCCAGGCGCAAATCCATCTATATTCATTCCATTGAATTTGCACTAATCACCAATCTGGAATGGCTATGGAGCTTACGGCCACGTTTCACAGCGATTAGCTTACCGCGTACTACCCATTGGCGGAGGGTGGTTTCTTTTACGCCCAATTGATGCGCCAAGATTTTTAACTCAACGAGCGGCTCTTGTTGCTCTAGGGCAGCAGCAAGCCATTGGTCTAACCGGGGTCTAAGCCCTTCATAGAGTAGACTTTCTAACGGTTCAAAGTTCCCTTGCTCCAGACTTTCAGCCAGCAATGGGATGTAAGCCGCCGGAAAACCTTGATGGAAACCAATATCGGCTACTTCCAAAGCTTGGTAATAGCGGTCGCGCTCTGTTTTCTCGATCCCTTTAATAATGGTGGGCGGAAAGCCCTGGTTGACGAGTACAGTATTGAGCAAAATCCGTCCGGCCCTCCCGTTACCATCCTGGAAGGGGTGGATGCTCTCAAATAAAGTGTGTAATCGTGCCACCGCAGGCAGAATGGGATATTGCTGTAGGAGTTGTTTACTCAGGCTGACGAAGCTCCGCACATAGCCTTCAATACTCGTTGCGGGTGGGCGGACCTTGGCTCCCTGGATCTGAATGGGTCCATCTCGAAACACGCCGCCCAAGCGGCTCAAGTCATAGTACAGACCACTATGAATCCCCCGGATCATGGAGACATCCAGCCAGAGTTCCCGGTCTAGGTGATATTGCAAAGCAATGGTGTAGTGGGAGCGAGCCGTGCTGTAGTAGTTAAGGATTTCTGGGGCACTTTTGCGTCCGCTCAAGATTACTTTTAATTCCTGTTCACTGGCGAAGTAACCCTCAATAGATAGGGAATGGCGGGTTTCTTCTTCCAACATATACAACCACTCTTGATTGGTGACAGCGATATGGGCCAACCCGCCGAGTTGGTCTAATAATTGCCTCCGCTCTAACAGCCTGTCACAGCGAATTTTGGACAGATTGTCTGAAACCATGATCGTCTATGTCGTCTAGCCCTTGTCACAGTTTAGACAATTTACGCGGTTGTGACAGGAAACCCAAGCAGGAGCATAGATTCCGAGGGCTGAAATCCACAACAGATGTGGCTTCTGGCCTCTGTCACAGTTTTGAAGGACGGTCAGCCCACCACACCCCTGCACGAGAACCCAGGGACTAAGGAGCCATGACCGCCAAGGCCGCGCCCACGCCCGCCCCTGGCGTAAAATCCCCATGCCCCAATCGGCGTAAGGTTCCCTCTAGCGCACCCAGAGCCGTCAGGATATCGCGGTCACTGACGAAACCCAGGTGCCCAATCCGAAAAATCTGGCCCTTGAGTTCGTCTTGGCCCCCAGCGAGGGCAATGTCGTAGTGCTTGTTCATCAGGGAACGGATGCTCTCGGCCTCGGTGGTGGCGACGCTGGTAATGGCAGCGGAGGCGAATCGCTCATCCTGCACAAAAGGTTTTAACCCGAGGGCACGGACCCCGGCTCGCACCCCATCGCGCATCCGTCCATGGCGGGCAAAAAGTTCGCTCAAACCCTCGCGGTGTAGCATCTCCAGACTTTCGTAGAGAGCCGTGACCAGACCCACCGCCGGCGTAAAGGGGGTGGTATCTTCCTTGAGGGATTTGCGGTACTTGGCGAGGTCCAGATAGAACTTGGGGGACCGAGAGACTTTTTGCGCCGCCCAGCCGCGCTCACTCAAGGCCACAAACCCCAGCCCCGGCGGTAACATATACGCCTTCTGAGAACCCGAGGCCACCGCATCTAGCCCCCAATCATCCATAGGTACACTCACAGCCCCTAGACTCGTGACCGCATCCACAATGGTCAGAGCCTCGCCGTGTTCTTTGACCAGTCCGGCAATCGTCTTGAGGTCATTGAGGACCCCGGTGGAGGTCTCGCTGTGGGTCACGACCACGGCCTTGAGGACGCGCTCTGGGTCGGCTTTAAGGTGAGCTTGGACTCGGGCGGGGTCAATCGGTTCGCCCGGAGGCGCGTCAATCACTTCGACCTGCATCCCGTAGGCCGCCGCTACTTTCGCCCAGCGTTCGCCAAATTTACCGTTGACTAGACAGAGCACTCGGTCGCCGGGAGAGAGCAGGTTGATCATCGCGGCTTCCATCGCTCCGGTGCCACTGGTTGCCAGGGTCATGACTTCGCCCTGGGTCTGGTGCAGCCAACTGAGCCGGTCGGTGACGGCGCGAAAGAGACGGGAAAATTCCTTGGTGCGATGCCCGATGGGATGGCGGGCCAAGGCCAGCAGGACATTCTCTGGCACGGGGGTCGGACCCGGAATCATCAAAAAGTTCTTATTTTCCACAGGGTTGCCTCATCGTTTTAATATTTTACCCCCAGTGGGTTACGTGCTAGACGGACCTTGGCTTAAGGCAGCGGCATTCATCCGGCTCAAAAATGTCCGTAACCGTTCGCTCTGGGGGTAGGTAATGACTTGACGGGCGGGGCCTTCCTCCGCCACTTGGCCTTGATCCAGGAACAAAACCCGGTGGGCCACCTCCCGCGCAAACTGGATCTCGTGGGTGACGACCACCATTGTCATCCCCTCTTGGGCCAAGTCCTTGAGTACCAGCAGCACTTCCCCGACGAGTTCCGGGTCGAGTGAGGAGGTGGGTTCGTCAAAAAGTAAAACCTTCGGCTTCATACAGAGACTGCGGGCAATGGCGACCCGCTGCTTCTGGCCCCCCGATAATTGCTCTGGGTAAGCTTGGGCCTTCTCGGTCAGTCCGACTTTGGCGAGGTAAAAGTGGGCCAACTCCGTACTCGTCTGGGGCGATTGACCCAAAACCTTGCGGGGAGCCAGGGTCAAATTCTCCAGCACACTCATATGAGGAAAGAGGTTGAACTGTTGGAAGACCATGCCCACCGCCGTCCGTAACTGGTTGAGGTCGAGGTCCGGTCGGCTCAGGTCCAGTCCATTGACGACAATCTGGCCCCCGTGGATCGTCTCTAGCCCATTGAAACAACGCAATAGGGTACTCTTGCCACAGCCGGAAGAGCCAATCACCGCCACCACCTCCCCCGCCTGGATCTGCCCACTCACTCCCCGCAGCACTTTGAGGGAGCCAAAGTTTTTCTCAACTTGGTCAAAAACAATGGCGGGCGGAGCTACTTCCATACCAGTTCCTTGAGCTGTTTTAACATCATGAACTAAGAACGACCCTGAGCGTAGACTACCATGGGCCAGCAAAAAAATATCTGCCCTACCGCCTTGAAGCTTAAGCCTCAAAACTCAGTCCCAGAGGGAAAATCTATGTAGCTATAGCGGTCAGGAGAGGCGTAGCCACTAAAAAACCCCCGGTTGCCCGGGGGGTATGAGTTGAGATTGGACTAAGCTACGGCTTTGAAGGTCTTGGTGAAGTCCGTTATAGCCTTTTTGAGGAGGTTTTCGGTATCGGGCTTGAGGTCTTTGGTTTCCTGGACAGCCTTGGCGTACTCCGGCACCGAGTCCGTCAGGTACTTGAGGAACTGGTTCTTGAACTGACCCACCGACTTAATCGGGAGTTCATCCAAGTAACCCTTGGTGGCGGCGTAAATAATCGCCACTTGGTCCCAAACCGCGATCGGGCTGTACTGGGGTTGTTTGAGAATTTCACGCAACCGTTGACCCCGCGCCAGTTGGTTCTGGGTCGCTTTGTCGAGGTCGGAGGCGAACTGGGAGAAGGCTTCGAGTTCACTGAACTGGGCCAACTCCAGGCGCAACTGACCCGCTACTTTTTTCATCGCCTTGATCTGGGCTGCCCCACCGACCCGTGAGACGGAGATCCCGGCGTTGATCGCAGGCCGGACCCCAGCATTAAACAAGTCCGATTCCAAGAAGATCTGACCGTCGGTAATCGAAATCACGTTGGTTGGAATGTAGGCCGAGACGTCCCCCGCCTGGGTCTCGATGATCGGCAAAGCGGTAATCGAACCCCCGCCGAGGCTATCGCTGAGTTTGGCAGCCCGCTCCAGCAGACGGGAGTGCAGATAGAATACATCGCCGGGATAGGCTTCCCGACCGGGCGGACGACGGAGTAACAGGGACATTTGACGGTAGGCCGCTGCCTGTTTGGAGAGGTCGTCGTAGATGATCAGGACGGGCTGGCCCTTGTACATGAAGTACTCGCCCATGGAGGCCCCGGCGTAGGGGGCAATGAACTGGAGGGCGGCGGGGTCTGAGGCGTTGGCAGCCACAATGATGGTGTAGCTCATCGCGCCCCGTGCCTGAAGCACACCGTAAATCTGGGCCACGGTGGAGGCTTTTTGACCGATGGCGACGTAGATGCAGATGACCCCGGAACCCTTCTGGTTCAAGATCGTGTCGAGGGCGACGGTGGTTTTGCCGGTCTGACGATCGCCGATGATCAGTTCGCGTTGTCCGCGTCCGATGGGGATCATCGCATCAATGGACATGATGCCCGTCTGGAGTGGTTCACAGACAGATTTGCGTTTGATGATGCCGGGAGCCATGGCTTCCAGGAGTTGGGTGGTGACGTTGGTGAGGGCCGGACCGCCATCAATGGGTTCGCCCAAGGCGTTGACGACCCGTCCAATCAAGCTCTCACCAGCGGGGACCGAGGCGATCCGTCCGGTTGCTTTGACCTGGGAACCTTCTTGGATCTTGCGTCCGCCGCCGAGGAGGACCGCGCCCACGTTGTCTTCTTCAAGGTTGAGGGCGATCCCGATTGTCCCGTCCTCAAATTCGAGGAGTTCCGAGGACATGCACTTTTCGAGACCGTAGATGCGGGCGATACCGTCCCCGACTTCAAGGACTGTGCCGACATTGGCGACCTGGAGGTCCTGGTTGTAACGGGCAATCTGGTCTTTGATAATGTTGCTAATTTCGTCAGGTCGAATGCTAACCATGGGTGTCCTCAACTACTGCCACGGGGCCGAACTCAGTGTATTACAATTCTTCACCATGCCCGCGCTGATTATTTGCCTTTGAAGTGGCGGCTGAGTTCCTGGAACCGTCGTTGGTGGCGGGGGTCTTGCTTAGCACGTTCAAATAGCTCTAGGACGAAGGCCAGAATCGTCGTCAAGACAAGCACTAAAATCGTGAGCGCGGCGGTGAGAGTAGTACGGCGGGGACCAGACTTGACCTCAGGAACGAGAGCTTTATCGAGAACCTGGATCAGTCCCGAGTCCCGCGCTTCGTCAATCTTGGCGACTTCATATTGTTGGGACAATAACTCGAAAATCTTCTCATAGTATTTGACATCGCGCAGCCGACGCAGGTACTCCAGACCGGACTCCGGGACTTGGCTAGAGGTGACGAAAATATCACCCGCCGCTTGGGGTTGCTTACGTTCAAGCTTGGCTAGCTCCAACCGCAGGCCCCGCAATTCTTCTTGGGCGCGGATGACATCGGGGTTACGTTCAGTGGCAGAGGTCCGCAGGGAAGCGATTTGGACTTCCTTAGCCCCGATCTGGGCCCGGAAGTTGGCAATCGCGCCGATAATAACTTGGGCTTGACCGTCGAGTTGTATCAACCCTGTGCGCTCCTGGGTCTGCTTGAGCGCGGCCTCGGCCTTACTCAATCCCTGACGGGCTTCTTGCAGTTGCTTGGCAAAGAACAAGCGGCGGCGGGAAGCTTCGGTCAAAGCTAAGCTCTGGGAGAGTTTCGTGAGTTCCTCGACATAGGCATTAGCGAGGGCAGCGGCGAGTTTGGGGTCAGTATCCTCGACCTCAATGGTAATGATCCCGTCTTTACCATTGGTCACGGTCGTCGCGCCGATTAAACCTTTGTAGGCAATCGTTGGGTTATCAGACTCGTAATATTCCTGGAGCTTAAAGCGTTCCACTAGGATATAACCCAGGGTCCGGCTGGTGAGCATCCCGACATAGATCTCGCTGGGGTCCTTGAAGATACCATTGCCCAGACCCAACCCCAGTCCACTCAGGCCGCCTAAGAGGGCGGCTGAGGTGGAGGACTGGTTTTCTTGGGGAGGGAGGAGGGTGGTCTCGGCCGTGTAGCTATCGGGGAGCAACTGCATTAAAGCACCCACCACTAGGGCCGTCCCGAGGGTGGTGCCCAGGATGAGTTTTTTGTACTTTGTCAAGATAATTAGGACATCCAGGAGGCCAATCCCAGTCTCCTCAGGGTCTGTGGTTTGTTTGAAGCTATCCACCCTGTCCCTCACTGAAATAAAGTAATTGCGGTACCCGCTGCCACGGCAAACTGAAAAACAATCTGGGAGATGTCCTTAAGCTCCGCTACGCTGTCATAGCGGTCTAGCTGCTCAGGCACGACTATGGCATCACCGGGCATCAGTCGGACGCTCTCGAAACTGTTACCGCTGCCAATGCCCAGAAACCCGCCGGAATTACCCGCTTGACGACGACTGAGCACGGAACCATCGGCCCGCAGGATGTACATGCTGTCACTATCAGCGGTCTTAGTCACGCCCCCTGCCTTGCTGAGATAGAAGCCGACGGACTCACCGGGCTGGAAGATAAAAGCATTTTGGTTGTAGACCTGCCCAAAGACATTAACCACCCCTACTGCGTAGGGCAATGTAAAGATGTCGCTATCTTCAACGGGGATATCGGGGATATCCTCAAGGCGGTTACGAGTGGCTTGGAGATCCAAGACCAACCGCCCCGAAGCTTTAACCGTCCGCAGTTGCGTCACCAAGCCCTGCTGGGTACTGACACGGGCGCGATAAGCGTTGGCATCTTCGTTGCGGCGCGTCCCCTGGGTGGCGGAAACGCTGACTTGATTCTCCAAGCGGGCGAGGGCTTCGTCTAGGTTGCGCTGTTGGGTCTGGCGCACGGAGTCCCGGATCAAGGAGGCTCCAAAAAGATAGGCATTATTGGTAATCCCGCCCACCCGCGCCACCAGTTGTTGGAGGGTTTCGTTGGGCAAAGCTTGGTAAACCCCCGGATAGTTAAACTCCCCTTCCAACCGCACATACCGCCGTTGTTTGTTCTGGGGGACCCGGACTTCGCCCTTAGAAAAAACCGTGATGATATCGCCCGGTTGCAGGGGTAAATTGTGGACCGGGTCCCGTTGCCGCACCGCCAGCCCCAGGTTAAAGGTCAAGAGTTTAGTCGTGAGGTCGGGTTTCTGAAACCGCTCCACCGCCGCATAATCCCAGTTGATCTCGGTGGCCTCGGGCTTGAGCGTCTGGTTAGGGGCCTCGGCTAAACCCAGGACATTTTGGTTTGCGTAGTAGGACTTCGGGATCAAGTCCTCGGGGTTGGGTACCAAATCGCTGACCCTGAGTCCTGGTCGCCAAGGGTAACGGGCGGGCCGTGCCACGTTGCCGCGCAGGGTCACCGCATTGTCAAACTTGAGCGAGATGGGCGCAATCTGCACAATATCGCCGTCTTGGACGACCCGGTTGAGCGTAGATTCATCCAGGTCAAACTCGTCTACCCGGCGTACTGCACGGCCTTCAATCCGCTCTAGGACGACGTGTTGGCCCGTAGCGGTCGTACTCAGACCCCCGGCTAGAGTCAAAAGCTCCCGGACGGTCATCCGGCCCCGGCTCGGTTGAGCCTGCTGGACACGGGCGGTGAGGCTATCTAGGGAGTCTTGCGGAATAGTTATGGGCTGGGCGGAGGCTACTTTGGTGGCCTTGAGTTCAAAAATAGCCGGATTATTCACACTCCCACCAATCGCCGCCAAAGGACCGATGGTCGGGAAATTGAGCACATCGCCCGGTTGGAGCGGTACATCACGGGAGGTGTCCCCCCGGAGCAATAAATCATAGAGGTCAAAGGTCGCCACGGTACGACCCCCGCGCCGGAGTTGGATGTTCCGCATCGAGCCTTTGCGTGTCGGCCCCCCAGCGGTGAAAATAGCGTTGACCAGGGTCGTCAGCGAACTGACCGTATAGTTACCGGGCCGGACGGCTTGGCCCACGACAAAAATTGGGACTGCTCTGAGGTTCCCCAGATTGACGCTCAGTTCAAAGTTGCGGTACGTGCGCCCGAGCACAGTCTTGAAATAGCCCTGGAGGTCGCGGTACTTCAGCCCCGCCACATAGATGTTCCCGACCTTGGGCATGAAAAAATTACCCGTCCGGTCCACTGCTGCACTGTAATCCACATCAATCTGGCCCCAACCCCGCACTAGGATCTCATCACCGGGGCCGACTACATAATTATTGAGAGCCGGTACTTGGTCGGCGGCAGTAAAAGTCGAGGGGACGCACTGAAACAGGTTGTAGCCGTACAGCAACAGGTCCCGGTTGAGCGAGATATAGACTAATTCCTGGAATTCATTGCGCTCAAAGAGGGGTTGCCCCAACTTGGCGGGCGGTAAACTGTCTACCGGGGTCTGACCTGCTAGTTCCTGGGGGGAGAGGGGGGGCCGATAGGTGCCTTGGTCCTGACAATTATTGGGGGTAGAGCCGGGGGCTGCACCCGCGACGGACCCGGCGGGTTTGGTACTCTTACCGTTGCTGTTATTGCGGATCTCCAACTGGGGATTCTCCGGTTCCTCGGTCGTGGGTACTCTAGTCGGCTGGGCGTTGGGGACCCCTGGTACGGCTAAGGAAGGGACCGGCGTGGGCGTGGCTCCCGGCGGCAGGTAGCCCGGCGGGAAAAGGTTCGCCGGTAGGGCCTGGGCTAGGACCGAGACCGGGGCTGCAAACAACAGGACCCCGAGGGCGAGTGGTGAATATTTCAGGTGCATGGTGGTTATGATATCAGACCGTGCTATTTAGTTCCCAGGCAACAAAAAGGGAGCCAGCGGACCCGCTCCCTTGGGTCCCAAAGGTAAAAGCTAATCCGTCCACTTGGTAGCGACGAGTTCAGCCAAGTCCACGACCCGCTGGGAATAGCCCCATTCGTTGTCATACCAGGAGACGACCTTGAGTAGGTTACTCTGCATCACCATCGTCAACTCGGAGTCCACAATTGAGGAGGCATCGCTACTGCGGTAGTCCACCGAGACCAAGGGCAAGTCCGAAACTTCGAGAATACCCTTCATCGGACCATCGGCAGCGTCGCGCAGGGCCTGGTTGACCACTTCCACACTGGTCGGCTGTTGGACTTCAACCACTAGGTCCACGACGGAGACATTGGGGGTGGGAACGCGGAAGGCGAGACCGTCAAGTTTACCCTTGAGTTCTGGGAGGACCAAGCTCACGGCTTTGGCGGCCCCAGTAGAGGTCGGGACGATGCTCAAGGCCGCCCCACGGGCGCGGCGCAGGTCGCGGTGGCTAGCATCCAAGAGACGTTGGTCTCCGGTATAAGAGTGGATCGTCGTCATCGAACCGCGCACAATCCCGAAACTTTGGTGGAGGACTTTAGCGACGGGAGCGAGGCAGTTGGTAGTGCAGGAAGCATTAGAAATAATGTTGTGTTGGTGGTGGTCATAGGTCTCGTCATTGACCCCCATCACGAAAGTTCCGATGTCAGAACCCTTGCCAGGGGCGGTGATCAGGACTTTTTTGGCCCCGGCCTGCTGGTGCTTACCGGCCCCTTCGGTGCTGATGAAGACCCCAGTAGCTTCGATCACCAAATCAATGCCCAAGTCGGCCCAGGGAAGATTGAGGGGGTTACGGTCTGAGAAACACTTGAGGATGTGCCCGTTGGCGGTGATGGAATTCTGGTCATGGCTGATCTGGGCCGTGGAGACCCCGAGCATGGAGTCATACTTTAAGAGGTGAGCGTTGGTCTTGGAGTCGGAGGTGTCGTTGAGCGCGACCACCTGCAAATTAGTCTGGGTACGGCCCAGCCAGCAACGCAGAAAATTTCTGCCAATCCGTCCGAATCCGTTGATCGCAACTCTAATTGCCATGCTTCTGCTCAAACAGGTTTTGCCCCTCATGATACCGTAGGACTGCATTCTAAGGTGAACGGTGTACGTGGTCCTTTACCAGCCAGAGATCGCGCCCAATACAGGTAATATCGCCCGGACCTGTGCGGCGGTGGGCTGTCCGTTACATTTGATTGCGCCCTTAGGCTTCCAGTTAGATGACCGCCGACTCAAACGGGCGGGCCTGGATTATTGGCCCCAGGTTGAACTGATTACCCACGACAGTTGGGCCGATTTTGTCCAGAACCGTCCCCCTGGTTCTCTGTATGCCCTCAGTGCTAGGGCGACTACGCCCTGTTGGGCCGCTGACTTCACCCTGCCCGTGGGCCTACTCTTTGGACCCGAGACGAGGGGGTTACCCGAAACAATTTTACGGGACTATCCTAATTTGGTAGTACCCATGGGCCGGGGGGTACGGAGCTTAAATTTAGCGGTGACCGTGGGGATTGTTCTCTATGAGGCCCTCCGGCAACAAACCCATTGAGGCGACTGACTTCATATGTAAAGATGGACTATCCTGCTCCTGTAGCCCTCCGCCCTAGGCCCATGCAAGACACTCTCCTCCTTTGTCAAATCTATATCGAGCCCGTCACTCTCCTGGGTTACCGGGTCGCGCTGCAATACTTAATCGTGGCGGAAGGGATCACCGACAAGCCCCTCCGCTACATCTTTAGTGAATTTGAGGATATGAACCAACTCTGGCTCGACCTCAAGTCCTCTTCCTCTGAACAGGTTGTTGAGAAGCTCACCAGCCGCGAAGAAGGACCCCAACGGGCGGCTAAACCCAAGCCCCGTCCGGCCGGAGTTAGCAGTAGTGAACGAACTTTTGCCGCACCACGTAGCACGGCCCCGTCTCCGGCCCCGCGCCCCAGACCCAGTGAGGGACGCAGTGACGCACTACCGCCCCCACGTCCCCGCAAGCCTCAGTAGGCGTTGGGTTGGCCCCAAATGACCTGCCAGCAGGTGACGAGGAGAATTCTGAGGTCTAGGAGTAGGGACCAGTTCTCGATGTAGTAGAGGTCATAGCGGACTCGTTCGGGGATCGAGGTGTCACCGCGCAGACCGTGGACCTGTGCCCAGCCGGTGATGCCGGTTTTGACAAGGTGGCGGTCGAAATATTTGGGGATCTCTTGACGAAATTGTGCGACATAGTGGGGCCGCTCTGGGCGTGGTCCTACCAAACTCATATCACCCGTCAAGACATTGAGCAGTTGGGGCAATTCATCAAGACTAGTCCGGCGCAAAAAGCTGCCACCGGGCGTGACGCGCTTATCGTTCTGAGTCGTCCAGCCCGGACCACTGGCCTCCGCATCCACATACATCGTGCGGAATTTATAAATATAAAAGCTCTCCCCGTCCCGACTGAGCCGCTCTTGACGGTAGAAGATGGGACCGGGACTCGTGCGCTTGACCCAGAGGGCAATCCCCAGCAGTAGAGGACTAATCAAGGCCACCCCCACTCCAGCAAAGGTCAAGTCCAAGAGGCGTTTGCAGAAACGGTTCTGCCAATACCGGAGGGGAGTCTCGCGCAGGGTCAATAAGGGCACCCCGCCTAGAGAATCCATCCTTAAATTAGTCGTCAAGAGTTCGCTCACCTCCGGTACCAAGCGGACCCGGATAGCCCGTTGACTGACCACAGCCAGGAGTTCAGTGAATTGAGCCGGGGGCAAGGTCCCCAGGGCAAACCAAACCTCATCCACCTCGCCCTTAGCCAAGACCGCGCTCAAGTCCGTCAATTCCCCGAGGACCATTCGGTCTGCTTGGGCGAGTCCGAGATGACCGACCACGGTATAACCTAGACCCGGACTCTGTTCCAGACGTTTCGCCGTCTCAATAGCCTGGGTCCCAGTGCCAAGAATGAGGACGCGGCGCACTCCGTAGCCGCAACTTCTGGCCCAATCATTGAAGCTCCGCAGCAATAACCGCCCTAGGATCAGAGCCAAGCCCGCTAGGGGCACGGTGTAAACAATTACCAAGCGTGATAGTGAGACCGAGCGGACAAAGAAAGCCCCGACCAAGACAAGACCCACCGCCAGCACCAGCCCCAACAGCGCGGTCACGCTCTCATCAAACCGGGCCTCCCGCCGACTGGGACGATAGAGCCCCAGGACCATCAAAACCCCGACCAGACTCAGCCCGTTCGCTAGGGCATAGGTCAGGTAGATTTCTAAATTCAGAAGGGTGTTGGGTGCCAGAGAACGCAACCAATAGGAAAGCAAGTAGGCCCCCAAAACGGCTAACCCATCGCTGAGGACGGTCAGGGGCAACAGGACTAGACCATACCAGTGCTGTTTTAACATGAGCTTTAATGTACCATCCGCTCCGCAACTGTAGTTAGTCCCCGCTCAATCCGGTCTAATTCCTGGGGCGTGTTGCAGTTAAAAAACATCTCCTGTGGTGCGCCCATCGCTTCTTGGACCCGGACTAGAGTCAGCCAATCCTGAAAGGACCGCCCGCCTTTGTGCAAAAATGCACGCACTGAGGCTAGGGCTGAGCGGCGGTAAAAGCCACAGAGCGGTTCCCAGGCTTGCTGAGAGCGTGGTAACAGGGCCAGTACGGTCTCAGGCAAGACAACTAGGGCCGCTCGCCAAGTAAGCAAAACCTGGGGGTCCAACCGGGGCAGGTCACAGGCCAACAGCAGGACCCATTCAGTCTGGACCACGGCTAAACCCTGGGCAAACCCCGCTAGGGGACCTTGGGCAATGTCGTCCTTCACCCAGCGGCAACTGGGCAGGAGCTGCTGATAACGTTCGGGCCAAGGTGTGACGGCGTAGAGGGGCGATCCTGGCAGGACTTGGTGGGCGACTTGGTGGACGCGCTGGAGTAAAGGCACCCCCTGGACCTTGAGCAGAGCCTTGTCCTGACCCATCCGCGAACTCTGCCCCCCACACAGGAGCAGCCCACTACAGGCCATGGCTCACCAACTGAAACTCCCAGAGCGCGGGCAAAAAGTTACGGTTCTCGTGGCCCGCCCGACTCAGCTTGAGCAGGGCGAACCGTTGTTGGGGGGAGAGCTGGACCCATTGGTCATCCGTGAGTTGGATGGCGTGCTGGGCGGCTTGGTCCTGGACGCTGGACGGTAGGTCATTGCATAACCAAACTGGGTCTACGGTCATATTCTGGGGGGGGTGTCCAGTGTGAGCAGTGAGAATTTGGCACAGGTACGCCCGGTACGCCTGGATCTCCGATGGGGTAGCACAGGACAATGTGACCAATTCGGCCCGTTCCACCGGGGTCAACTGATGCCACTGGGTCAAGGTGAGCTTGAGACCACAGGTGTCCAGACTCAGCCGTACCGCCATTGGGATACAGCGCAGACTGGCAATGAAATCCGCCTCAAACCCAAAGGTCATGACGGATCCCCCATCGGGACCAAGACCGCTGCTTGCCGTTCCTCCGCCCCGAAATGTTCGATAAGCAGGGACTTGAGCAGGGCGGGTAGCTCCTCACAGGGGACGTTGGTATGGCTGACCGCTCCCAAGACGGCATCCTTGCCGACCCGTCCCCCCATCAAAATGTCCACTGCATCCACCATCTGACCGTTGATTTTCGTTTTGGTCCCAATGAGACCGATATCGCCGAGTTGGGGCTGACCGCAGGAGTTGGGACAGCCGGACCAGTGAATCCGTACGGGTTGGGGTACATCTAGTTCCTCCGCCAGGATGTGGGCGAGTTTGAGAGCCCGTTCCTTGGTCTCAATCAAAGCCAAGTTACAAAACTGTGCCCCGGTACAGGAGACTAGACCGCGCAACAGTGGGTTAGGGGCCGGGGAGAACGCTGTCAATAGAGGCTCAGCAAGCATGGCCCGGAGGTCCCGGAAATGCACATGGGGGATGAGTAAGCTCTGTTCGACCGTGAGCCGGACCTCCCCTGTACCGTAGGCATCGGCGAGACGGGCCACCTCTAGGGCTTGGGGCGCGTAAATTCGACCGACGGGGACATGCAAACCGACAAAATAATACCCCTCCTGCTTCTGGGGGTGAATTCCCACATGATCGCGCTTGTGGTAGTCAATGAATTCCTCGGATGCTGCTGGAGTGAGCGGCCCGCCCATTTGTGCTGCCACCGCCTCCCGGAACTTGGGGATACCCCAGTCCTCTAGCAGATAGATCAGACGGGCACGAGTCCGGGCCTCACGGGGACCAAACTCGCTGTAGACCCGGAGGATCGCAAGGGACAAGGGCGTGACCTGGGCCGGAAGCACGAAGCAGTCTAGGGGGAAAGCTGGGGTCGCCCGTTGGGAATTGAGGACCCCACCAACTAAGACGTTGAAACCAAGTTCTCCATCGCGGCGGGCTGGAATGAAGCCAATATCGTTGATCTCAGCGTGGGCTGAGTTCTCGCGGTCCCCGGTGATCGAGATATTAAATTTACGGGGTAGGTTGCTCAACTCAAAACTACCCAACCCATCATTGGTAATCGCGTCGTTGAGTTGCTGGACCAAAGGCCGTACGTCCATGACCTCGTTAGGGTCCAACCCCGCCACTGGGGAACCGACGACGTTACGCACATTGTCCATCCCCGACTGAACAGTAGTTAGTCCCACCGCTTGCAATTGCGCCGTGATCTGCACAATGTCCTCGATACACAGTCCACGCAACTCTAGGTTCTGGCGCGTCGTGATATCCATCTGCTGTACATCGGAACCAGCGGTCAAAATCTGGGCTAAGACCCGCAGTTGGTCACTGGTGATCACGCCGCCAGGAACCCGCAAGCGGACCATCCAACGCCCCGGTGTGCGCTTACGAAAAAACCAGCCCACCCACTTGAGCCGCTCTAGGTCGCCCTTGGCGACAGCCTGCCAGCCCAGTTGGGCAAGTTGGGCGAGTTCCGCTTGCACGGCTAACCCCGGCTTTTCGTCTTTAATCTTCTCAATCGGATTTGCCATGGTGCCACCCGGTGTGGTGTATCCCTAGGAAACAGCGATTACCACTGGACATATGTATCAGAACGAACATAAAGCTGCTGACTCTCGTTTTTGCTCATGGCTTCAATAACTAAAGTGAATCAATAGGACTAGGAGCATCGGCCTAGGGCGAATCAAGTATTTTGTATTTTTAGATACTTTAATTATTTTAAGAATTAATAGTGTATCAAAATATACGATTTAATGGTAAACTTGAAAAGTGTTGTGTCCAGGTTTGGCTCACTCCACACATGACCTGAATTACTTAACTCCTGGAGGTTGTTATGTCCCCGAATGCCATCCTTGACCGTAATGCCCCCGAGTCCACCCGTGAGTTGACCCGCAAATTAGTCTCCACTCAGGCCCAATCGGCCCGTCGTCAGCGTCAAGGACTGCTTATGCGGAGCGTCCGCACCCTCGAAGCTGGGGTTGCTGCTACTTGAGTGATTCGCCCAAAGGGGACGGTGGGTAACGTGCTAGGCTCAAAATAGGGAGCTAACCCGGGAGTTTTGCCGATGCCCACGTCCCCCTTTTTGGGACCTGTCTTGACTGCGATGGTGACACCGTTTTCCTCCACGGGTGGAGTAGACTACGCCACTGCTGAAAAATTAGCTGTCCATCTTGTTGACCAGGGTTCTGATGGCTTGGTTCTCGCCGGGACTACGGGCGAATCGCCCACCCTGACTTGGACCGAGGAATACGAACTTTTTCAAGTGGTTCTTAAGGCCGTGGGCGGACGTGCCCGCCTAATCGCCGGAACGGGCTCCAACTGTACCCGTGAAGCTATTGAAGCCACCCAGAAAGCCGCCCGACTGGGCTTAGATTGTTCTCTACAAGTCTGTCCCTACTACAACAAACCCTCGCAAGAGGGTCTATACCAACATTTTGTGCAGATTGCGCGTGCTTCGGACCTGCCCATCCTCATTTACAACATTCCAGGGCGGACTGGCGTGGGTCTGACTGCCGAGACCGTAGCACGGTTGGCCCTCGAACCGGGCATCCTGGGCATCAAAGAAGCCAGTGGTACGGTGGACCAGACGATGGCAATCCGAGCGTTGGTCAGTCCTGAGTTTTTAATTTACTCCGGGGATGACGCGCTGACCTTACCCCTGTTGAGTCTAGGGGCGTGCGGGGTGATCAGTGTGGCCTCGCACCTCGTCGGTCCCCACATCCAACGGCTGATTGCCTGTTACCGACAAGGGGATAGCGCGGAGGCACAGCGGATTCATTACCGGCTTTACCCTTTATTTAAGGCTTTGTTTCTGTGTACAAACCCGAGTCCAGTGAAAGCGGCCTTGGCCTGTCAGGGGTGGGCGGGGATGTCCCTGCGCTTGCCCTTAGTTGCCGCCCTATTGCCCGTCGTAACTGAGATCAAGAATTGCTTAGCTGAACTGGAGCTACTGCCTTGAATGGCTCTAGCCCGGTGAGTGATTTTTTAGATGATTGTTATGGCAGTTGGTTTACACCCCAGTTAACTTTTCCCCAGTTGACAGAACCCCGGGTAGCTCAAGCTCTGGGCATTGTGGCAGGGGTTAATTTCTTAGAAGGTTTGCGTTTAGGGGGCGCACTAGGAGGAATGATCCAACTTGTGAGTGGGATTCTCGGTTGGCTAGTCCTCAATGGCCTACTCTGGCTACTTTTGACAATTTTTCAACGGGCGGTGAGTTACCCCCGGCTTTTGACCTTGACGGGGTTTGCTAGCTTGCCCTGGTTAATTTTGCCCCCGGCCCAGACCCTCGGCGGGGTAGTTGGTCAGGTTGTAACCGTGGGGGTATTGGTCTGGTTTGTGGCCCTCCAGACTTGGGCCGTAGCGGTGGCAAGCGAGCTGGCTTGGTGGCGTATCGCCCTCCTCGTCCCCTTCACCTTTGTGGGTGCCCTGATCGCCCTCAATTGGACGGTCAACAGTCTATTGACCACCACAGGGTTGAGTTAACCCTCGGTGCAGGTCCCGCCCGCTGCTTCAATCTTGGCCCTAGCTCCAGCGGTGAAATGCGTGGCGGTGATGTGGATGGGTACGGTGATCTCGCCATTGCCCAAGACGCGCAAATTACCATTTTTGTTGACCATCCCAGCGGTCGCCAACAACGCCTGGGTGACTCGGCTCCCGGCGGGCAAGATGGCGAGACGAGCGACGCTAATCTCGACGGTTGCTTCGCGGTTGGGATTGGGGAAATGGCTCAGTTTGGGTAATCGGCGATAAAGGGGCGTCTGACCCCCTTCAAATCCAGGCCGCACCCCGCCCCCACTCCGACAGTTCTGGCCACGCATCCCGCGCCCACTGGTCTTGCCCTGACCCGCTGCGTGGCCCCGGCCTACGCGCTGTTTGTTCCGTAAACGGGCACCCGCTTGGGGTTGTGCATCGGCAAATCTCACAGTCGAACTCCCGGTATCTAAGCGGCAATTTCTAAATATAAGCCAAGGACTGAGGCTACGGCAAGGTCCACCTTATTTAGTTAGCTTTTTAGGCCACGCACCCTTGCGACGGGTCAACCCATTGGCTACTATAACTAAGGTACATTCGGGCGTCGCCAAGCGGTAAGGCAGCTGGTTTTGGTCCAGCCATTCCGAGGTTCGAATCCTTGCGCCCGAGCCACTTTTCATCACTACTCATAGCCGGAAATTCTCACCCAGGTAAAATTCACGGACTTGGGGATTTTCAGCCAGTTGCGCGGGATTGCCCTCTGCCAAGATGTAGCCATCGTGCAGGATATAGGCCCGGTCAGTGATTGCCAGGGTTGCCGCTACATTGTGGTCGGTGATCAAAATACCAATACCACGGGTCTTCAGGCGGGCGAGCATTTGCTGGATCTCGTTGACGGTAATGGGGTCCACCCCAGCAAAAGGTTCATCAAGCAGTAAAAAATGGGGGTCTTCTTTGCCAGCGGCGAGGGCACGGGCAATCTCAACCCGTCGTTTTTCACCGCCCGAGAGTTGTAACCCGAGACTCTTGCGGACAGGATGCAAGTTGAACTCGGTAAGCAAGGCCTGACTGCGGACTTGCCAGAGGGCAGGGGGTACGCCAGTCTGTTCCATCACTAAGAGTAAATTGTCTTCCACAGAGAGCTTACGGAAGACGCTGTGTTCTTGAGCTAGATAGGCGATCCCTAGGCGGGAGCGTTCATTCATCGGTACCGTTGTGATATCGCGCTGGTCTAAGCAGACCTGCCCATGGTCAGGCCGCTCTAACCCACAAATGACATAGAACGTGGTCGTCTTCCCGGCCCCATTCCCCCCGAGGAGTCCGACGACCTCGCCTTGCTCAAGTTGGAGGGTGATGTCTTTGACAATGAGCCGCTTACCGTAGCTTTTGCGGAGATTCTCGACGCTTAGTTTCATATTTTGAACCTAGCACAGTCACTGCTAGATACCCTCAGCTAGGGCTAGGAGGAGTTTTTCGCCCATCGCCTGACAGCCCACCTGGGTCATACCCTCAGCCATGATGTCCCCGGTACGATAACCCTGGTCTAGGACCCGCGCCACGGCCTGTTCAATCTGGGCCGCAGCGGTGGTTTCCTGGAGACCGTAGCCGAGGAGCATGGCGGCGGAGAGGACTTGGGCTAGGGGGTTGGCCCGGTCTTGGCCCGCGATGTCAGGGGCCGAGCCATGGACGGGTTCAAAGACTCCCGGACCTTCCCCCAAGGAGGCCGAGGGCAGCATCCCAATCGAACCCGTCAGCATCGCCGCCTCATCAGAGAGGATGTCCCCAAACAGGTTCTCTGTCAGGATCACGTCAAACTGTTTGGGCCAGCGGATGAGCTGCATCGCGCAGTTATCTACATAGAGATGGTTGAGGGTGACATCGGGGAAGTCCAGAGCGACCCGGCTGACCACCTCGCGCCAGAGCCGAGAGACTGCCAATACGTTCGCTTTATCCACCGAGGTTACGAGTTTACGGCGGCTCTGGGCTGATTTAAAAGCGACCCGACTGATGCGCTCAATCTCCGATTCGCTGTAGGTCATCGTGTTGACCCCCCGCCGTTCGCCTTTCTTCTCGGGGAAGATGCCCTGGGGTTGTCCAAAATACAAGCCGCCCGTGAGTTCGCGGACTACGAGTAAATCTACACCTGTGACGACTTCGGGTTTGAGGGAGGAAGCGGCGACGAGTTGGGGGCGGACGGTGGCGGGGCGCAGGTTGGCGTAGAGTCCCAGCCCAGAGCGCAGACCAAGCAGGCCCTGTTCTGGGCGGCGGGGATGGTCATCCCAGACCGGACCGCCCACGGCTCCAAGTAAGATGGCATCACTAGCGCGGCATTGTTCTAGGGTCGCCTCGGGTAAGGGCTCGCCGGTCAGGTCAATCGCCTGTCCGCCAAAGGGAGCTGCGGTGAAATTGAGGTGGAATTGGCAGTTGCGGCTGACTTGCGCCAGGACCGCACGGGCCACACCCATGATCTCAGGTCCGATGCCATCCCCAGCCAGGAGGGTAATTTGATAAGTTTTCATAGTCACGTTTAGCCCAGGTCCTCCCCAACCTACCGTGCGGGCTGCCCCCAAACAAGTGTGAGCTTGATCACACGCGGGACCCTATGCCTTTGACATATTAACTGCAAGGGAATTGGGTTCCTTGAACAAGGAAACAGGGGTCTAGCAGCAATGCCGGACCCTTTTTTAACGCGCACCGGGGACCCGCACGAAGAGTTTGAGTAGTTGCCGGACCAAGATATTGAGCAGGATGTAGACCAACAACGCTACCCCATAGGTTGCCGCGCCACTGGGGACCAACGGGAAATACTTCTGACCCCAGGAGAGGACGGGTTCTGCCAAACTATCGGCGAATCCTTTGATGAGTTTGAGTAGGCTATCGGGACTTTTGTCCCACCCCAACAGAGCCAAGCTCCCCTGCCACGCCAACACTAGCACCACCCCGAGGGTAGCCCCATTGACCAAGCGAGTGAGCTCATTGATCATGTTGGCCCGTTTGACCAGACGCTCATTTTTACTAATGCGTTTTGCTGCGACGCGTGTATTCATGCTGCTCACCCCGGATTATTCCCAGTATAACTACTTAAAAATCTACAATACTCGGCGGCAGGTACCGTATTTTACTTAGGTATCACAAAAGCCTTGTTATTCGTTGTTAGACCGTTGAGCTTATGTACTGGCTAGTATTCCAAATCTTCTTCAATAAGCTTAGCGTCCTTCATAAGGCTTTTTAAAGTCCCTTTTGGTAAATCCCGATTACTATGAACGGGTATGGAAAGAACAACCTCAATGCCGTCTTTTGTATGTAATGTGATGCCTACCAGTAATTCGTTTTAGCGTCCAGTCATGCCCTTTCACAATCTTGCAAAGTGCTTTACCGGAAATATAACTCAACGAGTTGTTTCTCTGGTTCAAGCTTCTCTCGTTCACTCGGGGATTGAAGCGTGTCAGTGTCGCAAGGAGCGCATTCAACGCAACCATATGGCTGTGCGCTGCTGGTGTAGGTACGTCTTAAAGACTTAGCCTATCGCACAGGCCAAACCATCTATCAACTCAAGCAGGGACTACGCTCTGGGTGCTTGATGCAGCAACTGAAGCCTTGCTAGGCCGATGGCTCTTGCGTAAGTCCTGACTAAATTGGGCTTGCACTTGAGGGGCCAAAGCTAGTAAACCCATACTCACACTCATTAAGGACAACTGCCGAAGGTGACTCAAGGAAAATGAAGCACTCAATAAATTCATGGGATATCCCTCATGATTGAAGTACAGAGTGAAAAATGGAGGTTTACTTGTGTTATGCACTGCAAAACTAAGGTGTCAAGCCGTTCCCTACCGTAATGAAGCCACGAGTCGAGGGAGCAATGCGTTCAATTGCTGACCGTGGAGTTGGTACATGTCTACTTTTTGTTTATACATCGCAAGGTCTAGCTCATAGGCAGCTTGTTTGTAGGTGCCAGTTTTACGGGCCTTGGCTTCAATTTGCTTGAGCAGTTTGGGCATGACTTGGACGGCTTGTTTTAGGAATTCTACGTACTTGGTTAGCAGACGGTAATATTCCGCCAACAACGGGTCCGGGCTGGTTGCCTGTTGAACCGTGTGGGCCTGGGTCTCCACAGCCATAACCAAGTCCGTCGTCATCTCCGTCAGCGGTAAAAGGGCCTGCCGCAATGCGTCGTACTGGTTCCAGCCAAAGGTATTTTTCCAGGAAAACAGTTGCTCGTGCAGTTGTAGGTATTGGCCCAAAGCGGTCTCGGCTCTTTCGGTTAGCTCTAGGGCGGCGATTTTAGCCGCCGTCATTCCGGGACCGTCCGGGCATGACGTAACATCTCGCCTAGGGAATCTCCGCCGTATTTCTTCTGGAGTTCTTGGGCAATCACCCAGGCAACCATCGCTTCACAGACCACGCCCCCCGCTGGAACCGCGCAAGTGTCGGAGCGTTCGTAATGGGCAGCAAAAGCCTCATGGGTAAGGAGGTCTACGGATTGCAGAGCATTTCGCATCGTCGGTAAGGGTTTGAGGCTAGCCCGGACCAAGACGGGTTGTCCGTTCGTCATCCCGCCCTCAATCCCGCCAGCATGATTAGAAGCACGGCAGATTTCACCCTGGGGTCCGGTCTGGAATTCATCCTGTACTTCTCGCCCGACTCGTTGGGCCGCCATCGTGCCCACCCCGATTTCCACGGCCTTGACCGTGTGGACCGACATCACCGCCCCCGCCAATAACCCATCCAAGCGACGGTCGTAGTGGACATGGGACCCTAGACCAATTGGCACATCCCCATAGACAACAATTTCCACCGTCCCGCCCAGGGTATAGCCCCCCTTCGCCGCCGCCACAATCCGTTCCCGTAAACGACTGTAACTGTCCGGGTCTGTGCGGAGATCGTTGGTCTCCACCTGGGCAAAAAACTCCTTCCACTCACTAAAGGTTGGTAATTCCGGTCGCGGCTCAGCCAGCACCCCGCCAATCCCGAGGACATGGGAATGGACATGGATATTAAATTGACGCAGCAGTTGTTTCGCCACCGCTCCCGCCGCCACCCGCGAAGTCGTCTCACGGGCACTGGAGCGTTCGAGGATATTGCGGACATCGCTCAAGCCGTACTTAATCGCACCGGGGTAATCAGCATGACCGGGCCGCAAGCGGGTAATTGCCCTGGCTTCGACCTGGGCACGAATCGCCGGGTCATCCAGGTCCACGGGCGTGACGGACATCGGGACTTGCCAATTCTGGAAATCGCGGTTGACTAGACTCATCGCAATTGGTGAACCGATCGTCCGCCCGAGGCGCACCCCGCCCCGGAACGTGACCTCATCCTTCTCAATCGTCATCCGTCCGCCCCGCCCAAACCCAATCTGACGGCGGGCCAAGTCCTGATTAATGTCATCAGGCAACAGGGGTAAATCAGCCGGGACCCCTTCCACAATGATGTCTAGCCCCGGCCCATGGGACTCCCCGGCAGTCAAAAAGCGCATAAATTACCTGGAGCGTATCCCCAGGATAGACCGCTCATGACCATTGATCCGCCCAGAACAACGCCTCTAACAGACTATCTGCCCGCGCCACGCCCTGCCCGACGATATCAAAGGCCGTTCCGTGGTCCGGGGAGGTCCGCAAAAAAGGTAGCCCCACGGTCATATTCACCGCTTGGTCAAAGGCCAACAACTTCAAGGGGATCAAACCTTGGTCATGGTACAAAGCCAAATAACCATCGGGGGCCGGGACCGATTCAAACCAAGCCCGTCCCGCTTTGACCCACAACGTATCCGGGGGCACCGGACCCTCAACGAGTGGGTAATCCTGCAAAAGTGGGATGAGCCAATCCTGCTCCTCCCTCCCCAACTGTCCCCCCTCACCACTGTGGGGGTTGAGTCCCGGAACGCTAATCCGGGGTTCCACCAATTTAAAAATTTTAGTTAAGGTCCTCGTCAGTAAATCTAATTTTTGACGGACCAAACCTGCATTGAGAACCAAGGGCACTTGAGCCAATGGGAGATGGGTTGTTGCAAGCAGCACCCGCCAACACCAACCTGTGTGGGGCGAACGGGCCACGAAGAACATCCCGTAATCCGGGTAGCCTTGAGCCAAGACTTCCGTTTGACCAGGGTAAATATGTCCCGCCTGATGCCAAGCAGTCTTAGAAATCGGCCCAGTCACAATCGCACGGGTCTCCCCTTGCCGGGTCGCTGTGATTGCCGTACTCAAATAATTAAAACTTGCGGCCCCACTGCTTGCTTGGTTCTGGGCGGGGATAAAAGCTGGTGTAGGGAGGTCAATAATAGTCAGGGTATCGGGATCAGCGAGAACGGCACGGTTTTTTAACTGCTGGTAGGTCTCCTGAAGGACCTCCTTATTCCCGAAAACAAGACAACGTTCTCGCCAAACCGGAACAGCAAGGGCTTTGAGGACAATTTCCGGGCCGATTCCCGCCGGGTCGCCCAGGGTCAAGGCTAAGGGCTTCATGGACGGGCCAAAAGCCGTTCGTCATCTAAGCGTAAAGGCTGGGGCAGACGGTGGGGCTGGTTCCAACCGTGGAAGTCGTGGCCTCCCGTCACCTGTTTATCCAAACGGAGCGCAATCGAACGCCAGTGTTCTCGTGCCGCCGGAGAGTGACTAGGGTGATAGACTTCGAGGGCATCTACCCTTTCCAAAAAATCTTCATGCATCGCCTGAGGATAGCGTTGGGGATGGGCGACAGAGACCTTGCCATCCGCCCGGTGCAACAGATTTACCGCTTCCGTTACCGCTAGAAACTCCGGGGCCTTACCTACTTCCCGATAACGGCCCTGGATACGACAGGCTTCATTGAGGATGGTGTGGGCCGAAATTCCCTGCTCCATCAAAGCTTGGATTGCCTGGGACCGCTCTTCCAGAGACTGGGGAAGCTGTTTCACGCCGAGATTAACCAGGGTCTCCAGCCAGACTTGGAGCGAATAATCATAGAACTGCTGGGAATACTCCAAAAGTTCCGGGGTCATCGTCAGGCCATAGCCGAGGAGGTGGACTTCCGTGGCGGTGCGTTCACACAGCCCCGACATCTCAATCCCGCCCGCTACATTGGAGGGCAGGTCTAACCCCAACCAGCTATGGACAGTGTTGTGGTCGGTGATGACGAGCCACTCGTAATTCTGTTGACGGGCTTGATCCAGTAATTGCTGGGGCGTGAAGAAACCGTCACTGGCGTTGGTGTGGTTGTGGAGACCGAGGTGAATGGGATGCCGGGACATGGCGGTGCCTCTATTAGATGTAGGATTCACCCCATGGACGCGACCCAGGAGCCGGGGTGCTGACCTGGGCCAATCTTAACGTTTATTCACGATAAGTTGGCGGCTCACAAACTAATCCGATACATCAGCCCAACGGATGATTAGTGGTATAGCCCATGCGCCTGGATGTAGGTCAAAACCTGGGGCGGCAAACTTGTTGGCGTTGCACCCGCTGCCAATTCCGTACGCAGCGTATGACTGGTATGGGGAGGAATCCTCCGGGTCAGGGTCAAGACGGGCAAACCGCCGACAGTGGGTTGCTGAGCCGTCGTTCCGTCCCGTGCCACCTCGACAAACCCCTGAATCCGTGCAATTAAAAGCTGAAAAGCATACCACTGTTCTACCTGGGCCAACGCATCGCTACCCAAGGCCACCCAGAGCTTCCGGTCAGGATGCAGGTAGTGAATAATTGCGGCACTCTCCGCCGTCCACGGGCTAGTGAATTCAGAATGATGTTGAATATGCGGCGCAAGGCCCTGAATGGTCAGAGCAAGCATCTGTTGACGATGTAGCAGGCTGGCCCCATGGGAAGTTTTTAGGGGATTATCCACCGCCCAACACCAGACTTCATCGAAATATTCGCCTACTAAGCGCATCATCGCCCGGTGGCCCAAGTGGGGCGGGTCCGCACTCAATCCATACAAAGCTAGTCGTGTCATTCCTACCCCCCCAAAACCGTCCGCCCCCACCGGATTCGGAGGGGGCGGTCTGGTCGGGCGCGTAGCCCCTATCCAACTGCCAAGAGATTCGTAACCTTACAGAACCCGTCCCGGCGCACAGTTAGCTAGAAGTCCACCAAAACCCAAGCGTTTACTACCTTCGGTCATGTGCACCACCTCCTCTTTCCTAATTGGTTCGCGCTGACAGGTTAACTATTTATTTATAGCAACTGCGGTCGTGAGTGCCTAGGGGGTAGAGCTAATTTGTACAGAGTTTCGCGCATTTGCGGGTTATGGGTTGTGGGTAGAATAGTTTTAATCACCGTTGGGTTGCCTGTGGACATTTTACTTGGTGGTCGGCGCACAGCCCGCCGTGCCTACGGCATTGATGAAATCGCCTTGGTCCCTGGAGCCCGGACGGTGGACCCCCAATTGACGGAGACCACCTGGACCCTGGGCGGGATCAGCCGTGAAATCCCCATCCTCGCCAGTGCCATGGACAGTGTGGTGGATGTACAACAGGCCATCCGACTCAGTCAACTCGGGGCAATTGGCGTTCTCAACCTCCAGGGTGTCCAAACTCGTTATGCGGAACCTGAGGCAGTCCTCACCGAGATCGCCAGCGTCAGCCGGGACGAATATGTGACCCTGATGCAACGGCTTTACCGCGCTCCCGTCCAACCTGAACTTGTCCAAGCCCGGATTCGGCAGATCAAAGCAGCGGGGGGAATTGCAGCGGTGAGTGCGACTCCCCAGGATGCGGCGTACCTGGGTCCTCTGGCGGCAGCGGCAGGGGCGGATTTATTTTTTGTCCAAGCGACAGTTATCTCGACGGACCATCTGGCTCCCCAGGGGGTAACACCCTTGGACTTGGCACGGTTCATCCAGGAAATGCCCATCCCGGTCATCGTCGGCAACTGTGTCACCTATGATATTGCGCTGGATCTGATGCGGACGGGGGCTGCTGCCCTCTTGGTCGGGATTGGGCCGGGGGCAGCCTGTACCTCACGCGGCGTATTAGGAATTGGGATTCCCCAGGTGACCTCAGTAGCCGATTGTGCCGCCGCTCGTGATGACTATTTGGCTGAGACGGGCTGCTATGTGCCCGTGGTGGCAGACGGCGGGATTATCACTGGGGGCGACCTCTGTAAAAGTATTGCGTCTGGGGCGGATGCCGTCATGATCGGTTCGCCTTTGGCACGAGCCGAAGGGGCACCAGGGCAAGGCTTTCATTGGGGGATGGCAACCCCCAGCCCGGTCCTACCCAGGGGAACACGCATCAAAGTCGGCACCACCGGCACCCTGGAGGAAATCCTACGCGGTCCCGCCCGCTACGACGACGGCACCCACAACCTCCTAGGGGCACTCAAGACCTGTATGGGTACCCTGGGGGCTAAGGATCTCCGGCAGATGCAGCAAGTCGAGATTGTCGTTGCCCCTTCTCTCCTAACTGAGGGGAAGGTCTACCAAAAAGCCCAACAATTAGGGATGGGCAAGTCCTAAACCATCGGAGACCGCCATGTTGATGTCAACTACCCGTCACATTCATATTTTTGCTGGGGAGATCGTCGGGGAAGATCGCATCGTCAATGACCATGTCCTCACCCTGGACATAGACCCGGACAATGAGTTTGTCTGGAATGAAACCGCCTTGCAAAAAGTCCGCGCCAATTTTGGGACCCTGGTCGCTCAGGCCCAAGGCGAGGACTTGACCGAATACAATCTGCGTCGCATCGGCTCAGACCTAGAACATCTAATTCGGACGATGATCCAAGCTGGTGAAATCGCCTATAACCTCGAACACCGGGTTATCAATTACAGCATGGGCCGTCCCCGCATTGCTCCAGAATAAGTTGGTCTGGGTCAAAATTGAGGCGATCCTTGCGTAAAAAATGACATCCGGCTCTAGATTCTTGACAGGAACCTAAATATCATTCTAATGTAAATAGAATTTGTAGCTTAAGGACACGCTATTGGTGGTGTTGGCCCATACTCCCGTCCTCTTAGCTGAGTGCCTCAAGGCCCTGGCTCCCCAAGCGGGCGGGCTTTATTTGGACGCCACTGTCGGCTTTGGGGGTCATAGTCGTGCGCTCTTAGAAGTTGCTGAGACAACGGTGATTGCCTTGGACCAAGACCCTTTGGCGTTGCAATTAAGTCTGGAGAATTTAGCGCAATTTGGCTCACGGGTGCAGGGGGTCCGGGTTAATTTTGCGGATTTTGAACCCACCGCGCTCTTAGGGGAGCAGTTTGGTGGCTTTCAGGGGATCTTGGCGGACTTGGGGGTGAGTTCTTTGCAGTTGGACCGGGCGGAGCGCGGGTTTAGTTGGCGTGAGAGCGGACCCCTGGATATGCGAATGGGGACCGGGGAGACGACTGCTGCGGATCTAGTGAACTTCGCCTCGGAAGTCGAGCTCGCCCGGATCTTCCATGAGTACGGCGAGGAACGTTTCTCGCGTCGGATTGCTCGCTCTCTGGTGGAGACCCGCGCCCGGACACCCTTCACGACGACGACGGAGCTTGCCGACCATGTGGCCCGTGTCATTGGCTATCGTCAAAAAATTCACCCCGCCACCCGCGTCTTTCAGGGCTTACGGATTGCCGTCAATGACGAACTCGGTGCCTTAGACCGTTTCCTCACTAAGGCTACTCAGTGGCTTGCTGTGGGTGGAGTTCTGGCGGTGATTAGTTTTCATTCCCTAGAAGACCGCCGGGTGAAGTGGAGTTTTCGCCGTGACCCGGACCTAGAAATCTTGACCCCCAAGCCGCTCACCCCCAGTCTTGAGGAGCAACGGCACAATCCCCGCTCGCGCTCCGCCAAGTTACGTTATGCCCGCCGTATTGTGAGGAATCCCCATGACCGCTCTGCTTAAGCCCACCCGTCTTCGTCCCGCTCCCGTGCTGGTTCCGGCTCCAGCCCCAGTCCCTTTCTTGCTCACCTTCATCCTCGGTGCCCGTCGTGTCCTCGTCGCCTTGGTGGTGGTCGGGTTGGTGGTCCTGGCTGGGGGCTATTGGTGGACCGTCCAGACCCAACAGCATTGGGCGGAGTCTTATCAACAGTTACAACGGTTGACCCAGCACACCCGTGATCTAGAGTGGGCCACCGCCGCCCTTGAAGGCCAAATCACCCCGGCGCAACCGGGCGGCTTAGTCCCGCCGCGCCCCGAGCAACTGTTGGTCCTCCCCCAGGCGAGTCCCCGGCTCACCACGCCCTTGCCCGCTGCTCCCGTCACTCTGGTTGCTCTACCCCTGGCGTACTGATGATGAGATCCCCCCGGCCCCAAACCAAAAAAGAAGTCTGGCGTTACTGGTTGGTGGGGGCAGCCTTGGTGCTGGCCCCTGTCGGCCTGGGTGTCCGCGCTTGGTCCCTCTCCCAAAATCCCGACCTCCGGGTCCGGGCCGTAGACCAACAGACCCGCCCCCTAGACCCCTTCATTCCGCGCTTGACGATGGTGGACCGCCGCCAAAATATCCTAGCTACGGACCAAGTTCTCTACACCCTCTATGCTCACCCGAGGGTCTTTTACACTGAGGCCAAAAAACAGGTGGAGCAAACCCAACGCGGTGAACCCCAACCCGGCTTGATCCAAGCCACCTTTAGCCAACAGACCCAGGTTGCCGCCCGACTACTCGCTCCTCTCCTCAAGCAACCCGCCCCAGCCCTACTTGCACTATTGAGGGACCAAAAAGAATCCACAGTGGTCCTTTCGCGCCGGGTAGATGAGGCGACCTTCCGCCGTATCCAGAGTTTAATTATTCCGCGCACTCTGGTGGAAGATAAGCTACTCCCCAGTTATCTAGCCCAGAATTTTAAAGAGAAAGTCCCCAAACTGACGATCCCTGGCCTAGAGTTCCAGACACGCCGTCAACGGACCTACCCCCTAGGTACCGATGTCGCGCCCATAGTCGGGTTCGTGGACTATGACGGTAAGGGCCGCGCTGGGATTGAGCAGTATTACGAAAAACAGATGGTAGTAGACCGCCCCGCCCAAGCCGTCAGCATCAACGGTTTCGGACAGTTACTCGCCGCCGCCCCGCCCCGGCCCCTCCTGGACGAACAGTTACACCACCGGCTACGACTGACGCTGGATGCCCGTCTCCAGAACACCGCCAACCGTGCCCTAAGTAAGGGGATGACCCTTTATAAAGCCAAGCGCGGCACCGCCATCGTCATGGACCCCCAGAGCGGAGCCATCCTCGCCCTCGCCGTCGCCCCCAGTTATGACAACAACAATTTCGCCCTCTACGCCAAGAACCCCAAGGTCTTCCGGCCCTGGCCCGTGACGGAGATCTATGAACCCGGTTCTACCTTTAAGCCCGTCAATATTGCCCTAGCTCTTGACAGCGGCAAAGTCAAGGCCAACGATGTCGTCTACGATCCCGGCTCGATGACACTTTCACGGCGCACGATCCGCAACTTTGATGGCAAGGGGCGCGGCAGTCTCTCCGTCACCAAAGTCCTCCAGGTCTCTAACAACATCGGCATGGTCAAACTGATGCAAAAAATGGGGGCGGCGGACTACTACGACCGACTGCGGGGGATTGGGATTGGTAAGGCCAGTGGGGTAGATTTACCCAATGAGGCCGCCGGGGTCTTCAAGGACCGCGCTCAGTTCATCCGTTACCCGATTGAGGCGGCGACCCCGGCTTTTGGACAGGGCGTGACGATGACCCCACTCCAACTTTTACGGTTTCACTGCGCCATCGCCAACGGGGGCCTACTCGTCACCCCCCATGTCGTCGAGGCCCTGACCGATGAGAACGGACGGGTCATCCGTCCATTTACCCCCGCCCCATCCAAACGGATTTTCTCGGCTGAGTCCGCTCGTCAAGTCCGGCAAATGTTAGTCCAAGTCGTCGAAGGGGGTTCGGGTAAACCCGCGCAGATCCCCGGCTACTGGGTCGGTGGCAAGACCGGGACCGCCCAAAAAGTTCTTGCCAATGGACGCGGCTACGTCGCTGGTCAGCGGGTTACGAGTTTTGTTGGGCACTTCCCCGGCGATGCCCCGCGCTATGTCGTCCTAGTGGTTTTCGATGAACCACCGGGACGGGCTTTTGGTGGGACCACTGCCGCGCCAGTCGTCCACGAGATCTTGACTGAACTCGTTGGTTTCGAGGGCATCAAACCGACGCGCCCCATAGCCCAGAGCCAAGAACGCAACGATGCTTTGAACTGAGGCGATAAGAGGAAGAGGCCCCTCCGCCCCACTTGTGGGGGACCAAGACCATGAAGACAGTAGAAAGTTCTTCTTCTTGCTCCCCTACCCTGCTTGCCTGTGCCCGACAGGGTACGGGGGAGGGGTGGGGGT
>Ga0163154_10000904_pt1 | contig 46058 bp, 33 predicted proteins | sample OliLakLV19MP9P1_FD_148649 | JGI IMG/M metagenome (GOLD analysis project Ga0163154, IMG submission 148649) | Freshwater microbial mat bacterial communities from Lake Vanda, McMurdo Dry Valleys, Antarctica - Oligotrophic Lake LV.19.MP9.P1 | ecosystem: Environmental > Aquatic > Freshwater > Lake >... | reverse complement strand
TTAAATCTTTCTATATAGTTTGTCTGACCAGTATCCTTTCCTACAGCTCTGTGTCTTTTTTTAGGAAAAACTATTCCGTAAGCACTCCAAAAGTCTGTATAACTGACAGCACATTGACGATAAACTGCCGGTAGAGAATCCCACAATCCCCTCGCGCCAGCTTCATCTCTTTTACCAATATATACTCCTACAATCTCTTTAGCCAACACATCAATTGCTAACCAAATCCACTGCTTGTTACCCTTGTCTCCTACAAATGACCACATTTCATCACATTGAATAGTTAGCTTTCCCTTTTTTTTCGACTTCACTTCCACTTGTCTCTTGACGGCTCCTAACTTTTTATTAACATAGTATTGTAGCCACCTTGGGGAAACTCCGGTAGCCCTAACAATTCCAGCCAGAGATATTTTTTCTAATAAAAGTCTATCTATTAACTCTCTTGTGTCTTCCGAAATCGGCTGATGTCTGGGAGCTATCACAAATTGTCTGGCACAATCTCGACATTTAAAACTTTGTTTGCCAGTGTGAGTGTGACCATTTTTTACAATATATTGAGAGTCGCACCTGGGGCATTTCATAAGCTAAAAGTTAAGGCAGATTGAGTAAGTAAATTATAACAGTTTTTCCTGACTATGCAGGACTACCTTTTGCTGTTTGTCCGGGATCGGAAGTATGCTAGCAAAAAAACCGGCTTTCTGAGTGCGATCGTTGATCTTGCCATCCCGCTTCTGTTTCAAGCCCTAGATAAGGTTTTAGGTATTTTCCGGCGTTCGAGGGCAAAAAATCGAAGAAATCGAAATCGACGTTTCAATCCCTGATAGGGTTTTAGGTATTTTCCGGCTTAATGATACTATGGGAAAAAGAGTAAAAGATCGTTTCAATCCCTGATAGGGTTTTAGGTATTTTCCGGCTGCTGCTTTCTGCTCTTGATTTCCGCCAGTAAATCGTTTCAATCCCTGATAGGGTTTTAGGTATTTTCCGGCATTAAAGATATCCCTAAACTTGCGGCTGCCATTGTTTCAATCCCTGATAGGGTTTTAGGTATTTTCCGGCTTACTATGGAATGGATGACTTTAATTGTTGATTACGTCGTTTCAATCCCTGATAGGGTTTTAGGTATTTTCCGGCTTACACCGGTGGCGCGTGGAAAATTGTCTGCCGGACAACTGGTTTCAATCCCTGATAGGGTTTTAGGTATTTTCCGGCTGCCCGTTCCAGAAGCCTTGCTGTATTTGGTTTTCAACGTTCATTTGCGTCTGTATTAGCAAAAATACCATTTCAGCCTCCGGCCTGTCAATACCCTATTTAGACTTTCCCCCTCAAACCCTTATCAGATGAAGGCTTCAGCAATTGCGTCTGCCGTTTGCCCCAGGAATCAGCCTCAAACCCTTACAGAAATTGGATTACAGCCGACAAAATTAACCCCTCGAATTTTACACCCAGTAACAGACGCAATTTTCCCAAAAATATAGGTCGCCCCCAAAACCCGCAGACAGCCACAATTCTCTCCATAATTATAAGCTGTCGAGCAAAATAGATCAGAACCCTTAAACTTCAAACCATGACCCAAACCTTAATTCCCGTAATACTTGCCGGCGGTAAAGGCGAACGCTTCTGGCCCCTCAGCCGCAAGCAGCGCCCCAAGCAGTTTTTGAGTCTCGACGGTAGCGGCAAGAGTTTGCTGCAAGCTACAGCGGAAAGACTATTAACATTAGGTAACGGCTGGGACGATTTGTGGGTGGTAACGTCGGAAATGTTGGCTGCGGGAGTCCGGGAACAGTTGCCGCTTTTACCTCCTGAGAATTTGCTGGCGGAACCGGAGGGCCGGGATACTGCGCCTGCGGTGGCTTGGACTGCTATAGAAACTGCCAAGCGTTACGGTGAGGATGCGGTAGTGGGTTTTTTCCCGGCGGATCACTGGATTGGGGAACCGGAGGAGTTTGTCAAGACTTTGGAGGCGGCGGCGGATTTGGCGAGAAATCAGGATGCGATCGCCACTTTGGGAGTCAAGCCGAGTTATGCTTCCACCGGCTACGGCTACATCGAACAAGGCGAGGAAATTGGCAGTTTTGGCGGTTTTCCGGCGTATCGGGTGGCGAGATTTACGGAAAAGCCCGATCGCACAACTGCGGAAGAATTTGTAGCCAGCGGCAAGTTTAGTTGGAACGGCGGAATTTTTGTATTTCGAGTTGGAACAGTCTTGACAGAATTGCGAAATCATGTACCGGAAATGATGGCAGCTTTGGAAACAAAAGGCGCGCAGGCGTACTCGGAATTACCCAAAATAAGTATCGATTACGCTTTGATGGAGAAGACGCAAAAGGCTTGTGTTCTGCCCGTAGGCTTTAGCTGGGACGATTTGGGTGATTGGAATGCGATCGGCCGTTTGCTGCAAGGAGATCAGCCGAATGTTGAGTTAGCAAAACACGTCGGAATTGATACCAAGGGCGGCATTTTTTATGCAGCAGATGAGAATGAAGTCATCGTTACTATTGGTTTAGAAGATGTGGTAGTTGTCAGAGATGGGAATGTGACTTTGATTGTGAAAAAGGACAGGACGCAGGAGATTAAACAGGTAATCAAGGTATTGGGAGAAGATGAAAAATTGAAAGATTTATTGTAAGCAACCGAGGACACGGCAATGCCGTGTCCCTACCCCAAAATAATGATTAATTATAGGGAAACGGCACTGGCGTGTCCTGATTTCTAAAGCTGAGTGCAACTTTTAGCCGCCGCCGCCTGTTGCTGGATCAGTCTAGCCGTTTTACCAACAGGTTGGGAAACTGTTAAATTCGATGTCGCTGACCGCTGAGCCAACAACTGAGATGGTGGCTCTAAACTGATATTTTTAGGCTGTTTCTCTGCCCTTTTCGTCGAAAACTGCGGCGCTGATTGCAAAAACTTTTCGATCGGAATTCCCCAACTCGATCGCACCATTAGCTCCCGCATTGGTTCACAGGGTTTCGATCCGTCCTGAAACACATAAGGATCTCCCCAAAGTGGATAAGCGTGCATTCCGTTCACAGCGACCACCTCGCCGCCAAAATTCAGCACAGGACCACCGCTCATGCCTTTTTCAATCTGATTGTCATAACCCAGTTGATAGCCGTCTTCGAGGGATTTTTCAGGTATTAGCGATACTCGTCCGGCAGTGAATTTCCATCCGGCTGAATTTGACTTGTCAGCCTCAAAAGGAAACCCGGCAGCATATACTTTATCCCCTTCTTTAACCGTTAAAGAACTGCCCAATACACCTATTTTGTATTCTAATTTGGTACTTGTAAACTGCAACAGTGCTAAATCTTTGCCTGCAAATTGACTTGCTAAATATCGCGTGGCGGAGTAAATTTTACCGTCGGGAGTTTGGATGCGATATGTTTTTCCTGACTGCAATACATGATCGTTTGTGATCGCAGTATAAACTTGTGCTTGCCGCTGAATGATAATCCCCGAACCCCAACTATCTCCAGAAAGCACTTTCACCGTAATTGAACGAGCTTTTTGAAGCATCGCTTTTTCTAATAAATCTCCCGCCCTCTGGGGAATGAATTCTCCCTGGTTCTTCCCTGACAATGGTTTTACGGGTTTTGCAGGCAAATTCAGCGGTTGAGTGGCTGGCGACTTCACAGGTGGCTTGCCTAGTTGAAATATAGATCTTTGAGGTTGCTGCGGTAAATTTGTGCGGACAATTTCTGCAACAGAGAAACCTCGATTGTGTACTTGAACTGCCACTCCGGTTAACAAACCAGCAGTACAAGTTAAGAAGGCTAGGGAAACCCAATTCATTAAAGTTACATAATTAGAAGGAAGAAGGAAGAAGGAAGAAGGAAGAATGCTTATAGCGTTTCCTTAGCTGATCAGGTACAACCAATCCTTATCCATTAAGGGTTTTAGCTCTAAAAATGTACCTCACTTGACTGAGAAACGCTATATACAGTAAGTTTTCAGATAGCGAAACCTAACACCTTATTTTAAATGAAGAGTTGGGCGAAGTGAAACCTAGGGTTCGTGACCTTAACCCAACCTACATATTTTGGATTTTACTCCATTGAGAACCACTATATTACCAAACAGGACTATCAGATTGCGAATTTGGCTGTTCTTCTACAGCAGCTTGTTTTAGATATTCGCTCATATCTATATAAACACGAGACGTACTTTCATTTAGCGGCCCAGAGGCGCGGACGCGCACATCAAGTAAATTGTTTAATACTTGACTGGGATCGCTCCCTCGTTTTAGGGTGAACAGCAATCCAGTACAATCTCCTTCTACTCGATCGGCAACGCAAACTACTTGCTGGTTGTTCATAATACCAGTAGTCAGGTAGTTCAGTTTTCCATTTCGGAAGTATTGCTGAAATCTTGCTGATACTTCAAGACAGCGCCGTTCTGGACTGTAGCCTGCATCACGGAAACGATCGGAAGTCCACCGAATCACGGGTACGTCACCCCGATTAGTCCGAGCAATGGTTGCGGGAGCGCCGTTGCTCGTACCGCAGACAAAGGATCTGGTTTGAAGGCGGGTTTGAGCGCTAGCATGAGTCCCGATCGCACTTGCTGTAAGTGCGATCAATCCAGCGGCAATAATCGATCTCAATAGCTGGTGTTTTTCAATCATTATCACAACTCCTTGTGTTCAAAATTAACAGTTAAAAACTTCAAGTTAGAAACAAGAACTTTATTTAATTCTCTCTTCTAAATCTCTAGTTTTATGCCTTGAAAAATTACCATTCTTTTTCGGAAACGGTCGGGTTATTGGTTAGAGACTCAGGATTTCCTGACTGGATATTGCTCATATCCACCGGCGACGTACCCGGACGGCAAATCGGCTTCCCCTGAACGTAGAGGGGATCTGGCGGGCGGATGTTGCTGGCTTCATCGGTTTCGCAGACGATCGATACTGTGACAAGATTATTATTAGTAGCAGTTTCCGTCAAAAACACCGCTCCCACATAGGCTTTCTGGCTGGGGTTCAGAGGAATAGCATAGTGATATGCTCCCCTAGTAGTGGTGTGAATGGCAAAGTTGAACTTCGACATCGGAAGTTGAATGTTAAAAGAGCGTTGGAGCAAACTGACAGTACCGGTAAATGCACCGTTGCGCGTGCGGAAGGTTTGCTGGCCGCGAATTAAGGCTTGAATTGCTGATTCCGCTCCTGGCGATGCAGCTTGTCGCACCGCTTGAGGTGCGGGCTGAATGCGCGGCTCTGGTGTTGGCGCAGGTGTGGGTGTTGGTTGTTTTGCTTCTAGGGAGTTATTGGGTGCTGGACGTGTTTGGGGAACAGTCGGGGCGGGCTGCTGTGGCTTCACTCTGGCAACTTGGTTCCTCGGCAAAGATATTCCCAGTCCGCTGTTGAGTGCCATTTGGAACCCATCTTCATTCGCTGATGCTCCACTTAGAGATGCTGCTTTTTGAGCATCTTCATTGGCTCCTTCGCTGTCCCCGACTATGAGGCGCACTTCGCTGCGGCGGTTGTAGCCAACCGGGCTGTTGGGATCTAGGCGGATGGCTTGGGCTATGTCAGCGTTGGCTCCTATGTAGTCTTTGATTTGAGCTCGGCTGACACCCCGCAGTCCGTAGGCATCTGCAAAGCTAGAATTGATTTGGATAGCTCGATCGAAATCGGCGATCGCTTCTTTATGATTTCCCAATTGAGCGTTGCTAGCGCCACGAACGCGGTGAGCTTCGGCTAATTGGGGATTATTTTGAATAGCTTTGATCGCATTTTCTAGAGCTGCTCTGTAATTTTTTTGAGCGAAGTTTGCGTAAGCTAAACCGTTGAAAACATCGGCCGAGTTTTGATTGAATCGCATTCCTTGGCTGAAGTCTGCGATCGCCCCTTGATAATTTTGCCGTTTGAGTTTTTCTTTTCCCTGTTCGGCGTAAGCTTTAGGAGCGAGTTCGACAAAGGTGTTGATGGGAATTCCCAAGTTTACCCAAGCTTTAACTACTTGATCTTCTGTGCTCCCCTCTGTACGTCCGTGAATGCCAATCACACGGCCACGAAGATCGAGAATCGGCCCTCCGCTCATGCCCTGACGAGTTGGGTTTGTATAGATTAATTCATAGCCATCATTAACCCGTTCGCGAGCAGAAATTTGTCCTGCTGTCATCTGACGGATCTGTCTTGTAATAGTTTCGCCCGGTTTTGGCCAGCCGGAAACGTAGACTTGTTCTCCGACTGTGACTGTTTTAGAATCTCCCAATTGTGCTATCTCGTAATTGTTCGAGCTGACAAAAGGCACGATCGCCAAATCGACTCCCGGTAATTGGATAATGTTGTTGCTGTCCACCTGGTAGGACGTGCGATCGGGCGCGACAATTTTTGATTCGCCTCCTCCGGTTGTTACGTGTTTGGCAGTCAGTACATAATAGGTACTGCCTTCTCTAGCAATAATTATCCCTGAACCCTGATTTTGTCCTTCGATTAATACTGTAATTTTCTCCGCAATTTTGTTGACTTGTTCTGCTGTTTGTGCTAAAGCATTTTGCGTCTGTACGATCGCTATTGTTGCACCGATCAGCGCTGCTGAAAGTCCGTATTTAAACTTAATTGTCATAGGATGCTCCGTGTTTAATCTTAAGGAATAATTTTTGATTTTGAGCGACCTACTCATCGACATAATTTTCACCACAAAGGACGCTCCGGCTCAGGTTCGCCTTTGATGCTACCGGGAGATGCGGGAGTCGCGAAAATATTTCGATCGCCTGGAACTGCGACTGTTGCGGGAAATCCGTTTAGCCAAACATTCATCTGAATATAAACAGGAAATCCTGGCACTTTTTCATGGGATTTGGAAAGTTGAGTGTCCGAACCCCAAAGATGTGGCAATTGCTCATACAAATCTCTTCCTGATTCAGAATTAAACACCTTTTCTGCCGAGTAAATACCACATTGAATGATGGTGCAGCCAGCTAATAGCTGGCTGCCATCAGTAGGTTGAACGCAACTTATTTGCAGTTTTTCAGCCATTTGTTCGCATTGCGATCGAGAATTAATTCCTAACACTTGCAATTCCTCGGATACCCACCTAATTACAGGTATATTGCTCTGGGCTGTTTGAGCTATAATTGCTGGCTCGTCATTAATTATACCGCAAAAAAAAGTTAATTCTTGAGCGTGGCTGACACTACTAAAACTAATTGTGCTTGCCAAAGTAAATGCTAATTTTGTGGGAATTGAACTTAATACTTTAAGTTTCACCAATCACCTCCTTTTCCCTAAACAACTGTCTCATATTTCACGAAACGAAATTTGACATTTTTTTTGAGTAGGGCGGTTTTTTTCAAGAAGTCATCAAGAACTTATTACTTGCAGAGCACTTTGCTCCCTTCTACCCGCCACTACCAATCAAAACTCATCTTAAAAAAGTGGGTTGCTACTATCAGAACCCACAGACTGCGGGGATGCAGATTCGGTAGGTTGGGTTTGGATATATTCGCCCATATCGATGTAAAGTCGATCGTTCATTTCGACATCTACTCGGCTAGAGTTCGCGCTTTCGTTGAGCGAATTTGTGCTAGCTCGATCGCGCAAATTCAACAGGCGTTTTAATGTGTCTCGCGCATCGCTGCCCGGTTTAATTGTAAATAACAAGCCGTTGTTGGGCAAGTCGCGGGCACAGTCGCCACCCTTAGTGTGGGCAACGCAAACTACAGGTTGTCGGTTGATAACTCCTGTTGTCAGGTATTTGAGCATTCCTGCTTTGTGATACTGTTGAAATCTGCCAGATACCAGTTCGCACCGGCGCTCAGCATCGAATCCAGAGTCTGAGAAACTATTAGAAACCCACTTAATTACTGTGACATTGCCTTGTGGTCTTTGCAAAATAGTTGCTGGCTGACCTCCACTTTTGCCACAGACGAAGCCTGTGGTTTGGGCGGCTGTCGGACTGCTAGCGACAATAGTGGTAGCAAAGGCGATCGCAGATGCAGTAATTAGCGATATCCGTGAGTGAAGTTTCATTGGCAATTTTATTCCTTATTTATTTGATGGATTTCTGGGAGGGAAATGATTGCTGATTCTGGGTAGATATGAAATCAAGGCGACTTGTCCCAGCGAGTTTGGGAATGGATAACTGACTCGAAGCAAACATCCTGATTCAACCTGCTATCGCTGTCGAGTGACTATTTTTGTATATCTGCCTGTTGAGTGTAATTATAAAGCAAAACTTAGAAATCAAATTTAAAGATTTAGGCAAGAACAGGACTGATATCAAGTCCGGTTGACTACTTATAAATACTGTAAAGGCATTGAACACTTGTACTGATCGTAATATTACGCAGTTCGTCAAATCACAAATCTTAAATCCCAAATCTCAAATCCCAAATCCCCAATCTAAATTAGAAGAGGGGTTTGTCGTCTTTAGGAGTTGGAGAATTGGGGAGAGAGGGCGAAGGTTTTGGTGCTGGTGCGGGTTCGGTACCATCAGGTGAGAATCTAAAAAGGTCGTCTTGAGCAGTTGGTGTTACTTCGGGGCTGGAGGCTTCGGGGCTGGAGGCCTGGCGGATGGAAATTTCAATGTCTTGAATTTGACGATCGCACTCTGCTAAATGAGCTTTCACTTTGTCAGCAACGAAGGAATCGGAAGCAATTGCTTTGAGTTTGTCTGCAGCTTGAGTCCACACAGCTTTCTGTTTTGATAATTCGGTTTCTTTTGGCGCCTCGGCTGTGATCGCAAGAGCTTCTTCTAATTGTTTCTGAGCTTGTTGTTCTCTTGTCAAATGTGCTTCCATCGCCGTCAACTCGCTTTGATAGGAAGGCAACAGCTTTTGGGCATCGGCGTATACTTTGGCCGTTGGCAGAATGCTGGATAGTTGGTCGATCGCGTTTTTCAGGCGATCGCGAGCCGTCTGCAATTCTTGGTCTGTTTGAGCATTTTGCCCTAAAACACGAGCATCAGCAGCCTGTTTGACGGCGCTGCTGTAACTTTCGTTAAAGGGTTTATCCGCAGCACAATTATTCAGAGCGCCGCACAAAAAACCGATGCGAGGCGACTCCAGACTGGCAATCGTACCTACTAGCAGCAGAGTTGGCAGGAGAATCAGGGCGATCGTTTTCCTAGATGGATTGCCAGTATTTTGATTCCGATGAGAATTTACAGGCTGGTATGGATTGCCTGTATTTTGACTCTCAGTAGAAAGTTGAGTCGGAGGTAGTCCAGGAGCGGAACTCACTTCAGTTTTTGATGAACTCATAATAGTTTTTCTTTGTGTTTGGCTGTTATCGAGAGCATTTAATACTTCTCTCGCAGACTGATAGCGATCGCTCGGTTTCTCCTCTAACATCTTATCCAGTATCATCCCCAGTCGATCGCTAACATTCGCAGCCCTCGAAGAGGAGCGCCAATTCCACTCCGAATTATTCATCAAATCCTTCGGTTCTTTACCAGTCAGCAAAACAATCGCCGTCACAGCCAAAGCATAAAGATCGCTGTTGGGATAACACTCGCCGCCCCGCAACTGTTCCGATGGAGCATAAGCTCCTTTTCCCACATGAGTAGATTGGTTTGAATTCCCAGTTGTGCCTAGCTGCGTCTCCGCATATTTAACCACACCGAAATCAATCAAAACTGGCTGTTGCTTGCCATTTAGCAGCATAATATTGTCCGGGGAAATATCTCGGTGAATAATCCCTTTTCCGTGAATATATCCGAGAACATCCAGAAGATTCCGCAGCCATTGAATAATCTCCTTTTCTGAAAATTTTTGACCTTCCAGTAGTAAATCCCAGTAAGTTTTACCATTGACAAATTCCTGCACAATAAACAAGCGCCCATTGTCATCAAACCACTCCAGAAACTCCGGAATGTGGCGGTGCTTAAGGTCGGATAAAATTTTTGCTTCTCGCTCAAATAGTTCGCGAGCTTTTCGCAATTCCTCTGGCTTAGTATTGCTGGGAGCAAACTCCTTGAGAACGCAGTTATGTTTTTTTTGTTGATCTAACGCTAAATAAGTGCGACCAAATCCACCTTGACCCAGAATTCGGTCAATTAGATAGCGATTTTTAATCAAAGTTCCAGCCGATAGTTCTGGTAATATCACTATTTACTAATCCTGCTTCTATAGTTCCTCTCTCGATCGAATTAATACCAATATGCTATAAATTTGTAGTAACTCATATCTTACACCCTTTTCAAAAAATTGTAGATACTGTCTTGACAAGTCAAGGGGTAGCGATCAAATAACTGGGGTCGAAAGGCTTTTGGGATTTTAAAATCCCAAAAGCTAAATGGACTAACTTTCGCATCAGCGCACCAATCACCTGCATTTTGACCTTGCCGCGACCCAACAATCGCTAGACGAGTAGCTTTGAGCAAGGGATTATAACGCATCGCCACCACCGCAGGCAGATACAAGGCTTTTCGCAGTCGGACGTTTCCCGTAAGTAAGTCGGCGCGAAAAAACGGGGAGCATGTCACTTTTGCGACGAGTATAAATACTCATCAAGACCAGAATAACTGTTTTAGCTATCATCAGTAAAATAGGCGATAATTATCATGTCTCCCCACTTGAGATAGAATCATGACACCCGAACAACAACAGGCAATTAAAACACATGTAGATGCTCTTTCTGCCATCCTGTATGCTGATTGTAATCCTGAATCCTTGCAGACATTAGAAGATATTGAACTCGCAGTCAGAGAGCAAGTTTTGACTCATGTGACACCGCATATCGGATTTTTTTTATCTCAGAAGCTAGCGGTACAAAAGCAGGAAGAATAAAGACATTAAAAAGTACTCTAGTACAGCTCGGCGTAAGTAGACAGACTATTTTTGTGGTAGAATAACATAGTTAGCTTAGACCCGTTTTGGTAGGTGATCAAGGAGTCATATATGCCCTTATTAATGCCTAAAACATTAAATTTAAGCGATGGCGAGCGTCATCAACTTCACCAGTTGATCAAGAGACACAACACGCCGCAACAGCTAGTGCTACGAGCCAAAATAATTCTCATGGCATCAGATGGTCAAAACCATCGTGAAATAGCCCGAAGCCTAGAGATTAACCTGCAGATGGCTAGTGAAGGGGCGAAACCGATGGTTGGAGAGCGAGGGAAAAGACTTATCGATTTTGTTGCAAAAATTACAAGATCAAGAGCGTGTTGGTGCACCAGCAAAATTTAGCATGGAACAAGTAACCGAGTTATTTGCACTCGCCTGTTCCTCACCGTCCGATTATGGACGACCAATAAGTCATTGGACTGCGAGAGAACTGGCGGAGGAAATCATGAAACAAGGCATTATTGAAAGTATATCCGTCCGCCATGTTGGCAGATTAGAAGAAGCAGAACTTAAACCACACGCCTCGCGCTACTGGTTAACCCCCCCCTGTGGATGAAGAATTTGATGAAAAAGTCAAAGATATTACCGACTTATATCTGACTGCAATTGAACGTGCTCAACAAGGAGAACACACAATATCGGTTGATGAAATGACAGGAATTCAAGCTATTGAACGTCTCGAAAAAGACTTGCCAATGCTCCCCTGGTAAAGTTGCCTGAAGAGAGTTTGAATATATTCGTCATGGTACGCAGACCCTGATAGCTAATTTCAACATTGCGAATGGTAAGATTATCGAACCAACTTGCGGAGATTCGAGAGCAGAATCCGATTTTCTACTCAATATTCGTCACATCATTGAAACTGACCCGATGCCCAAAAATGGCATCTGATTATGGATTGTCTGAATACTCACCAATCTGAATCACTGGTGCGTTTGGTCGCCGAAAAAGAAGGTTTAGATATCGACCTCGGTATTAAGGGGAAAAGCGGCATACTTAAATCCATGAAATCCCGCGCTGTTTTTTTAAGTGACCCAACACATCAAATTGTTTTCCATTACACACCAAAACATTCTTCGTGGCTTAATCAAATAGAGATTTGGTTCAGCATTTTGGTACGGAAATTACTCAAAAGAGCAAGTTTCACCAGTCAGTACGATCTGAAAAATCGCATCCTCAATTTTATCAACTACTTTAATCAAACAATGGCCAAACCTTTTAAGTGGACATATAAGGGTAAAGTCTTGGCTGTTTAATAGTCTGTTTATTTGTGCCGAACTGTACTAGCCCGATCGCTCCGATATTTTGCCAACTCAGACCGAAAGCATCCAGGATACAAGCCCCCGGATTCATCCGTGGAGAAATAAAAAACCTGTATCCGATAAACAAGCCCCCGAATTTATCCGTGGGGTCAATGCTTCAATTCTAAAATCTAAAATCTAAAATCGATTGACTTGTTCGAGTCGTGCCGGAGGCAGAAGCCTGTCGCTACAACGATAGGATTAGGTTGATGCGGGCCCCACTGGCGATCGCTCCTCACAAACAGCACGGCCAGTACGTCTTTAAGGCTATGGCTTGGTAGGATTAGTAGGACGAGAGGAAGTGGATAAAATGAGCGCTAGCAGCAATTCAACTGAAATTAAATTCGGAACCGATGGGTGGCGGGGACTGATTGCCCATGACTTTACTTTTGCCAACGTGCGAAAAGTCACCCGGGCGATCGCCAGTTACCTAGAAACCGCTTACACAAAAGACCGCCCAGTTCTAGTCTCCTACGATACCCGCTTTCTGGCAGACGAGTTCGCCCGCACGGCGGCTGAAGTATTGGCAGATTTGGGATGGACTGTGAAAGTGGTCGATCGAGATTGCCCCACACCAGTCATCGCCTACAGCGCCAAGCATCTCAACTCCGCAGGAGCCCTGATGTTCACTGCTTCCCACAATCCCGCACCTTACTGCGGCATCAAATACATCCCCGACTACGCCGGCCCGGCTACCCCGGAAATTACTGATACAATTGTGGCAAATATTGCTGGTGCTTCTGATGCCCCGGCGAAAGGCAGTCACAACGATAAAATTTCCACTTTTGACCCGAAACCCGAATATCTGAAGTTTCTTTATACTTTGATCGATGTGGAGCGGATTCGCTCTGCTAAGTTGAAGGTGAAGTACGACGCTCTTTATTCGACTTCTCGCGGCTATCTCGACGGGGTTTTGGAACACTGCGGCTGCGATGTCGAAAGTTTTCACACCTACCGCGACGTGCTGTTTGGCGGCGGAATGCCCGAACCCAAGGGCGAACAGTTAGTCGAGTTGGTGGAAGCTGTTAAAAAGGATTCGGCTGATTTAGGTTTGGCTACCGATGGCGATGCCGATCGCTTTGGTATTGTTGATGAGTTGGGAAATGTCTTGACTCCAAACACCGTGCTGTTGCTGTTGGCCCGCCACTTGGTTAAGAATAAAGGCTTGACTGGGGCGATCGTCCGTACAGTTGCAACTACCCACTTGCTGGACAATTTGGCCGCCAAATACGGTTTAACAATCTACGAAACCGCAGTCGGCTTTAAATACATCGGCGAAAAAATGCGGGAAACAGCGGTACTCATCGGTGGCGAAGAGTCTGGCGGTTTGAGCGTTTTGGGTCACATCCCCGAAAAAGACGGGATTTTGGCTGATATGCTAGTTGCTGAGGCGATCGCCTATGAAGGCAAACCGCTTTCTCAGCTAGTCGAAGAAGCCATTAAAGAAGCCGACGGCCCCCTCTACAACAAACGCTTGGACTTGCACCTAGATGACGCGCACAAAGCAGCCATTTTGGACTCTTTTACCAAGAATCCCCCGACGGAAATAGCGGGTATTGGTGTTAAGGAAATCGGCCGCAAAGACGGGATTAAACTTTATCTTGAAGACGGCGGTTGGGTATTGCTGCGGCCTTCGGGAACCGAACCCCTGATGCGCGTTTACATGGAAACAAATTCTGTGGAAAAAGAAACCAAAGTTGCCGAATACATGGAAAAGGTAATTTCCCAGTTAGAACCTGTTTAAATTTCCACCTATTCCAACGCGGGGTTTTTCTCTACCGCTTGAGATTGTGAGGTGCCCGCGGAGCACCTCACGTCTTTTTGATAACTCTTGCAGATATTCTGAACATTAATCATCGATAATGGTCAGCTAGTTATATACAGCACTTCCGGCTGCTATGAGGTACACAGACAGTATCGAAAGTTAGGACAGGAAAGGGATACGAGTAAAACTGTGCTTCATAATAGCCGGAAGTGCTGTATTTGCAATACACGTGGATTTGTTAAAGTTTGGGATTGGTAAATTTATTTATTTTTAATTTTTAATTAATTAAAAATTTTCCTAATTTTTTTCCGCATCTACTTGACTTTTTCCCTAATCTTATTGTATATTATTAAATAATGGAATGTTTAAAAAAATAAAAATTTTACACAGATTTAGATTGTCAAACAAGTATAAGCTAATCCGCCTTTAAATTGCATGGTCAAATAAATTTTCACTCTTGTGGGGAGTAGGGGTTGGGCAGGAGAGCCCGCCCTCAAAATACAATTTAAATGCACAACAGCTTATAAGTTAAATTATTAGCCTGTCAACCCTTTTATGAAAACAATTCCTCTGCTCGCCATTAGTTTTTTAGTAGCAATTTTAGCAAGCGCGATCGGCATTATCTCAGTCCAGAACGCTGCCCCAGTATCCTTAAACTTTATCTTTTTTCAATCGATACAACTGCCCGTAGGAGTAGTATTGGCAATGAGCATTAGTGCAGGACTGATCGGAGGTGCGCTACTGCAACCGCTGTGGAACCTTTCAGATTCCCAAAACTCTCGTCGTAAATTTCAGGCAAATCCAGAAGAATCAGACACCGTACAATATTAAATAGAGTTGACCCGTTAGAGGGAATATACCTGACCGTCAATCAGCAGCCGAGTAATTCCCTTAGCTCGCAAATAAGGTGCTGTTTTTTGCAGCATACTGCTGTCAGGAATCTTGAAAACTCTTTGATTGCGAGTAGCAAATCGGCGGGCCACTCGGTGATTGTCAAACACTGGCAGAGTTTTCTCGCGAATTTCTGCTGCCGGAATTTGACCGAGTTCGCCAAAAGCTTTCAGAGGTCTAGTGATTAACTCGGACGCCCGATCGACCACCAAATAACAAATTTTGGGCAGAGATGCTTCGCTTAAAGGCAAAACTTGAATTAGTCCTGTACCCCGAAGCTCGATCAACTCGCCCGACGATAGTGAACCCAGGAGACTTCCTTCAAACAGAGAGTCTTCATCCTCTACATCTTCGTTGAAGTCCTCATCTAAATCGTCTTCATCATCCTCATCATCCTCATTATCCTCGTCGTCCTCGAAATCCCTAAAGTCTTCACCTGCCAGCAGCCCTTCTGCTGGCAGCATTGCCTTTAGTTCATCAGTCACAACAGCGCGGTGGCTTTGATCGGCAAGATTGGCTGCTTGGACATCTGGCAAATCAGAAACATCCAAATCCGACTCTCTATTCCCTCGAATTTCGAGTTCTGCAACTGGTTCAGGGACTGCTCCAGAACGCTTTCGGATTGTCGGTCTCGAATTTGCGGCTGACGGGAGGACAGGGACTGACTCCGACAGGGGGACAGCTACAGGATCGATTTCGCCATCGGCCGACGACTCAGTAGTCGCCTCTGTCGGTTCAGAAACACTGCTGCGATCGGACAAACGCTTTTGTTTTTGCTGGACTAGAAATTCGTATTCCGGCTCCGACAAAGCACCCTGAAGGATGCGCCTCACAGTCGAACTGCTCACTCCGTAGCGCTTTGCCAGAGTGATAGTATTCTCCTTTGACTGTCGGTACAGCCTGATGAGTTCGCGTTTGTCTGAATCGGAGAGTTTTGTAGGCGTCATGCCAAGTTTCCCAGCAAAAAGACGTAAAAAGACGCAGGCTAGGAGTCAGCGAACTGTGATTTTTCATCTTCGATTTCAAGCTCAGAGATGCCGACAAGGGCAAAGAAGCTTTCGCGTCCCCATCGCTTGCCAAAGCAACCCCAATCTCCAATCGCTACGCTGCGCGACGAGTGCGCCTGCTCTGGCGAGAACGGGTTGAGATGTCATGTTCCAAGATAGCTCCAATTCCAAACAGGATGGCGCTGAAAACAAAAAAGACTTCCAGCAAACTGCCGCTTTGATAACTACCCTCAGCCTGAGTATCGCGCCATTTAAAGTACATATCTGCGATGTAAAGCGAAAAAGTTGCAGCCGCAATCATCCTCCAAGATTGGGAAAAACGTCCTCCCCAAAACGCCAGCAGCAGTGCAGTAGCAATAATCAGCAGAAAAACGTCCCCGACGATGTAAAACAAATTGATTGCATTTTTGTGAGGCGCCAGTTGCTTGTCTAGTGCCATCACCCATCCGGGAGCTTTGATTTCTGCTTCTTCTTCTTCTGGTGCTGATACAGCATCGGTCGCGGCTCCTTTTGCCTGTATCTTGGACGAATTGTCCAAACCAGGCGCTCTTCCTGTGGCAGCGGTTGCTGGTGTAGATGTCACTACTTCTTCTTGAGTTGCTGCCGGAGCCATTCCTAGCTGGGCCCTCCAAGAGTCAGGTGCAGCAACCCAGATAGCTACAGCAATCCCGAAGGCTGCAATTCCCGCTAACAAAGCCCACTGCCAAATTTCTAGATTCAGCCGCTTGGAAGTCACAGCTACAACCATGCCCCCGATCAGGACCACATAGCTGCCCAGATAAAACGCATCTGCGGGAGACACGTCCGGGTCTAACTCGAAATAGAGTTCCCAAATCCCGAACAGCACGCCGCCTATGAAATAAAACAGCATCCCCAGACCAATGCCCAGCCAGACGTTGCGCCCACTGACCATGTGCGGGCTTTGCCAGTTTCTAAAACAGACTAAAGCCGCTCCGAAGTATGCTCCGCATTCAAAAATATAAGTGCCGATCGAGTACCAAAGAGGTAAACCATCTTCTGCTGAGAGGGGGACGCTGAACAGCAAAAAGAACAGCAGCGCCATTACAGCCCAGACAATGCCCGCAATCACTAGGGTCTGAGCTGACAGTAAAGATGGAGATGTAGATGACTTTTCTGAAGTGCTACTCATAGGGATTCCACGAGACCTAACTAGCGGTTGAACGCACCCCATCTCAATTTTTGATTGTAGATGAGGATTCTTTCGCAAAAGAACCTTTGTCTGACGCTCCCGGAACAACTGGCGTCCTCAGCGTGTCGTTGGGACTTTTGCCCTCGTACACTCTAGAAAGACTAAGCAAGAATAATATCTATTTACTAATTCAAGGAATTAGTCGTTAGTCGATCTTGTACCCGGAAATATAATGATAGAAATACGGTATATGTCTCCACCTTTAAGGCTTTTACAGTACCCAATCTATCTCTGAAATTCTACCCTCAAATGTTGAGGGATCGGTTTTTTTGCTTTCACACTTCCCCACTCATATCAATGATTGTGGGTGGGGACTGCGATCGAAACTGAGTTAAATTGCGCGACCATAGGTGGCATCCAAACCGAATCAACAATTTGGTTGTCAATACAAGTTGGCCATCCAACCTGTATATCGCGTACCCCCTACAGTGCAATTATCTAAGCTCAATTATCTGGACCCAATTGTCTGAGCAATTGTCCAAGATTTTCTATCCTGCGATCCACAATTTGTTGAGGGCTGATTGTTTCAGCCAATCTAGAAACTGAGTCCGATCCGGTGCTGGCATATCTTGCAGCACATCGCTCACTCCCTCCGCGAAGTCCGTATTGCCAAAATATGATTTGCCCAAGCGGTGGAGTTCTTGCAATAAGGTCTTGAGATGCTGCTCTTGCCAAGGAGGCACCTTGTGATTTTGCAAGGGACTAACGGTTAGCCAGTTTTTTATCGCATCAGGGGAGTCTGCCTGGGGGAAGTTTCCCTGCTGAAATACCTTGGCGATATCTTTCTGAAACGATGTGGCTTGCCTTGCGCCTAAGAGGTCTTCTACATCGAAGTAAACAGCTTGGAGGAGCAGCAGACAAGCCTGCGCGAACAGTGGTGCTTTGGCTGCTTCATTCCCTGCCGGTTCTTCACCGGCAAGCTGATCTAAACGGACTTTTCCCCAGACGCTATATCGATCCGGCTCTTCTAGCAGAACACAGGCTTTGCCTCGGTTGTCGGTTAAGTCCCGCCACAAGGCTCTGGCGTCTTCTGCTTGCTTGCCGTTGAAGGCGCTGATTAGGCGAAAAGTCTGCCCCTGATAATTGAGAATGGGAATTTGTTGATCCCGTTTTGGGTGTTGAAAATTGGTTATTTCAACATCCTGCCGTTTCAGAATAAACATGACACTGCGATTTGACTCCTGTCATGGCCGAGGTGCTGTGCTTTTGACACTCCCCATGCCTAAAGGCGAAGGGATTCTTGATTCAGCGAGTCCACTTAAATTAGCAGGATTGCTCCCGATCACCCAAAGATGGTTCTCTCCTCAAGCGTTCCATACTTTTTTGCTAACAAATGCTAACAAATATCTAAGCTGAGATTGTCTCTCAGCCTTGGCGTATAAATCAATGCACGAAGGAAAATCCCCCGCGCACAATTTACGACTGCTGTACTGGCAACGCTTGATTTTCGCGCTCGTGCCGAGCGGGCGATTGACTGTTTTGCTTTGATGCCGTAGAGGAAGCTTATATAGAGGCTCCGTACCATCAGGGATTTTCACCTGAGTCTTTCAATCCTAGTTCTACCACATTTTTATCAAATATCAAGTCGAGCAGAATGTTAGCCAACATAACTCAATATCAGCAAATTAGTCATAAAAATACTCGATAAGTGAGAAACTCAGTGGCTTCAGCCCGCTCGTGGAAAACGATCCGGCGGTTTCAACCGCCTTGAATCCCCTTGCGGGGAGAGGGGTATGGTTGCCCCTCTTGGAGGTATGCTTGCCTCCTTCACCCTTTCGGGGTAATGTTCGCTTTGTGCCTTGGTTATAAAGGCTTGTCGTTGCTCGCAGCAGTGTTTCAGTGACTTTAAAACTGTTTAGCTACAAGCGACAGAGCGGAAAACTAGCGTCGCATTCTCCGGTGTCGTGACCCCAATAACGTAGTCAGTGAAGACTTCGGTGGGTCAGTACAGCTTGGTTCGATTTTTCTTACAAGCTCAGTGGCTTGAGCCAAGAGTTACTGACCCGAGTTCACGTCCTACCAAGTTTTGATTGTAAATTTACAATTGTGCTGTTTGCAGGTGAGTCCCTCCAGCTTGTGTCAGATACAGTCTTGGAGGCACAGGCACTCTCATCACCTTGGTTTTTTTTCCCGAACCATCGCGCTGCACGCCATATTTTTGTAGATCAAAGCGGTTTCTGCGTAAGTCATCACATAATTTACTTGCTCGATCGCACACTACACCTATACAATAATCTTGTTAGCGATTTTTGAGTTGGGTGCGTAACTCAGTTGGATAGAGTAGCTGCCTTCTAAGCAGCGAGCCGCAGGTTCAAGTCCTGCCGTACCCGTTAAGCAAAATTAATGATATCAAGGGTTTCAGCTATTTTCTGCCGCCAAGTAAAGAGCGGCTGAGATCTTATTTGCTTCGGATTTGTTTCGGATGCCCGAATCCTTACAAAAGCCCCGCCTGCCAAACTGGGCGAATCTGCCTGCTTCTGGGCGATCGACACTGCTACCCTTCTGAGTATATGCTTGCCACAGCCGATGTGATATCATAAAAAGTCTATTGTGTCAATAGCCTGGAGCCTTTGATGTTCAAACAGCACCAGCAGCAGGTTGTGGGCCGAGTAGCCCTCAGGGGTTATCCTTAGTAATCAGGCTAGTTTCCGATAGGTTTGGATATGTTCCCAACAACTCTATTTCATATTCCCCAAAATTTAATGCTATTACTCGACCGCAGCGCGATCGACCGATTAAAGCCCCTATTCGCGCAAGCAAGCGGAATGCCTATAGTTGCATCGGAAAATACGGCAACAATTGCGCTCGTATTGGTTGCTCTGGGAATTCTGGGTTGGGGATTTTATCGCGCCAGACCTTTTGGCAAACTGGGAATTTTGGCTTGGTTGCAGTCTGTTGCGCTGATGAGTCCCTGGCTGCTGTTCTTTGGTTTGTTCGGCGCCGGAATTTACCTCAATCTAGTTGCGGTATTGTTGCTGCTGGTGGCATCCACGGGATTATACATTTATCTGGGCCGGCAATTGCGTAAGGCTGCATCGGATGCAGTGCTGCCCCGGCCGGATGCTGCTGAGGTAAAGTCCCAAAGCGATGCTTTCTCCGCTCCTGAGTCGCAGCGACCACCAGGCCCAGAAACCATTAAAATCGTCACTTCCTCGCCTGCGAATAATGAATCAGAAATAATTCCCGTTCCAGTGGAAGACCTCAAGGCTATTAAAGGCATATTTGGAATTGATACTTTCTTTGCCACAGAAACAATTCCCTATCAAGATGGGGTAATTCTCAAAGGCAATCTCCGGGGAGACCCAGAACAAGTACACTCACGTTTGACGGCAAGTTTGGAAGAAAAATTAAACGATCGCTACCGCCTATTTTTAGTAGAAAATCAGGACGACAAGCCGGTAGTTATTATCTTGCCCAGCACCAACGACCCGCAGCCAACGACCGTGTCTCAAAAAATCCTAGCAGTCGTGCTGCTGCTAGCAACAATTGCTACTAGCTTAGAGACAGGCGGTTTGCTGCTAGGTTTCGATTTCTTTAACTCGCCGGCTAGATATCTAGAAGTTCTGCCAATTGCAGCCGGAATTTGGGCGGTTTTAGGCTCTGGGGAAATTGCTCGCCGAGTGCTGGCAAATCGGTACAAGGTGGGCTTGAGTTGGCCGTTTTTTATACCAACTTTGCAGATAGGTTGTTTTGGGGCGATCGACCGTTTTGAGTCGCTGCTGCCCAACCGTAAAGTTTTGTTTGACATCGCTTTTGCCGGGTCAGCGGCTGGGGGAATAGTTTCTCTGCTAATGCTGGTAACGGGTTTGCTGCTGTCTCACCCCGGCAGTTTGTTTCAAATTCCTGCAGAATTTTTCAAGGGCTCGGTTTTGGTGGGAACTTTGGCAAAAGTGGTTTTGGGTTCGGCGTTGCAGCAGCAGATTGTTGACGTTCACCCGCTGGTAGTTATCGGTTGGTTGGGCTTGGTAATAACGGCGATTAATTTGATGCCGGCGGGACAGTTGGACGGGGGTAGAATCGTGCAAGCCATCTACGGTCGGAAAATAGCCAGTCGCACTACTTTGGCGACTTTTGTGGTGCTGGCCATCGTTTCTTTAGTTAATCCTTTGGCTCTGTATTGGGCGATCGTGATTCTGATTTTACAGCGGAATCTGGAACGGCCGAGCCTCAACGAGCTGACTGAGCCTGACGACGCTCGCGCGGCTTTGGGTTTGCTAGCTTTGTTCTTGATGATTGCTGCCCTGTTGCCGTTGACTCCGGCTTTGGCTGGCCGTCTGGGCATCGGGAACTAGCAGTAGTCGGGCATCTTTGGTAATAGGCTCTTGGGTTGCGGTAAATTAGTGGAATCTAGGAATTGACCGATCGAACTGGGGAACTGAAGGGCGATCGGGTTCCTAACTACTAATTTCCAATTAAGACCCGCGCCCAGGGCAATTTATCTACTACCAAAAGTTGATTTTTTTATAACCCAAAATTTGTTTAAACTTGAGCGATTAAGTTTAAATAACTTATCTAAGCCTATAGGATAAAGTCATGGCTAATCAACTTCCTCCTGTATTGGTAACTTTTGATGCAGATGTTTTAATGACTGGCAGAACCCAAGTGTGGCAAGAATATGCCAAGGTGGGAACTTGCTATATCCCGGAAGTAGTGTACGACGAAATAGATCGTCTGACAGGGCAAGCGGTGGAAAAAGCTCAAGAGCAAGTAGCTAGAGAGTTTATGCGATTTTTTGCCGACAGTGGCTGGATTGCAACTGACGCTCAGGAAACACACCGAGCTCTCGAACCTTCAATCAAAAATCAAAGCAAGCCAGCAATGCTGGTAGTGGCGACGGCTCAGTGCGTTTACGGTTTGGCGACCGAACACCCGGACGCATTGGTGATTTTTGTGTCCAACAGCCAGCCTCTGCTGAAGCGGCTGGCTTCTGTAGGCGCTACGAATCTCTGCGGGATTACCGGGGCCATGCTGTTAAATTGGGCGAGGAAAGGGGAACGCCCGCCGGCGGCGACTCAGCAATTGCAAAGTTTGATGCGTACCCTCGCCGATCGGCAATCGACTCAACGCTCTAACAGTAGAATACAGGATGCCGCTGTTGGCAAAACCGGGACATCTACTAGCAAGTTCACGATGCGTGGCGATTCCGAGTTGAAATCGCCCAGCAGTTCTACTAAAACTAATCAAATGGGTTTGAGTGGGAGCCCCCGTGCGAGTTCGCGCGCCAAAAAGCCGGTACCCAGTCGCGAGGAGTCCAGAGATTACGAGCCGGCTGTATATCGCATCAAACATATTACGGCTCCGAAAAAAAGGGACAGCGGTTTTCTGTCTAACCTGTTCAATTTTTTGGGAGCGATATTTTTCTTGACGGTAGCGATCGGTATTTTGTGGCGAGTGTTCGATGTTAAGGGTTTTAGAAAGACTTTTGTGCCGGCTCTACCGCAGCCTGTGCAACAGTTCGTTAAGTCGATCGACCCTAAATGATCGACTTAACAAAGTCTCTTAACAATGTTGAACTGGAACGAAATAATTAGTGGATTGGCTTTAGGTTTGGCGGGTGTTGCTTATGCTACATTCTTTTTTGTAGTTCTTCCCGTCAGATATTACGATTCTGGGATATCAGTTCGGGCCATAGGAATTGCGATCGCCCTTACTGTAGCAATGAATTGGCTGCTATCTGAATCATTGCTAACTGGATGGAGTTGGGTGGCTGCATTATTTGGTTGTCAGATACCGCTGATGATTTTTTGTAGCCTATTTCTGGGAGATGGGCTGTTGCTGCCAAGTTTGTTGTTTTGCGGAACTATGGTAGTAGGAGTTGCGAGTATTTATACCAATTTGTCGCAACAAAAAACACTGTTAATTGTGACTGTATGTACAGTATTTTTCCTAACTTTAATGTACCTATCTTTGATTGGTGGCTACGTGCTCAGAGGCAAAAATCCGTTTGAGGGTTCTTCAAAGCAGATGCTACCATTGTTGAATCAAAAGGTAGAAATTTGCACCGACGATCCCAAACAATTGCAGTTGAATGGTAAAACGGGCGAACTCACGCAGATCGATCGCTATGAAGTGACAGTCAAGCTGGATGATGATAAAATATTCTGGCCCTATGTCCAGGTTTGGTGGGAAGATGTCAAGCCTGCTAACTAACAGAAATCCTCAGAATTGTTCATTTCCCTCCCCGCATTCTGTCAAGCAATTTTAATAAACCCGCACTGACTAAGCCTCCTGCAATTCCCAGAAGCAGACTCAACACGAGAACTTGATGCGCCGACATGGGATTTTGCGGGCTAGCGGGGCTGTTGATTTGGCTGGCGTAGATGCTGGCGGCGACTCCGCTGGTGCCAATGCCCACGCCCACTGTACCAATGGTAAAGTTTAAAGTGCGATCGGCCCTAGCCCGCTCAATCTCGATAATCCCCTCTACCGTTTCTATAGCATTTTCCAACAATCGCAATCCCGGACTCAAACTTCTATTATCCGCTTTAACCTGCGTGATATACTTGTCCGCAGCAAACTTGCTGAAAATTGCCAAAAACTTTAACTCGTTTGGGTCACTTTTCATTTCCTTGGCTATGGTTTCTAGCCGCTTATTATAGTTGTTGAGATTAGTTTCTATCGTACTTTCTTGTATTTCCAATTCACTAATATAATTAGCATAAATCGGAAAAATTGTCAAGCAATCAACCCAATTTTGCTGCAATTTCTTGAGGTCAACTTTAGCAGCATTGACTTGTTCTGGCAGTTGGATGACTATTTCTTGAATCTTCCGCGAAGCATCCTTGAGATCCGACTTCAGTTGGCGGCTTTGTTGATAAGCCGAAATCACTTTATTGCGGTATCCAAATAATCGGATAAACTGCGGATAAAGTTTAGTTATTTTGTCACGGGTAGTGCTAATTGATGCCTCGCCACTGTTAGGAAACAAGCAAATTAACACATGATAATTTTGGCTGATATTTCCTCTGTCTCCCGGAGGTAGCCACAATTCATAAAGATTTGCCCCTAAAAATTTCCCCTCGACTTGGAAATCCCGATCCCATTTAGCATTCGGGACTAAATTAAGTTTATCGTAGCAATTATTAGCAGTTTCAAAAGCATCTTGGCTGCTAGTCAATTCACCCCAGACTAGCCAACTTTGACCGATAGTAGCAGGTTGATTAAAGCGCGAGATGATTGTTGATTTGAACCCTTCTAAAAAATCGATTTCTTTGGGTGCAAATTTCTTATCACTGTCGGGTTCTATTTTGCCGGATAAGTCAAACTGCACCGCATAAGTATCGCCTAATTTGACAGGATAAGCATAGCCATCGAGGGGAAATTCAAATGCTTCTACTTTTTTGTTGCCGAGTAAATCGATGTAATCACCGATTTCGGTTTCAGCTTGTTCGATTTGTGCTTGCTGGGGCTGGGAGAGTTTGTCGCCATAGATTTTTTGCCAAAACTGCTGGCGATTTTGGCTGATTTTTTCCTCAGTTTGACCGATACCGTCGGCTAAATCGTAGACAAATAAATCAACTGTGGGGTAAATCAGCCAATTTTCGTTAGTCATGGGCGAAACCGTTTGTAATTAATAATAATCTGGGCAATTACGGGGCGATTGGCCCTGCAACCATTGGTGTCAAGTTAAACTTGATCCGGCAATCCGGCAGGGGTTAAAACCCCTGCCTCAAAGCGAAAGTCCTCTAAAGAGGACTGTTAAACTCATTAGTCCTCTTTAGAGGACTTTCGCTATTAGCCAGGGACTTGAGTCCCTGGCGGTCTTTCGGGTTAAGCATACACCAATGCCCTACAACATATTCCCTAAAATTGTATCCCGACTTGCTTGCACTGAATCCCCAGCTTGGAAGATTTTTCCGAGAATTTTTCGTAACCCTCGCGGCTTAACTTTGGTGTCGATTTGCTGGATGATTTTTGGCAAATTTGTTAAATCGCTGATATCGCTGGCGATGTTAGGAGTTTCGGTGTTGGTAGTGCGTTCTTTTTCAGATTCACTATCGGGTAAAACATCTAATCCTTTGCTACGTTCATTGCTATGATACATCAACCAATTATGAGTTTCTTCATAAGCAGCTAGCAGAGGGGGATGCAATTCGACAAGTCTTTCGATATCGACAATTGTGAAAGTTTCATCAATTTTATTAAACTCTGATTGAACTGCTGCGGGTAGCGGTTCTGTTTGTTGGAGTACCGCGCCAATAAAAGCTGTAAAAATATCGTCTTTGTTGTTTTTCATTATAATCCCGTTAGAGTGAAGGCTGCCCAGTAATACGGATGTTGATAAGGTTGGTCTGATTCCATTTTAGCCAAGTTTTGCCGATTGCTTTTAAAGAATCGGCGCAGGCTAACTTCATCTTCAGAATGTTCGCTGCTGTTTTCGGAAATCTTGTCAATTTCCCGCTGACACCAAGCGGCTAAATCTTCGCCTGTGGCTGATTGCAGCCATTTTTGAGAATTTGCTAAGGCGACGGGTAGGGAATCGCCACCTTCTCGCCACCGTCGGTAAAAGTCTATCATTAATAACGTACTCGCCCCGGATTGGACTGGCCACAGGGTACTGACGACACAGCCAACTCCCGCGCACATGAAACCGCTGATTAATCCTACATATTCGGCGAGAATTGTTTGTTTGTCTGTGACTGCGGTTTCGCAGGCGGAAAGGCAGATTAATTTGTAGTTACTGAGGTTGAGTTGGATGATTTCTTTGACTGTTAATCGGTGAGTATCGCTTAAGTATAAGGTTGATTGTTGAGGATTGTCAAAATCATAGCTACCGTGTCCGGTAAAGTGAAAAATGTGGTGCGGCTGTGGTAATAATCTGGTGACTTCATCGAGGGTAGCTTTGTCTTCTCCCCGTCGGGTAGGGTTCGCAAACATTCGGCAAATTATTTCGGATTCTATCTCGGCGGCAGGTAAGGGGAGCAATTTTTTTCGTTGGCCGTTTTCATCAATGATTATACTGTCGGGATTTTCGATACTGAGGATATCATTTACTTCCCCTTCTTCAACCCGCGGAGGCGGGTTTTGTTTGTGTAGACGCGAATTCCATTCGCCGACTGTTGTATTTGCCGCTATATTTCCTGTATTTGCCGCAGTTGGAGAATTCAACCGATGTTTTAAATTCAGCCCAAATTGAGCGCTAGGCAAATAGGTAATCACAAAATCACTGCTAAATAAAGCATGAATTGGGAAGCGGTGCAAGTCGCGGTGAGGAATCAGAATTAAGTTGGTAATGCCGTTTGATTGTAATTGCTGTTCAATGTGGGCAATCTGCAAAATATCTTTGAGCACTGCAAATTCACTGGGCATTCCCGCGCGCCAAGGATGGTTTTGTTTATTGGCTTTTTCCTGGGATTTATCTTGATAATCGGCATATTGTTGATTCCATTTTTTCACCCATGCTTCAAATTCATCTGGGGATTTGCTATAACAGTCTTCTGGTGACAGCAATCCATCGGATTTGATGATGAATGTTGTTAATGCTGCATCGCTGAGATGCCAGTAAATCGCGCAGGTTGTGGGATTGAGAAGTTGCTGAATTTGAGCGTGAGTGACTGTTGCTTCTGTCTCTTCTTGGTAATCGGGAATTGGTAAGGCGTTTAGCAGCCAAGACAGGCAGACATTTTTATCTTGTTCTGCTGTTTCTAAGGCTTCGGTTAATTTGCCACACTGAAGCAAAATATTTACGGTTAATTGTTCAAACCTAACCAATTTGTCGGCGAGTTGTTCTTCGCTGAGTTGGGAATAGTTTTTATCTGTCAGTAGGCGATGCAATAAATCGGTTGCATCTCGCCGCAGTTTATTCGCTTCTTCAAGTTCCTTTAAGCCGACTAAGGTTTTGATTAACGCCTGCAAAATTTCTAGATGCAGTTTCAGGAAAGCTTCTTTAGTTAAGGTTTTGAGGGCTGCTTTGTAGCTGGCAGCAGCTTTACTCCAATAGGTGTGGGGAGAATTTAGTTTTCCTCGATTGTAGTGAGCATTTCCTAATGCTTGATGCAGTTCTCCATATCCTTCGGGGTGAGTTTTTTCTTGGCAATACTGCAAGCCTGCTTCTAATGTGAGTATTTCCCCTTCATAACCGCGTCGATTTAGGTTGGGATTTGAAATAGTTATAGTTACTGGTGGAGAAGCAGGGAATTTTAATTGCAACATTTCATAAATAAAGTGGTTATATGTAGATGCGTTTGCGACGGCAAAGCCTCGACTAATCCAGGCAGAGTAAAAATCTGGTTTTAATTCTAAAGCTTTGTCAAAGGATGTGATCGCCTCTTCTAACTTTCCTAAATTATCCAGTGCAAGGCCCCGATTGAACCAGTAATAATTATCTGGTTTTAATTCTAAAGCTTTGTCGAAGGATGCGATCGCCTCTTCAAACCTGCCTAAATTAACCAGTGCATAGCCTCGATGAATCCATGCTTGGTGAAAATCTGGTTTGATTTCTAAAGCTTTGTCGTAGGAGGCGATCGCCTCTTCCAACCTGCCTAAATTCTTCAGTGCATAGCCCCGATTAATCCAGGTATGGTGATAATTTGGTTTGATTTTCAAAGCTTTGTCGTAGGATGCGATCGCCTCTTCCAACCTGCCTAAATGAACCAGTGCATAGCCTCGATGATGCCAGGAATAGTGATCGTCTGGTTTGATTGCTAAAGCTTTGTTGTAGGATGCGATCGCCTCTTCTAACTTTCCTAAATTATCCAGTGCAATGCCCCGATTACACCAGGCTTCGTGTAAATCTGGTTTGATTTCTAAAGCTTTGTCGTAGGATGCGATCGCCTCGTCAAATCTTCCTAACTCATCCAGTGCAACGCCCCGATTGTTCCAGGCTTCGTGATAATCTGGTTTGAATTCTAAAGCTTTGTCGTAGGATGCGATCGCCTCTTCAAACTTTCCTAACTTACGCAGTACAATGCCCCGACTCTTCCATGCTTGGTGAAAATCTGGTTTGATTTTTAAAGCTTTGTCGAAGGATGCGATCGCCTCTTCAAAATCACCTCGTTCATATTGCTCATTTCCTAGCTTTTTCCAAACCTCAGCCTCCCCATCAACTTCCCCTTCTCCCTCACCCTCTCCAACCGGAGATATCGGAAACTTAACCAATATCTCCCTAGCAACATTCCCCGCCGCCTCTCCCAATTCCCCGCCACAAATTCCCCTCAACAACTCCAGCCTGCGCGCCAATTCCTGAAGCGATGACACCGAATCCGTAGAGGCGGTGTCCCCGTGCCCGCCATCTTCAGTTGTTTCTCCATCAATTGCTAACAATCTTTCCCCAAACCGTCGCAACCAGTCAGCCAATTCAGTATCTCTGAGGCGTTTTGCGATTAAAAATTCCGTAACATCGCCACTCCCCCAGCCGGCATTTACCCCTTCCAGGAGTTCCATCAACTTCGCCTCAAATTCCGCATCCGTCAGAGTTGGAGGCTGCTGAGGCGTTTGAGGCGGCTTAATCTCGGTAGAAATACGGGGATTTGTTCCGAAGATTCGCTGAAATAATTGTTTGAGGAATTGCCAGATTTTGTCAAACATTGGTGAGGTTTTGGGGTGACAATGTTTTTATTATAGAGCAAGTCTTGGATGTTTGAGGGCTTGAGATAATGCGCTTTCCCACAGTCCGCCAGGGGTTTAAACCCCTGTCTAATAGCGAAAGTCCTCTGAAGAGGACTAAAGAACTTATGAATTACATACAAAACGACTTTAGTATATGACCAAATAACTTATAAATTACATACAAAACGACTCTTGTATATGACCAAATAACTCATCCTTAGATAAGATTGCATACATCTTTGATTAATAAAATAACAGCAGACAAAAAGCAGATAATTTCAAAATATTTTATGACTTTTGCAATCTTATCTAGTCCTCTTCAGAGGACTTTCGCTTTGAGGCAGGGGTTTAAACCCCTGCCGGACTGCCGGACTGCTGGATTGCGGGTTTAATGCTAATTTTATACTAATGAGCAATGCCATTTCCCTACACATATCGCCTATCAATTCAAAGCCGGGGCTGTGCCTTCTACTGGTCGAATAATTGCGGGTTTATTGGTAGATTTTGGCTGAAAAAGTGCCTTCAGTGCCAAGTCGAGATTTTCCGCCATCACAATCCGATTTTCGTAGGCAACAATCACTCTGACTAAGGTTGGCAAACTATTGCGTTCTGCCTCTAAATATAGAGGTTCCACGTACAGCAAAGATTGTTCGATCGGAATTACCAATAAATTGCCTTGAATCGCTTTTGATCCCTGCCGAGTCCAGAGAGAAATTTGTTCGGAAATCACCGGATCTTGGTTGATTAAAGCTTCTATTTGTTCTGGGCCATAAACTAATCGCTGTTTAGGAAACTGGTACAACAGCAATTTGCCGTAATCATCGTCGTCCGATCGCCCTGCAATCCAAGCAATTAAATTATTACGACTGACTGGCGTAAATGGCAATAGCAAAATAAACTCTTCTGATGTTTCCGTCGGCAGTTTCGTAATCAAATAATACGGTGCTACGGGCTGCTGTTCGCCACCATAAATTTCATTGGGAACTCGCCACAAATCCTCCCGATTGTAAAATACCTGCGGGTCTTCCATGTGATAAGTTAGCAAGCGTTCTGATTGAACGTTCAACAAATCTATTGGATACCTAATATGTTTGCGGATAGCCGGAGGCATTTTGTCAAGGGGTTTGAAGAGTCCGGGAAAGATCCGAATCCAACTTTTGATAATCGGGTCTGAGGGATTGGCAACATAGAAGTCAACCGATCCGTGGTAAGCGTCAATGACTACTTTTACTGAGTTGCGGATGTAGTTAAATTCATTTTGACCCGGATCTGAATACGGGTAGCGATCGCTCGCTGTATAGGCATCGATAATCCAGTAAAGATAGTTAGGAGGATCGCTATTATTAGTATTTGAGGAAGATGGCTGATTTTTATTACCATTTTTATCGTTGTTTTTTTCTATATCATCTTTAGTCAGATTAGCGTCTGCTACTACCAAATACGGGTCGGAATCGTAGCGCAAAAAAGGAGCGATCGCCCGAACTCTTTTGTTAATATTTCGGCGGTACAATAATTTAGTTTCTGGCGTAAAATTGCGAGTCAGCGCCATTTGCCAATTTTTGAGATAATTAGCAAACAGCCACCGCCGCCACAGAGAACCGATCGCAATTCCGCCTCTGCCGCTGTAATTGTTGTAAACATTTTCTTCGCCGCTGGGATAGTCGAATTCCTTGACTTGTGTGGGTGCCATCACGTCTGTATCGGTGATAGCGCCGTAGTAAATGCGCGGATAGCCGATCGGGATACTGGCCCGAATTCGATCGCTTCTGACATCCAAAGCAGTCTCTCCTGTCTGGGCTGCAACTCCAATATCTTTGACAAAATAATCGGGTAAACCTCCGGCGCCGATAGTGTTTACCGGAGACATGGTAAAGCCGTAACCGTGAGTATAAACTAAATGTTCGTTTACCCAAGTTTGAGCTTCCGGCGCAACTGCTGTATAGTCTAATTCCCGCGCCGCCAGAAATACTTGCTGGCTTTCAGCATCTCCCTGTTTGGCTGTTTCGTTTTTGATTGTGTAGCGATCGATATCGGCATCAGGAAATGTATAATAGGGTCTGATTTGCTGTAACTGTCGGTTGGTTTGCAGCAGCGGTCGCTTGTCCCAGAGGCGGATGTTGCTAATCGTAAGTTTATTTTTTTCCAAGTCTTGATATGTAAGTTTCCCGGCTGGATCGAAAGTTTTGATTTCGATTCTTTTGAGGTCAAAGGCTTGTTGAGTAAAGGCAATGCTGCGCTGGATGTACGGCTGTTCTCGCGCTAGTTCGTTGGGCTTTACTATTAGTTGCTGCACCGTGTTTGGCAGCAACCAAACTCCCAAAAAGCTTAAACTCAGCCACGCTAAAATAATTTTTTTTATGAGTTGATTTTTGATTTTGAATTGGTAAGCTTGGTACAGCATCAAAAGTGCGATCGCCCCCGCCAACACGCTCAACAATCCATAGACGGGCAGCCGCACTGTCACATCAGCGTAATTCGCTCCGTAGGTAACGTCTCCGCGCGAGTACATCAATGCGTAGCGCCCCAGCCAGTAGAGGAGTGCAGTGGCTAGCATGAAAGCTCCGCCTAAGCCGTATAAGTGCCGCTGTTGCGATCGCGAAAACCCCAAAAATCTCCCTTGACTCAAGCTATTTCCCGACAGCAAATATGTTAAAGCGCAAGATACTAAACCGTACAAAAATACAACTGTCAGCCAAAAGCTTAAGAACTCTAAAATTGGGAAAACAAATACATAAAAGCTAATATTTTGGTTAAAAAGAGGGTCGGTTGTGTTAAAGTTAACGGCGTGAAAATATTGTAAAATTTCTATCCAGCGACTGCTGGCAATCAGCCCGATCGCCAAACTGAGCAAAAGGGCGATCGCCCGCAGCCAAAAATCAGGCTTAATTACCACAGCTAACATTGTCGCCAGCAGCAAGCCCAACAGCCACCAGCGAGAAAATAGCTGCACCGCTATTTGCTGGATTGACTCAATTCCCAACTGCAGGGGCGGTAGAGGTAAATTGTCAGCTATACCGAAATAGGCGATACTGCTTGCAGCTAACAGCCCGCAGTGAATTACTGTCAAAGTGGCGATCGAACTCAATCCGAATACCGCCAACAGCAGCCAGAAAAAGGTTATTGGGGATTTAGCAACAGGTAATTCGTAATTCTTCTCCGTTTTGTTGGCCCTCAGTGAAGCGAATAGCGCCTCCGCAACCGGCGATTTCATTTCTTCTGCGGGATGTTGCAGGCGGCGGGCTAAAGCCAAATTTCCGAGCAAAAAGACAGAAGAAACAGCAATTGCGATCGTCCCCAGCAACCCTTGAGTTTTCAGCTTTAAGAGAAAAACCTGAAGATATCCAACTTCCTGAAACCAGAGAATTTCTGCAGCCATGCGGGAGGCAAACTCAAAAACCAGCCACAGCCCTACAAGCAATAAAATTAATTTATAAATTCGCTTAATAGTCATTAGTCATTAGTTGGGAAGAGTCATGAGTCATTAGTCATGAGTCAATCGATTTTAGATTTTAGATTTTAGATTTTAGAGGCGACCCCACGGATAAATGCGGGGGCTTGAGGATTTTAGATTTTAGATTTTGGATTGATTCCACGGATAAATCCGGGGGCTTGTACCATCAAGAAATTCTTGGTCATTAGTCATTAGTTGTTAGTCATTAAACTTGTTCCCTGGCTCTGCCAGGGAACCGATATCCAGAGGCTCTGCCTCATCCAAAAATGGAGGCAGAGCCTCCTAATCTGCGTTACCAGGCTCTGCCTGGTAACAAGTAAAACCCTAAATTCGAGTTAAGAAACCCCGTTGCTTGGTGACCAAATGGGTAAGTCCTAATTACATTAAAAGCTGATGCAAAACATCACCAATGACTAATGACTAATGACTACTGTCAACTGTCAACTGTCAACTCTCAGCTAGCTGTACTGCTGATTGACATCCACATCCAAATTAAACAGTGTTTGCAAAGTTTGCATCGCTTGCCGCCGCGCCTCAATATCCTGCTGAGCGCGTAACTGTACCATCGGATCGTGCAAAATCTTATTCACAATCCCCCTTGTTAAAGATTCAATCACATCTTGATGTTTCTCCGAAAATTCAGAGCCCAGACGCGATAAAGCTTTTTCTAACTCTTGTTCCCGAATCAATTCTATCTTATCCCGCAAACAGCTAATAGTAGGAACAGTTTCCAGACTGCGCCACCAGAGATCAAAAGCCTCTACTTCCTGTTCCAGCAAGCCCTGAGCTTCCATTGCCATTTTGCGGCGGCTTTCGTGATTTTGAGCTACCACTGCTTTCAAGTCGTCCACATTAAACGATCGCACATTAGCGAGTTCGTTCGCATCCGAGTCAATGTTGCGTGGCACAGAAATATCCACCAACATCAAAGGGCGATTCGGGTCTAAAACCGATTCCAATTTAGCTTTATTTAACAGTGGCTCGGTAGCTGCCGTACTGGTAAAAACCAAGTCAGAACTGGCAATTATCTGCATCATTTCCGAGAGCTGATACAGGTGCAATTCAGCATCTTTAAACTGACCTGCCAACTCCAGGGCGCCACGCACAGAGCGGTTAACGATCGAAATATGGCTAGCTCCTTTCGAGAGCAAATGCTGCACCAAAAGCCGCGACATTTTACCAGCACCGATAATCGCAATGCGGCTGCTTGCTAAATGCTGACCCTTCAATTGAGCCAATTCTGCCGCCGCCGAACTGATCGACACCGCACCCGTACCGATGCTAGTTTCGGTGCGAACTCGCTTCCCTGCTGTGAGAGCTTGCTTGAACAAGCGCTCTAAAATTCTGCCTACACCTTTGTACTGCTGGGCGAGTTTGTGAGTTTGTTTCACCTGAGCCAAAATTTGTCCTTCTCCGAGCACCAAACTATCGAGGCCCGAAGCAACTCGCATCAAGTGCATCACCGCATCTTCGTGCAGCAAAATAAACAGGTGAGGGCGCAAAGACTGCAAAGGAACTTTACTGCATTCTGAAAGGAACTGAATAACCTCTCGCACACCAGGTTCCGACTCGCTGGTAACAATATAAATCTCTAAGCGGTTGCAAGTGCTGAGAATAGCAACCTCTTGAATGTGGGGGTAGCCGCGCAATTGGGCGATCGCCGCTTCAATCTTCTGCTCTGGGATGCTAAGTTTTTCGCGAACTTCAACCGGCGCTGTTTTGTGGCTGAGACCTACGACTGCAATATTCATATCTGTGATTTGTCACTATTTATTTCTTAGTTGTCAACAGTCATCTGTTCTTAGTTATTAGTTTATCGCTAATTACTAATCACTGGTGACTGTTGACTGTCAACAACCAGCTCAACAGTCAACAGCCAACAGTTAACTGTCAACAGCCAACTGTTAATTAATGACTACTTCAATTGCAAAGATTTCGGTTGGTCAAACATATGGATTGTATCCACAAACCGAGCAGTCTTAGACTGAGAAGAAATTACCAAACTTTCAGTACGAGCGCCGCCACCAAAGAATCGAACTCCATCCATCAGCGTTCCCGGAGTAATTCCGCAAGCCGCAAACAAAACTGTTTCCCCAGATGCCAACTCTTCAGCATTGTAAATCTTGTCTGGGTCTGTGATGCCCATCTCTGTCAGGCGGGCGATATTCTTCTCTTTGCTTTCGCCGATCAAACCAGTTTTGACAATAGCCGGATCGTAAATTAACTGCCCTTGGAAGTGACCGCCTAAGCAGCGCATTGCTGCTGCGGAAATCACACCTTCGGGTGCAGCGCCAATACCCATCAGCGCGTGGATGTTGGAACCAGAAAACGCGCAAGAAATCGCAGCAGAAACGTCGCCGTCGCTGATCAGTCGAACTCTTGAACCCGCTTGGCGAATTTCATTAATTAAATCTTTGTGCCGGGGGCGATCCATCACCACCACTACCAAATCTTCAATACTGCGGCCGAGGCAATCAGAGATAATTTTGAGGTTTTCGGTTGGCGTTTTGCGAATATCTACATGATTCTTAGCAGCCGCGGGAGCAGCCAATTTGTTCATGTAGAAATCGGGCGCAGCAAACAAACCACCTTTTTCAGAGATTGCCAAAACTGCCATCGAACCGTTTTGACCGTAAGCAACCAGGTTAGTACCTTCGCAGGGGTCAACGGCGATGTCAATTTCGATCAATTCATCGATGTTGCAGACATCTTTAGCATCTTCGCGGGTACAAATACCTACTTGTTCGCCGATGTAAAGCATGGGTGCGTCATCGCGCTCGCCTTCGCCGATCACGATGCGGCCGCGCATATGAATTTTGTTCATGCGCTCCCGCATGGCTTCTACAGCCACTCTGTCGGCTTCATCTTTCTCGCCTTTGCCCATCAAGCGAGCGGAGGCGATGGCTGCCTGCTCAACTACTTCGATAATCTCTAAACCGATTACATTGTCCACGAACTAGATCCTCCCAACTGCTGATGCGTGCCTTGTGCTCTTTTGCACTCCCAGCCATCAAGTTTATCAGAGGCGGGGATCTGTGCGAGCGCAAGCAGTTGCTTAGTTTGTGTTAACTTTTGCTTCTTTGAGACTGGGGCTGGAAAATCTGAGTCGAACAAGCTCAAAGATCGATCGCCCCAATACTTCACTCTTGCTTGGAGGATCGCAGGCTAGCCCCGTCTGAGCGCTAAATCGCGGACTCCAGAGGTTCCGGGAGAGCGATCGGCTGTTTCAGGCAACTTGTCATCCCGAATGCCGTTAAAGGTTTTATGATTAGTTTGCGATCGCACGATTTCTCAGAAACCTGGTTGCTAGACCGGATTTATCGTTACTAAACCCAAAATTTTGGTAGAAACCCGGTTTCTGAGGGTAAGTCCTAATGATGATCACAAATCAAATGGACAGCCCCAAATCGCGACGCAGTAGACTTTATCAGCGGGAAACAATAAAAAATGATGATGAAAGCCCAAGATATTATGACAACAGAAGTTGTTACCATTCGCGGTTCAGCAACGGTAGCTGAAGCGGTGGCGATGATGAACGATTTGTGTTTGCGCGCGTTGATTGTGGAACGCCGCCACGAACAAGATGCCTACGGCATTGTCACGGAAACGGATATTGTCTATAAAGTAGCAGCCTACGGGGTAGACCCGAAAAAAGTCCGCGTCTTCGAGATTATGACCAAACCGTGCATTACGGTGAATCCTGACTTGGGCGTGGAATATGTGGCTAGGTTGTTCGCGAATACCCGCATCCGTAGGGCGCCGGTGATTAAGGACGAGCTAGTGGGCATTATTTCGGTCACGGATATCTTGACAAAAAGCGATTTTCTTGAGAAGCCGAAGAGTATTTTATTTGACGAAGAAATCGAACAGGCGATCGCGGATGCCAGAACTATCTGTGCCGAAAAAGGCGCTACTTCTAGAGAGTGCGCGGTAGCGTGGGATATTGTAGAGGAAATGCAGGCTGAGGCTGCTCACCAGCGATCGAGCAAACTTGACAAAACGGCTTTTGACGAGTATTGCGAAGAAAATCCCGAAGCTGCCGAAGCGCGGATGTACGAGAGTTAATTTAGTCATTATAGCAATCCTTGCAGGAGTCGTAAACTTTTTACCCCACCCCAACCCTCCCCTTATCAAGGGGAGGGAGTAAGAAATTCACAAATGATTGAGGATTGCTATAGTTATTAGTTATTAGTTATCAACTCTTATTTGTGGATTGATAACTAATAGCTAACGATCGGAAAGAGCTTTTTTTATGCGACCCTCACGAAAAATAACAATCTTAAGTGTTTGGCTCAATCATACAAAACACGTTCAGCTTATTCCCATCAAGATCCCGAAAATATCCCGCATAAAACCCTGGCAACACGCCTCTTGGCCCTGCGGCTCCTTCATCCTTAGCCCCAAGTTCGATCGCCTTGTTATAAACTAAATTTACTTTTTCAGGGCTGTCAACTTGAAGAGCGATCATTACTCCATTACCAACTGTTGCTTTATTACCATCAAATGGTTGTGTCACACAAAGTCCTGGTTTTTCTGGAGAAACGCCCCATGCGATAAATCCCTCGGTTTCCATGAATCGTTTAGCGCCAATTTCAGCAAGCAAAGCATCATAAAACTTGGCTGCACTTTGAATATCGTTGGTACCGAGGGTAACGTATCCAATCATATTTTTTGTCCTCTAACTGAATTTTGACTGCAAATTTTAAAATCAATCAAGAGAGCCATTTCTGAGAAAAGGGTAACTCATTTTTGTACAGACGACGCAGGAACTAAAGTTTTTTACCTGGTTTCACAGTTGTGCTTAATTCCCAGCTTATTCTATTGCTTGAATGCACTCAGGACTATCTCTGGTGGGATTGTTGACGATCGCACTTACGGCCTTTGCTGTCATGGCTGTGGCAGCATACGGCTTTAACAGCGGCAAAACTTCCTGAGCACTGTTAACAGCAGGATCGAGCCACTTTTCCCAGGCGCACTCAGGGAGAATCACCGGCATTCGATCGTGCACTGGCTGCACAGTTTCGTTAGCAGCGGTAGTAATTATACTGCAAGATACAATCTTTTCTGCTTCGGGAGATTTCCAACTTTCCCACAAACCGGCAAAAGCAAAAGGTTCGCCCTCCGCCGCTTGAAAATAGTAAGGTTGTTTGTGCTTTAAGAGCGGTAGCCATTCGTAGAAACCGTCAGCAACTATCAAACATCGCCTGTGCTTGATGGCGCTGCGAAAAGCAGGTTTTTCGGCTACAGTTTCCGATCGCGCATTAATCATCTTACTGCCTATTTTCAGATCTTTTGCCCAACTCGGAATCAAGCCCCAGCGCATAAATTGGAACTGTCGCTGCATTTGCTGGGGAGAAACTGTAACTGTCGCCACTGATTGAGTTGGGGCGATATTGTATCGCGGTTTCATGTCGGGAACTTCCGACAGTTTGAAGAATTCGGCGATGATTTGCGCTGAAGTATTTAAAGTGAATCGTCCGCACATAATTTATAGTTGGTACATCTCCAGATTTCCCCCATTTCCCCTTGACAATCAACTCCGCAAACGGCCCGATCGCAAAATGCTAAGAATTAACCAAAAACCCAAAAAACTCGCCGCCCCAAATAAACCATTGCTCAAAAAAGATAGCTGAGCAGTTTGAGCATTAGAAGAAATAATTGCCGCCCCCACAATCAGCGAACCCACAACAATACTAAAAGAAAGTCGGTTCGCAGAATCCCCCAGAGTGCGGCGTAGCGGATCGAGTTCTTTTAGTGTCAAGTTCCACTTCAAAGTTTCGGAAGTAACCCGGTCTAAAAGCACTTCCACCTGTCGCGGAGATTGCAAAGATAAGCTTTTCAGATCCAGGGCAGTTCTCAACAGAGCTTGCACCGGGTCATCTCCCAACAACTGACGCCGAAACATATCGGTCATCAGCGGTTTAACCTGCTCTATAATATTGAATCTGGGATTAAAAGAACGCGCCAATCCTTCTAAATTAGCTAGAGTTTTTGCATATAAACCGAGATTGCTGGGTAGCCTAATTTTATTGCGCCTGGTGATTTCTAGAACTTCATAAAAAATTTCCGATAAGTTCATTTGTGACAAGCTGACATTGTAATACTTGCGGAGCATTCGAGCTAAATCGTTCTCTAGATTAACTAAACTTGTCGGCTGAGCAAATTCTGCCATTTCTAAAGTTAATTGAGCGCAGCGCTGAGCATCTAAATCGACAATTGCCAGCAACATTTCTGTCAAATTCTGTTGAGTTCGCGGGTCTAATCTGCCGACCATGCCGCAGTCCAGCAAAGCTATCCGGCCGTCTGTTAGATAAAATAAATTGCCGGGATGCGGGTCTGCGTGAAAGAATCCGTCGATGTACAACTGCTGGAAGAAAACGCGGCAAAGTAGCGTTGTAATTGCTTCGCGTTCGGCATTTATATCTCCTTTGTGGCCAATTCCTTGCAAATCGCCTAACAAAATCGGCACTCCGTTCAGCCATTCCATTACTAAGAGTTTTTTGGTGGTCAACTCCCAGTTAATTTCTGGTAGAACAACTTGTTTTGGGTCAAACCATTTACTTTTAGATAAATTGCGGCGCAGTTCGTCTGTGTAGCTGGCTTCTTGAATGAAGTCTAATTCTGCACGCAGGGCGATCGCAAATTCTTCAGCTAAGGCCACAATATCGTATTGTTGACCGAAGTCTGTCAGCATGACAAGTTCTGCTAAACCTCGAAGTACGGCGATGTCTTGTTCGATGACAATATCAATACCGGGGCGCTGAACTTTCAGGGCGACTTCGCGGCCGTCTTTTAAGGTAGCTTTGTGGGTTTGGGCGATCGACCCTGCGGCGATCGCCTGAGTGTTAAATTTAGCGAAGGTATCTTCGAGAGATTGTTTGAGTTCCTTGCGGACAATAAATTCTACTTCTGACCAAGGTACGGGCGGAACTTCCGCTTGTAGCGTCGAGAGGGTTTCGATGTAGGCGGCGGGTAAAAGGTCGGGACGGGTACTCAGCAATTGTCCCAATTTCACAAAAACTGGGCCTAATTCTACGAGGATGTTGCGGAGAACAGCGGGAGTTGGGAGGCTGGGCGCGTCGGTTTTGCGGCCGGTTAGGAGGCTTTTCATGTAGTCCCAACCGTTGCGGAAGACGACTTCTAGGATTTCTCCTTTGCGAGAAGTGTTTTGAACTAGGCTGAACAAGGGGCCTCCTGGTCGATCGACTTTGCTAGCAATATAACTACTAGGATAGCGCTGTTAACCAAGCTGACCATTGTCTTGAGGAATAAATTGGGTGGAATCGTGGGAATGGGCGCAATTTCTGAAGAGGGATAGCTGCGCCGCGCCTACTTTGGGGTGTGGGGGAGGGCGATCGGTTTTTGGCCGTGGCATTAATCCTCATGCTAATATACAGTTCAAACAGAAATAATATTTTTATGATTAAATTTATAGAGTTTAAAAGTTGTGTCAAAGACTTGAATAAGTAAGTTATTACAAGCAAAATTTTTAATGTGTTTCACATCTATAAAAAACATGATTTTAATCGAATCTCCTGCAACCTCAATCGAATTATCCATCAACTTAACTGACGAGCAATTTTTTGAGCTTTGTCAGCACAACCGCGATTATCAATTTGAACGTACAGCATCAGGGGAATTAATTATTATGCCACCGACAGGCAGTGAAACTAGCATACGTAATGCCGATTTAACATATCAACTTCAAGCCTGGAACCGCGAAACTAAACTGGGAGTTGCCTTCGACTCTTCGGGAGGCTTTAAACTTCCCAATGGGGCCGATCGCTCTCCTGATGCCTCTTGGGTCAAAAAAGAACGCTGGGATGCTTTAACACCGGAACAAAAAGACAGTTTTGCTCCTTTGTGTCCAGATTTTGTGGTCGAATTGCGCTCGAAGACTGATTCGTTGAAAAAGCTGCAAGATAAAATGCAAGAATATATAGATAACGGTGCGAGATTGGGTTGGTTAATTGACAGGCAAAATCGGCGGGTAGAAATTTATCGCCTCGGTCAAGATGTGGAAATTCTCCAAAATCCTGCCACTGTGTCGGGGGAAGATGTACTGCCTGGTTTTGTGTTGGATTTAGCAGAAATTATGTAACCAGTAGAAGCATAACTCGGTTTGACACCCAAAGTGGCGATCGCACCTTCATTTTTCGCCAACTGGGCCGCCGACTTCCAAGTCCTGAAAAACTCCAGTTCCCAATCCAGCCATCCGCCAAGAAAAAACCCACCACTGCATCTTCACCGTAACGGGGGCTGTTAACCGAGCTGACCATTTTCTTGAGGCATAACTCAGGGGCGAGGGGCTATTCCCTTCGGCCTATTTTAAAGATTTGGTATTTTGCTCGCTAAACGTTTCTCAAGACAGATGTCAAGCTGTACAATAGCCCAAAGGGTAAAAAAAAAGGTATAAAAAATGACTTGGAGCTGCGATGGCGTACCCAAAAATAATCCAGAACAATATAGTAGTAGTCCCCACTCGACCTATGAGAACGACGGGCAAATTTGCTTGATGTGCGGCTTGCCGAAAGAAGCTGTGGTTAGTCCAGGCAAGTCTCCACCACCACCAATACCGGTCAAACAAATTTTGATGGCTGTAGTAGGAGTAGTAGTCATCGGTGGTGGCGGATTTGGTTTGTACAAAGCGTTTTCAGGCAAAACGCCAGATTCTTCCCAGACAACGGGTGAAGTCACATCGACTACTTCCACAACTGCTGCTTTATCGGGGGAATTCCTTAGTTCTAAAGCAGTCAGCGCCCCACTGATTAGTCAAGGAGAAAAAATCCTGTTAGCAGGCGGCAAAGCTGATGCTGAGAAACAAGCTGGGGCGGCGGCATTTGTAGGCAAGAATTGGGATGATGCGATCGCCAAATATGAAGCAGCAGCCAAAACCGACGCTAACGACCCCGAAACTAAAATTTACCTGAATAATGCCACGGCTCAAAAAACAGGAAATCCCCTGACAATTGCCGTAGTCGTTCCCATCAGTGCCAGCGCTGATGCAGCTAAGGAAGTGCTTAGAGGAGCAGCTTTATATCAAGATCAATACAACAAAAGTCCTACAGTTCCTGGTCGGTTATTAGAAATTGTAATTGTTAATGACGAAGTTGGCAAAACTGTTTCGATCGCCCAAGACTTAGTTAACTCTCCCAACGTATTGGGAGTTTTGGGACACGGCATAGACAGCAGTTCTCAAGACGCGATCAAAACCTATGAAACCGCAGGATTAGCGGCAATTTCGCCGATTAGTTCCAGCGTGTCGATCGACGCGGCCAACAAAGCCACATTGAAATTGACAAAGCTGTTGGAAAAAACCGACGAAATGCTAAAAGTTTACCTCCAAAAAGTTGGGGAAACTGTCGCGAATTATGCTAATAAAAATCACTCCCCCGCGGCGATCGCAATTTTCTACAATTCCGACAGCCTTTACAGCAAGCAACTCAAGGAATTATTAGTTGCCGAAGTGCCAAAAGCTAGCGGCAAAATTGTTAAAGAAGTCGATCTCAAAGCTGGTGCTACTTTTGATGCTAAATCTGCGGTGGCTGATGTCAGCCAAGCGGGAGCAAATGTGATATTCATGGCGATGGGCAAAGACCAAGTAGAACAGGCGATCGCGATCGCTCAAGCCAACAAAGAAACCGTACCACCTTTAGCACTAATGGGAGGCAGCGAACTTTACAATCCTAATACTTTAGTCAAAGGAGAAGATGCCATTAAAGATTTAGTGCTAGCAGTTCCTTGGAGGTGGGAAAAAGACGATCCTTTTTCCAAACAAGCATCCGAGATTTGGCAAGGAAGAGTCAGTTGGCGCACTGCAACGGCTTTCGATGCCACCCAAGCTTTAACAGCAGCAGTCAGCAGCAATCCGACGCGCGAGGGAACAGTCAAATTTCTCACCACAGGAACTCAGATATCGGGAACGGCTAAGGAATTTGACCTCTTAAAAGAGATTCCGTTAGTGAAAGCTGTTGAAGGTAAAGATGGCCCTCCAGGGTCAAAATATCAGTTCGATGCTGTTAAATAGTTGACAAAAATAGTTGCTCAACCATGTTAAAACTACTAAAGGTCGATCGGTGATTAGAAATCAACGCCCGTTGTGGCAACATCCTTTATTTCAGAGACCGTTAATAGTGCTGTGCTTTTGTTTGATCGCTGCAGCACTGTTTGGCATATTCGGGTTTGGTAGACCAAATATTGCAGTGGCGATCGCCCTCGATCTCAGCAGCAGCACCTATCAGCCCCGGCCCTTCAATGCTCCAGGCACAATTATGCAGCAAGAAGTCGCAGCAGTCAAAGCCTATCTAGAGGTGAATTCTAAATTAAGCACCAACCCAAATACAATTCAAGTTTTTGGGATTGGCGGTGGAAAAGCTCCAGCCTTAACCAGTAACTTTAGTTCGGATACCAAAAAAGTAGAAGCAGAATTAGTCAGAGCTCTGCAAGACCCCAACTTGCCGAAATCTCTGCAACCGGAACCTCCCCAAGACAGCCTTGATGTTCCCATCCGGCAGGCATTAAACGCTTTTAAAACCGTGCCGAGTAGCTGTCGCGAAATTGTGATTGTTAGCGATGCTGGTATCGAACTTTCTCCGCAAACCGTCACCGAAGCGGTAGCTGAAAAAGTTAAAATTAATGGCATTACCTTTGGAGGCAAAAGTTTCGATCCACTCAAACAAGCTACAGTACAAACAGGAGGAATTTATATTTCTGGTGCCGATGTTAATCTCAATACAAGCTTTACCGAAAAAATATTTCCCAAACTCAATAGTAATCTTAAATGGGTAATTTTTTGGTTGGGTGCTGCTTGGATTGCCTTGATGTGGACGCTGATTGTGCCGCTCGATCGCTGGTTATTTCAAGGCACAATGAAGATGAACATGACTTTAGCAGGTCAGGCGGCCTTGGGAAATGCGTTTTTCTGGACGGCAAGTACGCCTAGTGTTATCTGGAAATTAGTTGGATTGCCCATTTTTGGTGACGGTTGTTAGTTGTTGTTAAGAAGTAAATGAGTGGGGAAATATCTATTTATGTCACAATACGGTTCAGTTGACACTATTTATGCCCCGGAGATCCCCCTAAATCCCCCTTAAGAAGGGGGACTTTGAGAGCTTTCTTGTCCCTCCCTTTTTAAGGGGGGTTAGGGGGGATCGGGCTTAACTGAACCGTATTGATTTATGTCATTGCGAGCGAAACGCAGTGAAGCAAAGCAATCGCAGAGGTTCTCACGACTTTACATTCTGTTGCACAGCCAGGTTTATTTGCATCTATCTACTTAACTGTTAATTTAAAAAAACGGAGAAAATCATGGCTACTGTTGATGAAAAAAGTATGGTTCCTACTATCTTAATCGGAGTAGGAGGAACGGGTAATGAAGTGTTGGCAAGAGTACGACGTTTGGTTGAGGAAACTTACGGAAGTTTGAAGAATTTTCCAATTATTAGTTTTCTGGTCATTGATACAGACAAAGAATACAAACTAAATAATCCTGGTGCGGGTGGAACTCCGTTTAAGGACAATGAGAAATACTTTGCTAAAGTCAGCGGTAATGAAGTTGAAAATATTATGTCCAATATGGACAACTTCCCGTGGATAGCAGATTGGTTTCCTAATGAATTAGAGCGGAATATGACGGCTTTGGAAGCGGGTGCCGGACAGATTCGTGCCTGCGGCAGGTTTGCTTTTTTCTGCAATTATCACAAGATTAAGCAAGCATTTAACTCGGCGTGCGATCGCGTCAAAGGTCACGATAATTGGATGTTGGACAAATACAACGTCAAAGTAAACGCTAATGCCGTCAACGTGTTTATCACCGGCTCGATTTCTGGTGGCACCGGCAGCGGCATGATTATCGATATCGGTTATGCTGTCCGCAAGTGGCTGCAAGGACAAGCCAGTGCGACTACTACAGCCATTGTGCCGATGCCTAATGCTTTTCAAGGTATCAATGTGGGCGATCGGGTGGTAGCTAACGGCTACGCAGCTTTAATGGAATTGAGCTATTTCTCCGACTACCGCACAGAATATGCAGTGCAGTACAGTGCAGGTTTGATCGATGAGATTCGGGATAAAAGACCAGCCTTTGACTTCACTTATTTAGTCGGAATTAAAAACGGTGAAGGTGAATTTCCCCTAGACCAAATTCGGGAAATGATCGGTCAGAATATCTTTCTGGACTTGACCTCGGATTTTGCTCCCCACAAGCGATCGATCCGAGATAACATTAAAGGTTCTTGGGCCCAAGCAGATCCGGGCGGCCGCGGCTATTCCAAACAATTTATGAGCTTTGGACTGTCAGCAATTGAAATTCCGATCGCCCAAATTCGCACATCTTTATCCAATCGTCTAGCTGCTGATTTTGTCACTTGGTGGATGAACGAATCTGTGGTATTAGTTCCCAATCTTTTGGAGGTGGTACAAAGTGACCTCAAGCGGATTCGGCTGACAGAAATGGAAATGTTGACTGACTTGAGTGCTGCGGGCGATAAGTCTTATTTAGCAGAACTTTCCGGCTGGGTAAACAGCATCCGCAACGAAATTAATGCCGACAAAAAAATGGAATGTACCCAACAAGGATTATTGGGTATTTTCGGCGGAGAAAAAGGCAAAATTCTGCAATTTGTCAATTATTTACAAAAGAAAGTCGAGGAATATCGCAGCGACCACCTGCGCGAAATGAGCCCTGACGAGCGGCTGCATGGCGATTACCTGCAAAAAATGTACGACAACCGCAACCGTATTATCAAAGAAGGACGCAAAAACCTAGAAGCTGAATTTTACACCATTCTGGAAGACCGCAATAAAGGACCGAAATTTGCTGATGCTTTTATCACAACAGTGCGGCAAATATTTGAGAATGCTGTGGAGAAGTTTCGCCGGGAAGGAGAAAAGATTTGGGAGCCCAATGAGGCTCGTTTCTTGCAACAATACCAAAAGGGTTTGGAAGATATTCGGCACTTCCAAGAGCAGTTTGGTTTGAGCAAACAAGACGCTATGGAAAAGTATTGCGCTACGGCTCTGGGCGGGTTAGAGGGGAGTTTGATCGCGATTATTCAGCGCAAAAGTCGATCGCTCGGATTGGAAGTCATTATCAGGCTGCAAGAGCATTTGATTGAATTGGAAACTCGTTTAGCTCGCTTAAATCAAAAGTTGCGCCAAAATCGCGATGACTTTCAAAAAGCAGCAGACCAACAAGCAGCCAGTGCGGATGTGCTGGTAATTAATGGTATCAAATTGTTTGACCGCCAACAACTAAATGACTTGTACCGAGATATGGTCGAGCAATTAGCTGGTGCTTCCGAAGGTGCGAAAAGCAAGTATGAGTTGGGGATGGACGGAACTTGCAGCAATTTGTCGAGTCAAGTGCTCGCAGAAGCTAGTCCGCTGTGGAAACAAAACCGGGAGGCGGATGAGGTAATGCGGCTATTTGACTTGCCGCAATTGCAGGATGTACAAGATCCAGATTTCAAGGAAATTATCGATGTAAAAACGCGGTTGGTGATCAAGACAGCACCTAATAGCTGTCGCTTGAAGCGAGATTTGGCAGCCTGCGATGGACTGTTCAAAGCGTTTAAAAATGATGAAACAGATATCCGCAATCAATTGGCGATCGCCTACAATAAATCTAAACCCCTAATTTTGCTTTCCGAGCCAATCATGAGGGGCAAAGATGCAGGCTTTACGCCAGCACTCAACACGAAGGCGGCTATCGTTGGCGGACGTAACGGCACCGAAGCAGCAGCCATCAAATTAATTCCTTTGATCAAAGAACGGGTTGGTAGCAGCGATGCAATTACCCCTCTGGGAGAAGAAGAGCGCCACCGGATTATTTTTGTACAAGAAGTCGGTGGTTTTTCGCTGCGTTGTATTGAAGGAATGCGTGAAATGCGCCAGTCTTATCAAGATTGGAAAGGGCAATCAATCGAAGCAAAACGGGCAAAAGCGCGGGGGTCTTCTGGGTTTGAGGTGATCATAAAAACTAATTAGAAAAGCAAGCTAATAGTCGAGCTCGAAAATTGTCGAAATTAACAAATCCATAGGCTTGACGCTTAATCACTTTGAGGCGATTGTTGATTCCCTCCATCACACCACTCGTTGT